>Ga0137415_10001754_pt1 | contig 21542 bp, 17 predicted proteins | sample CZODoug3_1_1_16f_FD_183082 | JGI IMG/M metagenome (GOLD analysis project Ga0137415, IMG submission 183082) | Vadose zone soil fungal communities from Angelo Coast Range Reserve, California, USA - CZODoug3_1_1_16fungal (Hybrid Assembly) | ecosystem: Environmental > Terrestrial > Soil > Vadose...
GACGACAGCGAGATCGACCGTCTGTCGGAGCTGGTTACGCTTCGCGCCGCCGGCAAGCCGCTCGCGCATCTAACCGGACGACAGAATTTCGCCGGCCTCGAGATGCTGAGCGGACCGGAGGCCTTGATTCCGCGCCGTGAAACGGAGCTACTGGCGCGAACGGCGGCAGACATTCTCGGCGAGGCGCTGCGGACGGGTTCGGACGTATTCGCAATCGACATTTGTACCGGCTCGGGAAACGTTGCACTCGCACTGGCGGCTTATGACAAAAGGGTGAGAGTGCTGGGCGCCGACATCTCCGCCGATGCACTACTGCTCGCGGCTCGCAACGCCGACCATCTCGGCCTGGCATCGCGAACGGATTTCGTGATGAGTGATCTCTTCGAGGGGATCGATGCAGAACGGCACAGCAAGAGTGCGTCGGTAATAACCTGCAATCCACCGTACATCGCGTCGGCGAAAGTGCCGGTCATGGCGCCCGAGATTTCGCTGCACGAGCCGCGGCTTGCATTCGATGGAGGTGCGTTTGGCCTCACTATCATCTCGCGTCTGCTGGCGGATGCGCCGCGATTTCTTCGATCGGGCGGATCTTTGTGCTTTGAGGTCGGCGCCGGCAACGGTGGCTTCTGGTCGGAACGACTTAAGCGAAACGCCCTTTATAGTACGGTCCGGGCGGTCACCGACGCGTCTGGAGTTGCACGCGTTTTGGTAGCCACTGTCTGCTGAGGAGAACGGGCCCGTGACCTCAATCCTGCTCCAACATCGCTGTTGCGAATGTGCCACACATTCCGCGAATCCACACCGCAAACTCCCAACCACCAGGCGACCTAACCCTTTCTGGCTCAGGGGGTTAATTGACCGAGGATGGAGTGCGACGCCGCCATCCGTGGTGGGTGCCAAGCTTGCACTTGCCGACATCGGCCGGCAAGCGGTCGTAACCCGTCTCACGCATCTTGCTGCCCCTCTCGAACCCCGTCTTAGATGAGCGCTACACTGAGTTCCCTCGAAATCGATCCGGCGGCGATGACTGCCCGGATCGGCGAGGCGCTTCGCGGACAGCTTGCGTCGGATCTCAAGCGAAGGGGCTTCGTCGTGGGCATGAGTGGCGGTGTCGACAGCTCCGTTTGTGCCGCTCTCGCGGTAGGCACCGTAGGTCCAGGTCGTGTTCTGGGGTTGTTCATGCCGGAACGGGAGAGTGACCCGGAAAGCCTCCGTCTGGCGCGAGTAATGGCTGAACAACTCGGGATCGACAGCATTACCGAGGACATCGCACCAGTTCTGGAAGGCGCTGGCTGCTATCGTCGCCGAAACGAGGCGATTCGTCGGATCGTACCGGAGTTCGCCGATGATTGGGGATGCAAGCTGGTGTTGCCAGCCAACCGTCTCGAGAACGATCGGCTCAACGTTACATATCTCGTCGTGCAACCTCCCGACGGCGAAGCGCAAAAGGTTCGCCTGCCCGGCGCCGAATATCGTCAAATCGTTGCCGCTTCGAACTTCAAGCAGCGCGTGAGAGCGATGCTGGAATACTATCACGCCGATCGCCTTCACTATGCCGTTCTCGGGACTCCGAACCGGCTTGAGTACGATCAGGGATTCTTCGTGAAGGGTGGCGACGGCCTCGCCGATGTGAAGCCAATCGCGCACCTCTATAAGAGCCAGGTTTATCAGCTCGCCGAATTCCTTGGCGTGCCGGCCTCGATTACGTCTCGGGCTCCGACAACTGACACCTTCTCACTGCCGCAATCGCAGGAAGAGTTCTACTACAGCATGCCGACGCAGACGCTGGATCTGGTTCTCCACGCGCGAAACGAGGGACGTCCGGCGACCGAGGTAGCGGAAGAGACCGACTTCACGTCCGAGCAGGTGCAGCGGGCATTCGCCGATATCGATCAGAAGCGCAGGACAACGCGATATCTCCACCTTGGCCCGCAGCTGGTCGAGCCGGTGGACCTCCTTCCATCGGAGGACAAGGCATAATGTGCGGCATTGCAGGCATAGCTCGCCGTTATCCGACGGGAGTCTCCGTTGAGTCGCTAGGACGGATGGCAGCGGCCATCCGGCACCGTGGCCCGGACGGCTATGGGTTCTACGTAGGTCAGCGCGTTGGCCTCGCCCATGTTCGGCTGAGCATTGTCGACATCCTCGGAGGTGCACAGCCGCTCACCAACGAAGACGGTCAGATAGTCGTGACGTACAACGGCGAGATCTACAATTACCCCGAGCTTCAGCGTGAGCTGGAGGATCGCGGACACGTATTCCGGACTCGCTGCGACACGGAAGTGCTCGTCCATGCCTATGAGGAATGGGGAGTCGACCTGCTCAAGCGGCTCAATGGCCAGTTCGCTTTCGCGATCTACGACCGGATCAAGGAGATCGTGTTCATCGCGCGCGACCGCTTCGGCGTTCGGCCGTTGTTTTACGCACAGCCAAGGGGCGCGTTTCTGTTCGGATCAGAGATCAAGGCTCTCCTGGCCAGCGGAGAGGTAGATCCTGCTCTGGATCCGCGCGGCGTCGACGAAGTTTTTACGTTCTGGGCCGCTCGGCCCCCGCGGACGCCGTTCGCTGGTATCGCTTCGCTCGAGCCCGGTACTTACGGCATTTGGAAGGACGGCGCACTGTGGCTGAATCGTTACTACGAGCTCGACTACCCCGAGGCGGCAGAAGAACCGAGGGACGTAATCGAGCAGCTCGACGAGCTGATGCTTCGGAGCGTCGGACTGCGGCTGCGCGCGGACGTGCCAGTCGGCGCGTACTTGAGCGGAGGGCTCGACTCCTCGATCACCGCTTCACTCGCCGCGAGCGCATCCCCTCATACTCTTCGCAGCTTTTCGATCACTTTCGACGATCCGAATTTTGACGAGAGCGATTTCCAGCGCGAGGTAGCGGCCGATATCGGCAGCATTCACGCCGCGACCGCGATCGGCGCCAACAGCATAGCGCGGAGCTTCCCCGAAGTTCTCTGGCACACCGAGACGCCGCTGCTTCGGACTGCTGCCGTGCCGATGTATCATCTCGCCAAGCTGACGAGGGAATCAGGAATCAAGGTGGTACTCACTGGCGAAGGGGCGGACGAGCTTTTCCTCGGGTACGATCTGTTCAAAGAGGTGTCCGTGCGCCGGTTTTGCCTTCGCAATAGTCAGTCGCTCGGGCGCCAGCGACTGCTCGATCGACTATACCCGTATCTGATGGCAGAGGGAAAGGGAGGAGAACTCTGGCGGCGCTTCTTTCTAAACGCCGGCCAGCCAAGCGATCCTCTTTTCTCGCATCTTCCACGGTTTTTGCTCAGCGCCCGCGTCAAGGACTTTTATTCGCCAGAGTTCAAAGGACGCCTTGCTGGGATCGACGTGCTGGGTGAGCTCCGTGCCTCGCTCCCAGTGCGATTCTTCGGATGGTCGTCGCTGAATCAGGCGGCGTATCTCGAAATGACGACACTTCTTTCCCCCTACCTGTTGGCCTCACAGGGCGACCGCATGTCGATGGCCCACGGCGTCGAGGGGCGGTTTCCTTTCCTCGATCACCGCTTGTACGAATTCGCCTCGGCGCTGCCGACGGGTTCTCGGCTCCGCGGCTTGCGCGAGAAGGAAATTCTTCGCCGCTGGGCAGCTCGAATCCTGCCGACGCGTATCAAGGAGAGACAGAAGCAACCCTACCGGGCGCCAGATGCGCCGAGCTTTTTCGGACCTGGCTCTCCGGATTGGATCCGGGAGCAGCTAAGTCCAGAAGCCCTTCGCCGCGTGGGAATTTTTTCACCCGCAGCCGTACAGGGTCTCGTCCGCCGCTGCAATGCGGGTCTCGCAACCGGCTATCGCGAGAACCAGGCAATCACGGGCGTCCTCTCCACTCAGCTCTGGCATCAACAATTCCTGGAGCAGGCGGTCACCACCGCACCGCTCTCGGTCAAGAATGCGTCGGTCATCCTTACAGAGGGCGTTCCCGCGCTCTCCTAATTCACAAACCAATCCCTCACCCCATGTACAACTCCGAATCCGAAATCATCAGCCGAGTGCGTTACTTTGTGCAGGAAAATTTCCTGTACATGCACACCAGCTTCCAGCTTGGCGACGATGACCGCCTGCTCGAAAAGGGTGTGATGGACTCGATGTCCATCGTCGAGATGATATCGTTCATCGAGAGTGAATTTGGTGTGCAGGCTCTCGAAGACGAGATCAGCGAGGAGAATTTCGGCTCGCTGTCTGGAATTGCGCGCTTCGTTGGCGGGAAGAAGTTGCTTCGCGCAAGTTGACGATGTCCCCGATGGCTACTGGAGCCGCTGTTCGTTGGGGTGCCGTAGCTGGCCGCACCATCTATTTCGGCCACCAGTCAGTCGGTCGCGACCTGATCGCGGGAATCAAACGGCTCAACCATGACGGCGCGATTGGTCTGAGTCTGATTCAGACGGAGGATCCGACCTCTCTGACCGGTCCCGCCTTCGTCCACTTTCTCGCCGGTAGCAACCGCGATTACGCCTCTAAGAACGCAGCGTTGCTGCGCCTGCTAAAAACGCGAAAGCAAGCGGATGAGGCAATCGTGCTGCTCAAGTACTGTTACGTGGACATCGGCGGGGATCTTGATCCCGACACTCTGTTCTCCGCCTATTGTGAGATGATGGAGACGATCCAATCCGAGTATCCCGACGTCACCGTCGTGCACTCGACCATTCCTTTGACAACTGTCGAAAGTGTATTTCGAGCCGGGGCCAATCAGATCATGGGTCGTCCCACGCTTCGGAACGCATCGATCGCTCGCCATCGCTACAACGAGCTTCTGCGGACTGAATTCGGTGGCACCCAGCCCATCTTCGACCTGGCTCGAGTCGAGGCGACGCGGCCTGACGGTACGCTCGCCGGGTTCATGTCGCGCGGCTCTCTCGTTGAAACCCTCGCGTCCGAGAATACCTACGACGGAGGCCACCTCACTCCCGAGTGCCAGCTCGTCGCCGCGGAGGAGCTCCTGAATGTATTGGCGGACGTGATAGATGGCAGTTGTGCGCTCTTCAGCTGAGACTCCCCGGCGTATCCGAATGAGAAGCCAGCGCTCGGTTCGCTCGAAGGTCATGGGCGCCGAGCAAGCGGCGCTCACCTTGGTTCGCGACCCTCTACGGCTGATCCTGTTCGTACTGACAATCGTCACCATCAGTCGCGTGCACCTGCATTATCCGATTCTCGCGAAGCTGCGGCCGGTGTTGCTCCTGACGGTCGGCGCTTTCGGATATGCCTACTTGAATCCCCGCTACCTCACAACCGCAAATGTGCTGAAGTTATGGCCGATGCGCCTGGTTGCGATCCTTGGCGTACTCGCCTGTTGCTCCGCGGCGTTCGGCATCTCGCTCGGCAACTCGGCATTGTTTATCCTCGACTCGTTTTCCAAAACGCTGGTGTACGCGTTCCTGCTTGCAATCGGTGTCAGACATGCTCGCGATCTGTACACTTTGGTTTGGGCGTTTGCGATCAGCTGCGGCATTCTGGTTCTCTTCTCGGTGTTCGTGTTCGACCTCTCCGCAGCCGGCCAGACAACTCGTCTGGCGGAAATGTACACGTACGACTCGAACGACCTCGGCGTCATCCTGATGATCGGGCTACCTCTAACGTTGTTGCTGGTCACAGTAGATCACGGCGCCAAGCGGCTGATTCTGCTTGTCACAGTCGTCGGCATCGCAATAGCAATGGCGCGGTCTGGCTCGCGCGGAGGATTCCTCGGCCTGATAGCGGTATCTGTTGCTGCGCTTTTCCTGGTGAACGGCGTGTCGGCGACCCGGAGATTCTCCTTACTCGTGGCAGCATTACTCGCCCTCGGCGTCGCGGCGCCTGCTGGCTACTGGAAGCAGATGGCGACCATCCTCTCTCCGAAGGAGGATTACAACTACTCGACTATCGATGGGAGAGGTGCGTTGATGAAGCGTGGCATGGGGTACATGGCCAAATACCCCGTTTTCGGTATCGGCGTCTGGAACTTCGCGAAGGCGGAGTGCACCATCTCGCCGAAGATGGAGTCCCGACCTGTCAACGAACCAGTGAGGTGTATTGCTCCGCATAACTCCTTTGTGCAAGCCGGAGCAGAAACGGGCATCCCCGGGCTGGTCGTATTTGCGTCGCTAATAATCGGCTGCATCGCCGCACCGATCCGGTTGCGCCGGCGTCTCCCGCGATACTGGCGCAAGGGCACGCCTACGCAGCGCTTTCTTTACAACGCAACGAGTTTTTTTCCGATTGCGATGATTGGCTTCGCTGTCACAGCGTTCTTCGTCAGTTTTGCGTTCTTCGATCCCCTGTACCTCCTGTCGGCCTTTGTGACCGGGCTATACATAGCCGTCAGTGCCCAACTGAAGGCGGAAGGAAGGCCAGAGATCGGTGCACTGTCCACATCGCCCGGTCGCCATGCTGGATGGCGCGTGAAACGAGGCGCAGTAGGTTCGCTCGCCCGGTCAGCGGCCCGTTAGGCGTAGGCAGAGAATGCACCCGCGTCTGAAGCGGCCGCTCGAACGCGTCCTTTCCTCGTCGTGGGTCGGCCAGGTAACCCGACCGCGAACACGAGGGAAGCGCTTGATTCTGTCCTATCACGGCGTCAAGCCCGACGGATCGGAGCAAGGTGGAGAGCGAGCGCTCTTCATCGCTCAACGCGATTTCGCCGCCCAACTCGACATGATCTCCGAAGTTGCGGACGTTGCTCCCCTCGATCAGATCGATCAAGACGGAGACGGTCGGCCGCGCATAGCCATTACGCTAGACGACGCGTATCGCGGAGCGGTGTGCGAGGGAGTGAGGGAGCTCGCGCAGCGTGCGCTTCCGGCTACGATCTTCATCGCGCCAGGGCGGCTCGAGCGACACGTCTTCTGGTGGGATGCGCTTTCCTCGGAGAGCGGGGAACTGGATCGAGACGTGAGAGACTATGCATTGAATACGCTCGCCGGCTCGGATGAACGCGTACGAATCTGGGCTGCCCGCACCGCGCTCTCGATCTCGGATGATTTGCCCGACTACGCACGTGCGGCTACGCGTGAAGAATTGCGCACTGGCGTGGCTTCGCCCGGGATTACAGTCGGCTCGCATACCTGGTCACACGCAAACCTGGCCAAGCTCTCGGTCGACGAAATTGTCTCGGAGGTCAGCCGCTCCCGGGCGTGGCTCAAACGCGAGTTCGGCGCGAAGTACGTTGATTGGCTCGCGTATCCTTACGGCCTGGACTCCGTAGCGGCGCAGCAGGTGATCGCGGACGCCTCGTACACTGGAGCCCTCCGCATCAACGGAGGCTGGCACCATGCCGCGCGAGTTTCACGATTTGCGCGGCCAAGGTTCAATGTTCCGGCCGGGCTCAGTGTCGCAGGTCTCAAAACCAGAATCCTCGGGGCAGTGCTCGCATGACGGCCGCTCGCACACCGCAGGTCAGTGTCCTGGCAGGTGACTCCGAACGGCAGCCCATGACTTCGCTGCCAAGACTTCGAATCGCGATGATGCTCGAGTCAGACGAGCCTGGCGGCGCAGAGATGATGGTCTTTCGACTCTCTGACGAGTTGCGTCGCCGCGGTCATACCATTGTACCGGTTGGTCCAGAACGTGGAGTTGGCTGGCTCGGAGACTTGTTTCGACGAGCTGGTTTTACGCCGGAGGTCTTTCGCATTCAGCGTCCGATTGATCCAGGATGCGTACGCGGCCTGGTGAAGCTTTTCCGGGATCACGACATCGATCTCGTGCATAGCCACGAGTTTACGATGGCGGTTTATGGTACTGCTTCATCGCGCCTGCTGGGACTGCCTCACCTTATCACCATGCATGGCGGCTTCAAGGTTTGCAAGGCGCTGCGAAGACGGATTGCCTTACGATGGGCGATGCGGACGTCGGACCATGCAGTCATGGTGTCTCGTGCGACCCAGAAACAGTTCTCCGATGACCTCGGCGTGAGGCCGTCTCTGTTCACTGTGGTCCCCAATGGCGTGCCCATCGTAAAGGGCGATGCATCTGCTGTGCGTAAAGAGTTCGGTATCGAGGAGGGGGAGTGCGTCCTCGTTGCCGTTGGAGTACTCGAGAAGCACAAAGGGCATCGAATCCTGTTGGAGGCATTGACGCGCCTTGAACGGGATGGCCTTGAGGTCCCGTGGAAGCTGATCATCGCTGGCGGTGGCGGTGGTGATGAGCACGACTCAATGCTGGAGTATATTCGAGCGCACGGAATAGGCGATCGCGTCCACATAGTGCTCAACCGGAACGACGTCGCGGATCTATTGGCGTTGGCGGATATCTTCGTGATGCCGTCACTGTGGGAAGGGCTACCGATGGCTGTTCTGGAGGCGATGCTGGCGCGAAAGGCCATCGTGGCATCCGCTATCGCCGGAATTCCCGAAGCAATCATCGACGGCCGCGAAGGATTGCTTGTGAATCCGGGAGAAGTTGCTCCGCTCGCGGACGCGCTGCGCATTGTACTTACCGACCCGATACGCCGTGCCGAGCTCGCCGATGCGGCACTAGCGCGGGCAGAGCAGGACTTTACCGTCGCCGTGATGGCCGACCGGTATGAGACGCTTTACATGAGCGCCTACAGAGAGCGGATGCTGCCGGCGCTTCGCGCGCGAGCCGTGTAGATCGAGCAAAGGAGTCCGCAGCACAGCAGTATTTGTTTGGCTCCGTTCCTTATCTCAGTGACTGATCGCGTCTCGAAGCAGACGGTCCATTTTGGTTGCCAGATTCTCGTAGGAGATTGGTGTGCGGGGCTCTATCCTGATCGGTATCCGGCCGGCCAGCATGTCTTCCATCAATGAACGCATGCCATCGACGTCACCGCCGTCGAGTGTCATTGCACCGATTCGCCGCGCTTCACGCGCTGCGGCACTCCCATCCTCCGCGATCACCAGAGTGGGAGCACCGAGCCCGACGGACTCGTACACCTTTGCGGGGACGCACATAGGCTGATCCTGCGCCAGTACCAGCGCGATATGAGACCGGGCCAGAAGCTCAAGGGCTTGGGCGTGCGGAATCACACCCAGGATGTTCACCATTGAAGTGAGACCGGCGGCCGCGATCTCGTCATGCATTCGCTCTCGATGCGGAGACTCGAGAGGGCCGGCGATATTCAGCCTTAGCATCGCCGCCGCTTCCGGCCGGTCGCGCAACAGTGCGCGCATCGCGGCGAACACGGAGGACAGATTGCGCTTGGCGTAGAGCGTGCCGACGTGCGAGATGGAGTACTTCTCCACCGCGCTTTCTTCGCGCACGGGCAGTTGTTCCAGGTCAATGCCGTTGGGAAACCAAAGCACGTCCAGGTCGGGCTCGTCTGCTTTTAGAACCGACGCGAATTCTTGCGTATTCACAAGGATTCTTGCGGCCCGCCGAAGGACGAAACGCTCGAGCCGGCGGAGAAATGACCGTTCACCGCGGATAAGCCAATCCTCATCCAGGTGCATCTGGTGCGTCATCGACCATGGATCGCGCATGTCGATCCAGAATTGTGCGTCACCACCCCGGGTCGCCAGCAGGCCGGCGTAATAAACAGAATGTGGCGGCCCGCTCGTGATGACGACATCAAATTTCCGTTCGCGTAGCAGGCCACGCGCCGCGGCAGCGGCTCGGCCTACCCATCCGCGCGCGTGGTCGGGAAGAAACATGGAGCTGCTGACGACCCTGCGTACGGCGCGCACAGCGTCAAATGCCGAGGAGCGTGGTAGGCGACCCGAACTTTCCGCGGGCGACTGCGGCCGTATATCCGCCGATTGCCTGAACCGACGCGCACGGGCCTTGTAAATGTCATCAAGTGTGCGCCGCCGGTGACGAACATGTCTGTGGACGCCCGGTGCATCCGGTTTTCCGCCCGGGGTGGCCGCGGTTACGATGTCCACCTCCCAACCCAGTCGCGCCAAATACTTTGACAGCCCGCCCCAACGCTGTCCGCCTACGGAGCCGTCCGGGGGGAAGTGGTAGGTGATGACGAGAAGACGGCGAACTGCTGGACTGCGCTCGATGCTCATTCTTTGATCGGACAATTGGCGTTGGGCGGCGCGCGTGTGCCAAACCTACAGCAACCGAGGAAAAAGTGTGTGAATAGACCCGGGAACGCGAAGCCGCAAATGCAGGAGAAGATCTAACCTTGCCATAAGGCCCCGGAGGTGGGATTATCTCCCAGTCATTCTGTAACCGGCTCTCTCTCGTGTGAATCCCGCGTCCGTTGCGTGTCCGCTTCGCCGGACATTCTCGGGAGACTTCTCGATGCACGATCCCCTGGGATCGCTCTCGCGTCTGCGCGAACGCTATGGCGAAGAGGCCGTCGAATTCCAGCTTAGCTCCTTGGAGCGTCACGGAAAGGTTGTCGAGGACCCCCGCCTCTGGCTCGAAGTCGCTCTTGAGGGGCGTTTCAAGTTCATGCCAATCAGCCAAGTGGATCGCTGCCCATGCGGCAACACCGAAACCCGGCTTACGGGGAGATTTGTCTTCTGGAATCTTCTCGCGCTTCGCGAGTGCGGCAAGTGCGGGCTCCTTATTGTGTCTCCGAGACTCACGAAAGAGGCGATGCGTTCTGTTTTCACGGAGTACTACTTCGACTATGCTAACCTGAGCCTTTGGGGCGACCGGCGAGCGAGGGTGTTCGCGGATGTCCTTCGAATCCTGAAATTGCGCGGCGCGCGCAGCGTGTTCGACGTTGGCGCGGCGTTCGGACACTTTGTGAAATACGCGCGCGAAATGGGACTGGAAGCGGCTGGGTCGGACATTTCTCCCAAGGCGGTCGAAGTCGGCCGAGCACAGCTTGGGGTGGACTTGTATGCGGGGACGCTCGACGAGCTCTCCCTTCAGGAGGAATCGCTCGACGCCATCGTATCACTGGATGCCTTCTATTACGTGCCTGAACCGCGCGCGGAGCTCGATGCGATGCGGCGCCTCTTGAAGCCAGGAGGCGTGCTTGTCCTGCGCTTGCGAAACTCCATCTGGTCGCGCGTGCTCGCTCGCGCCGGGCGGCTCCGGACAGTTGGTCCTTCCATCCTGCCTGCTCAACATCTTTGGGGCTTTACACCCCAATCAATTACCTACCTGTTGGAGATCTCCGGCTGGCGAGTCGAAGAGTGTCTGCCCGCCGCGTACTCCATGTCGCGCCTCGCGCCGCTGCAAGCAGCGACGACCGTGCTCAATCGGGTTCTGCGCCAAGCCTGGCACGGCGCGCCCATCCTGACCCGTAGCTTTAACGTCGTCGCCAGGCGCGCGGGCTAGTCTCGACGGCGCCGCAGTTCGTACGCGCATTGTCTCGAATCCTTAAGGGATTGCGCACCCGCCGATTGGGCGCCTTCGGAACGTGGAGTACACGACAAGAAGACGGCGTACCCTTGGATTGCGCTCAGATGCTATTGGATATCGCTGACCGTAGCCGATGTTGAGCGGCACTTGTTGCCCAGATGCCTATATTCTCTGCAATCGGTGTCGCTCACGGATCCCGATATCGCCGCCAACCCCCGTCAGCGGAATCCAATGTCGTTTGAGTTTCAGACCGTCGATCCACAAAGCGTTCGTGACGAGGTAGTCAATTTCTTCTGGCAGCACCGGAAATGGCCTGGCGAAACGCGCGAGGACTACTACGAGATTTGGGACTGGCGATACAGTTCTTTGTCCGAAGGCCCGGCACTGGTGCATATCGCGCGGTTGAAAGAGACCGGCGAGATAGTCGGCCATATCGGCGTCTACCGGCGGACTTTTCGGTTCGGCGACGTCACATTGCGCGTCGGAGTCCCCGGGAATCTCTTCGCACACCCGCAATGGCAAAGTACTATTGTCGGCGTCCGGCTTGTCATGTTCCTGCGGTCTCTGATACAACGCGGCGAGTTTGACGCTATCCTCGGATTTGGCAATGAAGTCGCTAACGGGATGCTCGCCCACTTCGGTTTCGCGCAGCTTGGCACCATGCACACGTACGTAGATGTGCGAGACGTGGAACCCTTGTTGCGGCGGCGCAATCCTGTACTCACGATGATGGCCCCGCTCATCAACACGGTAACCTCTGTCCGGCGCGATCTGAAGGCTCCGCGCCGTTTGGAGCGAAGCACGAATCTGGAAGTGAGACAGCTCACACCAGAACAGGTCCTCGAGATCGATCGCTCGCATTGGGCCCCGACGGACCGACTCGTTGCGTGGGACAGCAACCGGTTCCTCGCACGCCGGTATTTGATGGAGCCTCAAACTTCGCGCACTATGCACGGTCTGTTCAATCCTTCGACCGATACGATTGAGGCGTACGTAGTCTCGGACAGCACGACTCGAATCAAGGTGTGGGATTGTCAGGTGAACCCGATCACAATAGACCCTCCGTCCGCCATTGCTGCGGTTGCCACGGCACGTTGGCCCGACGCCGAGACAATACAGGTGCCAACAGTTCCGCGGACGCGACTCGCCCGCGATTTGGTCTCCGCTGGGTTTCTCGACAGGCGGTCGGAAGATCTGACAGAAGCGAATACCTACGTGTCGGCATACTGGCTGCCGGCCAGTCCCCACGCCGCAGTCCTGAGTGATCCAAGCTGCTGGAGTATCTGGATCGGTAGCCGCCACTATTAAGCGTGGTGGGTTGTAGCGGGGATGCCACGAAACCGTAGCGCCTGATATCGTCGAAACCCGACGGCTTCGCCTCAAGAGTGCCTTAGTCGGTGGAGACTGCGCCCTGGTGCCGCGCACACGGATTGCTTTCCCGTATGTATGTGTAAGCACACCAATTCGAGGGCTTCCTGTTGCCAGCCAACCTAAGATTCCTGCCCGGCCCGGGCGTACCGGGGCTCGTAAGCATCATCATCCCCTGTTACAACAGGGCGAACATTGTGCGCGAGACCATCGACAGTGTGCTGGAGCAAACGTACAGGAAATTCGAGATCATCCTGATCGACGACGGGTCGACAGATAATACTCGCGAGGTCATCTCAGCCTACGATGACAGGCGCATTCGTTACTTCTATCAGGCAAATGGCGGCCTCTCGGCGGCTCGCAACTCCGGACTGGATGTAGCAAAGGGTGAGTTCATCGCATTTCTGGACTCGGATGATCTCTGGCTAAAGTGGAAGCTTAGCGCTCAGGTGGAGATCTTCAGATGCCATCCCGAGGCCGGTCTGATCTGGTCCGACATGAGCACTTTCAGCAGGCTCGGGGAGATCGACGACGAGCGGCACTTGCGGAACTATTACTCTGCTTACGGCACCATGAACTTTGAAGAGACTTACCGGCGTGGCGGTACACTTTCGGACCTGGTGCCCGATGCGACCGACAGTCTCGCGAGCTCTCCATATTACGTGGCCGATGTCTTTGATCACATGTTCAGCGGCAACCTGGTGCATCCCTCCACCGCGATTGTGCGACGCGAGAGACTGCGGATGTCGGGTCCCTTTGAGCCAGAGATCACCGGTTTTGGGGCCGAAGACTATCACTTCTATTTCCGTATCTGTTCGCACGGTTCCGTGGCTTTCCTCGATGCACCGACGACACTGTACCGCGTCCATCCGGCGCAAATGAGCACGTGCAACCGGCTTCACGAGGCAAGAGCCAACCTTAACTTTGTCTTGCACTGGCTGAAGCGGGGTCCACGAAGCCTGCCACAGCGTGTGATCCACCAGAGTCTTGCCAGCTCACATGCGTGGGTTGGCACAGAGGAGCTGTACGCCGGCAATCGCCACGCGGCGATGCGCCACCTTTGGCAAAGCCTTCACTTGCAGATAAATCCGTCGACGGTGCGCCTGCTCGCTGTGAGCTTGATACCGATGCGTGCCGCGCAGATGTTGCGTGCTGTCAAGCGTGCAATAATGAGTCCGATCGCGCGCCAGCTCACTTGTCTGGCCCTGTTTCTGTCAGATGACACAAACCCTCTCGCGCTCGTGCTCGAGTTCATCCCGTCGGATCTCGTGTCCACCGTGTAATGCCGCTGCACCATTTGTTGGGTAGGTCGGCCCTGTTCATCATCGGGCTGTGGAGCAGCGGGGGTTTTTTCATCCTCACTTATTTCGGCCTTCGCTGGGAGCGGACTGAAGCGAAGAGAGTTGTCCGGGTCGCGACGCACGCCGAGCAATCGTTGGGGCCAGTCGCGAGAGAGCATGAGAGCAGGTTAACGCCGAGCTGGATCGCGGCTTCTACGCTATCTGGCAGCGTTCCGTCGTCAGCGCCGTGGACAGAAACTAATCAACGTTTTGAGCGGATCCGGTCAGCGGCCTTGATCCAGTTTTGCGCCGCATCCGAGACCGGTCTGGTGACTGTGGTGATTCCCACTTACAACCGTGCACACATCATCGGACGCGCGATCGAAAGTGCGCTTGCACAGACCTACGGTGATGTGCAAGTGATAGTCGCCGACGATGGATCCTCCGACAACACGCGGGCGGTGGCCGAAGCGTATGGGCCACGCGTGACTTATGTGCGACAGGCGAACGCAGGAGTTTCCGCGGCACGCAACCTCGGGATTCGGCACGCCCAAGGGGAGTTTATCGCCTTTCTCGATTCCGACGACGTTTGGCATCCCTGGAAGATCGAGGCGCAGATGGCGGCCTTGAAACGGCATCCAGAAGCCGGCTTGGTGTGGACGGATATGTCCGCCGTCGATGAAAGCGATCGCCCCATCGACGCACGACACCTTCGGGTCATGTACTCGGCCTATCAGCTGGTTGATATCGAGACGACGCTGCGCCAGGTCGACACTCTCGCTGTACTAAGCGCGCACGTCCCAGCGGAGCTTTTACCCGCTGAAGTGCGCGAGGGAGATCTTTTCAGCGCGATCCTCCTCGGAAACCTGATTCACACGTCGACTGTTTTATTCCGGCGCTCATGGTGCGAACAGACCGGTGGCTTCGACGAATCGTTTGCAAGGGCCGGCGAGGATTACGAATTCTACATAAGACTGTGCTCGCCCGGTCCGGTGATTTTCATTGACGCACCGTCCACGGTTTATCGAATCGGCGCCGCCGATCAGCTCACCGCACCCTCGATGATGCTCGAGATTGCTCGCAACGACTTGCGGGCAATTCAGAAATGGATCTCTCAATCGGGGTCGCACATTCAGTTGCCGCGACAAATAGTGCGTCGCAGACTCGCAGAATCGTTTGCATGGGTGGGTGAGGCCGAGCTCGAAGCTGGCCACCGTTGGCCTGCGGCCCGTCGACTTTCGGAGAGCCTGGCGGCGCTGCCCAGAGTGGATCGGCGCGCTGTCCTCCTCGCAAGTTGCGCCCTTCCTTTCCCCGTGCGCAATGGGTTGCGCTTCGCGCGGCGTGCCCTGCTCACGCAGAGTGAATCGCCAACCGGCCGAGGGTCTCCGACATGACAAGGACTCGCTGAGTCTGCCAACCGCCGCTGGGGTTCCTGGCAAGCTCCGCGAACTGATTCGTCGTGTCCGGCTGGCCAGAATCATCGAGGGCGGAGCTATCGGCGTTGCGCTGTGGTGCATCCTGTTCGCTGTCGAGTTGCTTCCTGGTATCCTGTCCGACACTCCGGGTGTGTTGCTCTTCGGATTAGTGGGTGCGGCGGCTCAAGCCAGTCGAGTCCGTCGTGGCCTGTTGGTAATACTGGTTCTCGCCGCGGCAATGGTGGTTGTCGTGACGCAGACGCCACTATCGAATATCCTTGCTGCGAGGTGGGTCCGTGCGGATCGATTTCCCGATTCGGGCGTCTCCGCCGTCGTGGCGCTTAGCGCGGGTCTCAATCCGAACGGGACGATTAGCAGCGAGGCACTCGACCATTTGATCAACGGCCTCGAGCTGGTACGCGCGGGAAAGGCGAACGAGCTGGTCACCACGACTAACGAAGAACGGTTTCCGAGCGGAGTGGTGAGGAGCACCATAGACCAGTCGCGAATAATTTCTCTTGTCGGCGGCGACACGAAGTGGATCAGCACATCCGGAGTCAAATCGACCAGAGACGAAGCGCTAATGTCGGCCGAGCGTTTATTGCCTACGGGCATACGTCGGATCGCGGTCGTTGCGTCACCGATGCATACTCGTCGTGCATGCTCGGCATTCGAAGCAGTTGGCTTTGAGGTGACCTGTGTTCCGGCACGCATTCGGTCTCCGGGTGGCCAGGACCCAGGGCCGTGGCCGGCCGACCGCCTCAAGGTTTTCGGCGACTGGGTGTATGAGGTTGCCGCCACCGCACGATATCGCGCGCGCGGCTGGCTAGGTTCTACACCGCCTGAGCGAGAAGCTCGCCCGCAGTAACCCTACCGATCGCCTACAACTGAACCGAGGGAAGGGTGTCTCAGGGGCTGTTGCAGCCGCGCGACACACGTGGCGAACAACCATTCCTAACCGCGAAAACCGAGTTCGACATACCCGCGTAACTATAACTGAGCAAATAACTTAGGCACGCCGAGGTAGGTTGTTGGGGAGCCACCTTGGACGGCGTCGCCCTTGCACTGCGCGACTTCAGTTGACGACCCCAAAATCCGACCGAGCCTGGATCCGCCGCCACCCATGAAAAATACAAACGATTCCGAAACGACCGTCAAGCAGGCGCCGCTTCGCGTAGGGCTAATTGGCGCAGGACAAATGTCACAGCAACATGCGCGAGCAATTGCGCGCCTGCCCGGCCTTGCCACTGTAACCGCCGTCGCGGATCGAGACGCCGCGGCAGTCGAAGCAATTCGGCGCATACACCCTGATGCGAGTTGTCATTCGTCGCTCCAGGAGCTCCTCGCGTCAACAGCCGTCGACGTGGTCCACATCTGCACACCGCCCGAGACGCATGAAGCCCTTACCCAGCAGGCGCTCGAGGCTGGGCGCCACGCTTACGTGGAAAAACCATTCGTCGGCAATAGGGCAGCGGCGGCTCGCCTCGCCAAGCTCGCGGACAGCAAGGGACTAAAGATTTGTCCAGGACATCAACTTCTGTTCGAGCCGCCGACCCGCCGTGCCGTCGAGCTCCTACCCTCGCTGGGTCAGCTCACGCACGTCGAGAGTTATTTCTCTTTCCGTGCGATGAAGCACAACCCGAATGGGCGTGCGCCGCTTCGCGATGACCTGCAGCTGTTGGACATCCTCCCACATCCCGTCTATTTGCTTCTGGATTTTCTGGAGCGCGCGGGCGAAGGCTCGACCGAGCTTGTAGCGGTCGAGGTTGGTCCGCGAGGGACTGTTCACGCGCTCGTTCGTCGCGGGGCGTTAACGGGAACTCTCATCGTGACACTCGACGGCCGGCCGGTTGAGAGTTATCTGCGGCTCGTTGGGACGAACGGGTCCCTCTACGCCGACTACGTGCGAAGCACTGTTCAGCGAAATATCGGCCCCGGATCATCCGGTATCGACAAGCTTGTGTCGCCCTATCGCCTCGCCCGACAGCTGGTTACTGGAACCACAGGCGCGATGGGAAAGCGATTTCTCAAGCGTCAAAGGAGTTATCCGGGCCTCGCCGAAATCTTTGCCGCTTTCTACGAGGCGATTCGCACAAACGGCGACTCGCCCGTTACTCGCTCGAATCTGATCGAGACGGTGAGCATCTGCGACCGTATTGCGGAAGCGATGGCATCCTCTTACTCCACGACAGATTCGGTTGTGCCGGCACGCAGATCTCCTGTCGTCGTAACCGGTGGAACCGGGTTCCTCGGCAGGGAAGTCGCGCGGGCTTTGCTCGAGGGAGGCGACGAGGTCAGGGTCGTCGCTCGGCGCACTCCTCCAGATTGGGAGAAAATTCCCGGCGTAGAATATGTTGTGGCAGACATGTCCCAACCGATCGAGCCGGAGACCATGGCTGGCGCGAAAGCCGTCATTCATTGCGCGGCGGAGACGGCGGGTGCGTGGGAGCAGCACGAGAAGAACTCAGTGGCTGCCACGGATCATCTGCTGAGCGCCATGGCGATCGCGGGTGTGAACCGACTCATTCATATCAGCAGTATTTCCGTGTTGGCCATCCCAGAGCGGGGACACACACTGAGCGAAGCGACCCAACTCGAGGCTAATTCACGCACCGGTGGTCCCTACGCGTGGGGGAAAATCGAGTCGGAGCGTTTGGCAGTATCTCGCTGCGCGGAGTTGGGCATCGAGCTACGCGTTGTGCGCCCTTCGGCTCTAGTTGACTACCGCCACTTTGATCCCCCCGGGCTGCTGGGCAAACGAGTCGGAAACATTTTTGTCGCAGTCGGCATGCCGGGCCATCAACTGGGTGTCGTTGATGTTGTCTTCTCTGCGCAGACGCTCGCGTGGATGGTTCGGCATTTTGAGGCCGCGCCAACCGTCCTCAACCTGTTCGAGCCCGAACTGCCGACCAAGCGCGAACTCCTCGCACGGCTGCGCCGCGCCAATCCCGATCTCACGGTCGTCTGGTTGCCTCCCGCCATTCTTCTACCGCTGTCGTGGCTGGCAATCGCGATCCAGAAGATTTTGCGTCCCCGCAGTCCCGCTATAAGCGTCGCCAAGATTTTCGCGCGACTGCGTTACGATACGTCACGAATCCGTGGACTCGCCCCGGCCGTAAAAGTGGAAGCATTTCGACTATCGCGCGCGCACAACGGCACCGGCGCGACAGCGAGATCTGCAACGGATGGACGCGCCGTTGGGACGCATTTCGCAACTGGTGAAGTGGCGGTTCAGGCCGCTTCGATCGTCCACCGTCCCGGATAAGCCCGAATCATATGTGCGGCCTGGCCGGAATTTTTGCGCGGAGGAACTGGAGCTCCGACGAGCTTCACGACATGGCATCGCGCATGACTGGAGCGATAGTGCACCGCGGGCCCGACGACAGTGGTATCTGGGTCGAGGCGGCCGCCGGTGTCGCGCTGGGATTTCGCCGCCTTGCGATCGTAGATCTTTCCGCGCAGGGCCACCAGCCGATGCCATCTTCAAGCGGCCGGTTCATGCTGATCTTCAACGGTGAGGTCTACAACTACCGCAGCCTTCGGGTGGAATTGGAATCCCTGGGGTGTGCATTCCGCGGGCATTCAGACACTGAAGTCATTCTTGCGGCGTTCGAGCGTTGGGGAATCGAAAGGGCGGCGCGGCGGTTTATAGGCATGTTCGCGATGGCAGTTTGGGATGTGGGTCGGCGCGAGCTTTCGCTTATCCGTGACCGGCTCGGCATCAAGCCGTTGTTCGTCTATCATCACAACGGAGTGGTCAGCTTCGGGTCTGAGCTCAAGGCATTGCTTGCAGGTCCCGAGTTCGATCGGACGCTCGACATGAGCGCCCTCACTTCCTACCTGCGTTATCTCTACGTCCCAGCCCCGCAAAGCATTTTCGAACACGTCTTCAAGCTCTCGCCAGGCCATATCCTCACCATTGCCGATCCGACGGCTCCTCTACCCGGATCCTCTCCATTCTGGTCAGCGGAAGCGGCCGCTCGAGGCGGGCAGGCAACTCAATTCTCGGGCACGGATCAACAGGCGGTCACGGAGCTCGAGGTCCTTCTCACCGACGCGGTCCGTTTACGCATGCAGGCCGATGTTCCGCTCGGTGCACTGCTGTCGGGCGGGATCGATTCCTCTACGGTCGTGGCGCTGATGCAGGCATCGGCGGACCGCCCCGTGAAGACGTTCACCATAGGGTTCGACCAGAAAGAGTTCAACGAGGCAGCAAGCGCGCGGGCCGTCGCGAACTACCTGGGAACGGATCACACCGAGCTGCATCTGACTGGCGCCGACGCCCTCGATGTGATCCCGAGCTTGGCGCAGATGTTCGACGAGCCTCTCGCCGACCCATCGCAAATCCCGACGTTCCTTGTTTGCCAGCTCGCGCGGCGAGAAGTGACCGTCGCGCTCACAGGCGATGGGGGAGACGAGTTGTTCGGCGGCTACAATCGGTACATCCGCGGCGAACGTTTGATCACGGAACTTCAGCGCTGGCCCCGCGCGTTTCGCCGATTCTCAGCGTCCGGCGTTACGAGTTTGTCGCCTCGTGTCTGGAATCAGATGGGTGGTGCGCTGAGGCCGGTATTTCCCGCTGCCTCCCGCACCCGACTGATGGGCGAGAAGATGCACAAGATCGGCGACGTTCTTCGGGCAGACTCTACATCGGGGATGTATAGATCGCTTCTTTCCGCCTGGCAGGATCCCGAGGCGCTTGTCGTCGGTGCCGTAAAAAATGAAGGACCGGATAGAACACTGGGCCAGATTGGGAATCTGGCGCTCATGGAGCGCATGATGCTCGCCGATCAGACATCGTATCTACCGGATGACCTGCTGGCCAAGGTAGATCGCGCGAGCATGGCGGTAAGTCTCGAAGCACGAGTTCCGATTTTGGATCACCGTGTTGTGGAGCTCTCATGGAGACTTCCTCGCCAATTCAAAATCCGCGACGGACGCGGCAAGTGGATTCTGCGCCAGATTCTCTACAAACATGTCCCTCCGGCGCTCGTGGATCGAGAGAAAATGGGATTCTCCATTCCTCTCGCGCATTGGATGGGAGGGCCGCTGAGAAACTGGGCTGGCGATTTACTCCTTTCGACTGAGACCAATGGATTCCTCCGCACCGCCGTCGTCCACAAGGAGTGGGATCGTTTCCTTCGTGGCGATACAACCAACGCCGCTGGCATCTGGGCTCTGGTGATGCTACGCGCGTGGGAGCAGCGCTGGCTGACATCTTTGCCCGGCCAACGATCGCAGTCACCCGCACTGACGTCATGATGCTGATGAATCACAGCGATCTTATCGGCCCGTTGCCTGCCGCTCGGCGACGGTTAAGCACTATGTCCGGGCGCACGTGATGGCGACGACTCCGCTGCTGGAGCCAGTTCCTTTCGGAGCGGACGCCGTGTCGTCTGCCAAGGACATGAACGCCGAGACGCGCGCTGCGTCTGTCGGCGCCGAGGCAAAGCTCGACCATTCGTTCGCGCGCGGGATCGCGTGGCTGGGAAGCGTGAAGTGGGTCGTACAGCTCCTGACTTGGGGGACGACTATTGTCGTCGCGCGTATCCTCACTCCGGAAGACTATGGCTTGCTGGCCATGGGTTCCGTTCTTCTTGCCTTCATCACGTTGCTCAGCGAATCTGGTATCGGTATCACGGTCGTAACGGTTCGTGAAATCACGGCGGAGCAGATCGGCCAGATCAACGGCGCCGCGATACTTCTTGGGCTTGCCAGCTTTGCTGCGGCGTGCCTAGCGGCTTTGCCCGTGAGTTGGTTTTATCGCGCTTCCGCGCTTCCGCCAGTCATAGTGGCGCTGAGCTTTACGCTCGTAATTTCGGCTTTTCGCGTGGTGCCGGGAGCGCTGCTGCAGAGAGATCTACGGTTTCCGCGTTTGGCTGTCATCGATGCGATCCTCCGGAGCTGGCGTACAGAACTGAGAGGCGCAAGTTATGACAAACCCACGCGCGCGTCAACCTCGTGGCGCGTGACCTCACGGCGCGTGAAGTTTGTCGGCGGTGCGGTTTCAATCTCACTAGCACCTCACTCTTAGTCAAATGATTGGGTGGCGTTGTGATCAAGTGCAGCCGTTTCAACGGCTTTCTGGCGGCGAAACCGTTAGAAACGGTTAAGAGCCGAAATTACGCTCGGTAAAACCGCCTCGCTGAAGCGCGGTGCTAAGGAGATTCAACCTGAACCCGGCAAAGCAGCATTCGATCGATTTGAGTTCCGACAGCCGATCCTTCATTCTAAAACTCAATTTCGGACGTGTCAGGACGCGCAATTTA
>Ga0137415_10001755_pt1 | contig 21540 bp, 17 predicted proteins | sample CZODoug3_1_1_16f_FD_183082 | JGI IMG/M metagenome (GOLD analysis project Ga0137415, IMG submission 183082) | Vadose zone soil fungal communities from Angelo Coast Range Reserve, California, USA - CZODoug3_1_1_16fungal (Hybrid Assembly) | ecosystem: Environmental > Terrestrial > Soil > Vadose...
GGGTCCGGCCCTCGTCCGCTCGTGCCTCGCCCGTCCGGCCGCACCCGGCCATCGCGACCAGCAGCGGGATGAAGACCCCGAAGGTGAGCCCTGCGAGCGCGCGTCCAGCTGTCGTTCCAGGGGTGCAGGACCGCATTTCAGGCACGGGGAGCGCGGGGCGACGGGCGTAGGGGGGCATGTGATCTCCGCAGGGCGGTCACGGGGGGACCGCAGCTAGAACGGCAGCGTCGTCGCGCTCGCCACGTTCGAGTAGGGGCCGAGATTGCCGGCTGCGTCCGTCGCGCGCACCCGGTAGCTGTAGCTGGTGTTCGAGAGACGGCCTGTATCGTTGAAGCTGGTCCCGCTCACCGAGGCGATCTGCGCGAACGCGAAGCAACCCGCGTCCTGGCAGCGCTCGACCAGGTACCCGGTCACTCCGACGTTGTCGCTGGCCGCCATCCACATCAGGTTGATCTGGCTGCCGCTCGTCGCGACCGCCGTCAGACCGCCCGGCGCGCTGGGCGGCTGCGTGTCCGGCGCCGCTCCAGGGACCGTCAGCTCCCCGCCTTCCCACGCGACGAACGTGAATGCCGGGCTCAAGGCCTCCATGCCCACGTCGCCGCCCGGATAGGAACCATCGGTGGTGAACGTGAACTGGGACACGCCGTTCCTGAAGACCTCGAGCGTGTTTCCGTTCGCCGTCAACCGCCACTTGTCCCCCGAGATGATGAGGGGAACGAAGGAGCGAACCAGGGTGAAGGTCCCGTCCGGGTTCAGCTTGAAAATCCCAGACCCGCCTGCCGGGTTGTCGGCCCACAGGAACAGCATCCATCCCGTCTGCCCGGAGGCATTGCGGTCGATCCGGACGATCGGCCCACCGCCGCCGCTCGCCACGGTCCCCAGCGTGACCTCGGAATACTGCGTGGCCGGCGGCGCGATGCTCCACACGCCGGAGGCGTTGTGGCCGAAGTCCCGACCCATGGCGAGGCCGCCCGTCTTCCTGAAGCCGGAATACCCGGGCAGCGGATACCAGCGGTCCCCTTCGTCCAGGGGATTCTCGACGCCCGTGAACGTGGAAGAGTCGCGGGTCCCGGAGGAGACGGGGGCAGCGCCGCCGGCCCACGAGGCGATGCTCGCGTCGGTGAGCGACTGGTCGCCCGTGAACGCCAGGATCCCCGCCGTCCCTCCGCCGTACTTCGTCGCGTCCGGGCCGGTGTTGTAGATGAAGTCGCGCACCCCGTTCTTGATCCCATAGATGACCGGGCCGCGCGCGATGAGCCGCAGCTTGTCCCCGTCGGTCACGGGCGAGGTGGCGATCCGGGGATCGGCGGTGTAGCTCGTCCCGTTCGCGTCGATGCGATAGAGGTTGTTCAGCCCGTTCGGCAGGCTCGCCCACCACAGGTAATGGCTGTCCACCGATGCGCCGCCGGTCTGGACGCGGACGGTCGGTCCCACGTTGCTGACGTTGGTGCCGAGATGCGCGACCACGATCTCGGAGTAGTGATCCGCGGGAAGCGCCGCGGTGGTGCGGGCGCCCGCGTGATCGGGCGAGAACCGGTTGGGGAAAGCCGCATTGTTCTTCTGGAACCGGCCACCGTTCGGCGAGAGCGACGTCAAAGCCGCCCAGGCGCCGTTCTCGAGGAGCGGGTTCTCCACCCCGGCGAAACTCGACGATGCGATGGGGGCCGCCGTCGCAACGGCGGGGATGAGCAGGGCTCCGAGCAGACCGGTGAGCTTCACTGGATGAACTCCTAGGGCAAGAAGTTGGCGGTGACGGATCTGGCCGCGCTCATGGTCACGGTACAGGTCGTGCCGGAGGCCGCGTCGCAGCCGGTCCAGCCGTTGAACAGGGAGAGGAAATCCGGCGAGACGCTGAGGGTCACCACCGTGTCCGAGATGAAGGAAACGGTGCAGCTGGATCCGCAGTCGATCTGGCTGGAACCAGCGGGATTGGACGTGGAGGTCACGCGGCCGTTCCCGATCCCCACCGGGCTCGCCTTGTTCACCGTCAGCGGGAAGGTCTTGGTGAACGTGGCGGTGACCGTCCTCGCCGCATCCATGGTCAGGGTACAGGTCGCACCCGAAACGGTGTCGCATCCATCCCAACCCGTGAACGCGGACCCGCTGGCGGCCGTCGCCGTCAAGGTCACGACCGTGCCCACGTCGTAGAGGGCGCCGCAAATGCTCCCGCAGGTGATGTTCGCGGGGCTGATCTGAGGGCGACTGGAGGTCGCGTTGACGGTGCCCGTGCCGGTGCCCACCTTGGCCACCGTCAGCTGCGCCGACACGCCGAAGTTGGCCCTGCTCGTGCCGGTACCCAGAGGCGTGGTCACGCTCAACGGCCCGGTGGTCGCCCCCACCGGCACCGTCGCCTGGATCACCCCGCCGCCGGGCTCGTCCGAGATCACCGTGAAGCTCGCGCTCACGCCGTTGAACGTCACGGCCGTGGCCCCGGTGAAATCGAGGCCGCTGATCTGCACACCGCTTCCCACGGGCGCGTTTGTGGGCGAGAAACTTCCGATGATCGGCGGGCCCACCACCCTGAAGGTGCTGGGGCCAGCCGCCACGCCGCCGGGCGTGGTCACGGTCAAGGTCACAGACCCCCGTCTGGCGTCCGCCGGCACCGTCGCCTGGATCTCCGTGTCGGAAAGCACGGTGAAGCTCGCGCTCGCCGGGCCGAAGGTCACCGAGGTGGTCCCGGTGAATTGCGTGCCGCTGATGGTCACATTGGTGCCGACCGGGCCGGTCGTCGGGGTGAAGCTCGTGATCGTCGGGGCGCCTTCGACCGTGAACGGGCTGCTGCTGTTCGCCGTGCCCGCCGGCGTGGTCACGCTCAAGAATCCGCTCCGGGCCGCCGCCGGGACGGTTGCCTGGATGGTCGTGTCCGAAATGACCGCGAAGCTCGCCCTTGCGAAGCTCGGCCACGATACGTTGGTCGCGCCCGTGAAGTTCGTGCCGCTGATCGTCACGGTGGCGCCCACGGGCCCGCTCGCCGGGTTGAAGCTCGTGATGGTCGGCGGGTCCCTGACCGTGAACGCGGTCGCGCTGGTCGCGGTGCCCGCGGAATTGGTCACGCTGATCGGCCCCGTGGTGGCGCCAGGCGGCACCGTTGCCTGGATGCGGCCGTAGTCGATGACCGTGAAGCTCGCGCCGGCATTGTTGAACGCGACCGCGGTGGTTCCGGCGACATTCGTGCCGTCGATGGTCACGACGGTCCCTGGAGGCCCGCCGGTGGGAAAGAAGCCGCTGATCGTCGGCGGGTCGACTACGCTGAAGATGGAGCTGCTGGTCGCGGTTCCGGCAGGCGTGGTTACGCTCACGGGTCCGGTCGTGGCACCCGCGGGGACCGTCGCCTGGATGGCCGTGTCCGAGCTCATCGTGAAGCTCGCGCCGACCCCATGGAACGCGACGGCCGTGGCGCCGGTGAAGTTCGTACCGTCGATCGTCACGCTGGTCCCCACGGGTCCGCTCGGGGGCGTGAAGCTCGCGATGGTCGGCGCCGCGGGCGTCGGGCCGTTCGCGTCGCCGCCTTCCCAACCGGTGAACGTGAAGGCCGGGCTCAGAGCCTCGATGCCGACATCGCCTCCGGGGTAGGAACCGTCGGTGGTGAAGGTGAACTGCGAGACGCCGTTCCTGGAGACATCGAGGGTGTTCCCGTCGGCGGTCAGCCGCCACTTGTCTGCGGCGACGATGGCGGGCGTGAACGACCGAACGAGGGTGAAGCTCCCGTCCGGGTTGACCTTGAAGATTCCGGACCCCGCCGGGTTGTCGGCCCAGAGGAAGAGCAGCCATCCCGTCTGGCCGGAGTTGGTGCGGTCGATGCGAACCATCGGCCCGCCGCCGCCGCTGGCCACGGTGCCCAGGGTGACCTCGGAATACTGTCTCGCGGGCGGCGTGATGCTCCACACGGCCTCGAGGTTGTGACCGGTGCTCAAGCCGATGGCGAAACCGCCCGCCTTCCTGAATCCCGCATAGCCCGGCAGCGGATACCAACGGTCTCCTTCGTCCAGCGGATTCTCCACTCCGGCAAAGGTCGACGAGGCCCAGGCGCCGGACGACGAAGCGTTCGCCGCGCCAGCAGACCACGAGGCGATCGACGCGTCCGTCAGCGCCGGACCGGAGGCGAAGGCGAGAATCCCTGCGGCGCCCGAGGAAAGCGTCCTTCCGTCGGGGCCGGTGTTGTAGATGAATTCGCGGGTGCCGTTCCTGATTCCGTAGATGATCTGGCCGCGAGCGATGAGCCGCAGCCTGTCACCGTCGGCGACTGGCGAAGTGGGGAGAAGGGGTGACGCGGTGAAGCTGGTCCCGTTCGCATCGATCCGATAGAGGTTGTTGACCCCGTTGGTGGGACCCGCCCACCACAGGTAGTGGCTGTCGATCGACGGCCCGGACGTCTGCACCCGTACCATCGGCCCCACGTTGTTGTTGACGGGTTGGGTCCCGAGGTGCCCGACGACGATCTCGGAGTAGTGATCTCCCGGGAGCGGCGCGGTCGTGCGGGCACCCGCATGCTCCGGCGCGAATCGGTCAGGAAAGGCTCCGTTGTTCTTCTGGAACCGGCCGCCGCCGGGCGACATGGACGTGAGCGGCGCCCACGCGCCGTTCTCGAAGAGCGGGTCCTCCGCGCCGGCGAAGTTGGAGGACGCGATGGGGCCGGCTGCGATGGCGGCCGCGGGTAGTAGCGCGAGGGCGAGACGCAGCACGAGGAGTCTCATGAAGGGCGGTCTCCTGGAGGTTGCGGCGACCTAAGGCAGGAAGTTGGCGGTGACCGTTCTCGCGCGGTCCATGGCCACGGTGCAGGTCGTGCCCGACACCGTGTCGCAGCCGCTCCAGCCGGTGAAGGTGGAGAGGAACGCCGGCGCAGCCCTGAGCGTCACCACCGTGCCGGACACGTACGAGGCCGAGCAGGTGGATCCGCAGTTGATCTGGCTGCTGCTGGCGGGGCTCGAGCTGGAGGTCACGGTCCCGTTGCCGAGGAGAAGGCTCGACTTCCTCACGGAGAGCGTGAACGTCTGCACGGCGAACGTGGCGGTGACCGTCCTCGCGGCCTTCATGGTCACGGTGCAGGTCGCGCCGGACGCCGTGTCGCATCCGGTCCAGCCGGTTTGGACGGACCCGGCAGCCGCAGTCGCGGTCAGCGTCACGACCGTCCCGACGCCGTAGGACGCCGAGCAGGTCGCGCCGCAGTCGATCTGTGTAGCGCTCGCCGGGCTGGAGGTGGAGGTCAACGACCCGTTGCCGGCGCCCGCTTTCGCCGCCGTCAAGATCGCCGTGACCGCGAAGTTGCCGGCGCTCGTCGCGGTCCCGCCAGGCGTGGTCACGCTCACCGGCCCGGTCGTGGCGCCCGCCGGGACGATCGCCTGGATCGCCGTGTCGGAAGCGACCGTGAAGCTCGCGCCGACCCCGTTGAACGCCACCGCCGTCGCGCCGGTGAAGCTCGTCCCGCTGATCGTCACCGGGGACCCCACCGGGCCGCTGGTAGGGGCGAAACTGGAGATCGCCGGCGGGCTGATCACCGTGAACGAGCTGGAACTGGTCGCCGTGCCGCCTGCCGCGGTCACGCTCACTGGCCCGCTCGTGGCCCCGGCCGGCACCGACGTCTGGATCGCGCTGTCGGAGGTCACCGTGAATGTCGCGCTCACTCCGTTGAAGACCACCCTGGTGGCGCCGGTGAAGCTCGTGCCGTTGATCGTAACGGCGGTCCCCACCGGACCGCTGGTGGGCGAGAAGCTCGCGATGGCCGGCACGGGCACGACCGTGAACGAGCTGGCGCTGGTGGCCGTACCGGACGGTGCGGTCACGGTCAGCGGGCCCGTCGTGGCGCCCGCGGGCACGGTGGCCTGGATCGCCGTGGCGGAGGTCACGGTGAAGGTCGCGCTCACCCCGTTGAACGCCACCGCCGTGGCGCCGGTGAAGCTCGTGCCGTTGATCGTCACGCCGGTCCCTACCGGACCGCTCGCGGGCGTGAAGCCCGCAATGGTCGGCACGGGCCCGCTCGGGTCCCCGCCCTCCCACGCCATCAAAGTGAAAGCCGGCGTGAGAGCTTCGATCCCGACGTCGCCGGTGGGATACGAACCGTCAGTGGTGAACGTGAACTGGGAGACGCCGTTCCTGAAGACTTCGAGGGTGTTTCCGTCCGCGGTCAGCCGCCACTTGTCGCCGGTGAGGATCGCCCCGGGAGTGAACGGGCGCACGAGCGTGAAGCCCCCGTCGTTGGGGTTGACCTTCCCGATCTTGTAGATTCCGGAACCAGCCGGGTTGTCGGCCCAGAGGAACAGGAGCCATCCCGTCTGGTCGGGGCTGTTGCGATCGATGCGCACCATCGGCCCGCCGCCGCCGGTGCCCGCCGCACCCAGGGTGACCTCGGAATACTGTTTGGCGGGCGGCGAGATGCTCCACACGCCGGAGAGGTTGTGCCCGCCGTTCTTGCCGATGGCGAGACCGCCGGCCTTCCTGAACCCGGCATATCCCGGCAGCGGGAACCAGCGGTCCCCCTCGTCCAGCGGATCCTCGATGCCGGCGAAGTTGGAGGAGGCCCAGGTCCCGGACGACGCGGGCGCGGCGCCGGTCGACCAGGAGGCGATCGTCGCATTCGTGACCGGGAGGCCCGGGACGTACGCGAGGATCCCGGTGGTTCCCGCGTCGTACCGGACGCCGTCCTGGCCGGTGTTGTAGATGAATTCGCGGACCCCGTTCTTGATCCCGTAGAGCACGGGCCCCCGCGCAACCAAGCGGATTCGATCTCCGTCCGCGAGCGGCGAATGGGCGACCAGGGAGGCCGCGCTGTAGCTGGTCCCGTTCGCCGCGATCCGGTAGAGGAAGTTGTTCTGCCCGTTCGCGAGGCTGCCCCAGTACAGGTAGAGGCTGTCGACCGCGGGACCGGACGTCTGGACGCGAACCGTCGCGCCGACGTAGCTGAACTCGTTCCCGATGTGCCCGACGACGACCTCCGAGTAGTGGTCGTTCGGGACGACGGCCGTCGTACGGGCGACCGCATGATTGTTGTGGGCCCCCTCGAACCGGTCGATGAAGGCCGCGTTGTTTTTCTGGAACTGCGTGTGGTCGGGAGCCATGGAGAACGTCGGCGTCCACGCGCCGTTCTCGGACAGCGGGTTTTCCACGCCGGCGAAGATGGATGATGCGATGGGGTCCGCGGCCGCGACGGTGGGGATGGCTGAGCTGGCGACCGCCAGGCAGGCCAGAAATCGACGCAGTCCGCGCTGACGCAGCGCGCGCTCGACGAGGTTCACGGGGGGCGACTCCTGTCCAGTGCGCGCCAGGGCGGGGGAATTCCGGGTTGACGCGACTCGGGGCCGTGACTAGCAACGAGCTTGCCAAAATCCAGCTGCCCGGCAGATCGGCGAAACCCCGCGAATTGTCGTTTCTTTCACCTATAGGGGGTTCGCCCGCTCAGCGGTCGCCGGTAAGAAAGTCTCGATCCGGGCCTTAGGACCACCCGATTTATTACAGTCCGCCCACCTGGAACGCCGAGGCGTAGCGGATCCCCCAGTCGGGTCTGGTCCTGTCCAGCGGCTCCAGGCCCCAGTACTTGCAAGGCCAGTCGGCCCGCAACGACCTGTCGCCGTCATGGATGCCTTCCAGGAGGTCCGGAACGGGCTTCCAGCCGAGATCCTTCGCGACCTTGGTCCGGACGTCGAGATCGACGCCCGAGACGAACAGATGGCCGCCGGGCGCGACCAATCGCGCGATGCTCCGCAGGCAGCGCTCCGCATCCGGCGGCGACATGTGGCAGAGGAACCGGTTGGCCACCACGATGTCCTGGGGCCCGAGGGCGTCGCGGGTTCGCGGGTCTCCGGCATCGCCGGCGTGCCACGTGATCCCTTCCTTGATCGCTGGCTTGACGGCCAGCCGCTCGCCCTGCTCGTCGAACATCCCGCTGATCTCCTCCCCGGTCATGAGCGCGCAGATCGGCTCGCGGACCAGCTCGGAGACGCCGAGCGAGTAGATCCCTTCGCGGGCGCATTCCAGCGCCGCCGGGGAGATGTCTACGGCGCGCAGGACGAGCTGGGTGCCTGGCCGCAGCGAGCGCAGCGTCCAGCGGATGGAGTAGACCTCCGCGCCGTTGCTGCACCCGAGCACCAAGAGCCTCACGGGACGCGCCGTCGCGATCCGATCCGACAGCCGGCGGATCAGCTCCAGCTCGGGGCGGTTCCTGAAGAAGAAGGTGCCCAGATACATCTCGCGATCGGCGTGCAGGCGCGCGAGCGAGTGCAAGAACCGGCCGTACGAATCGACGGGGCGGAGCGCCGCGATCGACCGGGGCAGGCGGCGCCACATCCAGTCGCTCAGGCGCAGCCATGCGCCCACCGGCGATTTCCCCAGCATCCGCGTCTTCGCGACGGTCTCGAGCATCGCTCCCGGCATGGCGTCCATCTTCATTGGAAGAGGCCCGCGATGCGCGCGTACTGCTCGTCGAGGGACTGCCGGTACTCCTCCGCCTTGCGCTCGATGAGCGATCGGGCCGCTCCCGCGTTCCGCTCGAGCCGGGTGAATCGCTCGACGAGCCCGTCGACGCCGGGCGCGTCGATGTCCTGGCAGTACTCCGACAGCCCGACCCCGGACATGAGCGAGGTGATCTTCTGGTGGTACGACAGCGCGACGACGGGCTTGTTGAGCATCAGCGCGAGGAGGATGTTGTGGAATCGCGTGGCGACGACCATGTCGGTCTTCGCCAGCTGCGCAACGAGCTGTTCCACCGAGGAAACGGGGACGTCGACGATCCTCCCCCTGGCCCGGGCCGGATCGCGCGCTTGCAGCATGGCCTTCACGTCTCCCTTGACGCGCGTGTCGTAGATGACGTCGCCGATGAGCAGTTGGACGGTGTAGTCGCGATCGAGCAACCAGGCAACGAAGGCGGTCACCTTCTCGACGTAACGTCGATAGGCGCCTTCGCCTTCCTCCGGGCGGCTGCGCCTCCCGTAGTAGTCCATCAGGCCGATGCCGATGACGCGACCGTTCCCGTTGCGCTGCGGCGGGCGAGGGACCTCCGGCCTCAAGCTGAAGGCCAGATCGGGGTAGACCGAATCGGTCTGGGTCCGGAAGCCGATGCGGGCGAGGTAATCCTTCGAGAAGGTGTCGCGGTAGGAACGGTAGTCGGCCAGCGAGATGGCGGACTTGACGATCCACCTGCTGAGCGGGTCTTCGATGGGCCCGGCGCCGACGCTGACGAACAGCAACTTGCAGCCGCGCGCTTTCGCAAGGAGCGCCCACTTGAGTATCTCGTAGTGCAGGTCGAGCGGGCCGATGCCGAAGTCTCCCAGCATCCCGGTGCCGGTCATCACCAGCATGCCGGTGTCTTTGAGCACCCTGAACGCCTTGAGCCACTGGACCAGCTCCAGCGGGAGACGGACGAAGACCCGACGCAAGAGCCTGATGAACGGGTTCTTCGCCGCCCGGCTCGCACTGGAGGACCGGGCGAACCGGGAGGACATCTGGAACGCGGGGATGTGGTGGGTCGCCGCCGCGTCTTGCGGAGCTGGGCAGACGCAGTTCACCGCGGCGTCCGGGAGATACCTTCGAACATTGTGAAGGATGGCCTTCAACGTGTACTCGTTCCCGAGGTTTTGCGTGCCGAAGTTGCCGAACAAGGTGATCGTCTGCTTCATCTTGGGCCCGCCTCGTACCTTTACTCGGGGTCCGACATCCAACGTGGGGCACGTCGGCCGGGCAAGAGACCTCCGTCGCTCGCAGTCGCGCAGTCGCTCACCTCGTCGCATCGCCCCGCCCGTTGCGGAGGAAGCGCGCGATGGCGCCCTGGACGATGCCGCTCTCGCAGGCCGGTGCGCGGTGACCGCAGCGCCCGTCCAGCACGACCACCTCGGCGCGCGCCAGCCGGGCAAACTCGAGCGCCGGCGCTGGATCGACCACCTCGTCCCGATCGGGCACGACCACGAGCAGCCTCGCGCGAACCGCCGCGGCAGCCCGCTTCATCGACCCGCCGAACGGTGCCGAGACGTCGAGCGCGGCGATCGCTCCTGCTTGCCTGTCGAAGTCGTCCGGATCGATGAACAGCTGCCGGAAGGCCTCCAACGGCGCACCACGCTGCAGCGACCGGGCCGACCGCTTCCAGGCCGGGTCGCGCCGGACCTCGTCCGTCTTCCCGAACCATCGCTGCCGGTCCGCGAGCGAAGACCGGGGAGATCCGGCGATGGCGATCGCGCTGTCGAGAAACTCCGGGTGCAAGGTGGCCCACTGGAACGCCTGCATGCCACCCGCCGAGGTCCCGATCACCGCCTTGAGGTGCGGCACGCCGAGGACCCGCGTGAGCAACTGGTACTGGGCCTCCACCACGTCGCGCATGGAGAAACGCGGGAACGCGTTCCCGCGCTGCCCTTTGCCGTTGGAGGGCGAAGAAGAGACGCCGTTCCCGAACGCATCGACCGCGATCGCGTAGATTCCCGAGAGATCCAGGAGGGGGCCGGAGGCGACCTGGCGCAGCACTTCCCGCGACGTCCCCATCATCCAGGGTGTGAGCAGGACCGCGTTGGAGCGCGCGGCGTCGAGCTGTCCGGAAGTGCGGTAACCGAGGCGGCAGCTCCGGATGATCTCGCCGCTCTCCAGGGTGAAATCGCCGAGGTCGGCAAAGCGCTGCTCGGGGACGCAGGCCAGGCAGAGCGCGAAGAGCGCAGCCGGAAACCTGCGGGCCAGGATGACCGCAATGCTCGGTGACACGTTCACGTGAACAACCCCTAGCGAGACACCATTGCACTCCAGCGGCTTCTGGAGAAGATTACACCCCGCGACCAAAGTACTAGATCCGTGAGGGGTGGAAATGCCAGATGCTGGACTGCGCAACGGCGATGTAGTCGAGGTGAAGAGCGCGGCGGAGATCCTCGCCACGCTCGACGAGGGAGGCGCGCTCGAAGGTCTCCCCTTCATGCCGGAACTGGTGCAGTACTGCGGCCGATGTTTCGTGGTGGACAAGCGGGCCGACAAGGTCTGCGACACCGTCCACTACACCGGCAGCCGCCGCTTGCCCGACGCCGTGCTCCTCGTCGACCTGCGGTGCGACGGCTCGGGGCACGACGGCTGCCAGGCCGAATGCCGACCGTTCTGGAAGGAAGCCTGGTTGCGCCGCGTGGACGGCGCGACCGCGGCGGCGCCGCCGCCCGACGAGAAATCCACCGCCGCCCTCCTGGAGTTGACCCGCCGCAACACCACGCAGACCGTCCCCTCCGAGGGCAAGACCGAGGTCCGTTACCGCTGCCAGGCGACCGACCTCCCCGCTGCCTCCCAGCACCTCAAGCTCTGGGATCCCCGCGCGTACCTTCGGGAGTGCCAGAGCGGCAACGTTCCCGTAGGTCGCTTCCTCCGTGTCATGACGCGCGCCGCGATCCAGGAGCCTTTGCGCAAGCTCGGGTTGGTGAACGAGGTCCATCTCCCGGGCACCCGCACGGCCGAGAAGAAGCCGGAATCGACTCTCGACCTGCAACCCGGAGAACGGGTGCAGGTGAAATCGAAGGAGGAGATCGCCGCCACCCTGAACGCGCAAGGGCGCAACCGCGGGCTCTGGTTCGACCGGGAGATGTTGCCCTACTGCGGCGGCACCTTCGAGGTCCGGCGCCGCATCAGCCGCTTCATCGACGACCGCAGCGGCAAGATGATCGATTTGAAGTCGGAGGCCGTCACGCTCCAGGGCGTCGTCTGCTCGGGCGACTTGAGCCTGCGTCGCTGGTTCTGCCCGCGCGCCATCTATCCCTTCTGGCGCGAGAGCTGGCTCCGGCGAGTGGATCCCAAGGTCACGCCCGCCGGACCTCGTCGGCCAGCGACTTGAGGCGGCCTTCCCGCGCCAGCATGCGAGGCGTCGGCGCCACCCCGACCGGCTCCAGCATCGTCCGCAGGCGGTGGACCCAGTCGTGGCGCAGCAGCGCATTGGCGACGTTCTCCTTGCGGATGCGCTCCTGCCGGCGTGGGTCCGAGTCCAGTTCCTCGATGCGCTCCAGCACCTGGGGAGCGTCGAAGGGCATTGAAACGACCGCGTCGGGCCAGTCGAAACGGGAGCGGAACTCGTCGATGTTCGGCGGATCGCCCAGTACGATGGTTCCGGACGCCGCGCCCTCGAAAAAGCGCCCGGCGATCTCGTCCCGGCCACGGGTCAGCTCGGGCTGGTTGGCGCGCGAGCGGTTGGCGATGAAGTACCGGCTCCGCTTGAGCAGGTTGGCGAGCAGGAGGCGGTGCTCGGGGCCGCTGCTGACGTGGAAGGTGACCTGCTTCGCCGCCGGCTTGATCGTGTCGTAGTAGTAGAAGATCCGGCCCTGCCGGGCGTGCTCGAGCAGCTTCCCGTGCGTCACGGGCGAGCGGCGGCCGATGTTGCAGACGTCGATCGAGCGGACCGGCGGGTCCGGCCAGGGGCAGAAGCGCAGCGCGTCCACTCCCTGCGGCATGTACGTGCAGGGCCGCCCGATCAGCTTCGACACCGTCCCGATCACGTGCTGGGCGGCGATGAACACGTGATCGAACTCGCTGAGCAGCTCCAGCAGGTATCCAGGAAGCATCTCGGCCCAGGCCTCGACGATGAAGCAGACCGCCTTGCGGCAGCGCTTGCGCCACTGGGGAACGCAGCTCAGGGCGAAGAGCTGGTGCGGATGGCTGAAGACGGGGAGGAAGAGGTCGTACTCCTCGTTCCCGCGGCGCGGCGCGAGAGGTCGGACCGCCGCCCCCGCCAGCTCGCGCGAGCCGCTCAGGTAGCGGACCAGCTTGTACGCCTTGCGCGACAGCTCGACGCCCTCGAGTTTCTCCGGAGCGGCCATCTCCGCGTCCATCACGGAGGAGATGACGTCCTCGAACTCGTACTGCGCGCAGTAGGCGACCACGTCCTCGACCTTGCGCAGCGAGAGCAGGAGGACGTCCGGCGTGTGCCTGGGGATTCTCAAAACACGGCCTTCCGGCAGTAGAAGCCCTCGGCGAGCGACTCGGGAGCGACGCACTCCATCCCCCGGATGCGGGCCACCGCCTGGAAGAGATCGGCGGTGAACCACTGCTTGCCGGCCTGCGTGGAGAAGTGCTGCAGCAGCAGGGCGATCTTCCGCTCCAGGGTCGCGCGCGAGAGCGGCGCGAAGAAGTTGGGCGTTCCGAAGTCGCCGTCGAACTTCGGGATCTCGTACTCGAGGATGAGGTGGTTGCGCCAGGTGTTCCAGGTCAGGTCGGAGATCAGCCGGTGGTCCTGGTGCAGGTCTCCCCGGTAGTGGGTGAAGATCACGTCGGGGACGAATTCCCGCTTGACCGCTTCCAATTCCTCCTTGATCGCGGCGCCCGACCAGGGCAGGTAGCCGTCCCGGTAGTCCCGGACCACGATGGTCGCCTGCGCGACGCCGCCGAGGAACGCGGCGGCCGAAGCGCGGGCCTCCGCGGCGCGCTCGGGCGTGGCGGAGAACACCACCCACCGGACCTCGAGGTCGCTCCGCTCGGCGGCGAGACGCAAGGCGGTGCCGCCGCAGCCGATCTCGATGTCGTCCGCGTGCGCCCCCACGAAGAGGACGCGCCGCGCGTCGTGCCCCTGGAGGATGGACAGCTTGCGCATCAGCGAAGTACCGGATGCGGAGCGCCGTTCTTCCACACTTCCCAAGGCACCTGGCCGCGCATGTACAGGTCCTCGAGCAGCTGCTTCTCCTTGAACGTATCCATGCAGGCCCAGAAGCCGTCGTAGGGGTACGAGAGCAGCTTGCCGGCGGCCGCCAGGCGCTGGAACGGCTCCTGGACCAGCTCCTCCCCGGGCCGCATCCAGTCGAAGATCTCCGACCGCATCACGAAGAAGCCGCCGTTGATGCGCATGCCCACGTCGCGCACGTGGCGGATGCTCGTGACCTTGCCGCCGTCCTCCACCGAGACCAGGTGGAACGTGGCCGGCGGGACCACTCCGGCGAACGAGGCGACCGCGTCGTGGCGCTGGAAATGCTCGAGCATGGCCGGCAGCGGCAGATCGGACAGCCCGTCGCTGTAGTTGGCGAGGAACGTCTCCTCCCCGCGCAGGAAGGGCTGCACGGCCTTCAGGCGCATCCCGATGTTCGAGGTGAGCCCCGTGTCCACGAAGGTGATCTTCCAGTCGTGGATGTCGCTCGCGAGCAGGTCGACCTTCTTCCCTCCGTCGCTGATGACGAAGTCGTTGGTGACGGTCTCGTCGTAGTCGAGGAAGTACCGCTTGATGCAGTCTCCCTTGTAGCCGAGGCAGAGGATGAACTCCTTGTGGCCGTAGTGCGCGTAGTAGCGCATCACGTGCCAGAGGATCGGCCGGTAACCGACGGGCACCATGGGCTTGGGGATCGTCTCCGAGTACTCGCGGAGCCTCATGCCCAAACCGCCGCAGAAGATGACGACTTTCAAGACCGCCCCTTTCTTTTACGCCCGCTGCTCGGCGGCTGCGCTGCGCGCAGCCGCCGGCCTCGCGAGGTGCTCTTCGAGCCAGGTCTCCCCGCGGAAGTGCCGGTACTGCTCCGCCCGCAGCCCGTCGGCGATCCGCCCTTCGGGCAGGTCGACGTCGCCGTACGTCAGCACGCGGTCCTTCGGGATGTCGCGCCGCAGCCTGCAACCCTCCACCAGCCCCTCGGGAAGGTAGCGGCCCGCGCTCATCTCCCCGGCGTTCACGGCCTCGCCGTAGGTCATGTACATGCCGTACTCGTCGAGGACCTCGCCGGCCTTCAGGTCGCGCTTGGCCACCGCGCAGACCTCGACCACAGGCCCGCCCAGGGGCGGCGCCAGCTCGTCGCGGAAGAGGACGACGCGCGCGATCGAGAACGGGGTCTCGAAGTGGACCAAGTGGTAGGGGGTCCAGAACGGGTACAGCGGACCCTCCCCCATCTTGTAGAGGTTGAGGTAGTGGCGCTGCTTGGGGTCGGGGTGCTCGGCCAGCACGAACACCTTGATCAGCGGAGGCCCCACCGTGTAGTCGACGATTCCGCCCAGCGCCCGCGCTTCCTCCAGATCGTAGAGCTTCTGGATCTCCAGGATCGAGCCGTCGTACTTGAGACCGCGCGACATCCCGCGCGAGCGCACCTTGAAGCCGGTCGCATTCGCGACGATCGACTGCTCGAAGCTGATCTTCGAGCCATCCGCGAAGGAGGTGACCATGGCGGGGTTCTGCGCCCAGCGCTCGGCCCACCCCTTCTGCGTGGTCGGGTTGCGATAGGGGTCCTGCAACCCCTTCACGTTGCCGACCACTCGCGGCGTCAAGCCGAGCCCCTTGACCCAGCGGACCAGGTTCATCTGCACGCCCGGCTCGTCGCCGTCGCAGGCGGAGAGGATCTGTCCGGCCTTCTTCCCGTACACGCGGAGGATGGGCCCGATGGTCGCGTCGACCTCGGCGTTCATCAGCACCACCGGCTTCTGGTGCCCGAACGCCTCGAGGATCACCCGCGCGCCGAAATCGACCGAGCCGGTCACGTCCACCACCACGTCGATCTCCGGCGAGCGGCAGATGAGGAACGGGTCCTCGGCGACCGCGGGCACGCCGCGCCGGACGGCCTCGTCGAATTCCGCTTGCGAGGCGGTGGACGCGATCCGTTCGTGTCCGGCGTACCGGTAGACGCCGGCGGCGCGCTCCGGCCGGCGGTTGAAGATCGCCGCCATGCGCATGCCGGGAACGCTGTTCTCGATCTGGTTGGTCAGCCCCTGGCCCATGAAGCCGGCGCCGACCATGCCGACGCGGATCGGCTTGCCCTGCTCCTGGCGCGCCTTGAGTGCAGTATCGACGAGGATCATCTCTGGAAACCTCTCGTGATGGTCAAACGTGCATCCTCCGCCTCAGCTCAGGCTCGATCTCGTCCAGCGCCTTCCAGGCCTTGTCCTTGGGGGAGACCTCGCCGACGGGCAGCGGCCAGGCGAGGCCCAGGCGGCGGTCGTCGAACCGCAAGCCGCCCTCGGCATCCGGCGCGTAGAACTCTCCGACCTGGTAGCTGGTCTCGGTGCCATCCTCGAGCACCTGGTATCCGTGCGCGAATCGCTCCGGCACGAAGAGCGCGCGGCGGTTGTCGGCGGTCAGCTCGACGGCGACGTGCTGCAAGTACGTCGGGCTCTCCGGCCGCAGGTCGACGATGATGTCGAGGATGGCGCCGCGCGTGGCGCGCACCAGCTTCGTCTCGGCGGCGGGCGGGTACTGGAAGTGCATCCCCCGCAGCGTCCCCTTCCTGCGATTGAAGGCGATGTTCGCCTGGGCGATGACCGGCTTCAGGCCGTGCTCCTCGAGCTCGCGCTGGCAGAACACGCGCGCGAAGAACCCGCGGCTGTCCTCCCGCGGCTCGACGTCGATGGTGAACGCGCCGCGCAGCCTGGTCTCGGTGAAGATCATGTCCAGCCTCCGGTCAGGCGGCGGCGATTTCGGCGTTCCAGCGCAGATCGGGACCCAGGTTGCCCGACGCCATGAGCGACCTGATCTGGTCGATGCGCCGGTAGCGCGGTCCCTCGAAGTCCGAAAGCTTCAGGCCAACGGCCTTGTACGCCTCGTAGAGCTGCCGGGCCCCCTTGCGGGCGTCCCACCGCGGCTCGAACGAGGGGAGCACGCGGGAGATCTTGGTGAAGTCGGCGCGGTAGTTGCGCTTGTCGGGCCCCGCGCCCTCCGCGAAGGCGATCTCGCAGCCAGGCACCGTCTCCTTGACGATCTCGGCGATCTCCCGGATGCGGTAGTTCTGATCGTTGCGGCCCACGTTGAACGCCTGGGCGCGCACCACCGAAGGCGGCGCGGCCAGTACCGCGAGGAAGGCGCGGGAGATGTCCTCGATGTGGACGATCGGGCGCCAGGGCGTGCCGTCGCTCTTCAGCAGGACCTTGCCGGAGGTGAACGCCCAGGCGACGAGGTTGTTGAGCACGATGTCGAACCGGAGCCGCGGCGACACGCCATAAGCGGTGGCGCAGCGCAGGAAGGTGGGAGTGAACGAGCCGCCGGCGAGCGCCTCGATGTCGCGCTCGGCGAGCACCTTCGACTCGCCGTAGGCGGTGACCGGGTGGAGCTCGGACTCCTCGTCCACCGGCGCGTCGCCGGCGGCGCCGTAGTTGCTGCAGGACGAGGCGAGCACGAACCGGCCCACCCCCACCTCCTTCGCGAGCGCGGCGAGGCGGACCGAGGCGGCGTGGTTGATGTCGTAGGTGAGCCGCGGATCCAGGTCGCCCAGGGGATCGTTCGACAGCGCCGCCAGGTGGCAGATCGCGTCGAATCCCTCCAGATCGCGCGCTTGCAGCGCGCGCACGTCCTTGGGGATCGTCCGGACGGCCTCCGACCAGTTGCCGAAGGTCGAGCGCCGGTAGAAGTCCGCGTCGATGCCGACCACGTCGTGGCCGGCGGCGACCATCATCGGCGCCATGACGGTCCCGATGTAGCCCCGGCTCCCGGTGATTAGAATCTTCATGCCGTCTCCCGCTGTCGCGTCACCCTACCAAGATACCGCGGAGGTGGAAGCGCCTGCGTGGCAGGCGCATGAACGTAGGCACGTCCGTTGAATCCCGCACGTTCCGCTGCCCTCGCCGCGCAAGATTCTGTCGGCAAATTGATTAAGTATGCGGCGGAGGGCGCATGCCGGTGCTGCTGCATGTCAATTTCGCCAGAATGAAGCTCCTGTGGACCAAGCGTGCCTCCTTGGGCCTGCTGGTCGCCGCGCTCGGCTGCGCCGGCGTGGGCGAGTACGTGTGGGCGGATGCGATGCCGGAGACGCCGGCGAACGCCCCGGGCGAGTACCGGTTGGCGCCGGGCGACCTGATCTTCGTGCGGGTCTTCAACCAGGATCCCCTCTCCGGCCGCACGCGGGTCAGGCCCGACGGCCAGGTGACGGTTCCGTTCGTGAACGATGTCCCCGCGGCGGGGCGCACGCCACAAGAATTGGCCAAGACGCTGGAGACGCGGCTCCTGGGCTTCATCAAGGCGCCGGTGGTAACCGTGTTCCTGGAGGAGCTGGGATCGGCCCAGCTCTCGGTGATCGGTGAGGTGGGGCGCCCCGGCGTCTATCCGCTCGAGCGCGGCCAGGGCGTGCTGCGCGCGCTGGCCGCCGCCGGTGGGCTCACCGAGTTCGCCCACAAGGACCGCATCTTCCTCGTCCGCGGCGGGAGTCCCGGGCGGATCCGGTTCACCCTCGAAGGCCTCTCGACGCCGGGCAGCCGCAGCGCGCGATTCCGCCTGCAGAACGACGACGTGGTGATCGTGCAGTGAGGCGCGCCGGATGATCTCGCTCGCCGCCATGGCGGCGCTCGCGGCAGGGTTTGTCGCCGATGGATCCGTCCGCGTCGAGACGCGGGGCGGGAGCACCGACGGCGGGCAGGATCCCAGCTCGGTAGGGGTCTCCGCCGACTTGCAGGGCCGCGCTTCGGGCCCGGACGCCGCGCTGCGGTTCGGACTCTTGCCGTCGGCCGTGCGCGCCCAGGGCAGCCAGCTCTTCGTGCGGGGGTTCGCCGAGGCTGAGCTGCGCTTGCGCCCCGGCGCGCGGGCGCGACTGCGGCAGGCTGGCGGCTTCGGCTCGGTCGACCTCTCGCCGGTGGCGCCCGGCGCCGGGCCGGGCCCGGTGCAGCCGCCGGCCGGCTCCCGGTTCGTCTCCGTCCAGGAGTCGACCACCTCGCTCGAGCTGGACATCGCCGCCTCCCGCCGGCTGCGCCTCGCCGGCTCGGCCGCATGGCTCGTCTCCGGCGGATCCGACGCACAGGCGCGCGCATCGTTTCCCCTCTACCGCGGCCCGCTGTTGCGCGCCTCCTCCGAATGGGCCGCCACGCGCACAGACATGCTGCGGCTCACCCTGCAGGCGTTCGACTATCGCTATTCGACCGGCCGCCGCTCGAGCGTCGCGAGCTTCGAGGCCGGCTGGCGCACGCAGCTCGCGCGCGGCACCGATCTTTCCGTCGCGCTCGGCCCGGGGGTCGGCCGGACGCAGGCGGACGACCAGCCCTCCTCGACCCTGCTCTATGCAGTCGGCGCGGCGGACCTCCGCGCGATTCCGGTGCGGGATCTCTCGCTGGGCATCGGCGCGGGCGTCGAGCCTCTCGGAGACCCGCTCACGGGCGAGCTCGTCGAACGGGGCAGCCTGCGCGCGTCCGCGGTCTGGGACCGCCATCGCCTGGCGGCATTCACGGCGCGGCTCGTCGGAAGCGTGGCGCTGACCTCGGGGACCGGCAGCCCCACCAGTCCCCATGCGGGGGATCGCTACCTCGAGGGGGAGCTCAGCGTTACGATACCGCTGGACGCGCGCTCGAGACTGACGGCGGGGCTGCGCGCGGCGATGGTGAGCCGCCCATTGCTGAACCAACCTTCCGACCAGTGGGTTGCCTTTGCGACATACCTGACCCAGGTTCCCCTGTTCAGATAACCACGATGTTCAGATAACGACGATGGGAAAGCTCCTCCTACTCTCGATCCTGGCGCTCACGATCGTGGTGCCCAGCCTGGCCGCCCGGGAGCGCAGTCCGCGGCTGGCGCTGCAAAAGACGGTGGCGTGGATGCTGTGCGGAATCTGCGCCTACGTCGTCTCGGTTATGTTCATCTACCCCCGGTTGCTCGATTGACTCCTGAGGTGCCCAGATTGCCGAACGGTTACGAGGCGCGAGTGATCCCGCCGCCACCACAGCCCGCGTACGCGCCGCCGGCCGAAGAGCTCTTCGACTGGGAGCGCATGCGCCGCTACGCCGTCTTCGCGCTCGGTTCCGTGCGGCGGCGGCTCCTGCTCTTCCTCTCCGTCTGGGTCGGCATGGTCGTCCTCGCCGCGGCTGCGCTGGCCGTCCTGCCGAAGACGTACCAGGTCGAGTCCCGCCTGCTCGCGCAGAAGAACCCCGTGCTGGCGGTGCGCGCGGACTCCAGCCAGATGGACCTGCAGACCCGCGCCGCGGCGGAGACCATCATCCGCCGCGACAACCTGCAGGCCCTCATGCGCCAGGCGGACCTGCTGCAGGAATGGCAGAAGAGCCGCGCCCCCATCCTGAGGCTGAAGGACTGGGTGCTGCGGATGGTCCACCTGGAGCCCTCGGCGAAGGACCTGACCGAAGGGCTGACCGACCTGTTGGAGAAGAACTTCACGGTCTGGACCACGCCCGACGGCACCGTCGGCATCAAGGTGGAGTGGCGCGACGCGCCGACGGCATTCCGCCTCGTCGACGCGGCACAGCAGAACTTCATGGAGAAACGCTACGTGCTCGAGGTCTCCACGATCGACGAGCAGATCTCGATCCTGGAAGGGCATGCGGCGACGCTCAAGAAGGAGATCGAGGCGCAGGTCGCCGAGCTGCAGCGCCTGCGCAAGACGCCCGCCGGCAAGGGCGGCCGCTCCCTCGCGCCTCGTCCCGCCGTGAGGTCGCTCGATGCGGACGGGCCGAACCTCCGCGCGGTGCTCGACGGGAAGCGCCGCGCGATCGCCGACCTCGAGGACTCGCGGCGGAAGAAGATCGCCGAGCTACAGACGCGGCTGACCGAGCAGCGGGCGATCTACTCCGAGAACCACCCGGGTCTGCTCGACCTGGAGCGCAGCATCGAGTCGCTGCACCGGGAGTCGCCGCAGCTCGGCGCGCTCCGGCAGGAAGAGCGCGACCTCCGCCGGCAGCTGGCCGATCGCTCGGAGGACGGCGAGGGCGCGATCCCCGGCGCCCCCACCATCCCCGCCGATCTCTTCCGGGATCTGTCCAGGGACGAGGACTCTTCGGTCGAGTACGCCCGCGCGCAGCTCCAGTACGCCGCCCAGCAGTACGCGGGCATGCGCGGGCGCATCGACACGGCCCGCATCGACCTCGACACCGGGCGCGCCGCCTTCAAGTACCGCTACTCGGTGGTGACCCCGCCCCAGATGCCGCGCGGGCCCATCAAGCCGAAGGCGCCGCTGGTGATGGTCGCCGCGCTGATCGCCGGCCTGGTGCTCGCGCTCTTCGCCACCACCCTGGCCGACATCCGAGCCGGGCTGGTCCTGAACCGGTGGCAGCTGGAGGAGCTGCTCGGGTCGGCCGGGACGATCGTCGACGTGCGCCTGCCCGGGCCGCCGGCCGGCCAGCTCCCGCCGTCGGAAGCGCCACCTCCATGAACCGTTCGCGAGCGCCGCTGCACATCCCGTCGCTGGACGGCATCCGCGCGGTCTCGTTCCTGCTCGTGTTCCTCGCCCACGCCGGCCTCGAGGCGTGGGTCCCCGGGGGGCTCGGCGTCACGATCTTCTTCTTCCTCAGCGGTTTCCTCATCACGACGCTCATGCGCGAGGAGCTGGCCGAGACGGGCGGCGTCAGCTTCAAGCACTTCTACCTGCGCCGGGCGCTGCGCATCCTCCCGCCCTTCTACGTGGTGCTGCTCGGCGCGGCAGCGCTGTCGGCCGCCGGCGTCCTGCCCGGATCGATGCAGACCGCGCCGCTCCTGGCGCAGGGCCTCCATTTCGCGAACTACTGGACCGTCCTGCACGGCTACGACGGCCAGGCGGCCGGCACGGGGGTCTACTGGTCGCTGGCGGTCGAGGAGCACTTCTACCTGCTCTTCCCCGCCCTGTTCGTGCTGCTGCACCGGCTCCTGGCCACTCCGCGCGCGCGGTCGGCCTTCCTCTGGGGCGTGTGCGCGCTCGTCCTCGCCTGGCGATGCGTGCTGGTGTTCGGCGCCGGCGCGCCGATGAACCG
>Ga0137415_10001756_pt1 | contig 21536 bp, 21 predicted proteins | sample CZODoug3_1_1_16f_FD_183082 | JGI IMG/M metagenome (GOLD analysis project Ga0137415, IMG submission 183082) | Vadose zone soil fungal communities from Angelo Coast Range Reserve, California, USA - CZODoug3_1_1_16fungal (Hybrid Assembly) | ecosystem: Environmental > Terrestrial > Soil > Vadose...
AGGCCGCCTGGGCGAGAGCGTCCGCCGTCTGATGGAAGTCCGGATGGTGACGTCGCGAGAGATCGTAGAAGCGCCGCTGAAGCTCCTGGAGATCCAGCGAGAGCTTTCGCGGCAGCCCGAACACCTCGAAGTAATCGGTCACGTTACATCGTCTCCATAAAATACGAACGGGCCCGCCGGGGCCCGTTCTGGTTCGCTCCGCTCGGTCCGTGCCCCGGCTTATGCCACGGTCCCGGCCTTATGCCGAAAACGAGGTTCCACAGCCACAGCTCGATTTGGCCTGGGGGTTAATGAAGGTGAAGCCCCCCTGCAGTCCTTCCGTGACGTAATCGAGCGTGACGCCGTTCAGGTAGAGGTAGCTCTTCGCGTCGCAGACCATCTGGACGCCGTCGACGTCGAACTTCTTGTCGTGCGGGCCGAGCTCGGAGTCGAACTCCAGCGAATACGACAGCCCCGAGCAGCCCCCGCCCTTGACCCCCAGGCGCAGGAAGACACCGTGGAGGTTCTGGTCCTCCAGGAGCTTCTTGACCTGCTTGCTTGCCTTCTCCGTCAGTGCCAGCGCCATCGGTTCCTCTCCTCCTATTCTTTGGATGCCGCGCCCGAGGCCTCGGCTTCTGCCTTGCTCCACTTCTCCTTGTAGTCGTGGAGCGCGGCCTTGATGGCGTCCTCGGCCAAGACGGAGCAGTGGATCTTCACGGGGGGCAGCTTGAGCTCGTTGACGATATCGGTGTTCTTGATCTTGGCGGCGTCGTCCACCGTGCGCCCCTTGAGCCACTCCGTGGCCAGGCTCGACGAGGCAATGGCGGACCCGCAGCCGAAGGTCTTGAACTTCGCGTCCTCGATGACTCCCGTCTCGAGGTTGACCCTGATCTGCAGCTTCATGACGTCGCCGCACTCCGGAGCGCCCACCAACCCCGTACCCACCCCCGGCGTGTCCTTCGTGAAGGACCCGACGTTGCGCGGGTTGTTGTAGTGGTCCACCACCTTGTCGCTATAGGCCATGACTCACCATGCCTCCTGGCGCCTGGACGGCGCCCCTATTCACCTTTCCACTGGATGGTCTTGAGATCCACGCCTTCCTTGGCGAGCTCGTAGAGTGGCGACATCTCGCGGAGGCGCTGCACCACCTCCACCGACCGCCGGCCCACGAAGTCCACCTCCTCTTCGGTCGAGAAGCGATGCAGCCCGAACCGGATCGAGGAGTGGGCCAGCTCGGAGTCGACGCCGAGGGCCGCGATGACATACGACGGCTCGAGGGTCGACGAGGTGCACGCCGAGCCCGAGGAGAGCGCCGACTCCTTGTTGAGGCCCATGAGCACCGACTCACCTTCGACATAGGCGAAGGAGATGTTCAGGTTGTGGGGCAGTCGCTGCGTCGGATGCCCGTTGACATAGGCCTCGTCCACTTTCGAGAGGATGAGGTCCTGCAGCCGATCGCGCAGCGCCCCCAGGCGCTTGCCCTCTTCCCCCATGACCTCGCGGCAGATCTCCGCCGCCTTGCCGAACCCCACGGCCAGGGGCACCGGCACCGTACCCGAGCGCATGCCGCGCTCGTGTCCGCCGCCGTCCATCATGGCGGCCACGCGCACCCGGGGATTCTTCCGGCGCACGTAGAGGCAGCCCACGCCCTTGGGCCCGTACAGGAGGTGGGCGGTCGCCGAGAGAAGATCGATGCCCATGGCTTCCACGTTCACGGGCACCTTGCCCGCGGCCTGGGTCGCGTCGGTGTGGAAGATGATGCCGCGCTCCTTGGCCAGCTTGCCGATCTCCGCGATGGGCTGGATCGTCCCGATCTCGTTGTTCGCGAACATGACCGAGATCAGGATGGTCTTGTCGGTGATGGCCGCCTTGAGCACCTCCACGTCCACCAGGCCTTCGCGACCCACGGGCAGATACGTCACCTCGAAGCCCTGGCGCTCCAGGCGCTTGCAGACGTCCAGGCTCGCCCGCTGCTCGATGGTCGTGGTCAGGATGTGATTGCCCTTCTCGCGATACATCTCCGCCACGCCCTTGAGGGCGAGGTTGATGGACTCCGTCCCCCCGGAGGTGAAGACGACTTCCTTGGGATCGCGCGCCCCGATGAGGGTCGCGATCTGCTCGCGCGCCTTGTCCACGCCGGCCTCGGCCTCCCACCCGAACGGATGATTTCGGCTCGCGGGGTGGCCGAACTTCTCGGTGAAGTAGGGCAGCATGGCCTCGAGCACCCTCGGATCCATCGGGGTCGTGGACTGGCTGTCCATGAAGATGGGAAGCTTGAGCGGCATCGTCTCTCTCCTACCTCGTGGAGACCAGCTCGTCGACTGGCACTACGAGGGGCACCGCCCCGTCCGCCGCGAGCTCGGCGAGCGTCATGGTGTCCAGCAGTCGGCTGATGCTGGTCTGGATTTTCTGAACCGGCCGCCGCAGATTGCAGCGCGAGTACTGCGGGCAGTCATCCCCGTCGGTCATGCAGCTGACGATCTTGATCGGCCCCTCGAGGGCCCGCACCACCTGCCCCACCGTGATCGCGTCGGGGCGGCGCGTGAGCTCATAGCCACCCTTGGGGCCATTGTGGGCGGTGATGAGCCGACTCTTGGCCAGGCGCTGGAGGATCTTGGCGAGGAGCTCCGCCGGGATGTGGAACTCCTCGGCGATGCGCTTGGTGCTCACCGCTCCCTCATCGCCGTGGGCGGCGATGTAGTGCATGGCCATGAGCCCATAATCCGCCCGCTTCGTGAATCTCAGCATTCTGGCTCTGCCCTTTCGGTCATTTGTCCAGGAGCTTAGATTTCTCCAGGAGCCTATATCCGACCAAATCCATCTCCGACCCTTATAGTCGGAGTCTGCCACCGGTCATGGCGCCTGTCAAGCCCTGAACATCAATAATTCAACCTGAAGGGAGCCCTTGAGGGCGAGTAGTCAGGACCAGGCTTCCCGTAGACGTCGGGCGGCATCCTCCGGGGAGGTCTCATTGACATGGATCCCGCCGATCCGGGTAAGGCGCTCCGGGGTGGGCGTGATCTCGATATGCCAGTGATAGTCCTCCGCGATACTGGACCATTCGTTGGGAAGGAGCTTGGCCGCCTGGTTGGGAGCCGTGTAAAGCACCATCTCGAACGACGGATCGCCCTGGGTGCCTGCCAGCATCCCGAAGTAGCCCCGAAGCAGACGCGCGAGGTCGACCGCCGCCTCGGGCGTCAAGTCCCGCTCGTACGCGCAGGCGTGGCGGCGGGGAAGAATCCACGCCTCGTAGGGGGAGCGCGCGGCATACGGCACCATGAGAGCGAAGTGAGGCGTCAACCGGATCAGGCGCTCCTCGTCGGCGACCTCCTGGCGGATGATGTCGCAGAAGACGCAGCGGCGCTTGTACTCGAAGTACTCGCGACAGTGGATGAGCTGGCGCCGCACGTCGTCGAAGATGACGGGCACGGCGATGACGCGAGAGTACGGATGGGTGATGCGCGAGCCGGGCTTGCGGTAGCGTCGCGTGATCAGGATGTCGCGGATGGCGGGATCCTTCTTCAGGTCACGCAGGCGGTCGCGATACATCCAGAGCACCTGCTCCCAGCGCGCCTCGTCCATGGCCGCGGGGGTCAGGTCGTGCTCGGGGCTCTCGATGATGAGCTCCGTCGCCCCCCGCGGCGGCACCTTGTCGTAGAGTCCCACGCCTTCGCGACCGACGTTGCGCTCCACGCTGAAGTACGGGTCGATCTCGGGGACGACCCGCACGCTCCAGCCCGGGCCATCGGGCGAGGAGCCGTCCTTGCGATAGGCGGCGATCTCGGCCGGCGTGCGGGATTCGTTGCCGGGGCAAAACGGGCAATCATCGCTCGCAGGGGCCACTACGCCCGCGGGTCTCACCAGCACCCACTGGCCCCGGGTGGGGTCTTTCCGAAGATCGCTCATGCTCTAGCCCAGAGTAGGAAAGCGGGCCAGGCAAGTCAAGGTTCGGGCGTGCTCTCTGTACGTTGAACCCGTGGCAGAGGGGGCCGTCACCTTTTAGCGTAGAGGCGGGTCACCTTGGTTGAGCAGGTGGGCCTCTTCGCGCGAGCGCTCATTGGGGCAGGTGGGCCTTTTCCGCAGCCTGCTACTTGTTATCCTTCTCGAACTGGTTCTTGAGCTTGCGCAGGTGGAGCTTGGCCACGTCCACCCAGTCTTTCTCCGTGGGTAGCGGGCCCGCGAGCTGGATGTAGCGCTCCCAGAGCGCGACCGCCTCCCTCGGGTCCGTCCGCTCGTAGACGAGGGCGAGGTTGTAGAGCGCGCCCGTGTTCGTGGGAGCCAGCTCCACGACCTTCTTGTACTCCGCGATGGCCTCGGGATAGAGCCCCTTGTCCTCGTAGACCTCGGCCAGCCCCATTCGGGCCTCGGTGTTGAGCGGATCGAGGTCCACGGCCTTCTTGTAGGCTTGCACCGACTCGTAGTAGAGCCCCTTCTCCGCGTAGTAGATCTTGCCGAGGCTCGCGTGCACCTGGGCGGAGAGCGGGTTGTGGATGAGCGCCTTCTGGTAGGCGCCGATGGCGCCGTTGACGTCGCCCTTGGCGGCCTTGGCATCACCGAGCCCCACGTAGGCATCGGAGTAGAACGGCCGGAGGTCGATGGCCTTGACGTAGGCCTCCTCGGCCTGATCGAAGAGCCGGCGCGGCGCCGTGAGGAACAGATCGCCCAGGGACTTGTAGGGCTCCGGGAAGGTCGAATCGAGCTGCGTCGAGGCGCGGAACTGCGCGGCCGCCTTCCACCGGTTGCCGAGGGCCTGATGCACCGAGCCGAGCGCGTACTGGGCGAGGACGAACTGCGCGTCGGCCTCGATGGCGCGAGAGAGGTGTTCCACCGCCGCCTCGTTGGCGTCCTGGGTGCCGCGGACGGCCGCGGCGCGGCCACGGACGTACGCCTCCCAGGCCTTGAGCGAGGTCGTGGGCGCCGCCCACTTCTGCATGCGCGCCGCCTCGACATCGGTGAGCGGAATCTTGAGCGAGCGCGCATAGGCCACGGGGAGCTGGCGCAGCTTCTCGAGGAGTGCCCCGTCCGGCACGGCGATCGGGTCGAGGGTCCCGCGCTCCACGCGCTCGCCGCGGACCTCGACCCAGCGGGCCTGGAGGGTCGCCTCTCCCCCCGTCCGTCGCATCTCGCCGAAGAAGGCCACGTCGGCGCGGAGCACGCGTGCGGCCGTGATGGCCGCCTGCTCGTCCCAGGCTTCGGGCTGGGTCAAGGCCTGGAGGCGTGACCGCTCGATCTGGATGATGCCCGGGATCTGCCGGAAGCCGCTCATGATCGCCTGGGCGACCGCCTCACCCATCCACTGCTCCTCGCGCGGAAGGTCGGGGGTAGCAAAGGGAAAGATCAGCACGTTGCGGACCTTGGTGGCGGCCGCCGCCTGCGTCTGGGCCCATGCGGGCGTCGCCATGGAGACGAGCAGGCAGGCCATCCAGAGCCAGGCGAGACGGGTGACGGCGGCGCGGGCCCGCGAGATACCTCTCTTCGACACGCGGCTACTGAGTAGGTTCACGTCCGGGCCCTCCCTGGGTGAGACGCAGGGCGCGTATCCGCGCCACCATGCGGCCGAGAGCGCCGGGGCCGATACGCCGCAACGCGATCTCGGGGATCAGCAGAACGGCCGACAATCCGACCAGCCACGGCCAGAGGTCGATCCACAGCCGAGACTTGCGCCGGTTCTGCAGGAAGACATCGCGCGGCTGGGCGACGGCTCCGCCCCCCGTCACTTCCGAGATCTCCCGCAGGAATGACTCGTCCACGCCCAAGTCTCGGAACTCCTGCGCATAGGGTACCACCAGGCCCGCCAGCTGCGAGCCCACCATCTGGTCGCCGCGACGCTGCGCCATGCCGACCAGGTAGACCCCCTCCTGGGCCGCCCGGAAACGCCCCCGATAACGGCCCGGCGCGATCTGCTCGAGCTCGACCACGGTGCGGTACTTGTCCGGAGCGACCACGCCGACCTGGGAGTCGAGGAAGTTGACGAACTCGCCCTTCGAGTCGATGGCGTCGACCACGACTTCGCCGTCCTCGTCCACCCGCGACACGCTCGCCACCGTGTCGCTGCGCGAGCCCGTCCGGAGGGTCCAGCGCGTGATCTGGGCCCAGAATTTGTTGAACCCGCCCCAGCGCAGCCAGAGCACGGCCCACTTGCCCTTGGCGTCCGAGGTGAACGCGGCAGACCGCCCGAGCCCGTAGCGCCAGGTGGCGAGGAGGGGATCCTCCTGATGCGTCATCAGCACCATCTCGCCGTTGCCCTTGAGAGTGGTCGCGACATAGCCGCCAAGGGGCGGCGCCTCCTTCCAGTCGATGTCCTGGATCGCCTCGTGCCCCGGCTGGGCGACGGCAGGCTTGAACGGCTGCTCCACGAGCGAAGCCTTGGAGGCGAGCTGGGTCTCGAGCGTGAAGATGCGCGGGACCGTCGCACCCTCGTCCGTGTAGTAGAAGCGCCCGCGCCCCCACTTGGCGATGTCGACCATGAGCTGGATGTCGGCGTCCTTGCCGATGGCCACCGTCGACACCGTGATCTTGTCCTTGGCCATGCGCCGGATCAGGCCCGCGAAGTCGCCACGGGTCATCTGCCCGTCGGACAGGAAGATGACGTGCTTGAGCAGGGCCGGCCGGTCGAAGAGAACCTGATACGCCTCCTTGAGGGCGGGGTAGCCGTCGGTGCCGCCGCCTGCCTTGATGGTGGCGATGGCGTGGTGAATCGCCTGCTTGTCGCGCGCGGGCCGCATTGCTGAGTCCCACACGAACTCGGTATCCCAGCTCATGACCCCGACTTCGTTGCGGTCGTCGAGAAGGTCGACCACGAGATGAGAGGCTTCCTTGGCGATGTCGAGCTTGGTCGCCTTGTCGTCGGTGGTCATGGCCATGGAGCCCGACCGGTCGATGGAGAGCACCACGGCCAGGCTCGGGATCTCGATCTTCTGCTTGACCTCCATGGTCACGGGCAAGGCTTCCTCGATGGGCGTCCGGTAGTAGCCGCCCAGGCCGAAGCTCTCCTCGCCCCCCACCATGATGAGCCCGCCCCCCTGCTCACGGACGTAGTCGCGGATGTTCTCCATCTGCTTCTTGGTCATCTTGAGCGACGACACGTTGGACAGGATGACCCCGTCGTACTTCTGGAGCCCTTGCGCTTCCTTGGGGATGCGCTCCGCGTCCACGAGATCCACGTCCACGTGCTGGGTGCGCAGGGCCGCGGTCAGGGCCTGGGCCTGGCTGCGATCCTTCTCCACGAGGAGCACCTGGGGTCGGCCGCGCACCACCACCGTGCCCACGGCGCGATTGTTTTCCTCGATGATGTCGCCCTCCACGTCGATGGCGGCCTGGAAGACGTGGATGCCGCTCTGCTCGAGCGACTGCCGGTAGGAGAAGACGTTCTTGCCGGCGTTGAGCTTGACGACCTGCGAGCCGAGGAACTCACCGTTCCGGAACAGGGAGAGCCGTCCCTGGGTCTCCGCCTGGCTCCATGCGACCACCTTGGCCTTGAAGGGCTCGCCGAACTTCACCTCTTGGGGCAGGAGCATGGACTCGACCACGACCTCCTGCTTGAAGGTGAGCGGCGCCGGAACGTACCAGATGTCGGCCCCGGCATCCTTGGCCGCCTGGGCGACAGCGAGGGCATTACCCACGTTCTGCCGCCCGTCGGAGAGGAGCACGAAGCGGTTGGCGTGGCCGGGAGGCACCGTGGCGAGGGCCAGCTGGAGCGCCTGCGCGAGGTTCGTCCCCCGCCCGCCCACGGTGGCCTGCGGGCGATCTATCTTGTTGCCGGGCTTGAGGGACTGATCGACCACCGCCTCCTCGCCGAAGACGATGACCCCCGACTGGTCGCCCGGTCGCGCCGCCGCCGCGGACTGGGCGGCGAAGCGGAACGCGCTCTCGCGCGCGGCCAGGCTCACGCTGTCGGAGACGTCGAGAAGATAGATGACGTTGAGTCGGTCGACGCCGCGCGGGAGCATGGGCCTGACCAGGGCCGTGGCGAGCAGGATGAGGAGCACACACCGGAGGCCGAGCGCCCAGCGGTCGCCGTCGTTGAAGGGCAGCCCGTACCGGCCCGCCGTCTGCCGCCGCCAATACAGGGCGCCCTCGATGGTCAGGAGGACGAGGGCGAGGAGGACGAGGAACTGCCAGAGCTCGCGCTGCACGGGCACGGGCGCGGTCTCGGCGCGCGCGCCCTCGACGAAGGCGGGCAGCGGCTTGGGCGCCAGCTCCGACTCGTCGGGATTGAAGAGATTGACGGCGACCTTGGTCTCCCCGCGCGGCGTCGACACCGTGTAGACACCGACCTCGTCGGTCTCCGTGTAACTGATGGCGCCCCGGGTCACCTGCGCGCGCACGCTCCGGCCTCCCGGCGTGGTCACCGTGGCCGTGTTCACGCCGTGCTCGACGGGCAGCTGGATGGACTGGCCGGTCTGCAGGGACAGACTGGATTGGTCCAGGCCCGCCGGATGCAGCCAGCGGAGAGACTTGGACATCATGAGCGGGAAGGCCACGCGGAGCGGCAAATCGGACTGGAAGAGGTCGAAGCCGAAGAAGACAGCCTTCCGGTTCGGCTCCTCCAGGAGGTAGACGAGGGGACCTCCCACAGCCTCCACGAGGATCTTCCCGGCGGCCAGGGGCCGCACGCGCATGGCGTCCTGGATGGCGATCTTGGCGAAGTCCACCTGGCGCATGATCGGATGCTTCCGGTCCCAGTCCATGATCACGGGCGTCTCGATGCGTCCCAGCACCTCGATGGGCACGTCGGGCGGCGCGGTATTGACGAGGACGAAGCGCCCGGGCCCAAGCTTCGGGGGGCTGACGCCGTCGAGGACCACGACGTCGAAGGTTTCCATGCCCCCCTGGTAGGCGTCGGGCTTGCGCACCTCGAGCTTGACCTGGGGATCAGTCGACAGCTCCTTCTCGAGGAAGAGGTTGCCGGGGCTCACGAGCAGGACGTTGATGGCGCGGACGGGCGGGATGACGGCATAGGCGACGTCGTCGGCCGCGAGGTCGTCGGAGACATTGAGCCGCGCCCGCACCACGCCGCCGCCCTCGTGCGAGAAGGGCATCACCACCGCGCGCCGCACCTGCGGCTCCAGGGTCAGCGTCTTCTCGGCGACGACGTCGTTGTTGAGGGTGAGGGTGAAGCTGAACGTCTCGGGCTGGTCCGAGAAGTTCACCACGGACAGGAAGGCCTGGGAGTCGTAGGTGCCGATGTAGTTGCGCCGCACGGCCAGGTTGGTGATGGCCACGTTGCGGCCGCGCTGTCCCACGCCGACCCAGCGCACGCGTACGTCGTCCGCCTGCCCGCGCAGCGCCGCCGGATGGGCCCCGTCGGTGAAGACGTGGATCTCCGCGCGGGAGTCCTGCCCCACGAGGGCGCGGGCGGTCCGCACGGCCTCCCCGAGCCGGTTCGGCAGGTCGCGCGGCTGGGCCCCGCGTATGGCAGCCAGGGTGACCTGGCGGTCCCGGCTGAAAGGGGCGAGCACGCGCGGCTGCACGGCCGCCTCGATGACCATGACCTCGGCGCCGACGCCCAGCCGGCCCACGAGCCCCAGGGCCTCGCGCTGGGCGCGGCCGAAGCGTGAGGGCTCGACGTCGGTCGCCTTCATGGATGCCGAGGTGTCGAGGACGATGACGATGCGCTTGGCTCCGTGACCCATGACGGTGACGGCCGGGCGCGCCAGGGCAAAGGCGAGGGCAAGGAGGGCGAGCAGCTGCAAGATCAGGAGGGGATCCCGCTGGAGACGCTGGAAGAAAGTCGACGCCTCGCGGTCGCGGAGCGAGGGCTTCCAGAGCATGAGGCTCGGCACCGTGGCCTGCCGGCGCCGCACCTTCAGGAAGTACAGGAGAAGGAGGGGAACGGAGAGGGCGGCCAGGAGCAGGGCGAGGGGCTGGAGGAAGCTCATGCGAGCAGGAGTCCCTTGAGCTCGCGAAGCACGAGCTCTTCCACCGGAGTGTCGGTGGCCACGCGGTGATAGCTGATCTCGTTGGCGCGGCAAAAGCTTTCGGCGCTCTCGAGGAACTCGCCCAGGCGCTCGCGGTAGCCGCGCATGGCCTCGCCGTCCATGGTGAAGTCCTGGATCTCGCCCGTCTCGGCGTCGGTGAGCCGGAGGTCCCCGGCCAGGACCGGGTTCATCTCCTCCGGCGAGAGCAGGTGCACCACGTGGACGTCGAAGCGCCGCTCCAGCAGGGCCTTGAGGCCCCGCTCGTATCCGGCGGGGTCGAGAAGGTCGGAAATCAGCACGGCCAGCCCCGCCTCGCGCGAGCGGAGCGCGTAGGCCACGAGCGCGTCCGAGAGCCCCGTGGGGCCTTCTCCGCGCAGGCGGGCCGCGAACTCGAGCAGCGAGAGCAGTTGCCCGCGCCCTCGCGCGGGGCTCCAGCCCTCGGCCATGCGATCGCGGATGACGGCGACGCCCACCCGCTCGTGGCTGGCGAGGCCGACGAAGCCCAGGGCGGCGGCGAGGCGCGCCGCGTAGTGGAGCTTGCCGGGCTCACCGAAGCTCATGGACGCCGAGCCGTCGAGGAGGAGGTGCAGGCGCAGGTCCTCCTCGTCCACGAAGAGCTTGAGATAGAGGCGATCGAGGCGGCCGTAGATGTTCCAGTCGACGTAGCGGAGGTCGTCCCCGGCGCCATAGGGCCGGTAGTCGGAGAACTCGACGCTCATCCCCTTGCGGGGACTCTTGCGCTCGCCCCGGGTGCGACCCCGGAAGGCCCGGCGCGAGAGGAGGGCCAGCCGCTCGAGCTGGAGAAGGAACTCGGGAGAGAGCACGTCCTGACCGCGGGTCGCGGTGGGCACGAGCTATCTCTCGTCCAACGCCTTGAAGTACTCCTTCACTTGCCCGTGATAGTCGCGAGGGACCTGCTCGCGGGCGATGTCCTCTTCCATCTGCTTGCGGTACTGGCCGAGCACCCCGAGGTATTGCAGCCGCGAGGGCACCTTGCCGCCGCGTCCGACCATGTTGGTGTCGACGCCCTCCTTTCGCCCCGCCCGCGATTCGCCCTCGACGCCGACGTCGTAGGGGTTGGTGCGGAGACGCTGGGTGGGATCGCCCTTGGGGCTGCCGCTCTTGCCCTTGCCCGGGAGGGAGCCCTCGCCCTCCGGGAAGTCGCCGTCGTCGCCCGGCCCGCCCCCCTGCCTTCCGTCGCCGCGTCGGCCGCCCCGCCGCTCGTCGTCGCGCCCGCCGCGCAGGCCTTTGCCGTCGCGGCCCTTCTCCTCCATGGCGCGAAGCTTGTTGAGCGCGCGCTCCATGGCTTCCATGGCGCGGTCGGTCTGGCCCTGCTCGAGCGCCTCCATCCCCTCCCCGAGGTCGCCCTGGTAGCTCGGATCGCCCTTGCGGCCGAGCCGCTCCATCTCTTTCATGAGCTCGCGTAGCTTGTCCGGCGAGAACTGCTCCCCGCGCAGGCCCCCGCGCAGCGCCTTGGCTTTCTGGAAGACCATGCGTTGCTGGCTCTGCGTGAAGTCGCGCTGGAGATCGGGCAGCCGATCGAGCTGATCGAGCATGCGGATGCGGTCGTCGCCTTTTTTCAGGAAGGCGTTGAAGTCCGGGGCCTGACTGGAGATCGACGTGTCCTTGAAGATCGCGGAGAGGTCGCCCGGCTGAGACGAGGTCCCCGTGCCCCGCGCGGGCCGAACGTCTTCTCCTGCATGTCCGCGCGCCGGACATCGTCGCGCTTGGCGCCGCGTGGCTGATCCTGGCTCTCCAGCCCGCCGCTCCGATCGGGGAGCTTCGCCTCGTCCTCCTGGCGAGTGGGGGACAAGCTGGGCAGCGCGCCCTGGGGCAGCGGAATGGCGGGGGCCAAGGCCAGGGCCAGGCCAAGCGCCAGGGGCACCGGCACGAGCTTGGCCTCGCGCGGGATGCGGTGCGGGATGACGCGACGGCCCGCGAGGGCCTGGACGCGCGCGACAGCATCGGCCACCTGCGCGGCCACGAGCGGCGTGCGGTCCGGCCGGTCCGCCCACTCCAGCGCGGTGGCGATGCGGTCCTGGAGCCCATAGCCTCGATCGGCGAGACGCGCGGCCTCGGCGGCGGGCAGTCGCATGAGGAGGCCCGTGACGGCGCCCGCGATGGCCCCGACGGCGAGACAGGCCGCGGCCCACGCGAACCCCACCATGCCCAGGGAGTCCCGCAGGACGAGCGGGACGAGGGCGGCGAGCGCGCCCAGGAACAGGCCGCGGAGCCCGTAGAACTCCGCGCGCCGGATCCGGACTTCCCGGCCGACGCCGGCCACTGCGCGCTCAAGTATCGTGAGATCGGGCATGCGCCCTCCTCGACACCCTAGCGGAGAAACACCTCTTTCTCCGTGGTGCTCAGGTTTTCCGCGGCCTCGATGATCTGGGCGATGAGTCGGTCCACGTCCACGCCCTCCGCCTCACCCTCGAAGTTCAGGATGAGGCGGTGACGAAGGGCGGGCAGCGCCATGGCGCGCAGGTCCTCGATGCTGACGTTGTAGCGCCCTTCGCTGAGGGCGCGCACCTTGGCGCCGAGGACGAGGGCTTGCGCCCCCCGCGGGCTCGCACCGTAGCGGACGAAGCGCCGCGTCGCCTCGGGAGACCGCTCCCACTGAGGATGGCTCGCGAGCACGATGGTGGCGGCGAGATTGCGCACGTGCGAGGCGATGGGCACCTCGCGCACCAGCTCCCGGAAGCTCATCACGCGGGGCCCGGTCATCACGCGGGACACCGAGACTTCCCGCACCTGCGTGGTGCGATCGATGATCTCCGTGAGGTCCTCGAGAGCCGGGTACTGCACGCGCAGCTTGAGGAGGAAGCGGTCGAGCTGCGCCTCCGGCAGAGGATACGTTCCTTCCATCTCGATGGGATTCTGGGTGGCCAGCACGAAGAAGGGCAAGGGGAGCGGATTCGCCGTCCCCGACACGGTGACCGCCCCCTCCTGCATGCCTTCGAGCAGCGCGGACTGTGTCTTGGGCGTGGCCCGGTTGACCTCATCGGCGAGAAGGATGTGGGCGAAGATCGGACCCCGCTGGAACTGGAAGCGCTTCCGGCCTGCCTCGTCCTCGACGATCATGTTGGTGCCCATGATGTCGCCGGGCATGAGATCGGGCGTGAACTGGATGCGCGAGAAGGACAACTCGAGACTCTCCGCGAGCGTCTTGATGAGCAGGGTCTTGCCGAGTCCGGGGACGCCTTCGAGCAGCACGTGTCCACCGGCGAAGAGGCCGGTGAGCACGTGGTTGATCACGTCGTCGTGGCCGACGATGACCTTGCGGACCTCGGCGCGGAGGGCCTGGAATCCGGCCACGAACTCCTGGACACGCTGTTCCTGACTCTGGGCTGACACGGGAGACTGCGACATTTGCAACTCCTTTCCGCATCTTGGGGACAGCGGACCAAAGGGTTCAGCCATGATAGGGGCGGTTCCGCGATCCGTCAACTGATCGCGCGGCGCTGTGTCGCGCTCACGCAACATGCCCATTCAGGAAGCAGCCGCCAGGGTGTCGAAAAGCCTGACATAGCCGTCGATCTCGGCCTGTGGACGGAATCCGACGGCGCGCGAGCGCCCCTCCGCGCCGAGGCGCGCGCGCAACTCACCATCCACGAGGAGCCGCTCGGCCTGGGCGGCCAGCTCCGTGGCGTCGGAGAAGAGAAGGCCGGTCACGCCGTCCTCGATCAGCGCGCGGTTGCCCTCAATGTCGGAGGCGAGCACCGCGCGTCCGAGCGTGAGCGCCTCGAGCACCGAGTTCGACATGCCGCCTTCGGAGATCGAGCAGTTGACCACGACATCGGCGGCGCTGAGGAGGGCGGGCATGCGGGCGTGGGGCACCGCTCCCAGATAGCGACACCAGGGCCGGCTCGCCAGCCCGAGGAAAAGCTTCCCGCCCTCCTCGGCGTCCAGGACGGGCCCGACGTAGTGAAGCTCGAAGCCCGCATGGCGCGCCGCCACCGCATCGAGTGGTCCCAGCGGCATGAGGGGGCGCTTCACGGGGCGAATGCCGGCGGGAAAGAGCATGACCGGTCCTGCCGCGCGCGGCAGCGGGGGTCCGTCGGGCGATCGGAACGAGACGGACTGGGCGATCACGACGACGCGGGCGGCCAGCTCGGGCCGCGCGGCCGAGATGCGCGCGGCTACGGAGCGGTGAAAGACCGTGATGGCGGCCGCGCCCTCGAGAACTTCGCGCACCGTCGGCCCTCGCTGCGCGTCCGAGAGATCGTGATTGGCGTCGGTGCCGGTGAGGGTGACGACGAGCGGGAGCCCGAGCAGGCGCGCCACCCGCGCGCCGAGCGGCCCCGCGTGAAACGCGTGGAAGGCGTGCACGAGGGCCGGCCTCCACCGGGAGACTTCGCGCTCGACGGTGGCCGCGTCTGCGGCCGAGAGGTCCCACACGCGCGGCTCGATCCCCCGGCTGGACAGCCCGGAAGCGATTCGCTCGACGGTGACGGCGTTCCCGGTCGGCGAGGGAAAGGCGAACGGAGTCAGCATGGCGACACGCCGGGTCCCGGGCGAGGTCATGGCCTCTCAGCCTACAAGGGGAGCACGGGCGGGGGCAACGCGGCCGCGCAACAACGGGAGGCCCCCGGATCGCGGCTGTGGTATCGTTCCGGCCAGTATCGCCTCAGGGGCGAGGGAGGGCCTGATGGCCGACGCGCAGGACGAGATGGAGTGCCGCGAGTGCATGGACCTCCTCGCGGACTACGTGGACGGCGCGCTCCCCAAGCATCAGGCCGAGCTGCTCGAATGGCATCTGGAAAGCTGCGGGCCCTGCGTGGCCTTCGTGCGCACGTACAAGGGAACGGTCGACGCGGCGAAGCGCCTCCGAGAAACGACCCTGCCCCCCGAGCTGAAAGAGAAGCTACGAGCGTTCCTGAAGCGTTCCGTCCGTCAATAGTCGTCGGAACCGCCTCTTTCAGCCCTCGCCTTGCCGTGCTCCGCTAGCGAACCGCGATCCCGATCTCCGCGGTCACCTCACCGATCTCCCAGCAGGGCTCGCCCCGCCGCGCGAATCCGTCGAGGACGAACTGGACATCCTCGCGCGCCACGCCGAAGAGGAGCCCTCCCGACGTCTCGGACTCGAAGAGCAGGCCCGCCTGCGCGCTCGAGACGCCCGGCGCCAGCGACAGCCGGCCGCGGGCTCCCAGGGTACCCTCGAGATACTGCCGATTGCGCTTCATGCCGCCGCTCCACTGCCCTTTCTCGGCGAGCTCGAGCGCCCCGGGAAGGAGCGGGATGTGCCGGAGTCGGAGCGCGATGCCCGCGCCCGAGGCCTCCACCATCTCCGCGGCATGGCCAAGGAGACCAAAGCCCGTCACGTCGGTCGCCCCGCGCGCGCCAGATTCCCTCACCACCTCGGCGGCGCCCCGGTTGAGCCTGAGCATGCTCTGCACCGCGCCTTCGAGGACGGCGGCCTCGCAGGCGTCGTTCTTGGCCGCGGTGGCGATGACGCCCGTGCCGAGCGGCTTGGAGAGGAACAGCCGGTGTCCAGGCCGCAGCCCCTTCTTGATCAAGACGCGCTTCGGATGCACGCGACCGGTGACGCAGAGACCATACTTGGGCTCGGCGTCGACCACGGTGTGCCCGCCCGCCACCACCCCGCCCGCCTCCAGCACCTTGTCGGCGCCACCCTTGAAGATGGCCGCGATGACGGCCTTGGACATCTCGCGCGGGAAGCCCGCGAGGTTCAGCGCGAAGAGGACCTCGCCTCCCATGGCGTAGACGTCGGACATGGCGTTGGCGGCGGCGATGGCACCGAAGAGATAGGGGTCATCCACGATGGGAGCGAAGAAATCCACGGTGCTGACCACCGCCACCTCGTCGGAGACGCGATAGACGGCGGCATCGTCGCTCTTGCCGAGGCCGACGAGGAGATCCGGATGCGCGTGGTCGCGCAGGCTCTCCAGTACGTCCCGGAGATCTCCGGGACCCATCTTGGACGCTCAGCCGGCGCAGGCCGCGTAGCTGGTGAGACGGATGGCCTTGCCGGTCTTGGGATCGATGATCTCCGTGCTCATGCGAGGGGGCCGCGAAGCGAGACGGCCGCGGGCGGGCCCCTAGACCGACTCGGACTCGACGAAGGCCCGGAAGGCCTCAGCCAGGGGCGAGCGGCTGCGGTCGCGATGCGTGGCCACGTAGAACGAGCGCGGGATGTGGAGGCCACGCACGGTCAGGGCCCACATGAGCCCGACCCGGCACTCGTCCTCGATGGCCCGTCGCGACAGGATGGAGACGCCGACGCCCGCCTTGACGGCCTGCTTGATGGCCTGCGTCGAGCCCATCTCGCCCACCACACGGAAGGCGGAGAGGTCGAGGCCCGCCTCGCCGAGGGAGGCCTCGAGGGCGGCCCGGGTGCCCGAGCCCCGCTCGCGCAAGATTAGCGGCTGCCCCGCGAGCTCGGCGATCTCGACCTGGTCGCGGCCATGCCAGGGATGCGCCGCGGACACGACCAGCACCATCTCGTCGGGCATCAGCTCGCGATACTCGACGCCGCGATGCCCGAGGCGGCCGCCCACCACGCCCAGCTCCACCTTGCCTTCGGCGATCCACTCGGCGACCTGGCGACTGTCACCGATCAGGAGGGTGACCGAGATGTCGGGAAACTTCTCCTTGAAGCGGCCCAGGAGGGGCGGAAGGACATATTCGCCCGGAATGGTGCTCGCGCCCACGGCCAGCTCGCCCACGAGCTTTCCCTGGAACTGGTCCATGGCCTGTCGCGCTTCGCGCTGGAGCTGGAGGATGCGTGTGGCGTGGGTGACGAGGAGCTGGCCCGCGCGCGTCGCTTCCGCGCCGCGGCCGAGGCGATCGAGCAGCCGCACGCCCAGCTCCTGCTCGAGGGTGCGGATGTGCTCCGACACCGTGGGCTGGGTCAGGAAGAGCGCCTCAGCCGCCTTGGAGAACGACTTGAGCTCGGCGACTTTGACGAAGATTTCGAGCTGTCGCAGGTCCATGGCCGGAGTATAGGCGCGGGTCGCGCCAGTGTCTACTGAGAGTAGGGAAGCGGGGTGGTCCGCAGGGCCGGACTAGTGACAGCCGCACCCGCCGCCGCAACAGCCGCCGCCTTGCATGGGCATGGCAGCCGCGCCGGCGCCGGGGGCATTGGTTCGCACGGAGAGCAGGGAGAGACGGCGCGTCACGCGCGCGCTCTCGCAGGTCGGGCAGACGACGGACGTCGAGCCCGAGGGCAGGTATTTCTCGAACTCACCTTCGCACTGATTGCAGCGGTACTCGTAGATCGGCATGGTGTCTCCGGGCGGGCGCCTTCGCCCGCCTTTCTCGGCGCCGGCCTTCGCCTACTGGCCGCCGCGCTGGACGTAGCTCTTCACGAACTCCTCGGCGTTCTCCTCGAGGATATCGTCGATCTCGTCGAGGAGGTTGTCGAGGTCCTCCTTGATCTTCTTGCCCTTCTTGGCGACCTCGGGGTTCGCCCCCGCCGCGTCGTCGCCGCCTTCGGGCTTGGTCGGTCTCGTTTCCTTCTTCTTCTGCTCGGCCATGAACGACTCCTTCTGGGCCCGGACACGGGCCCGGCGCCGGGGCCTAGATCGTCGGCAGGACGATCCCCTGCTGGCCCTGGTACTTCCCCTGCCTGTCCGCATAGGACGTCTCGCAGGCCTCGTCGGATTCGAAGAAGAGCACTTGCGCGATACCCTCGTTCGCATAGATCTTGGCGGGCAGCGGCGTGGTGTTGCTGATCTCGAGCGTCACATAGCCCTCCCACTCGGGCTCGAAGGGCGTGACGTTCGTGATGATGCCGCAGCGCGCGTAGGTGGACTTGCCCACGCAGATCGTGAGGACATTGCGCGGGATCTTGAAGTACTCCATCGACCGGCCCAGGGCGAAGGAGTTGGGGGGAACGATGCACACCTCTCCCTGGTAGTCCACGAAGGAGCGGGTGTCGAAGCGCTTCGGATCGACGAGGGTGTTGTTGATGTTCGTGAAGATCTTGAACTCGTCGGCGATCCGGAGGTCATAGCCGTAGGACGACACCCCGTACGAGATCACCCCGGTGCGGACCTGTCGCTCCTCGAAGGGCTTGATCATGTCCTGCTCGAGGGCCATCCGCCTGATCCAGCGATCGCTCTTGATCACCGGCTCGCCCTGCTCGACCCGCGACCGTGGCCCGTCATGCTCGAATGGTATCGCCCGAGCTTCGATCGAGTCAAGTCTCGACCTCCTTACTCACGCTAACAGGCGACGGCCCGGCGGGGTTCCAGGTCGCTCCCGCGGTGTCCACGGGCAGGCCGAAGGCCCTCCCCGCTCCGCCCGCGTGACGCAAGGCTTGCTCCATGGCGCGCCCGACGGGCGCAGCAGCGCCTCGAACCGCGGCCAGGAGAGAAGGGCCGGCGCCGGAGAGCGCGCAGCCGAGCGCACCTGCTTCCAGCGCGGCCCGGCGCACCGTCTCCATCCACGGAAAGAGCGGCAGTCGCTGCGGCTGGTGGAGCCTGTCCTCCATGCCGAGGCCGAGGAGATCCGTCCGTCCCGTGCCGAGCGCCGCGAGAAGCAGTCCCATGCGCTGGAGGTTGAAGACGGCGTCCACGCGCGAGACCGTGGAGGGCAGGAGGGCGCGCGCCTCACGAGTCGAGCTCTGCGCCTCCGGCACGAGCACGACCCAGGTGACATCGGGGGGCACGGGTAAGGACACGGCGACCACGCGCTGACCGACGGCGCAGGAGACGGTAAGCCCGCCCAGCAGCGCCGCCGCGACATTGTCGGGATGCCCTTCGGCCCGGCAGGCGAGCGCCAGGACCGCATCGCGGTCCAGGAGGGAGCCCAGCGCGGCATTGGCGGCGACGAGCCCGCCTACCCAGGCCGCGGCACTCGAGCCGAGCCCGCGGGCCAGAGGAATCCGGTTGATGCAGCGTATGGTCGCGCCATGGAATCGGCGACCGGCAGCCTCGTAGACCATGCGCGCGCCACGGGACACGACATTGTCGGCGCCGGTGTCGAGCCCTCCCGCCCCCTCTCCCTCGACCGAGACGGCGACGCCATCGGCCTCCTCGTAGAGGATCTCGTTGTAGAGGCCGAGCGCCAGACCCAGCACGTCGAAGCCGGGGCCCAGATTGGCGGACGTCGCCGGCACGCGCACCTCGATCGTCATGACCACAGGATACCCGCCGGCCGCTGAAAAAGGCCCATCTGCTTCGTTGGCGCCCTCGATCGCACGCTCAACGTACGTGGCAGTTCGAGCCGAGGGGCGCAGCCACGAGGCGAGGGCTGAGCGAGACCTACGCCCCGCGTGCGACCTTCGGGCGCCGCCTCGCATCTGGACCTTTTTGAGCGGCCGGCGCTAGAGACGACGCAGGAGCCACTCCGGAGTCAGCGAGATGGCCCACGAATTCAGGACTATGTAGTAGTTGGTGGCGACGAGGACACCCACCACCACGAGCAGGACTCCCGCCGTCCGCTCCACGATCGGGATAAGTGGCCGATACCTCTTGAAGAATCGCAAGAAGCCGCCCAGGGCCAGGGAGAAGATAAGGAAAGGCACGCCGAGCCCCGCCGAATATGCCAAGAGCAGCCAGACACCCTGGTTCACCGTCTTCTCCGTGCTCGCCAGCGTCAGGATGGAACCCAGGATGGGCCCCACGCAGGGAGTCCAGCCGATGGCGAAGGTCATGCCGACCGCGAGCGAGCCCAGGAATCCCGCCGGCTTGGTGCGGACCTGGAGCTGGCGCGTCCGGTCGAGCACTCCCCACTTCAGCAGTCCCGCGATGTAGAGGCCGAAGAGCGCGATGAGCACGCCGCCCGCGATCCGTATCCAGTCGCGGTAGTCGAGGAGGAATTGCCCCGCCGCGCTGAAGGAAGCGCCCAGGCTCACGAAGATGATGGTGAAGCCGGCGATGAAGGCCAGCGAGTGCAGCAATACACGGACGCGCTCGGCGATCTGAAGCTCCGCGCTCAGCCTGTCCACCGACATGCCGGTGACGAAGGATACATAGGAAGGAAAGAGCGGGAGCACGCAGGGAGAGAGGAAGGACACCAGCCCCGCCGAGAACGCGACGCCGAAGGTGAGGGGCTCAGCCACGAGGCTTGTCCGGCCCGAGCAGGGAATCGAAGAACGGCGCGGCCGTCTTGCTGTCCCATTCGCGAGGACCCAGGGCGAAGGCGAAGAGGTTGCCGCTCCGGTCGATGATGAAGGTGGCGGGCACCGCGCGGGCTCCGTAGAGCTGGGCGACCTCCATCTTCGGGTCGAGCCCGATGGGATAGCTGAATCGCGCGTGGTCGACGAACGGCTTGACCACTTTCGCCCCCTGGGCGTCCATGCTGAGGGCGACGACGATCAGCCCATGCGCCTTGTAACGCCGCCACAGGCGCTCCATGGCGGGCATCTCTTCCTTGCACGGTTCACACCAGGTCGCCCAGAGATTCAGGAAGACGACCTTGCCCCGGAGCTCGGACAATCGCAGGGTCCCCCCGTCCAGCGAGGAGACCTTGAAGTCCTTGGCCAATCGCTGGCGGCTCGGCTTGATGAGGTCGAGGGCGCGGGCGGGATCCTCCATCGCCCCGGCGGGGAGCACCGTCAGGAAGGTGAGGAGCAGAGTCGTCAGCACGCGTGGCCCCATGGTCTCGCGAGTATACATGGCGGGGGCACCGGGAATCATCGCGCGCGCTTCTATGGTAGCTTACAGAGATTCCATGCCTGTCACCGTCATCGCCGATGATCTCACCGGTGCCTGCGACGCGGGCGCGCTCTTCGCCGGCCTTGCTCCCGTCCCCGTCCTGGTCGGCACTCTCGGAGCTGCGGCGGATTGGCCCGCCGTCGCCGTGGACACCGAGAGTCGCGGCCTGGAGAGGGCGGAGGCCGCCGCGCGCATGCGCCGGACCGCGGCGGGGCTCGCCGGGCGGCGAGACGGAATCGTCTTCAAGAAGATCGACTCGACCTTTCGTGGCTCCATCGCCGCCGAGCTCGCGGCCTTGCTCGAGACGATCCCGGCCTCGACGGTGCTCGTGTGCCCGGCCTTCCCGGCCCACGGCCGCACCGTGTTCAATGGCATGCTCCTCGTCGACGGCGTGCCCGCCCACGAGACTCCCGTCGGCCTCGATCCCGCCTACCCCGGTCCCCTCTCCGATCTCCTCGACATCCTGAGCCGCGAGGGTACGTCGGGCATCCCCGTCACCCACCTTCCTTTAAAGGAGGTCCGCGTTGGAGCCGAGGAGCTCCGGCGGGGGCTCCAGGGACGACGGGGGATCCTCGTCGCCGACGCCGAGACCGACGCCGACCTCGAGGCCCTCGCGCGTGCGGGTCTCGCGCAGGGATCGCTGCTGCTCGCCGGCTCGGCGGGGCTCGCCGGTGCCGTCTCCGCCGCGCTCGGCCTGACCTCTCGGCCTGTCTCGTGCCCCGCTCCGGGGGCGTGGCTCATCGTCGCGGGAAGCCGGCATCCGTCGACGCGCGCTCAGGTCGGTGCGCTCGAGGCCGCGGGAGTCGCGGGCGCTCGGGTATCCCAGGCGGGCGAGGCCGCTCTGGGCTCGGTCATCGCCGCGCTCAGAGCGGGGCAGCCCGCCTTCATGGCCAGCCCGGACGGTTCGGCGGGGGCCGACAAGAAGATGGCGGCGACCCTCGCGGCCTTGTCGCTGAGGGCCGTGGTCGCCTCCCCATCCATCGTGGCCATCACCGGCGGCGACACGGCCCATGCG
>Ga0137415_10001757_pt1 | contig 21530 bp, 28 predicted proteins | sample CZODoug3_1_1_16f_FD_183082 | JGI IMG/M metagenome (GOLD analysis project Ga0137415, IMG submission 183082) | Vadose zone soil fungal communities from Angelo Coast Range Reserve, California, USA - CZODoug3_1_1_16fungal (Hybrid Assembly) | ecosystem: Environmental > Terrestrial > Soil > Vadose...
GCCGGACGGATTGATTCGAAACTCGTCCAGGAGGCGGCACGCGATCTCGCGGACCCGATCTACTACGTCAGCGGCACACCCAGTATGGTCGTCGGGATGCTGCGGTTGCTCCGAGGCTTGGACGTTCCAGATTCGAACATCGAAGTCGAGGCGTTCCGTGGTTACGAGTAGCGCTCTCAAATCCAAGCCGTGCGAAGGCTACGGCGTCACCACGATCGTCCCTTTCATGAACGGGTGAACCGTGCAATAGTAGGGATACGTGCCCGCCGTCGTCAAGGTGAATTGGAAGGTCGCGCCCGTCGGCATGAATCCGGAGTCGAAGAGACTACTCCCGTCGCTCGTGACGGTGTGCGTGACGGTGTCCTTGTTCACCCAGGTGACGGTCTTCCCGACCTTCACCGTGAGGTTCGCGGGGGAGAAGAACGGACCGTTCGGATAGTGCGAGGACGCTCCCTCGACGATCGTGACGTCGGCACCGGTTCCGGAACTCGCCAGCAACCGCGATTCCACGCCGGCCGCGAGGATCCCGATGAACGCCGCGCCGACGATGAAGCCGATGGCGAGGACGGCGAGAGTGGTCGATACCGGGACGGTCTTCGGCGGTGTCGTCGGCGTCGTCTTGCGCCACGCCAGTCGGGCGTTCAGGATCGAAAAGACCAACACGAGGACGAGCACCGAGGCCAAAGTGATCGTCTGGAGGAAGATCGGCACGTCGGCGAACCCGGTGAGGCCGTCCCCGAGGTCGCCGGAGAAGAGGAGGAGGAACACCACGCTCATGACCGCGGCGACCACGTAGCCGATCCGCATCCCGCGCCAGATGAGGACGGCGGTGGCAAGCTCGATCACCCCGAGGACGTCCGCGATGATCGGGTACGGATTCGACGCGCTCGTCGGCGGCGATTCGAACGAGGCGACGATCACGACCAGAATGCCGACGTAGACGAGTCCGAGGACCGGCACCAGAACATGCGCAGGGCGACGCACCAGAGGATTCCTACCGCTCATGACGATTGGGGCCGGTCATCGGGGCTTGGATATAAAGGGGGTGCCTTAGGCGAAGGATGGCTCTCTTGGTGCGCGACACGGATATGAACCGCGCCACCCATCGCGGGATCGGCGGGGATCGCGATGCTCCAGACGAAATTCACGGAATTGCTCGGGTGTACGGTGCCGTTGCAGCAGGCGGGGATGGGGAAGATCGCCTCGCCGGCACTGGCGGCGGCGGTTGCAGAGGCCGGAGGACTCGGGATGGTCAGCGGCATTGCTTCGGCCCCGCCGGAGTACGTCGCGAAGATCCTCGATGGCCTCCATCGCTCGACGTCAGGCGTTTTCGGCGCGAACTTCATCGTCGACGGGGTGCGCGAGTCCGGCAAGCTCGACGCCGACTTCTTGAAGGTCTTGGAGGTGGCGGCCTCCCGGGCCCCGGTGGTCGAGTTCTTCTACGAGCAACCAGACTCAGAACTCGTGGAGATCGCCCACGCGGGCGGCGCCCTCGTCTCCTGGCAACTCGGTTCAGCGGCCGAGGCCGCGGCGGCGGAGCGGGCAGGCTGCGATCTGATCGTGGCCCAGGGGACCGAGGCGGGCGGCCACGTCCGGGGGAAGATCGGCCTCCTGGCGCTCCTCGGCGAAGTCCTCCCGTCGGTCAAGGTGCCGGTGGTCGCGGCCGGCGGCATCGGCACCGGGCGGGCCATGGCGGCGGCGCTCGCGGCGGGCGCCTCCGCGGTCCGGGTGGGCACGCGGTTCGTCGCTGCGGAGGAGGCGGGGACCCATCCCGCGTACGTCGACAAGCTCATCGCCGCGGAGGCGAAGGACACGATCTTGACCGAGGCGTTCTCCGCGAACTGGCCGAACGCGCCCCATCGCGTCTTGCGGTCCTGCGTGGAAGCGGTCGAGCGGTTCCAGGGAGAGTTCGTCGGCGAGACCGCGCAGCCGTGGGCTCCCGGGGTCCGCGTTCCCGTGCACCCGCGTGACTCGTTCGTCGCTGACAAGGGGACGACGGGGGACCTCGACGCGATGCCCTTGTGGGCCGGGGAGTCCGTCGGTGGAGTGAAGGGCGTCCAAACGGCGGGAGAGATCGTCCGGGAGTTGGCGAACGAAGCCGAACAATTCTTGCGGCATTGGGGAACGTGAACGGATCCCCTCGAATGAGTCGCGAAGACTCGAGGGGTGAGAGCCGATTCCTAGTCTGCCTGGACCGCGGCCCTAAATATCCAGGATTTCATGCCGAGCCTCGGATGGAGTTGGGGCCGAAGCTGAAAGAGCTCAGGACGAACAGGATACTCACACTCGGCACCGTCTCATTCTTCGTCGACCCTCCTCTATTTGTCGTCTTTTTTGCCCTGGTCGTCATCCTTCAGCCACCTTCCGATTCTGCAGGGCTACTCGTGTTCATCGCCGCGCAGAGACTCGCGTTCCTCGGGGTCATGATGTTGCTCATCGTGGCCGGACTCCTTCTCGTGCCGGTTCTGATTACCTTCTACCTCACCTTACGAGACGTCAGCCGGGCGCTCCTCCTGACGGCGGTTGCACTCGGAGCGGTCAGCATCGCCTTTCATTTTGTCGGCGTTGCCGGCAGCCTTTCGTTGGTGGGACTGAGCGATTCGTATTCGGCCGCGACCAGCGGCACGGCCCGGGCCGCGTATCTTGCATCGGCCGCCGCGACTCAACAGTTCAATCAGACCGCCAGCTTCATCGACAATCTCAGTTCGAGCGTTGCGAGCCTACTGATTGGCTTGATCATGCTCAGGAGTCCGATCTTCAGCAGGCGAATCGGATATCTGGGGGGAGCTGTCGGAATCGTGGGAATTCTTTCCTTTGTTCCGGGATTGGACGTTCTGGGACTCGTTGTAACCGTTCTCACGGTCATCTGGTTCGCAAGCGTCGGATTGAGGCTCGTCCGTATGAGGAGCCCGACCTCAGACACCCCGCATGTGCCGAGTCCATGAGGATACCGGGACGTTCCCGGTCGCGGATCTTCGCCATCGGTCTCATCTCCCTCACTCCATGACGATTGACGTCTCGGGTGGACGGTATGTCGCGGGCGGTTCCCACAGTTCGATGCGATTCCCCTCCGGATCCGTGATCCATCCGAAGCGACCGTACTCGAAGTCCTCGACCTTCCGAGCTACCTTGACTCCTTCGGCGCGGAGGGCCCTGAGCACGCTAGCCAGATCCTTCAGGCGGTAGTTGATCATGAACGACGCGCCGTCCTCGCCGAAGTACTTCGTGTCTCCGGGGAAGATCGACCAGACCGTGTGCCCTCTGACCTTGCCTTCCTTGCCGCCTCGCCACGTGAAGAGGGCCACCGAGTCCTCGATCGCGATTCCCAGATGACGGCGGTACCATTGGACCAAGGCCTTCGGGTTCTTCGCCTTGAAGAAGATGCCTCCGATGCCCGTCACGCGGGCTCGACGGGTTCGTGCGACCATGCACCGGAGTGGTCTTCGATGGATATGAGGGAGCCGTCGAAGAGGAGGCCTGTTCGGCTAGGCCGTTACACTAGCTTTCGCATCCGTCCGCATCTGTCTCATTAGTAGAGTCGCGGCCAGGGTCACCAGGCTCACTCCGAGGAAGATCCAGAACAAGAGGAGAATCGACTGCGACAAGGCATCCCTTACGAGGGCCGGCGTGAGCAGCGAGGATCGCAGGGAATCGAAGACGCTCGTCTGGATCGCCCCCAGGATCGAGAGCCCGATGGCTCCGCCGAGATAGAGCGTGAAGGTGGAAAGGCCGGACGCAATGCCGATCTCCCCTTTCTCCACCGAGTTCTGGAAAGCGACGATGGTCGCCGGGATCATCATCCCGTTACCGAAGCCGAGCGGGATCCCGATGACGATCAGCTGCAAGAGCGAGGGCGAGGGGCGGATCGACGTGAGAATCACGAGTCCTGCCACGACGATCGTGGCCCCGATGAAGGTGGGTTTCTTGAATCCGATCTTCGAAATCGCCGCGCCGCTCAGAAGAATCCCGCCCGTCAGCGGGAGGGTGAAACCGTAGATCACATTCCGCACATCGCCCACGGTGCCGCCCAGGACGGCTTGGGCGAACAGCGGCAAGTAGGCGATGATGCCAAAGAACACGACGGCCCGAAGCATGTTCACGGCCGTCGCCGCGGAGACATTTCGAATCCGGAAGAGGCGGGGTGGCAGCACCGGTTCGCGGGCCCGTCGTTCCGCGAGCACGAAGCCCACGAACAGGACCGCGCTTCCCGCGAAAATCGCGACTTCCGCCCATGACTCCCACGCGATCGTGGCCCCTCCGAGAAACAATCCGAACATGAGTAAGCCGAGGAACCCGGCCAGGGCCGCCGACCCGAGCCAATCGCTGAAGGCGCTCGCGCGCTTGGCGCGCGATTCCTTGAATGCGGATAGAATCACGATCAGGGAAACGACGCCAACAGGCAGGTTGATGTAGAAGATCCATCGCCAGCTGATCGCCTCCGTGAGGAAGGAGCCCAGCGCCGGAGCAATCGCAAAAGCGACACCGTTCACGGAGAACAGGAGTCCCTGGACCCGGCCTCTCTTGTCCGGAGGAAAGAGGTCGCCCGCGATGGCGATCGTCGTCGGCACGAACGCGCCGAAGCCGAGGCCCTGGACCGCCCGGAAGAGGATCAATTCCTGTATGCTTTGGGACGCCCCGGAGAGCGCCGAACCGGCCATGAACACCACGACGCCGAGGAGAAACAGCCGCTTCCTTCCATAGAGGTCCGAAAGCTTTCCAAAGATCGGGATCGTCACGACCTGAACGATGAGAAAGGCGCTGAAGACCCAGGCATACAGACTCAGCCCTCCGAGCTCGGAGATGATCGTCGGACCCGCGGTCGACACGATTGTGACGTCCATGAAGGCCAGCAGGAGCCCGGCTAGTAGACCCGCGAGGATGAGGGTCACGGTCCTCCGAGAGTGCGACGTCTCGGCCGCGGCGAGACCTCGTTCGGGGATTGGCCCGGATGGTTCCATTCGCTTCCTCCCTTCGACATCGATCATCGACGTTTCCACCTCCTCGTTCTCATTGCGCCAGCCTCTCGGCCTCGCCCATGGCAATCAAATGGCCCGCAGCGACCTGACGCACGAGCGTCTCCCACAAGGGAGGGCGTTACTTACCCGTTTCGAGGAGGGTTGCCACCCACAACGAGAAAAGCGACCGACTTCTGTTGAGGGGGTCATGCCATCCGTCGCATCGGATCGTCCCACGGCGCTCGTCACCGGCGCAAATCGCGGGTTGGGGCTCGAGACGGCCGTCCAGCTGCGCGAGAAAGGATTCCGCATCATGTTGACGAGTCGCGACGAGGCCAAAGGAATCGCGGTCGCTCGGAAGCTCGACCCGGAAGGCCACGATGTGGTCTATCACCAGCTCGACATCACGGACGGCGGGAGCATCATGGGCCTCGGGAAGGACTTCCCGGGTCTTGCGTCCCGCCTCGACGTCCTCGTGAACAACGCGGGCATCGGCTCCTGGGGCGCCGATCGGCGCGCATCGGTTCGGACGATCGAAACGAACTATTTCGGATCCCGCGACGTGACGGATGCCCTCCTCCCATTCATGCCGAACGGTGGCCGTGTGGTCATGGTGTCCAGCGGACTCGGTGAACTGTCCACCCTCGGCCGCGATCTCCGACCTCAGTTCGATGATTCCTCGCTCACGCGTCCCGCCCTTGACTCGCTCGTGTTCTCGTACCTCGCGGCCCTCGAGGAGGGCGAACCGAAGCGAGGAGGCTGGCCATCCGCCTATTCCGTGTCGAAGGTCGCGATGAATTCCCTCACTCGGATCCTCGCCCGCGAACTGGCCCCCCGGAAGATTACTATCAACTCGGTCTGCCCGGGCTGGGTCCGGACCGACATGGGAGGGCCCGGGGCCAACCGGAGCGTCGAGGTCGGCGCCCGGTCGATCGTCCTCGGTGCGATGCTGCCTCAAGATGCGACCGGCGGATTCTACCGGGACGGGAAGCGGATCTCCTGGTAAGGCCGTCGCCTAGACCATCACCGCGCCGCCGGTCACGTCCAGCACGATTCCGGTGATCCACGGCGCTTCCTCGGACGCGAGGAAGAGCGCCGCCCGGGCGATGTCCTCGGGCGTGCCGAGCCGCCGGATCGGATGGGCGTCAACGAGTGTTCGCTGCTGTTCCTCGGAGATCCACTGTGCGTTGCGCTCCGTGAGGATCGTCTCCGGAGCGATGCAATTCACCCGGATCCCGAACGGACCGACTTGCGCGGCGAGGTCCTGCGTGAGGATCTGGATCCCCGCCTTCGCGGCAGCGTACGGGATCGGGGATCGCGGGTGCGGTCGGCGGCCGGCGGAGGACGAGATCGTGATGATGCGACCGCTCTTCCGTTCCTTCATTCCGGAGAGGACACTCTTGATCGTCAGGAACGTGGCCGTGAGATTGCCTTCGACGGATGCGTGCCAGCCTTCCTCCGTGATCTCTTCGAGGGGACCAGGCGGGGAGAAGCTGCCTCCCGCATTCGCGACGAGGATGTCGATGGGCCCGAGCTCCGATTCGATCCGGTGACGCATCGCTTCGATATCCGCGAACCGGGTGACGTCGCCGACCACCTGGATCGCTTGGCCGCCATCCCGCTCGATCTCCCGCTGGACGGCGGAAAGCGCCTTCGTATCTCGCCCGTGGACCGCGACCTTCGCGCCTTCGTGGGCAAAGAGCCGGGCCATCGCCGCGCCGATGCCGCGCGAGCTGCCCGTCACGAATGCGACGGTGCCGTCGAGACGTGTCATGTTGAGGACCTCGCAGGATTGCCGCGCGCTCTGTTCGCCACCACGAGACCCCACGCGAGCACCGCGAGGATCGCGATGTGGTAGGCGACGTCAGGTATGGTCCTCGGTCCCACGCCGATGACGATCGTGGCCACGCCGACGAGGGTTCCCAGCAGGGCAAAGCCCTGAGCCGCGAGACCGATCCCTCGCACGAACGCGGGCCGGATCCACGTGGCCGCGAAACCTGACAGCAGGCCGACGGCAATGACGGTCTCCGCCACCCCGGCGGCGAGGTATCCGTACCCTTGGATCCAGATCCCGAAATGGGCCGATGCCGCGACGACGAAGGTCGCGGCCTCGAAGACCAGGAACTCTCGAATCAGTCTCGTTCGGGGAACGGACGACAGGGGACGGGTCGACTCCGTGGCGGAGGCCAACATCAAGGCGCCCCCAGGATCGGGCTGAACTGGACGCCCGCCAGGAGCCAGCGGCCTCCGCGTCGAACGAAGACATGGGTCGCGCGCAATGCACCGACCGGGACCTCTTGCCCCTTGTATTTCGTCTTGCCGACCTCGCGGCTCGTCATGATCGCCGCGTCGGAGTACGCACGCAAGCTCACTTCGTCTCGGTCCAGCGCCTCGTACTTCAGGTCGCCCGACCGGTGCCGGCCGAGCCACGCCTCTTTCGTGAGGACGAAGCCGCGGGGGCCGATGCCCTCGAAATCGGGGGCGAGGACGCGTTCCAAGAACGCGACGTCGCCGCGCAGTTCCGCCTTCCGCAAGTCCTCCGCGAGTTCGAGCACGTCGGCTTCCGATCCGGAGCGGGCCTCGATCCAGGATGGTTCGTTCGCCATGGTTTGATATCACCGGACAACGACAGGAGGCGGAGGTTCATCCCGAACCCGGACGAACGATTTCAAATACGGTCGTCTTTATAAGTCGGCGAGAGTCCGTGGTCGACGAGAAGGACTTTCAGATTCTTTCGCAGCTCGCGCGCGATCCCTTCGTCTCGAACGAGCGGCTCGGCCGCGACCTCGGCCTCTCCGGGCATTCGGTCAAACGTCGCATCGATGCGCTCGTCGAGGAAGGAGTCCTGCCGTCCACCTGGCTACTTCCGATTCCCCAGGTCTTCCGGAGGCACTCGCGGATCTTCGTCTACAAGGATGTGACCCGGCCAGAAGAAATGATCCAGGCCGCCCTCAAGACCGACCCTGTCGTCTGGGCCGGCGTCGACCTCGACCGTTCCTTCCACGTCCACGCGTATGCCGAATTACAGGACGCGGCAGCGCCCGAGGGTTTGGTGAAGCTTCTCGGGGATCCGGCCTTTGCGGTCTCTCCGCCGTTCTCCCACGCGACGCCGACAGAGGCGACCCTCTCGTCCCTGGACTTGCGGGTCCTCCTCGGTCTGATTCGACAGCCTCGAGCCTCGCTCCAGGACATCGCTACCTTCACGGGACTCTCGCCGAAGACCGTGCGCCGACATCGGGACGCGATGTTCGCCAACGGACTGTTCCTGCTCTTTCCAGTGATTCACGTGGCCCAGTCCCGCGGACTCGTGCTCTACAACGCCTTCGTCCACGGCCCCAAAATCCCCTCGAACGCCCAAGGCATACTGTCCGCGCTCCCACGGTGTCGACTCGTCACTACAAGGACGAATCCGCCCGGCGTCTGGCTCATCTGCTGGGCGGAGTCTCTGGCGGAGGTCTCCGAGGTCGAGGGCCGTCTGCGGAGCGTGCCGGGCGTCGAACGCGCGGGCGTGGTCATGCGACTCCGAGTCGACTTTGCGGTCGACCGCGTCGAGGGCTGGATTCGTGACGACCTCGCGAAGTGGGGCAAGGCGAGAAGGAAAGCCAAGTCGATTCGGATGTGAAGCTCGCTCTGACGATGAGGGTAGGTTCGTCGACCTCTCCCCTCAAGTTTCATAAACCGCGCTCTGTATCGGCCGGCTCTTGAAAGCGGGGAATCGAAGCGGGGGACGCGCGGACCGCAAGGCCGCGATGACGTTCATCTACGTCACGATCATTCTGGACACGCTCGGCTTCGGCATCACGATTCCGGTCCTCCCGACGTTGATCCGGAGCTTCTCGGCCGATCCCGCCCAAGGCACCGCGATCTTCGGGCTCCTGGTGACGATTTTCGGCCTGATGCAGTTCCTCTTCTCCCCCCTGATCGGAGTCCTCTCGGACCGCTTCGGGCGTCGCCCGGTCTTGATCCTCTCCGGGTTCGGCCTCGGCATCGACTACATGATCATGGCGCTCGCGCCGAACTTGGCGTGGTTCTTCGTCGGCCGGATCTTGTCCGGGATCACATCCTCGAGCTATGCGACGGCCGCGGCGTACGTCGCCGACGTGACGCCGGTCGAGCGCCGCGCCGCGGCGTTCGGGATGGTGGGCGCGATGTGGGGCATCGGCTTCATCCTCGGGCCCGCGATCGGCGGGGTCGTCGGCGAGTTCGGCATCCGCCTCCCGTTCTGGGCGGCCGCCGCGTGCTCCCTCGCCAGCGCCAGCTACGGCCTGTTCGTCCTTCCCGAGTCGCTCGCTCCGGCGAACCGGCAATCGTTCGCGTGGCGCCGCGCGAATCCGGTCGGGTCGCTCACCCTGCTCCGTTCCCATCGGGACCTCTTCGGACTCGGCGCCGTCACCTTCGTTCAATTCCTGGCCTTCCAGGCCCTTCCGACCGTCTTCGTCCTGTACTCCCACGATCGATACGGCTGGACCCCATTCGACGTCGGGTTGTCCCTCACCCTCGTCGGGGCGCTGAACATCGCGGTCCAGGGAGGCCTCGTGAAGCGATTCATCGCGCGCTTCGGCGAGCGGGCTGCGCTCCTCACCGCCTTACTCTTCGGGACCGCGGCGCTCGTCATCTGGGGCCTCGCGCCGAACGGCCTCGTCTTCCTCCTCACCGCGTTCGTGTTCGCGCCGATCGGGTTTGCCGCGCCCGCGTTGCAGAGCCTCATGACCCGCCGCGTGCGTCCGTCGGAACAAGGCCAGCTCCAAGGGGCCAACGCGAGCATCGCCGGGCTCACCGGAGCCGTCGGTCCGATCTTCTTCGGGCTCCTGTATGCGTGGGCGATCGGCTTCCGGGGTCAATTCGACATCCTTGGCTTGCCGTTCTTCGTCGCGGCGGTCCTGATGCTCGGATCGGCGGCCCTCGCGCTCCGGGTGACGCGAGCTGCGGCGGCAGAGGCAGCGTCCCCCGCGGCGGCGACTGGTGGAGACGGCAGTTCCACGACAACCCGGGATCCGTAGCCGTTGCGAGTATGCCCACGGCGGGCGTTCGACTTGCGAAACGCCTGCGTCCTTTATCGTCCGCGGCCCATTCACAAAGGGCACGGTGTCGATCATGGTCTCGAAGTGGCGGATATCCGGATCGCTCCTCGGCGAGTGCAATTGCGACTGGGGATGCCCGTGAAGCTTTGACGCTCCGCCGACGAACGGTGGTTGTCGTGGCGTGTACACCTGGATCATCGACAAGGGCGCCTATGGAGACGTGAAGCTCGACGGCCTTGGAGTCGCTCTTCCTGGAACGTTCCCCGGTGCTGTCCACCTCGGCCACGGTACCCAGCTTGTGCTCATCGACGGCCGTGCCACGTCGGCGCAGCGCAAGGCGCTCGAGGCGCTTGGCAAGGGAGAAGCGGGAGGGCCGTTCGCCGTGTTCGCGTCCGTCACGGAGCGTTGGCTCCCGAGTCTTGTTGCGCCGTTCGACATCCGGCTCAACGGGATCCGGTCCGTGCTCCGAGTCGACGTAGGAAAAGTCTACGACCTTGCCCTCTCGAGGATTAAGAACCCGGTGACTGGAGACGAGGAAGAGGTCTACTTGGACAAGCCCACCGGGTTTACCGCGAAGCGCTCGGAGCTCGGCATGTCGACCGTTGCCCGGTTCAAGACCCCGGGACTCAAGTTCGACAACTCCGGACAGTACGCAGAGTTCAGTCGGTTCTCCTACGCGGGGCCGTGAACGGAGATCGGCGGAGACCTCGTTCTCCAATCGTCGCGGTGATGGCGAAGAAACCGGCGACTGCCAGGATAACCGTGACGCTGGCCAACCCGCTGAACGGGGCGATGAGCAACGCGACTCCGTAGGAGATTGGAGCGACGCGGTATTGGCGCCTGATGGCACGTGCTTGCTGATCGGTGACGTTCCTTCGGGGAACGAACACCCCGCCAGGTGGTGACACCCGGATCACGCGTGGCGCACGACGTACTCCCGGATCGACGCCTTCGCGAGGGAGTAGAGACTGAGCCGGTTGCGTTTGCAAAAGACCTGCAGCGACGCGAACTCTTTCTGGCCAAACACGGTGACGATCCGATTCAAAGCTGATCTCCTCCTTACTCTAAGATACGTTCAGGGTAGATGAAGGTATGCCGATCGACGCATCCGATGGACACTAGTGTGTATTGCCTGTTGGTCACGCACTATTACATAATTGGTTCAGGCGCGCGGCAATTCGTCCGCACTCAGAAGAAGGGATTCGGATCGCCGACCTCGCCTGGCCATGCCCTAGGATCAAGGATGGCGTTGTACATATTCCCGGATTGCTGCCTTCGCCAGGGCATAGAGGCTGAGCCGGTTGCGCCTGCAGTAGAGCCGTATCGTCGCGAATTCCTTCTTCCCAAAGACGGTGACGACCCGATACAAAGAAACACCGCGAGGGCCCCGGATAAATTCGGGGTACATGAACCTATGTGGCCGGACCTGTTCGGCACATAGTGGTCGCTAGGCAATAGTGCTGATTGGACAGTGCTCAGACACTATTATATACCCACTATGTCATAGGCGCGGATCCGAGGATGGGATATGAAGCCTGATTCTCCGGAGAATCCCGCGTCGGTCGTCCGGTCTCAGCTTGAAGCGTGGATGGCGGAGCTCGAAGTCCTCAGTCGCGATCCGAGGGTAAGGAAATTCGCTGAACTCCGGCAGAAAATCGACGAGGTGGATAGCTTCCTCGACGAAGCCCCCGGCCCGCCCGCGCCGAGTCGGTCCTCGCCCTTCCAACCCTATGACGCGTACGACGCGTACGAATTCGGGCGTGACCTCGCGGGACGGGAGCTCTCGACTCTTGAGCTGTCCAAACTGGCGCAGGGCCGGTTCCCGGAGTGGTCGAATGAGAGCCGACGTTTCATGGTCCAGTACCTCATCGCCAACGGTGTGGCGGAGGTAGCCCGAACGACGGCCGCGGGACGTCCGATACGGTATCGGTTTGGGGCGCTCGGGAACGGGAGGGTCGCGGGGAGGCGGATGCGATTCGGCGTCCCGGACAACGAACTGTCCGCGTTCAAAGGGGAAGACATGGAGGACCTCGTCCTAGGAGTCCCGTCCGCGGGACTGATCCGCGTTCGTCCTCAAGCGCGGGCGTCGCCGACTCCGAGCGAAGGAGCCTTCGGTGCGTCCGTGCGGATTCCCGCCGATCCTGTGTGAATTCTAGCCGATCCGTCCACTGATCCAGCGCAGAATGGCCTCTCGGACCCGGGGGAACGTGTCGCGTTTCGCGCCGATCGGCTCAAAGGAGTGCCCGGCATGTTCCACCACGACGAGGTTCGCCGGTTCCTTCAGCTTCGGGAGCTCCGAGCGAAGACGGTCCAGGTCACAGAAGGGGTCGCCGTCCCCCTGCACGAACAATGCGGGTTTCACGAGGTACGGCCACTCGGGCGGATTCAGGACCTCGGGTCGGAACCGCGGATGGAGCGGATATCCCAACGCGATGACGCCGGCGACCTCCGGATCCGCGGACGCCCGAGCGCACACCCTCGCACCCATCGACTTGCCCGCCAGGAAGATCTTCTGGGACGCCACCGCTTCGCGCGCGAACCGAATGGCTCCGTGGAGATCGTCTTCCTCCCGCGACAGATCCCTCGATGCCTGCCCTTTCGCCTCGACGTATCGGAAGTTGAACCGCAACGCCCAGATGCCCTCGGACGCGACTGCCTCCGCGACCCGCCGGAGGAGCGGATTCCGCAGGTCGTTCGACCGGCCATGGGCGATCACGAGGCCCGCGTTCGGACGCTCGGGGGCGTGGACGATTCCGTGGAGTTCCACCCCTCCCGATGCACTCGGAAACCGCGTTTCCTTGACCTCGCTGATTGTTTCACCCGCCCGAGGCGCCGGCTCTCGCCATTCGGCTATCAACCCGGATAACCGCGGCCGAAGGATTTAGGCCCTCGGGACGAAGGTCTGCGTACCCATGGCTTGGATCCGCCCCGTCGTGGACCACATCTTCCTCGTCGACCGAGGGGGCGTCCCGATGGTGCACCTCTCCCGCGGCCTCCCGACCGGTGCGGACCCGGACCTCATCGCGTCGATGTTCACCGCGATCGTCGATTTCATGAACCAGTCGTTTCACTCGATGGGCCACGCGGACGTGCGGAGCATCGAGCTCGAGGACTACCAGGTCGTCTTTGGCCGCGGACATCACATCCTGATGTTCCTCCTCTACCACGGTCGAGAATCGAACCGGCTGGAGCGCCGGGTGGCCCGCGACGTGAAGGAGCTCGAGCGTCACCATGCCGCTGTGCTCGGAAATTGGGACGGCGACACGGACCGCCTGGTCGAAGTCAAGCGAGATCTCGAGCGTCTGTGGCGTCTGCGAGAACGACAGGACGTGGTCGAGGTTCTCCGCACGAAGCCGGCTCCCGTTGTGGATGCACCGTCGTTGGTGCGCTAGGCCGAGCGGCCGACAGAATCCCGGACCTTGGCGAAAGCCCCGAGGCCGGTTCACGGAAGCGGGCCAAGGTTCCCTCGAGGATGTCGATGAGCTTCTCCGTCTCCGACGTCTGCTCCGGATATTCCGAGCTCCATTTTCGCCAGTGAGGCCGTTTGTGGGCGAGCTTGTACTTGACTCCCGACATGAACGTCGTGTAGCTGTCCGCGTCGATTTTCCGCACGCGTTGGTCCGCCAGGATGTACCAATGATATTGGGTCCCGACCGGGACTCCGGATCCCGGAGGCGCGCTCCGCTCCCGCTCTTTGATCGAGTTGAAGGTGAAGTCCCAGCGGTCCGGCGCGACTTTCGTCTCTTTCCAGAGGCCGTTCGGATAGAGCCACGTGTGCTCGCCGCCGACGGCCATCCCCGAATACGTCTCGCCCTCGAATTCCTTGACGTCGTCGTAGGCCACGGCCTCCCGTTTGGTGGGGCGCGTATTAGACCTGCGTCCGGGAGAGGGGTGCCCGAAAGTACGTCTCGAGCGGATGATGGGTTACCCCGGCAAACGATTTATCAGGCGGGTCCTTTCGTGAGGCTGGAAGGACTGGCGGTGACTCGGCTGAGGCGTGGCGTTTCGAGCATTGTCGTCCTGTTCGTGTTGACTGCGGCCGTCTTGGCAGCCTCCGCGCCGTCCCGAGCGGCGTTGCACAAGCCGACGTACGCGGCGGGCGATCACTGGGTCTATGTCCTCGACGCCTCGCTGAGCACCTTCCCCGGATTCAACGCGAGCCAGGGGACGTTTCAATTTGGGCTCATCGGGTTCGTCTACGTCAACGTGATCGGACCGGTCAATGTCCTCGCGGGAAATGCGTCGATTCCTGCCATCCGGGTCGATAGCCGGGCGACCGGGTACCTCAACGGGACCGTCCCGGGGCCGGGCGGTCTCGGGTCCGCGCAACTCACCGGCTCCTTCGAAACCTCGTCCACCGAATTCTGGGAGGATCAATCGTACCTGCCGATCCAATCCCACGGCACATCATCGTATGACGCCGACGTGACGTTCATCGTCACGACGAAGCTCGTGGCGATCCTCCGAGTCGATGCGACGACGTCCGTGTCGGCCATCCCACCGTTCGATCTGGATGTCGGCCAGAACGCGACGGCGATCCTCACCAGCCATGTGGAGCTGAACTCGACGTTCAGCGTCTTCGGCCGGACGATGAGTTCGCAAAACGAGACGAACCTCTCCTCCACCTGGCATCGGGACGTCCTCTCCCTCGAGAATGTCACGGTCGAAGCGGGCACGTTCTCTGCATACAAGCTCAACCAGACCCTCGCGAGCTTCCCCGGTATGCCGGCGGGTCTCTCCGGCAACAGCAATGAGACCGCCTACTTCTCGAACGATGTCGGATTCTACGTGCAGCGCATCGCCTACGAGAACGGCACGCCCGCGGCGGAGATGCGTCTTCGGTCGTACTCGTATGGCGCGGGTCCGCCAGCCGGTCTCAGCGCGACTCAACTCCTCCTCATCATCGCGGTGCCTGCCGCAATCGTCCTCCTCTTGGCATTCCTCCTATGGCGCCGCCGCAAAGCTCGAATCCAAGGAGGGACATCGCCCGGCACCCCGCCCGCCACGGAAGGCCACGAGAAAGGAGGGAACCATGGTGCTCGTTGAAACCGCCGGGCTGACGAAGGTCTTCGGCGATGTCCGCGCGGTGGACGACCTGACCGTGAAGATCCCGGACGGCGCGATCGGGCTCGTCGGACCGAACGGGGCCGGGAAGACGACGTTCTTGCGGCTCCTGCTCAGTCTGTTGCAGCCCACGGCCGGGACCGCGAAGGTCCTCGGACGCGACATCGGGGACGGCGTGCCCGTGCGGGAGCGGATCGGATACATGCCGGAGCACGACTGCCTCGTCCCCGACATGACCGGGGTCGGCCTCGTCTCGTACATGGGTCGGATCAGCGGATTGGACCGGGACACCGCGATGAGCCGTTCCCACGACGTCCTTCAATTCGTCGGCGTCGAGGAGGAACGATACCGCAAGATCGCGGAGTACTCGACCGGCATGAAGCAGAAGATCAAGCTCGCGCAATCGATGGTCCACGACCCGCAGCTGTACATCTTCGACGAGCCCACGACCGGACTGGACCCGCGCGGCCGGACGGAGATGCTCGACCTCGTGCGGACGATCGCGAAGTCGCCGGGCCGCAACGTGATCCTGTCGAGCCACCTCCTCCCGGACGTCGAGACGATCTGCAAGTACGTCGTGATCCTGGACGGCGGCCATCAGATTGCCGCCGGTGAGCTGAGTCAACTCCTCACGGGTTCCACGGACCGCCTGCGGATCGACGTCCGCGGCGATCAAGCTGCGTTCGCGCGGCTGCTCACGGAGGCGGGCTTCGAGGCGGTCGCGGGGCCCACCGGACTGCATGTGACCCGGAAGCCGGGGCTCGAGACTGCCGTCTTCGACACCGCGAAGGCACTCGCGGCCGAGGTCCGATACATGGGCAAAGAGATCCGGAGCCTCGAGGAGCTGTTCCTGGAGCTCGTGGCACGGACGGAGAAGAGGGGTGCGTAGATGTCGATCTCCCTCCCGACGTACTCGCGGCTCGAGCTCCCTCTCCTCGGCCGCCGGGAACGGGTCCGGGCCATCATCGCGACCGGACTTCGTCGCGAGTTCCGGCGTCCCGCGGCGATTGTCGTCACCGTGATCGGAGCCGCCTTCACGACGATCACCTCGATCGTCCTCCTGTTCTTCGCACCGCTCTTCCTCCCGGGCCAGCCGCCCGACCTCACCTTCTTCGCGGTGCCCGCATCGAACGGATTCGTCCTGTTCTTCGTCTCCTTGATGGCGGCCGTCATCGGCGCGGGCCTCATCGCGGACGACATGCAATCGATGGCCTTCACGCTCTACATGAGCCGGCCGATCACGCAGACGGATTACCTGCTCGCGAAAGCGGCGATCCTCGCGCCCCTCGTGGCGATGGTGACGATCGTGCCGCTCCTCCTGACGGCCTTGGTCGCCGCGTTGCTCGGCCGGGTCTCCTGGGCGATCGCAGTGGAGGCGATGGGCATCTCGCTGGTGATTGGCGGGCTTCTGACCGCGTTCTACACCGCCGTCACGCTGTTCCTTTCGAGCCTCACCCGCCGGAAGGGCATCGCCGCGGCCGGCGTCTTCGCGGTGAATTTCGGGTTGACGGTCCCCGCCGGAATCTTGGCCACGCGAATCGGGAACCCATCTCTTCTGTACCTGTCGCCCTGGGACGACTACGTGGCCGTGGCGAGCGTCGCGTTCGGCGCGACCCCGACCCCAATCGATTGGCTGGCGGCGCTCGCGGTGTTGCTCGGCGTGACGGTGCTTGCGGCTTTCGTCACGTACGTCCGGATGAAAGCCGTCGAGGTGATCACCGGGTGAACGGCGTCGTCGAGGCCGCGGCCGTCTCGAAGTGGTACGGCGAGGTGCTCGGCCTCAACGCCTTCACGGCGTCCTTCGGCAAGGGAATCACCGGGCTCGTGGGACCGAACGGCGCCGGCAAGAGCACGTTGTTCAAGCTCCTCATCGGGCAACTCCATTCCGACCAAGGCAAGATCACGCTGCTCGGCGAGGACCCGTGGAACAACGTCTCCCTGAAGCGGCGTCTCGGCTACTGTCCGGAACAGAATCAGCTCTACGGATGGCTGACGGGACAGCAATTCGTCGAGACCCTGTTGCGGCTCGATGGGATGCCTCCGGCGAAAGCCCGCCAGGAGGCCACCGCGGCCCTGAAGGTCGTCGGGCTCTCCGGCGCGGCGCAGCGTCCGACCCGAGGATACAGCCGCGGCATGCGCCAGCGCGCGAAACTGGCGCAGGCCCTCGCCCACCATCCCGAGATCCTGATCCTGGACGAGCCCTTGTCGGGTGCGGACCCCGCGGGCCGTGTCCACATCCTCCGGACGATCTCCGACTTCGCTCGCGACGGCGGCCACGTGCTCATGTCGACCCATGTCCTGTATGAGATCGAGCGGATCACGAACAACATCGTCCTGATTCACAACGGAAAGGCGATCGCGGCGGGCGACATTCACGCCATCCGCGCGCTCATCGACGAACATCCGCACGCGGTGCGGATCGAGACGTCGAAACCCCGGCAGCTCGCCCAGGCCCTCGCCCGGATGGAACACGTCGTCTCGTTCGAGTTCCCCGCGACCGATACGCTCCTCGTGCGCACCCGCAAGCCGGACGCGTTCTACCGAGAGCTTCCCCAGATCGTCTCGGACACGAAGCTCGAGGTCCAAGGGCTCGAGAGTCCGGACGACAGTCTCGACGCCGTCTTCCGGTATCTCGTCGGGTGATCGAATGGATTGGACGGAATCCTTCCGGAAGGCCTGGGTCGTCACCGGCCTGACGTTCCGCTATCTTCTGGGGACCCGCCGCGTCATCGCGACCGCACTCCTGGCGGCCGTCCCGATCATCTTGACGCTCTCGCTTGCCGCTGCCCGCGTCGAGAGGTTCAATATCCTCCTGTTCCAGGACCTCATGATCCCGCTGTTCCTCCAGGTTGTCCTCATCTTCATCACCCTTGTGAACGCAACGGCGCTGATCCGCGAGGAGATTGACGACAATACACTTCCGTTCCTCCTGACGCGTCCGATTTCGAAACCCGCCTTAGTGGCCTACAAGTACGTCGGCTACTTGATCGCGGTCCTGGTTCTGGTCCTGCCACCCGTCGTCGTTGCGTATGGGGTGACGGAGGCCTACGGAGGCCTTGGATTCATGGAGGACGCCGATGTACTTTGGGGTTTCCTGGCCGCCACCATCCTCGGCACGGCCGCCTACGGCGCGTTGTTCCTCTTCATCTCCGTCCTGGTCCGGCGGCCTCTGGCGGTCGGCTTGTTGATCGGCTTCGTCTGGGAATCGGTCGTGGACTCGATCCCCGGAGACGTGCCGAAGCTCAGCGTGATCCACTACCTGAAGACGATCCTGAAGGACGTCGTCGCGATCGGACCGCTCGGCGGGTACCCGTCGGATCTCAGCGCGGGGGCGGCGGCCGGGATCCTGATCGCCTTTTCGATCGCGATGGTGATCCTGTCGGCGTTCGTGTTCCAACAGATGGAATTCCGTCAGAAGGCGTGAGGAGATTCAGAGGTCGACGGCCTCGAAATTCGCGAACATATCCTTCGATTCTTTCAGATTGAGGAGCGGCTCGTAGGTGCACGCTTCCTCAAAGCGGACCCACATCGCTTGGACCGCCGAATTGCCATGGGCCGCTTCGACCGCCGCGGCGGACTTCCATTCGAAGACCTCGACGAATGTGCCGTCGGCGGCGCGCATCAGATACGGCGGGCGGTCCGTCACCAACTCCTCCTTCCGCAGGATCGGCAGGTGATCCTTCAGGACGTCCCGAAGCAACCGCTCTTTCCCCTTTTTCGGTCGATACGCCGCGATCACAAAGACTCCCATGCGTCCACCCGACCTCGGATTGCGGGACGACAGCTAAGAGATTGTGGTGGTCGCGGCCGAATGGCCTACCCGCTTTCCACCTTGGCTGGATCCGTGAACTTCTTCAGGACCGCGCTGAGTGCGGCGGCTTCCTTGCGCATCCCTTCGATGTCCTTCTCGAGGGCGCCACGCCACTTCCGCTCCGCCGCTTCCCCATGGGTCGCGTACAAACGCGCCGCGGTCTGCAGCGACTCGAATCGGCCATCGTTGAGCGATGCGACGAGTTCGCGTCCGCGGTCCGCCGCATCGTTCATCTTCCCGAGCCGTTCGAGGAATGCGACGACTGAAGGAACGCGCCTTCGGAGCATCATGGCGTCTTCGCTCCATTGGATCTGCAGGGAGCGCCGCTCGTCCTCGCGGATCGCCTTAAGCCAGGACCACGACTCATCCAACGCCCCCCGGATCAGGCGGGAGTCTCCATAGATGTGCGTCAGTTTCGCATCCGAGTATCCGGGGAGCTCGAGCAGGCCGTAGAACGTGCGGCCTCGGAACGCCTCGACCTGAGGCGTTGCATTGCTCAGCAGCCGCATGAGGGGATCCGGATCGGAACCGGGGGGCGGCGCGGGCACGCCGATTCCCCCGCCCTGGCCGGCGTCGAGGAGGAGGGGGATCGCAAGGTCCGCCCGGGCCCGTGACAGGAAGTCCAGGTACGCCGCGGTCGATGCCTCGTTGAATCGGTCGACCGATTCGTTGAACGCACGTGCCTCCTCGGGTGATGTCGGCGGCTTCGGGATTTTCTCGAGGCGCTCGACCTGCGTCCTCAGCTGCCGGATCCGGGACTCGATGGATCGGTACGCCTCGCGGTATCGGCCCTGCAACCGTCGGACTTCCGCGCCCTGCTCGGCGATCCGGTCGAGACGCCGCCATGCCTTCCGCGCCCCGTAGAAATCTCGACGGCGGGCCTTCCGAAGGGCCGCATCGAGCCAAGCGACGAGCCGCGGCGAGAGACGCTTCTCCTTCGACGCTTTCCCGAGGTCCGCCGCGATCGTCTCGACGTCGCGGGTGAAGATCCTCACCTGGCGCCAGTTGTCGACTTCGCTCTCCCGGATGAGGCGATCGATCCGCTCACGATATCGATCCAGGGTGCCGTCGAGGACGCCCGCGATTCCCTCGACTTTCTTGCGGGCCCGCCCGATCGATTCGAGGAGCTCCGTGGCCTCCGACTCGAAAGACTCCGCGGTCGGCGCGTCGCCGGGAGGCATGAGAGTGACGCGATGGAACCTCGGGCCTATTTAGGTTCCTTTGGACGGCTTTCGAAACACTGTTCACGGCGGTTTCATATATCTCCGGACGACCATCGCGGGTCCGTGGGAATCGTGCAAGACATCGGTCACATCCTCCTCCCCGTCGATGACATGGAGAAGGCCCTCGCTTTCTACCGCGATCTCCTCGGGTTCCGCGTGGTCGGCAAGGGCAGTCCGGTCTGGACGGTGATCGAGACGAAGGGAGGCCAGCTCACGCTTTGGCGGACATCCGAGATTCCGAAAGTGGCCCTCGGCCCGAAAGGCGACTCGAGCCCGTTCGAATTCCATGTGGAGAACTTCGAGGCCGCCGCGTCGACGCTGGAGTCGAAGGGAATCCGCGTACGACGCAGCGGAGCGCACGCGGGAACGATCTGGGACCCGTTCGGGAACGTCCTGCGAGTACACGACCACGTCGAGTGAGGTTCATCGCTCGACGTCGAAGTAGATCCGGACCGTGACCCGGTACGACTTCACCTTCTTTCCGTCGAGCTCCATCTCGAGTTCGGACACGCGGGCCCATTTCAGGTTCCGGACCGTCTCCGCGGCGGTCGCGACCGCATTGTCCGCCGCCTTCGCAAAGCTCGCCGGCGAGGAGCCGGCGACATCGATGATCTTCTGCACCATGTTGACTACCCGACCCCGAATGACGACACGGCCGTATGGACATATCCGAAAGGCCGCAAAACCTTAAGACGATGGACCCGCTCCGCATCCTTCGATGCAGATCCGCCTCCTCGAGAAACAGAAAGATTCCGTTCGTCTGGAGATCGTGAACGCCGACGACACGGTCATCTATCCGCTGATCACGGCCCTTTTGAAAGACCCGGATGTCCAGGATGCGTTGTACTACACCGGCCACCCGCAGCTCGACAAGCCCGTCCTGACGGTCAAGGTCAAGAAGGGCAACCCGCAGGCCGCCCTCAAGCGGGTCGCCGAAGGGCTCGCGGCGGACTTCGGCGGGGCGAAGGACCTCCTGGAGAAGGAGCTCGCGTAGGCCCATGGAACGTGACGTCGGGATCGAAGGCTACCTGACGTCGACCCCCGGCCTCGGGGGCACCCTCAAGGCCACCGCGGAAGACTTTGTTGTCGAGGAGATTTCCTCCCCGCCGGCGACGGCGCCCGATGGACGGTACACGATTGCCTCGCTCCGCGTTCGCAACTGGGAGACGAACCGCCTGGTGCGGGAACTTGCGCGGGCCTTGCACATCAGCCGCCGCCGGATCGGATTCGCGGGCACCAAAGACAAACGCGCCCTCACGACGCAACTCTTCTCCTTTGAGAACGTCCCGCCCGAGGCGATCAAGGCCCTGCCGATGAAGGACATCGAGGTCCTCGATCTCTCTCGTTCCGACCGACCCCTCGAGATTGGGGACCTCGTGGGAAATCGGTTCCAGATCGTCCTGCGGGATCTTGCAGTCGCGGCGGATCGTGCGATCCCCATCGCGGAGGAGACCGC
>Ga0137415_10001759_pt1 | contig 21529 bp, 35 predicted proteins | sample CZODoug3_1_1_16f_FD_183082 | JGI IMG/M metagenome (GOLD analysis project Ga0137415, IMG submission 183082) | Vadose zone soil fungal communities from Angelo Coast Range Reserve, California, USA - CZODoug3_1_1_16fungal (Hybrid Assembly) | ecosystem: Environmental > Terrestrial > Soil > Vadose...
GCATTGCAAGCCACAGCTTCATTTGCACCCCGTGGCACGCGCAATCAGATTTACGGACCGGGCTTCCAGAGCTGGAATATCGCCTTGTTGAAAAACTTCCATGTCATTCCAAACCACGACAACCACGTGCTGGCCTTCAAAGCCGAGGCATTCAACTTCACCAACCATCCCAATCTGGATACTCCGAACGATGACTCGGATGCGAACAACCCAACCAGCGCCAACTTCGGCAAGATAACGCGGAAAGGCAATACCTACGCATCGGAACGTCAGTTGCAATTCAGCCTGCGCTATCAGTTTTAACTAAACTGGCAGCCGCAACGACAAAAGCGCATTCCTTTGGGAATGCGCTTTTATTTGATAACCGCGAAAGTGGGTGAGCCTGAAACGTGAATAAGAACTCAAGCTAAACAGTGGAGAGCATATGTACTAATTAGCTATCTATAGATCTATACATACCTATATAACCCACTGAAAACAAAGTACCGGAACTACCAAATTGAGGGGTACCAAAGCCAAAAAAACAACACACCCAGGTTAGCGTCGCGAACCTGGGGCACCCGCATCTTGCTGGATTGAAAAAAATCCTGCTCGCATAGCTGTCAAGAGGGAGATGGGTTTGATTCATCGATAAGCTACTCATTCTATGCAGCTTCTCTCTCGAAAATAGTTGGCATGGAATTATGGGTGAATTTGTTATTCTGGATTTGTAGAGAAATTATTGGAGAGAGGACCCGCTATGGAGCGGGTCTTTTTGTTTCAGGGCATCTTTCAGAGGGAGCAGCGTCATGTCGACGGAAGTGAAGCGAGAGAAACAGCGGTGCCGTTATGTGCATTCGGATGGAATTCAATGCTGGCGGGTGGCTTTACGCGGGCATGAAACCTGTTGCTATCACCAGACCGATCTGCGCAACCGGCAGATTGCGCTCGACGCAGCGACAGGCGGCATATCGTGGCCGAAGATGCCTCTGCCGCTGGAGATTCCGCTGCTGGATAATGCTGCCGCGATCTGTCTGACGATTACGCAGGTGATGCGGTTGATGGCGCTCGGATGCGTGGACCCGCGGCACGGCGGCAAGCTGCTATATGGGCTGAATATGGCCCTGCGTGCGCTGCCCAAGACGGGCAAGAAGGAAGTTGCGGAAGAAGAATCTGTCGAAGAGCTGACGCGGAGCGAATCGGGCGAATGGCTGGGTCCGGCGCTGCGCTACTGGGGTCCGAATGGGCAGCCTGAGCAGCGCTGGGATTTCGGCAAGTGGCTGTACGTCGCCGGCAAGAAGAACAAGATGATCCAGCAGGTGACACCCCAGGAGGTAGCCGAGACCGAGTTCCCCGAAGAGGGCTATCTCACGGAAGAGGAGATGCTGAATCCTAAAGTCCTCAACGACAAGATCGACCAACAGGTCGAAGAGGACAGGCTGGAGCGGGAGAGACTACGAGCTGCTAATCCGGAGGTCTGCTGGTGGAGGGGGAACCAGGGCTCAGAGCTCAGGCCACAGGGCTCAGAAAACAACACGCAGGCTACAGGACTCAACACGCAAGATACGAAGCTCGATATCCAAGCTGTTGCAGCAAGCAAACCAGCATGCAGAAAAAGACAGGTGAGATATCCGCGCCAATCGGCAACAACAAGGGTGCCCCATTCTTCGCGCCGCTCTTGCGCGAAGAGTGGGATCAAGATGAAGCCGACGACACCGCAGAAAATCACGGAGGTCTCCGACCGCTCAGGCCCACTCTTCGCTTCGCGAAGAATGGGGCACCCGGATTTTTGCTGTCCCTTGAGAAGTAGAGTCAACATACCCACCCTGACTCCGTCGGGATGGGACACCCGCTTCCCTATCATTTGAGGCTGGGAGCTTGTTATCCAGCAGCGCTGACGCAATGTGGCCACATTCGACCAGGTCCACGCACTGGCATTGTTGAACACGTTCCAGCAGATGCCGCATGGCGTTGAGTTCTTCGATCTGCCGTTCTAGCACTTTTTGATGTGCCCGGACAGATGTTCGCCAACGTTCCGAAGCAGAAGTTCCTGGGCGGAATCCGTTCATGAGCCGGCGCATTTCCACAAGCGAGAACCCACAGGCTTTCGCCAGTTGGAGCACAGCAACCAGATCGGCTGCTTCTGACGAATATCGCCGTTGTCCACTGACGCGCAAGGCTTTCGGGAGAACTTTGACTCGCTCCCAGTAGCGCAGAGTAGAGGCAGGCACACCACTCTGTGCAGACAGCTCGCCAATCGTCATAGCAATTTGCTCCCTTGATCCATCGATAGATCAAGTTTGCAAATCGCTTGACTTAAAGTCAACTTCAAGTTTTAGCCTCGAATATATGAACAAACAAGCGTTGCGCAGGATAGACGAGGTGTTGCGATGAAACAAGTATCTTTTGCAGAGCTCCCGTGGACAGTGCGAGTCATTCTTGGACTGGCCACTTTCAACCTGTGGTGGAGCTTTGAAGAATTTGTCATTGACCGGTTCGGCGTGTGGCGCTATCTGCCGGACTACAAATTTGGGCGGCTATGTGTGTGGGACTTGACTGTCGCTTTAGTAATTGCAGCCGTGATTTGGCGGCTGTCGGCGAGACGCACGCAGTAAAGTTGTCCTTATTTACCATCATGTGAGCCCGATCGCAAACCTAGGACACCCGGCTTGTTGGTGCTTTTTGCTGCGGCTATCAACAGGAAAAGAGGACGGCGGCACTCGTCTTCCATATCAGGATGCTTCGCTAACATCTCCGGTGCGGGCTCAGGTTCCGAGAGCTTTACGATGCGGAAACCGGAATGAATCAATGTATTGACGTAAGTCGCGACGGTTCGATGATATTTGATGACATCGTCAGCCATCCATTGCGTATGCCGTGGACCTTCCTTCTGATAGTCATCGACCGGCCAATGCAATCGCTCGCCTTGTGGTCCGAGACACCATTGCTGTGACGCGAGAGCTGTAAATACCGGATGTTCGACAGAAAATACGAAGGCGCCACCATCTGCGAGGCAATGATGAACCTTTCGACATACATGATCGAAATGCTGAACATAATGCAGAGCAAGTGAGCTGATCACTACGTCGAACTCGTAAGCAGGAAAATCTATGTCCTCGATTGCAGAGCGCCGATATTCGATTCTTGGATCATCTGTGAGTTCCCTTGCATGCGTGAGCATTTTCTCAGACAGATCGACGCCTACAACCGATTCGGCTTGTTGCTGGCGGGCATATCTACAATGCCAGCCAAAGCCGCAGCCGAGGTCAAGCAATCGCTTGTTACCAAGATCTGGAAGCAGAGCGCGAAAGGCATGCCATTCTCCCGCGTTATCCAGACCACCGGTCGAACGCGGCATCATGCTGTACTTGGCAAAAAACTCGGGATCATCATATTTGTTCTGTTTCATAGATCGACCATTCAACCGATTCTAAAAAATGATTCCATTCGAGCGAACGGGCTCAATAAAAAAGGCGCACCCGATATTTCAGGTACGCCTCTCAATTTTTACGGAAGCAGAAAACTTATGCCTGGGTTTCTCCGCCTTCGCCTGCGGCTGCCTGCTGCTCTTCGATCAGCTTCTGCGCCTCTTCGCGGCGCTTGGTGCGGACTTCGGCGCGCTTCTGGCGCTTCTCGTCGAGAACCGCCTCGGCTCCGAGCAGCTCGATGAATGCCTTCTCGGCGCCATCGCCCTTCTGGAAGCCAGTGCGCACGATGCGGAGGTATCCGCCATTGCGGTCGCCGTAGCGGGGCGCAACCGTGTCAAAAAGCCGCGAGACTGCATCGCGGGTCTGGAGGTAAGCGAGAGCCTGACGCCGGGAGTGAAGATCGCCCTTCTTGCCCAGAGTGATCAGCTTCTCAACATGAGGCCGCGCTGCCTTCGCTTTGGTGATCGTGGTCTCGACGCGGTCCTCGAGAAGAATGGACGTGACCAGGTTGCGCAGCAAGGCGCGGCGATGGCTGGTGTTCCGTCCGAGTTTGTATCCTGCATTGCGATGACGCATGGCGGTTCTCTTTCATCAGGGCCCAGGGCTCAGGGCTCAGGGCTCAGGAATAACCCCTGTGCCTTGCCGTCTGTGCACTGTGTGCCAGTTATTAAAATCTCAATCTCATCGGCCGCAGTACTCAGGGCATAAGGTTTTCTGTGCCCTGCGCCCTGAGCTCTGCGCCCTGTAACTAAAAGTTCTCTGGCTCGGTCTGCAGCGATAGATCCGCGTCCAGACCATCCTCATCATCATCGTCGTCAAAGCGGTTGTAGCTGGCGGCCAATGTGGCTGCCGGCAGAATGCTTGTCGGACCGGGGACTGCGTTGCCGTGCTCGTCGATCTTCATGCCGAGCGACAAGCCCATCTGCGCGAGGATTTCCTTGATCTCGTTCAGCGACTTGCGGCCGAAGTTTTTCGTCTTCAGCATCTCGGCTTCGGTCTTCTGCACCAGTTCGCCGATGGTCTGAATGTTTGCGTTCTTCAGGCAGTTGTAGCTGCGGACTGAAAGCTCAAGCTCTTCGACCGAGCGGTTCAGGTTCTCGTTGCGCAACTGCATGCGGCCTTCGTCGGCATGGCTCTCGGCTTCGATCTCTTCCTCGAAGTTGATGAAGATGCTCATGTGGTCCTTGAGCAGCTTGGCGGAGAGGCCGACAGCATCGGCTGGAAGCACGGAACCATTGGTCCAGACTTCGAGCGTCAGCTTGTCGTAGTCGGTGATCTGGCCGAGACGCGCTGCGTCGACGGCATAGTTCACCTTGCGAACAGGCGAGTGGACCGAGTCGACCGGAATGAAGCCAATGCCGAGATCGGAGTCAAAGTTCTTGTCAGCGGAGACATAACCGCGGCCACGCTTGAGACGCATTTCCATCTCCAGCTTGCCGCCTTCGCTGACGGTGGCGATATAGACATCCTTGTCGAGGATTTCGACATCTCCATCGGCCTCGATCATGCCCGAGGTCACAACGCCCGGCTGCTCTGCACGAATGTAGAGCGCCTTGGGGCCTTCACCGTTGAGCTTGAAGGGGATCTGCTTGAGGTTGAGGATGATGTCAGTCGCATCCTCGACCACTCCAGCGATGGACTGGAACTCGTGCAGAACGCCTTCGATCTTGACGGCGGTGACTGCTGCGCCTTCAATTGAAGACAGCAGCGTACGCCGCAGCGCATTGCCGATGGTGGTGCCGAAGCCGCGCTCAAATGGTTGAGCGCTGAACTTCCCGAACTTCTCAGTAAGCGTTTCGGTTTCTACCGCCAAACGCTTCGGTTTTTGAAATCCTCTCCACAGCATATCGATTCACCTATGCGCAGCTAGCGTCGCGAAGCATTCTGCAACGGCTGCGTTCGTTTACCTCTTCGTTAGAATTCACCGCCTTCGCGGTGTGCATCTTCCGGATCCGAGATCCGAAACTTGTTAATCAGAGAGGCCGAAGCCCCTCTTTACCAGCTCACAGGCATCCGACGCGAAGCGCAATTGCCTGGACGGCCAGTCCTACTTGCTATAAAGTTCGACGATCAACTGCTCGTTCACCGGCAGGTTGACGTCTTCACGCTTCGGCAGCGCGAGAATCTTGCCGCTCAGGTTCGCATGATCTACCGTGAGCCATGCTGGAGCAGGCTGATGGCTGGCGAACTCGCGCGAGCTTTCCAACACTGTGAGCTTGGTGCTGTTCGGGCGGATCTTGATCTCGTCGCCAACATTCACCTGGAACGAAGGGATGTTCACCTTGCGGCCATTCACTTCCACGTGTCCGTGGCGGACGATCTGGCGGGCCTGACGGCGTGAAGATGCAAAACCGAGACGGTACGCAACGTTGTCCAGGCGGCGCTCAAGCTGCTGCAAGAGCAACTCACCGGTAACGCCCTGGGCGCGCGATGCCTTCTCGTAGTACGCGCGGAACTGACCTTCGAGCGCAAAGTAAATACGCTTTGCCTTTTGCTTCTCGCGAAGTTGAAGACCGTATCCGACGATCTTTGCCTTGCGGTCGCGGCCATGTTGGCCGGGGGCAAAGTTACGTTTCTCGATGGCGCACTTGTCAGTGAAACACTTCGTGCCCTTCAAGAAAAGCTTGGTGCCTTCGCGGCGGCAAAGGCGGCAGACTGCTCCTGTATAACGTGCCAATTCAATCTCCTGGTACTTCTTCTGATTCAGAGGCCGACTGGTTTACGGATGGCAATCCTTCGTCCCAGTCCACATCTACATAGTTTACTGCTTTCAGCAGTTTCCTGCCAGAAAACAAAGCTTTAAGCTGCTGCGTTCCTCTTCCGAGGCCTGCGTACCAGTTCTCCGCCACAGTTGGGGCAGATACCGTTCATGGCCGCAGTGCAATCCGGGCAAAACGTGCACTCAAAGGTGCAGATATAAGCCTCAGATTGCGTTGTGAGTGATGCCGAGCACCGCTCACAACTCGAACGCATCTCCAGTACCATCAAACGCGGCGGCGCTTTGGCGGACGGCAGCCGTTGTGCGGAATCGGCGTGACGTCGCGGATGGAGCGGACTTCGAGGCCGGCAGCCGCAAGTGCGCGGACAGCCGATTCACGGCCCGATCCGGGACCGCTTACGCGGACATCGACCGAACGAAGGCCGTGATCGCGCGCCTGGTTTGCGGCATTGATCGCCGCCTGCTGTGCGGCAAACGGAGTACCTTTACGCGACCCACGGAAGCCGAGCGAGCCCGAGCTCTTCCACGAAAGCGTATTGCCGTTTCCATCTGTGATGGTCACGATGGTGTTGTTAAACGAAGCCTGAACGTACACCAAACCAAATGGGACGTTTTTGCGTTCGCGCTTCTTGAACTTCTTGTTCTTGGTGGCGGCCTTTCCGGCAGCGCCCTGTTGTGCTTTTGCCATTAGGTCTTCGCCGTCGCTTTCTTCTTGCCTGCTACCGTGCCCTTACGCGGTCCCTTACGGGTGCGCGCATTGGTGTGGGTGCGCTGTCCGCGCACGGGAAGGCTGCGGCGGTGCCGCAGTCCGCGGTAGGACTGAATGTCAATGAGGCGCTTGATGTGCATCGAGACGTCCTTGCGGAGATCGCCTTCGACATCACCTTCGCTCTCGATGACCTGACGGATACGGTTTACCTCGTCTTCGCCGAGATCCTGGATCTTCTTGAATGGGTCAACATTCGCAGCAGCCAGAATACGCAGCGCACGCGGGTTGCCGATCCCGAATATATAAGTAAGGCCGATTCTTGCCTGCTTGTTGCGGGGCAGATCGACGCCAGCAATACGTGCCATGCTCTTCCTTCTTGATGTTCAGGGAAGCTTCGCCACCTGAACGGTTATGCCGTCTGCTGATCAGAGCGGCGGTTGTGAGCCGGGGTTCATCGCAAGCCTTTATGGCTAACTAGCCCTTTGCCTTATCCAGGCTGGCTCTATGGTTCAAAACCAAGCTGCCAGATTAACCCTGGCGCTGCTTGTGCTTCGAGTTCTCGCAGATCACGCGCACCACGCCACGGCGGTGAATGACCTTGCACTTGTCACAAATCTTCTTTACCGATGCACGAACCTTCATGATTACTGCTCCTCAATCCTGTGCCCTGAGCTCTGCGCCCTGAACCCTGTTATTTGTAGCGATATACAATCCGCCCGCGGGTTAAATCGTACGGGCTTAGCTCAATTGCTACACGGTCGCCGGGGAGGATGCGGATGAAATTCTTCCGCATGCGGCCTGAGACATGCGCCAGTACTTGGTGCTTATTCTCAAGCTCTACCTTGAACATTGCGTTCGGCAGGGTCTCGACGACCACTGCCATCACCTCAATCGCGTCTTCCTTCGACAATCCGTATCCCGATTCTGCCAGCACTCATCGCCGGCTCTTCTTGCCAATTACTGCGTCAAAACCAGAGCGCCATCGGCGGTGACAGCTACCGTGTGCTCAAAATGCGCGCTCAAACTTCCGTCTTCCGTCACCGCTGTCCAGCCATCTTCCAATACCTGGACACCCGGTTTGCCGACGTTCACCATCGGCTCGATCGCGAGCACCATGCCTTCGCGCAGCTTCTGACCCTGTCCGCGGCGGCCATAGTTCGGAACCTGCGGATCTTCGTGCAGGCGGGTTCCGATGCCATGCCCTACGAACTCGCGTACCACGCTGAAGCCCTCGGCTTCGACTACCTCTTGTACCGCAGCGCCTACGTCGCCCAGGGTTGCTCCAGCCTTTACTTCCTGGATCGCCTTCTCAAGCGATGCCTGTGTGACTTCGAGCAACTTTTTCGTGCGCTCCGGAACCTTTTCGCCTACGGCTACCGTGATTGCCGAGTCACCGTAGAAACCGTCGAGGACTACGCCGGTGTCGATCGAAACGATATCTCCATCGCGCAGTATGCGCTGCTTCGATGGGATTCCGTGCACCACTTCGTTATTTACCGACGTGCACAGCACGCACGGATAGCCGCGATAGCCCTTGAATGCCGGCTTCGCGCCCAATTCCTTTACTTTTTCGGCGGCAGCATTCTCAAGATCAAGCGTGGATGCGCCGGGTTTCACAAACTTGCGCACATGCTCGAGAATCTCACGCACTGCCTGACCGCTGCGCCGCATCTTCTCAATTTCCTGCGGCGTCTTAATCATGATGGCCATCGCGCCCACTAGCTCCTTAAACGCAGTACCGCGGCCATCACTTCAGCCGTTACTGCGCTCACCGGCTGCTCCCCATTCACCTCTTCAAAGCGGCCCAGCGCACGGTAATGCTCCACAACCGGAGCCGTCAGCGAATCGTAGGTTCGCATCCGCTCCTCGAAAACCTCTTCCGTGTCGTCTGAACGCCGCGCCAGGGGTGTGCCATCGAGGTCGCAAAGTTCGTCGACCTTAGGCGGCTGCAAGTAGATGTTGTAAATGCTCTTGCAGACTGGGCAGTTGCGCCGGCCGGTAATACGGCGCAGTAACTGAGTATACTCCACTTGAATGCTGACCGCAACGACGGGAAGCGCCTTGGGACTGGCTGCAATCTGCGTATCCAGCCAGTTGACCTGCCCCAGCGTTCGGGGGAATCCGTCGAGGATATAACCGGCGGCAGTGTCCGGCTCTTTGAGCCGTTCGGCCACCATCTGATTGACCAGATCATCTGAAACCAGTTCGCCGCGGTCGAGGATGTCTTTGGCCAGTTTGCCGAGCGCGGTTCCCTTCGAAACGTTCGCACGGAGCAGGTCGCCTGTAGAAATCTGGGGAATGCCCCAGGCTGCCATCAGCTCTTTGGCCTGTGTTCCTTTTCCAACTCCGGGAGCGCCGAGTAAGAGGATGGGGCCGGGAGCCGTCTTCAGACTTTCCCGGCTTGCAGACTGTACATCGACCGTGGTCAAAGCCACTTACCAGGCCTTCCTTCCACGGATACGCCCGCTCTTCGGCGAGAAGCCTTCATAGTGGCGCATGATGAGTTGCGATTCGACCTGATTCACTGTATCCATGGCTACGCCTACGACGATCAGCAGTGAAGTACCACCGAAGTAGAAGTTGAAGCCGAGACCATTTGTTACCCACAGTGGCAACTTCTCGAAGATGCTACCAACGAGCGGAAGATGATTCAGATGGATACCGCTCATAAGAAGCATTGGAATGAGCGTAACGATAATCAGATAGATCGCACCGACTAGTGTGATACGAGTCAGAATATCGTTTACGAAATCAGAAGTGCGCTTGCCAGGACGAATACCAGGAATAAAGCCGCCGTACTTGCGCATGTTATCCGCGATGTCATCTGGACGGAAGACGATGGAAATATAGAAGTACGCGAAGAAAACAATCGCCACAGCTTGCAGCAACACATACCAGGGCTCACCCGGATGCAATCCATCAAATATGCGGGTCAACGCTGCCGAGTTCTTCACAAAGGCAGCCTGCGAGAAGAGCAGCGGAGCCGATAGCACTGAAGCTGCAAAGATCACCGGCATCACGCCGCCGGAATTGACCTTTAGCGGAAGGTGCGTTGACTGACCACCCATCAGGCGGCGGCCAACAATACGCTTGGCATACTGCACGGGAATGCGGCGCTCGCTGCGCTCGACGAAGACGATGAACGCAACCACTGCGATCATGCCAGCTACCAGCAGAATCAGCGCTGGAACAGTAAAGGCTCCGAATTTTTCTGTCCTCGCTGTGTTCACAAGTTCGGCAATACCGCGCGGCAGGCCGGTAACGATGCCTGCGAAGATCAGCAAGCTCATGCCATTGCCAATGCCACGTTCCGTAATCTGCTCGCCTAACCACATGATGAAGGCCGTACCTGTGGTCAGCGTGAGCACGGTCATCAATACGAAAGGCGCACCTGGATTCAGCACCAACTGAACGCCAGTCGAGCCATGTGACAGAGCCAGAGCAATTGCCGTCGATTGCACAACGCCTAGAACGACAGTCAAATAACGCGTCCACTGCGTGATCTTTCGCCGTCCCAGTTCGCCCTCTTTTTGCAGGCGCGCCAGCGGCTCATAGACTACCGTCAGCAACTGAAAGATGATCGATGCCGTAATGTACGGCATAATGCCCAGCGCAAAGATCGTCAGGCGGCGCAGGTTCCCGCCGCTGAACAGGTCCACCAAACCGAGCGAGCTACCGCTCTGCTGATTGAAGAACTGCTCCAGTGCAGCGAGATTGACGCCAGGAGTAGAGATATGGGCACCCAACCGGTAGATCGCAAGAATAAGCAGCGTGAACAGGACACGCTTGCGCAGGTCGGGGACTCGGAAGATGTTGGCCAGCTTTTCAAACATGGGCTTGTGCTTTCTATGATACCTCCACGCGAGGGCGAGGAGGTATCGCACGTTACGAAACTAAAACTGCCTTACCGCCGGCCTTTTCGATCTTCTCCTGCGCGGTCTTCGAGAACTTGTGCGCATGCACGGTGACGGCAACCGTCAACTCGCCATTGCCGAGGATCTTAAGAAGCTCATTGCGCTTCTTAAGCAGGCCCTTGGCAGCGAACTTTTCGAGGGTTAGCTCGGTCTCGCCTAGTTCGGCCAGACGGTCAAGATTGAGAACCGTGTATTCAGTGCGGAAGATGTTGGTAAAACCGCGCTTGGGCAAGCGGCGGTGCAGCGGCATCTGACCGCCTTCAAAACCGCGCATCAGGCTCGAACCGGAACGGGAGCCTTGTCCTTTGTGACCACGGGTGGATGTTTTACCGTGCCCAGAGCCCATACCACGGCCCACACGCTTGCGGTTCCTGTTTGCGTTCTTAGGCGCACGTAATTTCGAAAGATTCATTGTTTCCTCGCTCAACGCCGGTTGAGTTTGCCTCAACCGACTCGCTTATTTTTGCAGCCTATATGAGCTGCTGATTTTTGCGCCAAAGGCGCGTTTGCCTGGACGGCTAGTCCACGATCCGCACGAGGTGCGGAATTGCCTTCACCATACCGCGGATGGAAGGCGTGTCTTCGCGCTCAACGATCTGATTCAGACGGGTAAAGCCCAGGCCCTTGACGACCAGCTTGTGCTTCACGGGCGCCTGAATCTTCGAGCGGTAGTACTGGATCTTGATCTTTGCCTTGGTTTCTGCCATGACTATAGCTCCTGCGCACTCTTGCCGCGAACGGCAGCTACCTCTTCGCGATCGCGAAGCTGTACCAGCGCGTCAAATGTGGCCTTGATTACGTTATGCGGATTCGCCGTGCCGAGGCTCTTGGTCAGCACGTTCTGCACGCCAGCCGAGGTCATGACTGCGCGCACCGCGCCGCCAGCGATCACTCCCGTACCTTCTGGAGCCGGCTTCAACAGCACATGGCCCGATCCAAAGCGTCCCAACACCTGGTGCGGGATGGTTGTCGCGGTCAAGTTGATGCGAACCAGATTCTTCTTTGCCGCTTCGATGCCCTTGCGGATCGCCTGCGGCACTTCCTTGGCCTTGCCCGAACCGTATCCCACAACACCAGCACCGGGGTCGCCGACAACGACGAGCGCGGCGAAGGACATGTTCTTACCGCCCTTGACCACCTTGGTGACGCGGTTGATGGCGACAACCTGATCTTTCAGGTTGTACGATCCGGCATCCAATTTCTTCTTGAGTATTGCCATTCGCTTCCTGATTCCTTCCGGGCATCTTGCCCAAAAACCTATGAGGCGATTCGCCCCTGAATCTGCTTAGAACTCAAGCCCTGCTTCGCGAGCTGCGTCCGCCAGAGCCTTGATGCGCCCGTGATAGAGATATCCGCCGCGATCGAAAACCACCTTCTTGATGCCCTTCTCCGTTGCGCGCTCGGCTACCAGCTTGCCAATTTCCTTCGCTGACGCCACATTGCCGCCGGTCTTGATCTTTGCAGCAACGGTCGATGCTGAAACCAGCGTTACACCATTCGAGTCGTCGATGACCTGGGCATAGATGTGGTTAAGTGAGCGGTAGATGTTCAAACGCGGACGCTCCGACGTGCCTGAGAGCTTCTCGCGGATACGCGTATGCACGCGCTGGCGAATTTCGTTTCTTTTCCTCTGCGGAATCATCTTTATCTTCCTTCCTAGTAGCGGAGCCGCATTGCGGGTCCGTTCGGTTCAAATTCAGGGAGTAGGGAACAGGCAACAGGGATCAATAAAATCTTTCTATTCCCTATTGCCTACTCCCTGTTCCCTGCCTTATTTCGCTCCGGTCTTGCCGACCTTCTTCTTCAGCTTCTCGTCTGCGTAGCGCACGCCTTTGTTCTTGTATGGATCGGGCTTACGCAGTGAACGCATGTCGGCAGCTACCTGTCCGACCTTCTGACGGTCGATGCCGCTGATGGTGATGCGGGTCTGCTTGGGGTCGATCACAGCGGTGATGCCGGTGGGCAGCGGAAACTCAATCGGATGCGAGTAGCCGAGGGTGAAGACTACGGTGTTCTTGCCCTTCATTTCGGCGCGGTATCCGATACCGACGATGTCCAGATCCTTCGACCAACCCTTGGTCACGCCTTCAATGGCGTTGAAGACCAGCGCGCGGGTCAATCCGTGCACAGCAGCCTGTGAGTCGTTCTCGCGAACGGCATGCACATGGCCATCCTGCGTCTCAAGCTTGATGCCGGCAGGAATCGCCTGCTCGACCTTGCCCTTGGGGCCTTCGACCACAATCGTGTTGCCGGTGACGGTGTACTTCACACCGGAGGGCAACGGAATCGGTTTCTTTCCAATACGCGACATTTCTTAATCCTTATGGCTTGCGAGTCCCAGAATTGCGATGCGATTCTGTTCCACTGCAGCCTGGCGATTTCCATCGCCTTTACAACTTATCCAAACCCACGCCGAAAGCGTGACCAATTCTGCTTCTATCTGCAACGAACAGGCGCCAAAGGCGCGCCCGCCCGGACGGCCAGTCCCTACCAGACTTCGCAGAGGATTTCGCCGCCTACGCCTTCGCGTCGTGCCTGACGACCGGTCATGACACCGCGCGGGGTGGTCAGAATGCTGATGCCGAGTCCGCCCTGGACGCGTTTGATCTCATCGCGGCCAACATAGACGCGGCAGCCTGGACGCGAAATGCGCGACAGGTCGCGGATAGCGGCTTCGTTGTTGTTGCCGTACTTGAGGTACACGCGCAACACATTGCGACCATTCTCTTCAGTGGCTTTGTAGTTGGCGATATAGCCCTCTTCTTTCAGGATGCGGGCAATTTCGGTCTTCAGCTTCGAGGCTGGAACATCCAGCTTCTGGTGACGCGCACGGATGGAATTGCGAATACGCGTCAGAAAATCTGCTACCGGATCGGTAAAACTCATCGTCTCTCCTTCATCCCCCGTTCGCTCCGCTATCTGCAGAGAACCAGCGGGAATGTCTTTGGACCTTAGCAGTGATGCCGAAGGTCAAACTTAATCTGGGTGCCCATACTTTCGCATAGCGAAGTGTGGGTTCTCACCACGAGGACTTCACTACGCCTGGGATCTCTCCCTTGAGCGCCAATTGACGGAAGCACAGACGGCATACGCCGAACTTGCGTAGGAAACCGCGTGGGCGCCCGCATAGCTTGCAGCGGTTGTGCTGGCGGCTCTTGAACTTTGGCTTGCGGGCGTCTTTCACCCTCTTTGCAGTCGTTGCCATACTCTCTCTTCCTTAATCTCGAAACTCTTTTACGCCGTCTGGCGGAAAGGCATGCCAAACTGCCGAAGTAGCGCACGCGCCGAATTGTCATCCTGAGCCGACGTCACAATGGTGATGTTCATGCCCTTCAGTTTCTCAACCTTCGAGTAGTCGATCTCCGGAAAGATCAACTGGTCGCGCATGCCGAGCGTGTAGTTGCCGCGTCCGTCGAAGCTCTTGGTCGAAACACCACGAAAATCACGTACACGGGGCAGCGCCACTGCAATCAGGCGGTCGAGAAACTCGTACATCGTATCGCCACGCAACGTGACCATCGCACCGATGGGCATGCCCTCGCGGACCTTGAAAGCTGCGATGGACTTCTTCGCGCGCGTGGTCACAGGCTTCTGTCCGGCAATCGCTGCCAGATCGGCTACCAGCGGATCGAGCAGCTTCGAGTTCTGCGTCGCCTCGCCCAGTCCCATGTTCAGGACGATCTTCTCCAGGCGCGGAACGGCCATCGTGTTCTCAAGACCCAGCTCCTTCTGGAGCGCCGGCTTGATTTCCTTGTGATACTTCTCTTTCAATCTTGCTGCCATTGCTTTTCTCTTTTCTGCTCCGGTCTCGGGGTGGCCTTACGCCGTTTACCGTTGCGGAGGGTATTCAATTGGACTGGCCGTCCAGGCGGGTGCGCCTTTGGCGCAACCCCTGAAAGGCTTATTTCTTTTTAGGCGCCAATGCCTGTCCGCACTTCTTGCAGACGCGAACCTTGGTGTCGCCTTCGAACTTGTGGCCTACGCGGGTCGGTCCGCAGTTGGGGCAGACCAGCATCACATTCGAGATGTGAAGCGGCGCTTCCTGCTCGGCGATACCACCCTTGATGTTCTTCTGCGGATTCGGACGAACATTCTTCTTCACGATCCGCACATGCTCAACCAGGATGCGGTTCGCTTCGGGCAGCACGCGCAGCACGCGGCCACGCTTGCCCTTATCGCTTCCCGCGATCACTTCGACCTGGTCGTTACGCTGTATGTTCAAACTCGGCATAAAACTTTCCTCGACTTCCGTGCGCTCTCTGGACTAGATGACTTCAGGAGCGAGTGAAACGATCTTCAAAAACTTCTTCTCGCGCAGCTCGCGGGCTACGGGGCCAAAAACGCGTGTCCCCACCGGCTCACCTGCTTCGTTGATCAGCACTGCGGCATTCGAGTCGAAGCGGATATAGGTGCCATCGCGACGGCGCGATTCCTTGCGGGTGCGCACGATCACTGCCTTGACCACTTTGCCCTTCTTCACCTGACCATCGGGTGAAGCTTCCTTCACCGCCGCCGTAATTACATCTCCAAGGCCAGCCTTCTTGCCACTCGCGCCGCCCAGAGGCAGAATCATCTGCAGCTTGCGCGCGCCGGAGTTGTCGGCGACTTCGAGCATGGTTCTCATCTGCACTGCCATTGTCGTATCTCCTTGCGTCTACATGCGAGGGCTTCGCGGTGAACCTGCTCTCGCCCTCTTGCTTTGCTCGCGCGCACTCGGCGCTCGCTCCGCGATTCACCCTCCGGCGCTTACTCGGCGGCCGGTGCTGCCTCTTCAATCTGTGCCAGTGCAGAGCGGCGGATGATCTCTTCGAGATTCCAGCGCTTCAGCTTGCTCAATGGACGCGTCTCGCGGATACGGACCATGTCGCCAACGTGCGCGGTGTTCTGCTCGTCGTGCGCGTAGAACTTCTTGTTGGTCTTCATCACGCGCTTGTACTTCGGATGAGCCCTGCGCATTTCGACTTCGACCACAATGGTCTTCTGCATCTTGGTCGAAACTACCTGGCCAACCTTTTCATTGCGGCGCGATTCTTTTTGCGCGACGGTTTCCGTTGCTTCAGCCATGGTTTAACGCGCCTCCTTCTTCGATTTTCTGGTCTTCTTTGCCGGAGTTGCAGCTTCGGCCTTCGGAGCTTCGCCGTGCACGCCTAACTCACGCTCGCGGGCAATCGTCTTGATGCGGGCGATGTCCTTCTTGAGGTCGCGCAGCTTCTTCACGCCTTCATTCTGGCCGAGCTTCATCTGGAAGCGCAGGCGAAACAACTGCTCCGCCGCCTTGTTCTCTTCCACCTTGAGCTCTCCGTCGCTCAGGTTACGAATCTTTTCGAGTTCCATCTCTCTTCTCTTCTCCGGGACGCAGGTTCAAGCGAACCAGGTATCCCAAAATCCTTACTTACTTTGCTGCGACTACGACCTTCACATCGTGACGCTGGACGAACTTCGTCTTCAGCGGCAGCTTGTGCGAGGCCAGACGCATGGCTTCCTGCGCGATGTCCGGCGCTACGCCTTCCATCTCAAACAGCACCTTGCCGGGGCGGACGACCGCGACCCAATGATCTGGAGCGCCCTTGCCTTTGCCCATACGGGTTTCAGCAGGCTTCTTGGTAACCGGCTTATCCGGGAACAGGCGCAGCCAGATCTTGCCGCCGCGCTTGATGAAGCGGGTCATCGCGACACGGCTGGCTTCAATCTGCCGGTCGGTGATGTAACCGCACTCCAGAACCTTCAGGCCGTAGTCCCCGAACGACAGCTCGGAGCCGCGCCACGCCTTGCCCTTCATGCGGCCGCGCTGCTGCTTACGAAACTTGACCTTCTTTGGCATCAACATAACGAAAATCCTCGAACAGCTTCTAGCTACTAGCCTCTAGCTATTAGCTCAATCTTTTTCACCATCAGCTTTGCTTGCTAGGCTCTGACTAAAAGCTAAGAGCTAGAAGCTAGAAGCTGCTTTAGAACACCGACATTCCAACAGTTGCCTGCGGTTCGCGCCGCTTCTGCTGGTAAATGTCACCGCGGTAGATCCACGTCTTTACGCCGATGATGCCGTAGGTTGTATGTGCCTCGGCAAAACCGTAGTCGATGTCGGCGCGCAGCGTGTGCAGCGGCAGACGGCCCTGCAGATACCACTCAGAACGGGCGATTTCGTTGCCGTTCAAGCGGCCCGATACGCGGACCTTGATTCCCTTGCAGCCGAAGCGAAGCGCGGAATCGACAGCCTTACGCATGGCGCGACGGAAACCGACACGCTTCTCAAGCTGCAGCGCGATGTTCTCGGCGACAAGTTGAGCATCGAGCTCCGGCTTGTTGACTTCGAGAATGTCGATGAAGACCTCGCGGTTGGTCCGCTTCTGTAGATCGACCTTGAGCTTATCGATTTCAGCGCCCTTGCGGCCGATGATGATGCCCGGACGAGCCGTGCGAATGATGAGGCGCAGCTTGTTGCCTGGACGCTCGACTTCGACCGAGCTCACGCCTGCGGCCTTGAGCTTTTCCTTGAGCTCGCGCTTCAGGTGCACGTCTTCGACGAGCAGCTTGTCATAGTCACGCTCGACGAACCAGCGCGAACGCCACGGCTTGTTTATACCAACTCGAAATCCGTAAGGATGGACTTTCTGTCCCATAATTTTCCTCTAAACTCGCTTACTTCGCGGCCTTCTGTTTCCAGTTGGCCGTCTTCTTCTTCGCCGCGGTCTTCTTGGCTGCGGCCTTCTTTGCTGGAGCTTTCTTGGCGGCGCTCTTCTTTACCGACGCTGCTTCCGGCTCGCCTACTTTCGTAACCAGGCCGTTTTCTCCGCCACGCTCCGCGACCGAGATCACGATGTGCGACAACCGGCGCTGATAGCGATACGCGCGGCCCATCGGAGCCGGACGGATGCGCTTCATACGCGGACCTTCATTCGCCAGCGCCTTCTTCACGTAGAGGTTGTCCACATCTACGTCAAGTCCTTGCTCCTGGCTCAGATAGTTCGCGTTCTGCAGAGCCGAACGCAGTACCTTCTCGACCAGCGGCGCAACGCCCTTCTTGGTGAAGACAACCGTGTTCAACGCTTCTTCTACGCTGCGGCCCTTGATGAGATCGAGCACCAAGCGCGCCTTTTGCGGCGATACCCGCTGGAATCGCGCTTCTGCCCGGAACTCCCGTGTGTCCAATTGACTTGGCATTCCCTTAATCCTTCTTTAAATCCTGAAACCTATCGCGGCTTTGCCGACGATTCCGAAGCCTTGGCCGAGTGCCCCTTGAAGGTGCGCGTTGCTGCGAACTCACCCAGCTTGTGGCCCACCATGTTCTCGGTCACATATACCGGCACGAACTTCTTGCCGTTGTGCACCGCAATCGTATGACCCACAAAATCAGGGTGGATCGTGGAACGGCGCGACCAGGTGCGGACTACCTTCTTGTCGTTTGCCTGGTTCAGCGCTTCAATCTTGACTACTAGGTGCCCATCGATAAAGGGACCCTTTTTTGTCGACCGTGCCATCGAAAATCCTCTTTAGCTCTTAGCTACTTCTTCGCGCGGCTTACGATGAATGCATCGGTCCGCTTGTTGTTACGCGTCTTGTATCCGCGGGTTGGCTGGCCCCAAGGGGTCACAGGATGACGTCCGCCCGAAGTCTTACCTTCACCACCGCCGTGCGGGTGATCGACCGGGTTCATCGAGACACCGCGGTTCGTCGGACGAATACCCTTCCAGCGATTGCGGCCTGCTTTACCGATCGTCACATTCTCGTGATCGGTATTGCCAACCTGTCCCACGGTCGCCATGCAATCGATCAGAACCTTGCGCGTTTCGCCGGAAGGCAGCTTCAGAAGCGCATAATCGCCTTCCTTGGCAACCAACTGCGCCGAACCGCCTGCCGAACGCACCATCTGCGCGCCCTTGCCGGGACGAAGCTCGACATTGTGCACCGTGGTGCCAGCGGGAATGTTCTTGAGCGGCAATGCGTTTCCGACGAGGATGTCCGCTTCGGGACCACTCATGATCGTCTGGCCAATCTTCAAGCCAACCGGTTGAATGATGTAGCGCTTCTCGCCATCGGCATAGCTGATGAGCGCAATGCGCGAAGAGCGGTTTGGATCATACTCAATGGTCGCGACGCGGCCTGGTACGCCGAACTTATCGCGCTTGAAGTCGATCAGGCGCAGCTTCTTCTTGTGCCCGCCGCCGTGGTGACGGATGGTCAGATCGCCCGCATTGCGGCGTCCGCCGGTGCGCTGCTTCACTACCAGCAGCGGCTTGTACGGCTTATCCGTCGTGATGTCGTCGTTCACCAGCGACGTCTTGAAACGTAGCGTCGGTGTGATCGGTCTATATGTCTTGATCGGCATCGTATCTTCTCTCTACCGCCAGCTCTCTTCTACCAGCGTCTGCCCAGCATTTACTGAGCCCTGTTCCCTGTTTCTACAGGCTGTTCACGTACTCCGGCATCTTCTCGCCCGACTTCAGGCGCACATACGCCTTCTTCCAGTCAGGACGATAGCCGGAAAACTTACCGCGGCGGCGCTCTTTGCCTACAAAGTTCGCAGTGCGAACACCGGAGACCTTCACCTTAAAGAGCAGCTCTACTGCCTGCTTTACTTCCGTCTTGGTTGCCTTGGCATCCACTTCAAATACCAGCGTGCCTTCGGCTTCCTTTGCCGTGAGACCTTTTTCGGTGATCAGCGGACGGCGAATGACTGTATATGTTGTCGGCATTAGGCCACCTCCGCCTTCTTACGCTTCGAGACTGTTTTCTTCAGCGACTCCTGCAACTTCTCAATCGCAGTGCGCGAGAAGATCGCGCGCTCATAGCGCAGCAAATCATATGGATGAACTTCGTTATTCAGAAGCAACTCAACACCGGCCAGATTGCGCGAGCCCAGTACCAGAGCCTGGCTCAACCCATCACCACTCTCGACTAGCAGAGCAGTTCTCTTCGCCTCGAGCTTGTTCAGCGCCTGGCGATAGAGCTTCGACTTCGCTTCCTTCAACTCCAGGCTCTCGACGACCGTCAGCTTGCCATCGGCCAGCTTCGCAGCCAGAGCCGAGCGCAGCGCGCCCAACAGCTTCTTCTTTGGAAACGCATAGTCATAGGTACGGGGCTGCGGTCCATGCACCGTGCCGCCATGCCTCCAGAGAGGCGAACGCACCGAACCGACACGCGCGCGGCCAGTTCCCTTCTGCTTCCAGAGCTTCTTGCCGGAACCGGAGACCAGCTTGCGATTCTTGGTCGCAGCCGTGCCCTGGCGCTGCGATGCGCGGTAGTGCTTCACCGCTTCCCACAGCAGAGCCTCGTTTACCTCGCTCGGCGCAAAGACTTCGTCGGCCAGCTCAAGCGAGCCAACCTTCTGTCCACCGAGATCGAATACGTCAATGTTTGCCATCGTCTTCTCTTTCAAGCCTGGAGCCAATGCTCCAGCTCTTGTTGCCTAATTCGTAGATCCTTCGCGCTTTGCGCTCAGGATGACGCTCAAGCAGCGTCACTTACTTCTTCTTAGCCGAAGCCTTCTTCGAAGCCTTCAACGGATCGACCGTGCCCGAACCACCGAATCCACGGCGCTCGCGCGGCGGAGCCTTGGCCTTCGAGATCAGCACATAACCATCACGCGGTCCCGGCACTGCGCCTTCGACCATGATCAAGTTCTCGTCGAGATCGATACCGCGAATACGAAGGTTGCGCACCGTGGTGCGATCCACGCCATAGTGTCCCGGCATACGCTGCCCAGGAAAAACACGCGACGGAAACGACGAGGCGCCGATCGAGCCCTGCACCTGGAACATATGACCGTGCGACTTGGGACCACCAGCGAATTTATGGCGGCGAACAACGCCCGCGAATCCTCGGCCCTTGCTCGTTCCGATCACGTCGACATACTTCTCATCGGCAAAGATATCGACCAGAACGCGGTCGCCGGCCTTCACGCTATTGACTTCTGTTTCGCCATCGGCAGCAGGCTTTGCAGTCTCAACCGAAACTTCCTTCACCAGCTTCACGGGAGCAACATTGCTCTTTGCAAAATGCCCAGCCTGCGGCTTGGTAATCTTTGAGGCCTTGACGAACTCAACCAGTCCGATCTGCGCGGCGTCATAGCCGTCTCTTGCAGCCGTCTTCAACTGCGTAATCACGCAGGGACCGGCCTGCAGGACGGTGATGGGGTGGACTTCACCCTTCTCATCGAATACCTGCGTCATGCCGATCTTCTTGCCTAAAATTCCAGTAACTGACATATCTTCCTCTCCTCATCATGCGCTGAGTACTCAAGCGCACTGCCGGGGTTTGTCTTACTTTTCGAAAGCCTTGATCTCTACGTCCACACCGGCTGGAAGATCGAGCTTCATCAGCGCGTCTACCGTTTGCTGCGTAGGTTCGAGGATGTCGATCAGCCGCTTGTGCGTGCGAATCTCAAAAGCTTCGCGCGATTTCTTGTCGACGTGCGGCGAACGCAGCACGCAATACTTGTTCTTGACTGTCGGCAACGGAATCGGACCCGCAACCTGCGCACCCGTGCGCTTGGCGGTGTCTACAATCTCACCCGTCGAAGTGTCGAGCACCCGATAGTCATAGGCTTTAAGCCGGATGCGTATTCTCTGTCCAACCATCGCTGTATCAATCTTTCCGAGCAGGCCGGGTTAATTTAAACCCGGCTTGCTAGTTGACTTTGTCTAAAAACCTAAAACGTTCTACCGAAAATCTCTTACTGCAGAATCTCAGTGATGGTGCCAGCGCCTACGGTGCGTCCGCCTTCGCGGATGGCGAACCTCAGGCCCTTCTCCATCGCTACCGGGGTGTGCAGCTCGATCTC
>Ga0137415_10001760_pt1 | contig 21518 bp, 19 predicted proteins | sample CZODoug3_1_1_16f_FD_183082 | JGI IMG/M metagenome (GOLD analysis project Ga0137415, IMG submission 183082) | Vadose zone soil fungal communities from Angelo Coast Range Reserve, California, USA - CZODoug3_1_1_16fungal (Hybrid Assembly) | ecosystem: Environmental > Terrestrial > Soil > Vadose...
TCAATCCGTTGATCTGGAAGTTACCCGCGATTCCGGCCTGTTGAAGGGCCGCATCGATCTGTACGCGCAATACGCGTGGAGCAAAGTCGATCACGCCGTCTATGACCCCGATGGCTCACTAGGGTTTGGCCCGCTTTCGCTTACGGGCAAACGCGATGGCGGTTACGCGCTGGTCGCGTATCGCCCCACCAAAATTGATATCGATTTCATACGGAACCTCGAAATGATCTTCCGCTGGGATCATCTCAGTCGTGCTCCGAGCGGCCTCGGCGCGCCGGAGGAAGAACGCTGGACTCTTGGGCTCGATTATTGGCTTAGCCCCAGCACTGTAGTGAAAGCCGCGTATGAGTGGGACAATCCGCGGGGCGAGCGCAATAAAAACGCCCTACTTCTTCAAGCAGCTATGGGTTTCTGAACAGAGGAATTGCATGATCGCGACGTTGAATTTCATCCGAGTCCCTGTGATCTGGCTGGTGGTGTTCGTGCTAGCGGGTCTAGCCTGGAACGCCTCTGCGGGTTCGAAGGAAAAGCGCCAAAAACAAGACGCCTCCGCCTCAGATTCTTATATGGGACTAAGCGGCGAAGAGCTTTGGTCCAATAATTGCCTGCGCTGTCACAACATTCGACCGCCGACAATGTATGGCAACGGGCAATGGGATGTGATCGTTCATCACATGCGTATCCGTGCCAACATTACCGGCCAGGAACAGCGCGCCATCGTCGAGTTCCTAAAGTCTTCGAAGTGAAGGCGCGCAATTCACGGCGAAGAAGACTACTGTAGAAGGCGTTTACATCATCGCGTTATCGCGCCTCGAGCATGATCGAGCATCTCAGCAAACCTGAGTATGTCCACGTCTTGCTGAATCCACTGCCGGTCTACGGACTGGCAGTGGGTGTGCTCGGCCTGATCATTGCGCTCTTGTCGAAAACCAGGGCAGCTCGCGTAACCGCGCTCGCGCCTCGCGGCGGCAAATCTTGGTGTTGGCGGTTACATCGCTTACGCGGGCGGTCGTGTTCGGCACAAAGAGTTCCGGTTCGAAGCACCGCCCGAACCGCAACCGGAACAGCATCATGATGACTAGGATTCTGTTTCTGTCGGCAGCGTTTTGGTGAGCGGGTGCGACATTGTCGCGACAATCTGATTGTCAGGGAAAACCTCGGCGAACCGCATCTTCGCCATAAGTTCTTCTCCGCAAATATCCCCGGCTAAATTCACTCCCCAGTGAATTGTTTGGCCAAGTCATTTGCCGTGCCGGAATTGGTCGCAGGCGTACGCGCACTGCGCGCCGTTATGCCGGAAGTGCCGGCGCTCACCTTGGGCGTCGGTGATCTCACGCTTGAGCTGGTAAATCATGCTGTGCATCGCGACCGGCGAAAAATCGAGCTGTCTGCGCGCGAGCTGATGCTGCTGACGGTGCTCATGCGGGAGCCGGGCCGCGTCTTTACGCGCACCGAATTGTGCGAACGCGTCTGGGAGCATGCGCACGAATACGACACCAACTGGTGGAAGTTTTCATCGGACGCTTACGACAAAAACTCGGGGACCCTCCACTGATTCACACTGTGCGCCACGTCGGCTACACGATTTGCGAATCAAGCGCCCCTTCCGGCGAGCCGCAAAAGTAACAATCGTGTTACCTTTCATATAAGGCGCATCGCGTAGAACGCTGCGATTCTACGGATATGAAGCCGATGAATAACTTTGCAGCGTCATCGTTGCTTCGACGTAAAACCCAACATCAAACTAAATAAATGAAGGAGACCGCTATGAATAAAGTTGACACTCAGATGAATGATCTCACCAATGGACAACAGCTTAGTGTGGAGGAGAACGCCGAAGAGAGAGTGAAACCGTTAAAACGCTCTCTCAGCCGCCGCTCGTTTTTGGGCAAATCACTCGCCGTTGGCGCAGGGACGATCGGTGCCGGGTGGCTATTGACTGATCGCACACCGGCGTATGCCACAGGCACACTCATACAAGGTGACGCGGATATTTTAAGATTTTTGTCCGCGGCCGAAATTCTGGAAACGGATTTATGGCAACAATACAACGAGCTGGGTGGCATCCAGGACAGCGAAGTTCCAGGCGGAAGTGGGAGTAAGCTCTACACCAAAGCCCTTTCCAGGCTCGATGCGGACATGGATCAATACATCCACGACAACACAGAGGATGAATTTACTCACTTCACCTTTATTAACGCCTACCTTGTCTCGAGGGGCGCACAGCCAGTCAATCTGGATCAGTTTCGCACGTTACCGAGCAGTCAAGCGACCGGCGCCCAACAAATCCCGCGGCTTACTAACCTTATGCAGCTTACGGTGGACACCAGTTACTGGACGAAATACCGCAGCCGCTCTGGGAACCCCGACCTCGGTGACACGTTTCCGCCCGCAGTTCCCGGCTTGTTGCAAGGGCAATTTCCAGCGATTCCTCGAAGCGATGATGATCTTCGCCCTAACAAACATATCCAAGCGATCGCCAATACAGCGGCATTCCATTTTGCTTTTATCGAGCAAGGCGGAACCAGTCTTTATCCGTCGCTGGCCCAGCGAGTCACTGACGTTGAAGTGTTGCGGGTCTTGCTCAGCATTGGCCCAACCGAAACCGCGCACTTCCAGACCTGGCATGACAAGGCCGGCAACGTGATTCCACTTACCGATCCCACCAATGGGTTGGTCTTTCCGGATCTTAATTCTCCCCCATTTGGTGGCGAGGATTTCCAGACCAATCTGATCATGCCTGAGCCGTGCCCCTTTCTGAACCGAACGTTTCCGGTCTGCTCGATCATTCGGCCGACCGAGACGAATGGCGCAGCAATGGGCGCACTCAATGCTTTGACTGCTGACGGCCTGTTCAGAGGACAATCGCAGGCGTTTTTTGCTTTCCTGACCCAGCTGGCGCAGGCTGCGGATGCGGCCCAGCGCGGATGCTAAAAAAGGCTCGGCAAGTCAAATGAGTTGTGGGCGGCCAAATTGGCCGACCCACAATTTATCCTTTCGACGCGTGCCTTCCGGCAATTAGCCATTGTAATTTGACGAATCGCATTCCATTGCCAAGACCACCTTCTTTATTCGAAGAACCTTTCAATGGACTGTGACAATTGCGTGCAAGAGTCTTCGCGACGTTGATGACTCGCGTGGGTTAGGCTTCTAAAAGGCTGTTTTATATTCGAATGCACAAAATCAACTCAATCGTGATGCACGCACCGAAGATGTTGATCTTTGAAACGGCGGCGAACCTGGAATTGTGGCCGAAAATTTTACCGCACTACCGTTACATCCACTATCTCGAGCGCAGTCCGAATCGTAACGTCGTCGTGATGGCGGCGACGCGCTCGGGAATTCCGATCTCGTGGACGTCGGAACAAATCATCGACCGCGAAAAATGCGAAGTCCGTTTTCATCATTTGAAAGCGTGGACCAAAGGCATGCGCGTCGTCTGGACATTTGAGGACACTCCAACCGGTGTGCTCGTGAAAATTTCACACGATCTTGGCTTTCGCATTGCAGTGGTTGCGCCGATTGTCGATTTAATCATTGGCGATTTTTTTATTCGCAACGTTGCCAATAAGACTTTGCGCTGTATGAAGGCATACGTGGAAGCAAGTGCGAACAAGGTCGCTGCATGAGCCGAAGGCGCGCGGTCATCACCGGACTCGGTCCGATCACTTGCATTGGCAAAGGCGTCGATGGTTTCTGGAATGGCATTCTCGCGGAGAAAAGCGGGATCAGCCGGATTTCGGGCTTCGACCCCCGGCCTTTCCAGGTTAGATGCGCCGGCGAGATTAGCGATTGGAATCCGGAGGAACATTTTTCGCCACGAAGGTTGAAGCGCCTCGATCGCTATGCGCAGTTTGCCGTAGCCTCGGCGCAACTCGCCCTCGATGACGCCGGGATCAACTATTCTCGCGAAGAGCCGCAGCGTCGGATGGGCGTAAGTTTCGGCACCGCACTCGGGGGCGTCTGCAAAGCGGAAGATCAACATGTTCGTTATCTGAAAAAGGGCGTGCGCGGAGTGAATCCGATGCTGGCGATCCAGGTCTTCGGCGGCTCTGCCCATTCGAACATCGCGATTGAATTTGGCTTTCGCGGCGTCGGGACGACGAACTCGAACAGTTGCGCCAGCGGGACCGTTTCCGTGGGTGAAGCGCTCCGTTACATCCGCGACGATTTTACCGATGTGATTGTCGCCGGCGGCGCGGAAGCGCCGCTGAGCGCGTTAACCATCGGAGCGTTCGACATTATTAAAACAATGAGCCGATGCGATGATCCGAGCTTTGCTTCTCGCCCATTTGACCGATTGCGCGATGGCTTTGTCATGGGCGAGGGCGCGGCATCGCTCATCGTGGAAGAACTCGAACACGCGCGAGCCCGCGGAGCGAAAATTTATGCGGAAGTGCTCGGTTATAGTTTGAATAATGACGCTTTTCACATGACGGCGCCATTGCCGGATGGTGAATCGTGTATTCGCGCGATGCAACATGCGCTGACCGACGCGCAACTTGCACCCGAGCAAATCGACTACATCAACGCGCATGCCAGCTCGACTCAGCTCAACGACAGCACCGAGACGATGTCGATCAAGCAGGTTTTTGGCGAACACGCGCGAAAAATTCCGGTGAGCGGAACAAAAGGTTACACCGCCCACCCGCTCGGTGCGACCGGGGCCATCGAAGCGACGATCTGCGCGCTCGCATTGGATCGACAATGGATTCCGCCAACGATCAATTACCAAAATCCCGATCCGGCGTGCGACCTCGACGTCGTTCCCAATCATGGCCGCGCCACCGAATTGAATTATGTAATGAGCAACTCATTTGGCTTCGGCGGAATCAATGCATGCGTTGTGCTGGGTAAAGTCTCTGGGTAACGCACGCGTCTCGCGTGTTGGCGATTGCGTCTCGCGATCGCGAACTTTCTAAAGATTGTTTCGCCGAGACGCCGAAACCAGCACGCGAGACGCGTGCGCTACCCAGATCGATCGAGAAGGTCCGGGCGATTCTCGCGGGTGCGTCGCAGAGCTTCCTCTTTCCGCCACGCCGCGATCTCGGCGTGATTTCCGGAAAGCAAAACGTCTGGAACTTTCCAACCGCGAAATTCCGCCGGGCGCGTGTACTGCGGGGCTTCGAGCAAACCGGCGCTGAAACTATCGTCCGCCGCGGATTGTTCGTGACCAAGCACGCCGGGCAACAAGCGTGCCACTGCATCCACCAGTACAACCGCAGCGATCGCGCCATTCGTGAGTACGTAGTCACCGATGGAGATCTCTGCGTCAACGAGGTGTTCAATTACACGATGATCGATCCCCTCGTAATGACCGCAGATGACGATCAAATGTTCCTTCTTTGCGAATTTCGCCGCGAGAGATTGTGCGAAACGCTTTCCCTGCGGTGTCATTAAGACCACGAAACTTTTTTCTGTCCGCAGCGATTCCACCGCCGCGAAGATCGGTTCCGATTTCATCACCATCCCCTGCCCTCCGCCGAAGGGCGCATCATCGACGATGTGATGTTTGTCGGTTGTCCAATCGCGCAAATTGTAAATGTGGAGATCGACAATCTGATTTTCCTGGGCTCGCTTCATCATGCTCTCGCTGAGCGGCGCGCGGCAGATTTCCGGAAACAAAGTCAGGATGTCGATTTTCACGAGAGGAGAACGTTCAACGTCCAACGCTCAACGTCCAACGCTCAATGTTTAACGAATCAATCAGGTGGATCGAGCAGTCCCTGCTCGATGCCAAAATTGGCGGCGAAGCCGCATTATTTTTTAACATCGCCCGCGGGGCGGCCGATCCATCCACCAACCTCGTTGGGCAGAGCTGGGAACGAAGCTATTCCACGATCTCGAGGGTGGCGCGCTGACCGTGACGCGCAGCCGAGCTGGCCAGAAGCGCGCGAATTGCGTGAATGGTCTGGCCGTTGCGGCCGATGACTCGGCCAACGTCGCTCTGGCGCAGTTGCACTTTAAAGATCGTCATTTTGCCGCTCGGAATTTCCGAGAGCATCATCTCGTCCGGGTACTCGACGAGCTGGCGGATGACAAACTCGAGAAACTCCCTCATGTCGATTTTAAAATCTGATCCATTAATCGTGCGACGGTCATAGACCGCCGCTACAGAGCGGATGCCTCCGGTGCCGTCGTCGATGTTTCCACCGTCGCTGGCGCGCTGGCCGCCTGCTTTTTGTTTTTCTTGATCAAGCTGCGAACCGTGTCTGACGGTTGGGCGCCGCGCGCGATCCAATATTCCGCGCGATCGATTTTCAGCATGCTATTGTGGCCGGGTTTCTTCGGATCGTACGTGCCGATGATCTCGATGAATTTCCCATCGCGTGGGCTGCGACTGTCCGCCACCACCACTTTGTAATATGGGCGATTCAACGCGCCCTCCCTGCGTAATCTGATTGAAACTGCCATGTTCTAAATTGAGAGTTAAAAGTTAAGAATTATGAGTTGAGGAAGAATCCGCATGATTGACTTCTAATTCTTAACTCCTAATTCCTGATTTCCCCATCTGCGCCATCATTTTTTTCATCTTGCCCGCGCTCTTCATCATCTTGCGCATTTGATCGAAGCGCCGGAGCAAATTGTTTACCTCTGTCACGGTGTTGCCGCTGCCACGCGCAATGCGCTGACGCCGCCGCGCATTTAAGATGTCGGGCCGCGCGCGCTCATCGCTCGTCATCGAAAGCACGATGGCTTCGGTGCGCTTAAGCTGCTTCTCGTCAACAGAGAGACCTTGCACGTTACTCATGCCGGGCAACATGCCAAGAATATTCTCGAGCGGCCCCATTTTGCGCATCATTTTGAATTGGGCGAGGAAATCATTGAAATCGAATGATGCCCTGCGCAGCTTGCGCTCGAGGCGCGCGGCTTCTTGTTCATCGACTGCCTCGGCTGCTTTTTCGACCAGGCCAACCACGTCGCCCATTCCTAGAATCCGGCCGGCGAGCCGATCGGGAACGAACAACTCGAATTGATCGAGCTTTTCCCCGACGCCCGCGAACTTAATCGGACATTGCGTCACTTGGTTCATGGACAAGGCGGCGCCCCCGCGCGCGTCGCCGTCGAGTTTTGTCAGAATGATTCCGGTAATTTGCAGCGCGTCATTGAAATGCGTCGCGACGCTGACCCCTTGCTGGCCAGTTGCGGCGTCGACCACAAGCAGGATCTCCCGCGGTTGCAAAAAATCTTTCAGCGATTTGAGTTCCGCGATCAACCGCTCGTCAATTTCTTGACGACCAGCCGTGTCGAAGATGTCGATGTTGGCTCCTTGTCGATCTTTCCATTCGAGGGCCGCAGCTGCCGCGCGCTCGACATTTTTCTCATTCGGGTCCGGTGTGAAAACGGGAACATCGATTTGTTTTCCGAGTGTCGCGAGCTGCTCAATCGCGGCCGGTCTTTGCAAATCGCAGGCGATGAGCGCCGGTGCGTGACCTTGTTTCTTAAGGAGCCGCGCGAGTTTTGCCGACGAAGTGGTTTTGCCTGAGCCGTTCAGTCCGACGATCAAAATTCTTCCCGGCGTATCGAGATTGAGCGGCGCGGCATCGCCGCCGAGAAGCGCGGTCAATTCGTCGTAAAAAATTTTTACAATTTGCTGACCTGGCGTGACACTGCGCAGCACCGCTTCGCCGAGGGCCTTCTCTTTGACGCGGGCAATGAATTTTTTCGCGACTTGAAAATCGACATCGGCCTCGAGCAATGCCAATCGGACGTGCCGCAGCGCATCGTCGATGTTCGATTCGCTGATCGTGCCGTGACCGCGCAGGTCCTTGAAAATGTCCTGGAGTTTATCGCTGAGCTGCGAAAACATTAGGTGAAATTAGGATTCGCGTCGCGGCACCTCGATTGGGGAGCACAGGCTGCCAGCCTGTCCTTTTCGGCAGCCTTGCCGAAAAGCTTTTCGCCATTCTCCGTAACGAGCGCGATCGTCTCGCCGGCAAGCTGCCGGCGACTGCAGGCTGGCAGCCTGCGCTCCCCAGACTTTCATTGCGCGTTTATTTCTTCGGTGTCGGCGTGGCAGATGTCGATGTTTCCCCTGCGTTTTCCTCGATCCCGAAGGTCCAGTGCGTTTCAATTTTCTTGTCGCTGGATTTCGCGCTCAGAATTACCGTGCACGTTTTCTCGCGCAATTTTTGGGTAACTTGATATGAAACGATTTGCGTTTTTGCATCGAAGCTGGCGGGAACCAGTCCCAATCCACTAACGCGCAATTGCACACTGCCCGGATCCACCGGTCCCATCGCACTGAGATTGGCCCGGATGAGCGGCAGGGCGGTCCGAACGGTTTCGCCGTCCGCCGGTTGAGTCGCCAGATTCGTGGTCGCGACTTCGGCGACCGCGGCCGCGCCGCCAGTGGACGTGCCAATCATTTTCATCGCATCGGCAAAAACTTTCGGCTTGTTTGCCTCGATCATGTAGCGGCCTAACGAATTGAGCGGCGCGTTGTAGGTGAGAGGTTGACCGTAAACGGTGAAGACAGCCTCGTATCCCGCATTTCTCGCGACTTCCTTGATGTGCTCATTGTAAAATCCGTAGGGCACGGCGAAGCAATTCACCTTGATGCCGAGTCTCTGTTCGAGCAGTTGTTTGCAACCGACGATCTCGTTTTGGAGCCATTGCTCATATTCCGGTGGACTCAGTCTCTTACGGGCAACCTTGTCGTATGGTTTGCGCAAGTCCTGATGGGTGGCCGAGTGCGCTTCGATGTCGATGCCGGCGTCTCGCATCTCGGCGAGCTGTTCCCACGTGATCGCCTCGCCTCCGCCGAAATGACCGCCGCGCACGCCTTCGGTGTAAATAAACATCGTGAATGGATAGCCGTATTTTTTCAGAATGGGCCAGGCGACTTCATATTGCGATTTCCATCCGTCATCGATGGTGATAATGGCGCAGCGCGGCGGAATATTTTTCTCGCCGCGTTTCCAGGCAAGAAAGTCTTGCATGCCGATGACGGTGATGCCGCGATTTTTCAACTCTGCCATCTGCGCTTCGAAAGCCGCCGGCGTGATCTCGGTGTCCGGGTGTCTCACGCTGTTGACGAAGCGGTGATAACCAAAAACGATGACCTGCGCAGTTTGATCGACAACCGGCTTGGTGGTCTTGGGCGCGGGCGAGGTGGCGGGGGCGCTTGCACCCGGGCTGGTCGTGGCAACGGCCCTCGGGGTCGGGTTCGGTGGCTGTGAGCTGGCCGCGAGATTTTCGTGCTTCTTGCAGGTGGACACGCTAAACGCGAGAAGCAATGGCAGAAGAGCAGATCGAGTGAGCATAGTTGAGGTAAAGGCCTTTAATTCCGGGCGCATAAAAAACAAGCGCTTTTTGCGGAATCGCGCGGTAAAACACCACGCCAATACGACGCTCGGACGAGAACGTTTTGACATTTCCGGACAAAAATTTTTGGCAGAAGAACTGCTTCTAGAGTAACTAATCGGATGCCGCGCCTGATCTACCGTGCTCTTGCTCTGAGTTTCCTCGTTTCGTTGGCCGCTTGCACGACGGTGCCAACAACGGCGATGAAAGATACCAGCAAAACTTTCAATACCGTCGTGGTGGACGCCGGGCATGGTGGGAAAGATAACGGCGCCTACCGTCGTTACGGAGGCGCGGAGAAAATTGCCACGCTCGATGTAGCAAAGCGTCTGGATCGCAAACTGCGCGACTCGCAATTAAAGACGGTCCTCACGCGATCCTCAGATGTTTTTATTCCGCTGGATGAACGCGTCGCCGTCGAAAATTCGCAGAAGAATTCCATCTTTGTCAGCATTCACTTCAACGATTCACGCCGGCGCGGCATTCACGGCTTCGAGACCTATTATCATTCTCCCCACGCCAGCGAGCTTGCCAATCGGATTCAAGCCAAGTTGATGACGATTCCGCATTCGGCAAATCGCGGCGTGCACACAGCGAATTTTCGCGTCCTGCGCCTGGCGACTTATCCCGCCGTTTTGGTCGAGTGCGGTTTCTTAAGCAACCGCCGTGAAGGTGGCGAAGCGCGCGATGCCGAATATCGCGAGCTGCTCGCAGACAGAATCGCGGAGGCGATTGTCGAACAACGCTATGGGTCCGGCGTTTATCACGCCTCGGCCGAAGCCACCGTGCAACCCCAGCCACCGAGCGAAGGTCCGGGCCTGGCGCCGGCCACTTTGAGGCACGACTAAAATTCTTCTGTGGTCGCAGCCCCGAACGCTTTCGGGGCTGCGAACTCAAACGCTCGCAGGCGGCACGCCTGCCTCTACAGTGGATTCAGATTAGAATTCTTTCCCGCGTTCTTCGCGCCCGATCGCGCTCAGCCCGATCAGGGCGAGAAAAATGACGAGCGCGAAAAGCGCGAGCGCTTTGGCGTAATTGGGACGGCCGCCGGCGTCGTGGAAACGCTCGGCCAGCTTTGCCTCGACCACGGCCGTGTTCGCCGCGAGCAAATTCCCAAGTTGATAGGCAAACCCAGGAAAAGTGCCGCGCACCTCAGCGGGCGAAAGCTCATTTAAGTGCACCGGCACGATCCCCCATGCGCCTTGCACCATGAATTGCATGGCGAATCCGCCGATTACGAGAAGAGAGAGACTCGGCGGAAAAACCCAGGCTGGAATGAGCAGAATCCCAAGGGCCGCAGCAAGAATGATGGAGCGACGCCGACCAAACTTCTGCGAGAAATGACCGATGATCGTGCCGCCACAGATCGCGCCGACACTGTATATGATTCCGATGCTCGCCTTTTGCGTCACTCCGAGACCGCGCTGTTCGCCCAGAAAAGTTTGATACATGTCTTGCGTCCCGTGAGACATGGCGTTGAACGCTGTCATCAACAAAATCACATAGAGAAAGAGCACCCAGTGGCTTTTCAGAATGATCCATAGATTGGCCCAAAAATCGGCGGGGCTGTGGCGGTGTAGCCAGGCAGGCGATTCCGGCACACGCGCGCGGATGAAAATCACTAGAAGAGCCGGCAGCACTCCAACCACGAACAAGCCGCGCCAGCCGAAGAACGGAAACACCAGCCAGTAAACAACCGCGGCCAGCAGGTAACCGAACGCGTAACCCTGTTGCAGAATTCCGGAAAACAATCCACGCGCTTGGGCGGGTAAACTTTCCATCGCCAGCGATGCGCCCAGTCCCCACTCTCCGCCCATGCCGATTCCGTAAAGGGCTCGAAAGATCAGGAACATCGTGAAATTGGGCGCGAAAGCGGTGAGCAATTCCATGAGGGAATAAAAAACAATGTCGATCATGAGCGGGATCCGCCGCCCGAACCGATCGCCCAGCAGCCCGAAGATAAACGCGCCCACCGGACGCATCGCCAGCGTGATCGTGATCGCCCACCCCACATCGACAATACTCCGGCCAAAATCGTGGCCGACTGTCGGAATGACGAACGTGAGCAAAAAGAAGTCGAGCGCATCCAGCGCCCAGCCGAGAAAACAAGCCACGAAGGTGTTGCGTTGGTCGCGGTTAAGTAATTTGAAGAGCCGGATCGCTTCCACGGCTCAGTCACCTAATTGCCCCGCGAACTGAAGTCGAGAATTCTCTCCGCCCATGCGGGCAAATGTCGAAATCCGAATGACGCCACGCCAGGTTTCGTCATTTGGGAATTCTTTCGTCATTCGACATTCCGTCATTCGTCATTGCTCGAGGGCAAGAGTAGGAATAAGAGTCCAGTAACACATCTACGCATCATGATGCGTCAATTTGTTCCTTGATGATTGCAGAAAAGGCGGTTTAGTTATCGGCTATCATGCCGCCTGACTTGCATCCACTGGAAGAGCTGCTGCGCCAACGCATCGTCGTCCTCGACGGCGCCATGGGCACGATGATCCAGCGCTACAAATTGTCGGAAGCGGACTATCGCGGCGCGCGTTTTCGCGATTGGAAAGGCAAAGATCTGAAAGGCAGTCTCGAGCTGCTACTGCTGACCCGACCGGAAATCATCGAGGAGATTCATGCCCAGTATCTCGAAGCCGGCGCCGACATCATCGAAACAAATACGTTCAGCGCCACCACAATCGGCTTGCACGATTTTCTCTTCCGCGAAGAGCCGGCAAAGGGACGCAAGGATCAGCATTTTTTTCAGCGCGTGGTGGACGATGTCGATCTTCGCGCGCTGACGCACGAGATGAACGTGGCCGCCGCAACGATCGCGCGCCGCGTCGCGGATCGCGCGGCACAGCAAACGGGAAGTTCCCGATTCGTCGCCGGATCGATCGGTCCCCTTCCCGTCGCCGCGTCTATCTCTCCGGACGTAAATGATCCAAGTTTTCGCGCGGTGACGTTCGATCAACTGCGCCAGGCTTACTTCGACCAGGTAAGCGCGCTCGTCGAAGGAGGTGTCGATCTTTTGATTGTTGAAACGATCTTCGACACGCTCAACGCGAAGGCGGCGCTCTTTGCCATCGCTGAAGTTTTCCAACAAACCGGAAAGAAACTTCCGTTGATGATTTCGGGCACGGTCACAGATCGGTCGGGACGGACCTTGAGCGGTCAAACCGTGGAAGCGTTTCTTATCTCCATCGCGCACGCGCAGCCGCTCATCGTTGGTTTGAATTGTTCGCTCGGTCCGGATGAAATGGAGGCGTTCATCGAGGAGCTCGCGCGAGTCACTCCTTTTTACGTGAGCGCGTATCCGAATGCGGGATTACCCGACCCGCTCTCGGAAACTGGATTTCCTGAGACGCCCGAAACGCTCGCGCCGAAACTAAAAACGTGGGCGGAGAATGGCTGGCTCAATATCGTGGGTGGTTGTTGCGGAACGACTCCGGCGCACATTCGCGTAATCGCAGACGCAGTGCGGGGCCACCAGCCGCGGAGTGTTCCGCCTGGAGGGACGGTCTCCGTGCCGTCCAATGAATCCCGAACGCGACAGGGCGCGTCCCTCCAGCTCTCCGGTTTCGAGCCGCTCAATGTCACTCCGGAGATGGGCTTCGTTGTCATCGGTGAGCGAACGAACATCACCGGTTCGCCAAAGTTCTCGAAACTAATTCTCGGCAACGATTTCGATGGCGCGCTCGCCGTGGCCCGTCAGCAGGTGCAAGGCGGCGCGAACATTCTCGACGTGAACATGGACGAAGGGATGATCGATTCGGAGGCGGCCATGACGCGCTTCCTGAATTTGATTGGAAGCGAACCGGAAATCGCGCGCATCCCGATTATGATCGACAGCTCGAAGTGGAGCGTCATCGAAGCGGGTTTGAAATGCGTTCAAGGCAAAGCGGTCGTCAATTCTATTAGCTTGAAAAATGGCGAGGAAGAATTTCTTCGGCAAGCGCGACTCGTTAGGCGATATGGCGCGGCCGTCATCGTGATGGCTTTCGATGAGCAAGGCCAGGCCGATACATTCGAGCGCAAGATCGACATCTGCGCCCGGGCTTACAAATTCCTGACTGAGCGCGCCAGTTTCCCGCCTAACGATATCATTTTCGACCCAAACATCCTGACCGTCGCGACTGGTCTGGAGGAGCATCGTAATTATGCGGTCGATTTCATCGAGGCGACGCGCTGGATTAAAAAAAATCTTCCAGGTGCGCGCGTGAGCGGCGGTGTAAGCAACATTTCGTTTTCGTTTCGGGGAAACAACACCGTGCGCGAGGCGATGCACGCGGCGTTTCTTTTTCACGCGATCCGGGCCGGACTCGACATGGGAATCGTCAATGCTGGTCAGCTCGCCGTTTACGAAGAGATCGAGCCGGAGCTGCGCGTGCGCGTGGAAGATGTGCTGTTGAATCGCGGAGCCGACGCGACCGAACGGCTCGTCGAGTTTGCCGAGAACGTAAAAACGAAGGGCAAGGCGCCGATTAAAGATGAAGCGTGGCGCGCGGAGCGTGTGGAAGACCGCCTGAAGCACGCGCTGATCAAAGGAATAGTCGATTATATCGATATCGACACAGAGGAAGCGCGGCAAAAATGCAAGCGCCCGCTCGATGTCATCGAAGGTCCGCTTATGGCCGGGATGAGCGTGGTTGGCGATTTGTTCGGCGCCGGAAAGATGTTTTTGCCGCAAGTGGTGAAGAGCGCGCGGGTGATGAAAAAAGCCGTCGCCTATCTGATGCCGTTCATGGAGGCGGAGAAATCGGCTGGGGCAAAACCGCAGGGCCGCATCGTGATGGCGACGGTAAAAGGCGACGTGCACGACATCGGCAAGAACATCGTGGGCGTCGTCCTGCAATGTAACAATTACGAAGTTGTCGATCTTGGCGTGATGGTTCCGGCCGCGAAAATTTTGGAGACGGCGCGTGAGCGAAAAGCAGATGTAATTGGTTTGAGTGGATTAATCACTCCGTCGCTCGATGAGATGGTGCACGTGGCGCAGGAAATGGAGCGCGAAGGATTTCATTTGCCGTTGTTAATTGGCGGCGCCACCACCAGCCGGGCGCATACGGCGGTGAAAATCGCGCCGCATTATCGCTCAAGCACGGTACACGTGCTCGACGCGTCCCGCGCGGTAGGCGTGGTGAATTCCCTGTTGAGCGAAAAACAAAAGGTAGCGTTCGATGCGAAGACGCGCGCCGAATATGCGTCTTTGCGCGAGCAGCACGCGGCCAAGACGCGCGAGAAAAAACTCGTTGCGCTGGAGCAAGCACGCGCCAATCGAACGCCAATCGATTGGAGCGAATATCGACCCTCGAAACCGGAGTTTCTGGGTTTGCGCGTTTACTCGAGCAGTCCGGGGAGCGTGCCCGTCCCGGGGGCTAGCGACTCTGAGAGCATTCGCGCGTTGCGGAGTTTCGCTCTGGGGAGCGCACGCGGCTCGCGTGCCGTTTCCGGCGGCCCGCCGGAAACTCCTGCGGACGTGCACTATTCCAAACGTCATCTTCCCCATTTCGAAAGGCCCTGGGCAAAATACGCGATTACGTGGAGCACCAGCAGCCGGCGAACGTTGAGTGAAGCCGCGCGCAAGGTCGTTCTAGATTGTGTTCTGTATTGGAACGAGCGGCGATACGAGCTTTACGCGGCGTGCGTGATGCCAGATCACGTCCACATCTTAATTGAGCCACGGGTAAGGCGCGATGCCTCCCATGCGACGGAGTTTTATTCGCTCACCGAGATTCTGCACACTATCAAGTCTTTCACCGCTCATGAAATTAATAAGGCCGAACAAAAGAGCGGACGAGTGTGGGGGCGTGAATCCTTTGATCGCTTGATTCGCTCCGAAAGCGATTTGCGAGAAAAATTTGAGTACATCACGCGAAATCCGTGGAACGCAGGCATCGCCCGTCCGGGTGAAGATTATTCTTGGGTATGGTATCCTGCGAAGGAGGCGTCTCGGCCGGCGACCGAGACGAGCACGCCAGCGGCGTGCGCTCCCCAGATCATCTCGCTCGCTACGCTTGTCGATTTGGTCGATTGGTCACCGTTTTTTCATGTTTGGGAACTGCGCGGGCGCTATCCGGCGATCTTCGATGATCCGAAAATCGGCAAACAAGCGCGTGAGCTTTTTGATGACGCACAAGAACTTCTCGATCAGATCATCGCGAAAAATTTATTGACGGCGCGAGGCCTGTTTGCGTTCTGGCCGGCCAACTCCCTTGGTGACGATGTCGATCTTTATGTCGATGAAAGGCGAAGCCAGAAACTCGCGACCTTCCATTTCCTGCGTCAGCAAATGCAAAAGCCGGCCGGGCAATTCAATCATTGCCTGGCGGATTACATTGCTCCGCAACCAAATCCGCAATCCGCAATCCGCAATCCGAAATCAGAGGATTATCTTGGCGGATTCGCGGTAACGATTCACGGCGCGGATGAACTGGCGAAAAAGTTTTCGGCCGAGCACGATGATTATAACGCGATTCTGACCAAGGCGTTGGCGGACCGGTTGGCGGAAGCGTTTGCTGAGTACTTGCACAAAGAGGCGCGGATCGCGTGGGGTTTTGGGCGCGAGGAAAACTTGTCGAATGTCGATCTTATCCGCGAAAAATATCGCGGCATCCGACCAGCGGCGGGTTATCCCGCGTGCCCGGATCACGCGGAGAAGCGAACGTTGTTCGATTTGCTTAACGCGGAAAGGAACGCCGGCATCAAGTTGACCGAATCGTTTGCCATGCATCCGGGCGCGAGCGTGAGCGGCCTCTATTTCTCACATCCCGACTCGAAATATTTCGGGGTCGGGCAAATCGCGCGTGATCAGGTGAGTGATTACGCGGCGCGAACCGGCGAGACGATTGCGGCCGTGGAAAAACGGCTGGCGCCTAATCTGGGTTATGATCCGCCGGCGGCGGGGTAAAGCGACTTCGCCGCTTCGCTCATTGCCGGCAGGAGTTTCACGGCTTCGCTCGAAGTAATGACTCGGTCTTCTTCTTTGGCTTGCGTTGCAGTTGGCCAGACCACATCCCAAGCGAGTCCGCATTTCTCCAGCAGCCAGATGAGGTAGCGAGTGACGTCGAATTCCCACCAACGCAATCCGTGGGCGGCGCAACGCGGCTGAGCGTGATGGTTGTTGTGGTAACCCTCGCCAAACCCAACGACGCCGATCAAATAGTTGTTTCGGCTGTGATCGGAGGTGTCAAAGCTGCGATATCCAAATTGTGGCATGTGGCAGATGGAATTGACAGCCCAAGTCATATTGTAAATCAAGAGCATCGGAACGTAGATGCACCACAACATTCCGGCGAAACCGAAAGTGAGGAACAGAGCGGTGGCCACTGACAGATGAGGTAGCACGTAAAGCGCCGAATTTTCCCATAAGCGGCAATACCAGATTTTTCGCACATCGGCGGCGTAACGTTTTGAGCGCTGGCGGAATCCGGGCGGCTTGCGCACCAGCCACATCATGTGGGCGTAGGGAAATCCGTGCACCGGACTGTGGATGTCCTCGTCGGTATCGGATTTCAAATGATGATAACGATGGTCGCCAACCCACATGACCGGATCGCCAGCTAGGGTGACAGCCGAGCCAGTTGCAAAAAGAAACTTGAGCCACTCCGGCATTTCAAAGCCACGATGTGTCAGATACCGATGCAGATAAAGTGTCGTGCCGATTCCGCCCCAGAAAAAGACTACCAGCATGACGGGCAGATAAGAAAGGTGGAAACGATGGAGAAGGCCGAGCACGCCCAAAACCTGCAATCCAATCAGTACAACAAAAATCAGCAGATGGAGTTTTTCGTGTTTAAACATGCGGCGGAGAAGAAGAAAACGAAGCAGCCTACCGGGCCGCAGCTAAATCCAGAGAGCCAACATTCCGATGAAAATGAGCAGGGCGCAACTCGTTATTTCCTGGAAGCCATCTGACAATTCGGAGGGATCGGTCCACTTACGACAAACGACAAGCAAATCGCGTACGCGACGCACTATTTTTTGAAAGTTTGCGCGCTTGTTGCCTGGGAGCGATTGCGAAAATTTGGATGCGCGGAAGAAGAGCGCATATTAAGACTCCGCACCGACGTGGGGTAGCTTAGTCCGCCACGGGACGGACTCGCCGTGGTGAGCTTGGTAGAGCAGTCGCCGCGACGACAGGTCGCGCCGAAATTTTCTGATGCGAGATGCGGGCAGGCGTGATATGCATCCGCCAACGCGGGGTGTAGCTTAGCTTGGTAGAGCGCGTGGTTTGGGACCACGAGGTCGCAGGTTCAAATCCTGTCACCCCGACCACTCCCAGAAGTCGTGATCGAGAGATGAATTGGATAAGTTACCAGAGCGGTCGCCGCGGCGGCAGGCGTACGAACCGAGTAAATGACGAATGACGAATGACGAATGACGAAGGAATGACGAAACCCGAAACCGCGTCTAATTCCGCATTCCGCATTCAAGGCGACTCAACCCGACGAATTCAGAGCGTAGAGGTCAGAAGCCAGAGGGCGGCGAACGGAGAATGAAACTGATAAGGCTGGTGATATTTGCGATGGTCGCCGGGGGGATAACCATCCTGCGCGGGCAAGACGCGGCGCAATCGACTGTCGATCTTCACGCGAAAGGAAATCAAGAGAACCCTTCGGCTGCAACCCCGGCAATCTCGCCGGCGCTTCCGGAGTTATCGCAGCTTGATGAGATTTTCAAGCAAACGTCGCTGGGTAAGACAGCCGACGAGTACCGCATGCGTGTCGAATGGAGGAAGCTTCAGAATCAGGTCGCAAATGACCGTTCGGTTGTAGCGGCGAAGAAGGCAGCTGCGTCTGCACGCACGGACTTGGAGAAACGAAAACGGCTTGGCGATTACTACAAAATTTACTACGAGCGGATGCAGGCGTTGGCCGGAAGCCCGGAAATGAAAGCGGCTCTCGATGGTTTCAAGGCCGGCCATCTGGCGATGCTCGTTCAGCCGCGCGTACGGCCTACGCCCTCGCCTGCGTCAAGCGCCACTCCCCCGCCAAGCGCCACGCCCACGGGAAGCCCCATCGAACCGGTCGAGCCCCCGCTTCCGTCCAGTCGCTGAGCATGGAAAGAGCGGCTTGCTGAATGACGTTGGGCCGATAAAATGAGTGACGCGACAACGGCGCGTTCGTCTAGTGGTTAGGACACAGCCCTCTCAAGGCTGGTGCACGGGTTCGACTCCCGTACGCGCTGCGAAGGTAAAACGCTCAATTTCAGTTTTTCATGACGCTTTCATGACACGTCCCGCTACTTTGACTCGGCCTGTCGAAGATTGACGGTTCCAGCGCAATCCCTGCTGCAGCAATCAAGATCGACGTTGAGCGGTTGAAGAATTCGCCACGACTGATGGGTTCAACGGTTTTATCGATGTCGATATCAGCGACGTGCTGCCTTTCGGCAGGCTTTGGTATGCCGAGCCGAACGCAATCAGTAATGCAGTCGGTTACGCGAAGTTTTACAGCCGTTCGCATCCCGTTGTGATTCGCGTTTTCGATGAATCGGTTAGGGCGGGGTAATGCCGGTGTAGTCGCCGATCACGTATGCGCTGTACGGCGCATTCATCTCAGCGGCCGTCTGGGAACTGAAGCCAGGGTCGTTGATTGTGCCATAGCTCGCGACGATGACCTGCGACGGGCTGATTTCGATTACCTGGTCATTAAACTGATCGCTGATTAAAGTGTTGCCATTAGCTAGCCGGACTGCCCGCGTCGGCAGCGGCGAAGGATTGCTGCCAGGACGGGTGTTGGTGAAGTACTGCCAGACCGGGTTGTCGAAGCGATCAACTTCAACGATCCGGTTGTTGTTGGAATCGGTGAGCAGGGTGTTGCCGTTGGGGAGCCGGCTCGCGAAGGCGACGCCGCTGACCGTGCCGTGGGCGGTAAATGTGGCGACGATGTGACTCGGAGTGGTGTGCGTGACCTCGATGGCGCGGTTGTTGTTCTCGTCGGAGATGAGAATATGGCCGTTGGCAAGCAGTTCGGCGGCGTTGGGATTATTAAGCTGGTTGTGGCCATTGCCGATCACGCCGTTCTGTCCGTACTGCCAGACGATCGTGTTGTCCGTGCGCCTGACTTCGATGACGCGCTCGTTGCCCTGGTCGGTAATGAGTACGTTTCCGCTCGGCAGAAATGTGTTCTGCACCGGTGTGTTGAGCTGGTTGGGGCCGAAGCCAGTGACCCTGAACTGACCGTATTGCCAGACTATGTTGCCGCCCTGATCGACGAGGATGACACGATTATCAACGCACCCATTCATGCAGTTGGGAGTGCCGCCGGGTGGAATGCCGGTACCCGACATCAGGGTATGGTCACCCACGCGCTCGGCGTCGTTCGTGCCGACGATTGCGTTCGCCGACGTATCGCCGGGACCGTTTCCGAAATGCCAGACAATGTTACCCGCCGGATCAATCTCGATGACGCGGTTGTTGAACTGATCGGTGATGAGGATGTTGCCCGGCTGGTTAAATCCGGAACTCGCGATCTCGGCAGTGCACAAGACAAGGCCGATTCCGACCAGAAGTGACGCTCCGAGACGCCCCACGCGCCGGTACCTCTCGCTCAGACTGGGGTTTGAGGTCGAACTTGTGGATAACGAAGATGTGGGTCTGCTCATCGGTTTCATACCCCTAAATTCGCAAAGACCTGCCTCGCGACGCAAGACCGGAAAAGTAACGCCATTGTTACTTTTGCAGACCCATGTGCAGCCATTAGCCGGTTTGAGCCCGCTATCTAAAGTTGCCGATATCCCTCTGGAATCGCCCGACTTTGCGCTCTACCCGAAAGGAAACCGTGTGCTAGATCACTTTTCAAAAAGGAACTTTTTATCGACAGTCGATAAGACGCCAGAACCGTTTTGATTCCCGCGCCGCTACTTTCGCTCGCACCAGTCGTTAGGGCGATTCCAGCGTAAACCGTCGCCAGCGGGTCGCCGTTCAAGCAGCAGATACGTCTTTTGCTTATGCCCCGACGAAGGGAACGTTTGCGCCCGGGTTCTAGAGATTTGGACCCATTCCGCAAGACCTTGGCACGGTGCAAAATATTCCCAGATCGATGCGCGTTTCGCACGTTAGATGCTAAGCAGGGATGCGTGCGAGGGATAATTGCAGTGCGATGGTCAATCTGGTCGGCGCTCTGCGCCATTTCCCTTGTTTTCGCGCTTTCCGCCACCGCCCAAATGGTGCAAATATTGACATCGTCCACGCAAGGCCGTGACGCTGTCGATCAATCGCTCCAGGCGCAGCGCGATGAGCAAGCGCTAATCGGCGCGCCCGTTTCAGAAAGCGTTCGCCGCTTCCACTACGAGCTGACGATCCAGGTGGCCGAAATCTACGATGACAACGTGACGCTCGCGTCCAACAATCGCGTGCACGACTTCTACACGCGCATCGGGCCGGCCTTAACGCTCGGCTTCGGCGACACCATCGTGCGCGAGGAAAATTTCCTGGAACTCTATTACGAACCCGACTTTTTGATTTTCGCCGATCATTCAAATTTCGACGCCGTCCAACAGGTCGCACATCTGGCGGGCCAATATCACTTCAGTCGATTGACGGTCGGAGTAGTGGAAAACATTCAGTTGGCGGAGACGGGCGATTCACAGTTGCCCGGTTTTACCGGGACGATTGTCCATGGCGTAAACATCGACACCGGTGGCCGCCGTCGCATCAACACCTACGCGACGCACTTGAGCGCCGCATACGAGCTGACCGGGAAAACATTTTTGAGTTCAGCCGGCGATTACGCACTGATCAATTATCCCAGCGGCCTAACTGATTCGCAAAGAATCTCGGGCAATCTCTTTCTGAATTATCAATACAGTCCGAAACTGGTCGTCGCAGCGGGGGGCACGGGTGGACGCGATGTCCTCAATCAAGCGAACTCCAACCAAAATTTCGAGCAAGCCAACCTACGTGCTTCTTATAATCCGACAGACAAGCTCAGCGCCAGCGGTTTGGTCGGCCTCGAGTTTCGTCAGTTCGACACCGGATCGCATGACTCCGTCACTCCGGTCTTTGATTTGAGCGCCACGTACAAGCCATTTGACGGTACGAGCATCAGCATCGACGCGAGCCGCGCAACACAGACTTCAGCGGATCTTTTGGGCCAGGACTACACCTCGACGCAAGTTCAAGTAGTGGCCAAGCAGCGTTTACTTCAGCGCTTCATAGTTACATTCACGGCTGGATATCAAAACTTGAGTTATATTGATGCGCTCACGCATACGGTCGC
>Ga0137415_10001761_pt1 | contig 21506 bp, 17 predicted proteins | sample CZODoug3_1_1_16f_FD_183082 | JGI IMG/M metagenome (GOLD analysis project Ga0137415, IMG submission 183082) | Vadose zone soil fungal communities from Angelo Coast Range Reserve, California, USA - CZODoug3_1_1_16fungal (Hybrid Assembly) | ecosystem: Environmental > Terrestrial > Soil > Vadose...
TGCCACAATCTGTTCGTGGTCGGCGCCAACGTGTTCCCGCACAATTCATCGTACAACCCGACTGGTCCAGTGGGTGCCCTTGCCTACTGGACCGCGGACGCCATCAAGAACCGTTACGTCAAAAATCCTGGCCCGCTGGTGCAGGCATGATCGACGCGATACGCGCGACGGCAGCGCTGTTGATAACCCTGCTGCTGGCGGGCGTTGCCCGGGCCGACGGCGATGCCACGCGCGGCGAAGCGCGCTTCCAGGATTGCGCCGCCTGCCACAGATTGGAGGCCGGCGCCAACCATGTAGGGCCAAGCCTGCACGACATTTTTTCGCGCAAGGCCGGCGAGCTCGCCGATTTCCGCTACTCGCCGGCGATCAAACGCAGTGGGATTACCTGGACGCCGGAGACCCTCGACAAGTTCATCACTGATCCGCAAGCCGTGGTGCCGGCCAACCGCATGCCCTACGCCGGCATGGTCAACGCGAGCGACCGCGCCGATCTCATCGAATATCTATCGAGGGCATCGAGGTAGCCGGTCCGAATGGAAGACCGCTCGGCGCGCAGACAAATGTTTACGACGTGCAGGCCGCAGGGCCTGTACTGGCAAGAAGCAAAAAGAACAACGTGATCCGGGAGGAACCCATGCACCGTCGTCACCTTTTCGTCGCCGCCGGTTCGGCGCTCGCCATGCTGCTTTCGGGCGCCGCGCTGGCGCAGACGCAAGGCTCCGCGCTGACCGGCCTCGTCAGTTCCGCCGAGGAAAACGCCATGGAGGGCGTGTTGGTGAGCGCCACCAAGGAAGGCTCGACCGTCACGTTCACGGTAGTGACCGGCAAGGATGGCCGCTTCGCCTTCCCGGCGAGCAAGTTGGATCCAGGTCAATATGTCCTGCGCGTGCGCGCGGTCGGCTACGAGTTGGACAATCACGACGCCGTCGAAATCCCGGAGCAGAAAGCCGCGACGCTGGATCTCAAGTTGCGCAAGACCGCAGACCTCGCCGCGCAATTGTCCAATGGCGAATGGCTGGCGAGCATTCCGGGCACCGATCAGCAAAAGGGCCAGTTGCTCAACTGCGTGGGCTGCCACACGCTCGAGCGCATCGTGCGCTCGAAATATGACTCCGATGCCTTTCTCACGCAGATCCTGCCGCGCATGCAGGGCTACGTGAACCAGAGCATACCGGCGCATCCGCAATTGCGCCGCGCCGAGCGTTTGATGGAGGAGCGCGGCGACCAGCGCGTCCAGGTCTACAGCGCGCTCGCGGACTATCTCGGCACCATCAATCTCAGCTCCGGTTCGCCGTGGAGCTACCCGCTCAAGACCTTTGCGCGACCGACCGGTCGGGCGACGCGGGTCATCTATACGGAATACCGTCTGCCGCGCGAGACGATCTCGCCGCATGACGTGATCGCGGACGCGGATGGCATCGTCTGGTATTCGAGCTTCGGCGAACAGAATCTCGGCAGACTCGATCCCAAGACCGGAAAGGTCACGGAATATCCGGTTCCCGAGCACAAGCCCGATTTTCCAACCGGCTTTCTCGGCCTGCGCGCCGACAAGGCCGGCAATTTGTGGCTTGGCAACATGTATCAGGCGACGATCGTCAAATTCGACCGCAGGGCAGAGTCATTCCAGTTTTGGCCGCTGCCGTCAGAGCAGAACATCGACGCCGCGCAGGTCAATATGGCAAGCGCGCAAAGCTCGCATATCGACGGCAAGGTCTGGGCGCAGAACAACGGCTTTGCCGGCGTGCACCGCCTCGACCTCGCGACCGGCAAAATCGAGACGTGGGAGCCGTTCAAGAACGCCCCCAGGGGCGAGCCGCACAATATCTACGACGTCGTCCCGGACTCAAAAAATAATGCCTATTTCACCGATTTCCGTCAGCAACATATCGGACGCGTCGACGCCGTAACCGGCGAGGTCAAGCTGTTCGAAATTCCCACGGCGCGCGCCGCGCCGCGACGTGGCAGTATGGACGCACAGGATCGGCTGTGGTTCGGCGAATACCGGGGCGATCGCATCGGAATGTTCGACACCCGGACCGAACAGTTCAAGGAGTGGAAGCTCGGTACGCGCTGGGCATCGCCCTACGATGTCACCCTCGACAGGAACGAGGAGGCGTGGACCGGCTCGATGGTTACGGACCAGGTGACGCGTCTGAACACCGGAACCGGCGAGATGGTTGATTATCTGTTGCCGCGCTCGACCAACATCCGGCGGGTTTTCGTTGATAACGCCACGACGCCGGTCACTTTCTGGACCGGCAGCAATCATGGCGCTTCAATCGTTAAAGTCGAACCGTTGGATTGACCGACTGCTTACCATCGAAACGCGCGACGCGTCGCAAGCCATCACTGGCTTGAAACGGCGACGAAGTCATAACTGCGATGGCCGCCGAAGAAAATGCGGTTTTCGAGCCGGGAATGCCGGCTTCGGACCCGCCGCCGCGGTCCGGTTCCCGAACAACCGTAGCCTTGCGGGGATCCGCATAACCAATAAGCCAACAGACTGATGCACATTTTAGCGAATATTTAGCGACGTCGCTTTTTTGCCTCCTTTACTGAAAAGTTGCGTTTGCCGGGGTACGATTGAACCACGCCGACAGAGTTGTGCGCATGTGCTGCGATTTGAGGCCTGCCAAAAATGAATGATGCAAAGACGTTTCTACAAGATCTCGACGATGCCGTATCGCGAGGATCCACCGAAAGCTGTCTGCATGCGGTGCGGCATGCGACCGATCTATTGATTGCCGGCCGGTACAGTGACGACGAGATAAGCACGTTTGGCGAGGTCATCGCGCGGCTCGCGGATGAGATCGAAGTCGCGGCCCGCGCCGAACTTGCAACACGGCTGGCCCATATCGACCACGCACCGATCAACATCATCCATAAACTCGCCTTCGACGATTCGATCGATGTCGCTGGCCCCGTACTCCGGAACTCCGAACGTCTCGATGCGCAAACCCTGATTGCCAACGCCCGGACCAAAAGTCAGCCGCATCTGCTCGCGATCTCGAAACGAAAGTCCCTCGAGCACTCGGTCACGGACGTGCTGGTGACCCGCGGCAATCGGGAGGTGGTGAACTCCGTTGCAAATAATGCCGGTGCGCGTTTCTCGGGCTCCGGCTTTTTGCACATGATCAAGCGCGCCGAGGGCGATTCCATTCTCGCCGAGCAACTCGGCCTCCGCAAGGACATCCCGCGCCATCTGTTCCAGCAACTGATCGCGAAGGCATCGGACGACGTGAAGAAGCGGCTCGAACAGGAGCGTCCCGGGATGGTTGACCAAATTCAGGCTTCGGTGACCGATGTCACTGGCGCGCTGCAATCCAAGTTCGGTCCCGCATCAAAAAGTTATTATGTCGCAAAAAGGCTGGTGGCGACCCAGCACCAGCACGGCAATCTGAACGAGAACAGCATTTATGACTATGCCAGGTCCCACAAGCTCGACGAGGTCACGATTGGGCTATCCTTGTTGTGCGCCTTGCCGAGCGACGTGATTGAACGCGCCTTGTTGGACAAGAACAGAGAGATGCTGCTGGTTTTGACCAAAGCCCTCGATTTTTCGTGGGCGACGACAATGGCATTGCTCTTTCTCGGCGCAAAAGATCACCGCATCACCGCGCTGGACCTGACTGACCTGGAAAACCAGTTTGCCCGCCTCAACGTCGAGACATCCCGAAGCGTTCTGGAACTCTATCAGACACGCAAAAATGCCGCGGCTACTGAAACCAGTACGAACCGCCTCGCTCCGCATCATATGCATTGAGCTGTAAAATGGGCAGTGGAACATTTGGCCATGAACGCAATCCTGTCCGGCGCAGCCGCACCCGAACGCCTCGGTATGATTTCCGGTGAGCCCAAGTCTGACAGGGCCAAGCCTGATAGACTCACGTCTGACAGGCCTCCGTCTGACAAACCCTCGGATGCGGCCTGGGTGGCTCTGGAAGCCGCGAACGATCTTGGGGACGACGCGACCATCGAAGCGTGCCGCCGCGTCATCGATGCGAACCTGAGCGGCGCGCTTGCTTCCCCGTCCGATTTGCACATCGTCCTCGATTACTTCAGGTGACGATAAGGCGGTCTTGAACTGGGAAAGCCGGCCTTTCGGCGGTTTCCGGCGAATATTTGCGCAAAACCAATTTGGACCCGAATATGGGGCGGTCCGAATCAGCGTCAGACCTGTCATAATCGTTGACACGGCTCCCGCCGGCATCCATCGATCCGGTGCTGTCGCCTCAAAAGGCCGACCCGCGCAAGCTTAATCGGACGACCTGATCCGCATGCCCGTTCCCGCCATTGGCTCCGCCCGTAACGCCAAGTCCGACATCGCCCCCGATGCGCTTTCCGTCCTGAATTCCGTGTTCGGCCTGCCCGCCTTTCGGGGCGCGCAGGAAGAGATCATCCGGCATGTCACCGACGGCGGCAATTGCCTGGTGCTGATGCCGACCGGCGGCGGCAAGTCGCTGTGCTATCAATTGCCGTCGCTGTTGCGCCAGGGTTGCGGCATCGTCGTCTCGCCGCTGATCGCGCTGATGCGCGATCAGGTCGCGGGATTGCTCGAGGCCGGCGTCAGGGCGGCGGTGCTCAATTCCACGCTGTCCTTTAGCGAAGCCGCCGCCGTCGAGGCGCGGCTCTTGGCCGGCGACCTTGATCTGCTCTACGTCGCGCCCGAGCGACTGGTGACGCCGCGCTGCCTCGCCATACTGGACCGCGCGCCGATCGCCTTGTTTGCGATCGACGAGGCGCATTGCGTATCGCAATGGGGGCACGATTTCCGCCCGGAATATATCGGCCTCTCGGTCATCGCCGAGCGTTTTCCCGACGTGCCACGCGTCGCCCTCACCGCCACGGCCGATGAACTTACCCGTCGGGAAATCGTCGATCGACTAGGACTTGCCGACGCACCCCACTTTGTCGCGAGCTTTGATCGTCCGAATATCAAATATGAAATTGTCGACAAGCAGAACGCGCCAGCGCAGCTGAAGACTTTCGTCACCGAACGCCACGCCGGCGACGCCGGCATCGTCTACTGCCTGTCGCGCGCCAAGGTCGAAGACACCGCGGCGGCCCTGACCAAGGCCGGCGTGCAGGCGCTGCCCTATCACGCCGGCCTCGACGCAAATTTGCGTGCCCGCAATCAGGATCGCTTCATCAACGAGGACGGTGTCGTTATCGTTGCGACCGTCGCATTCGGCATGGGCATCGACAAGCCTGACGTGCGCTTCGTCGCACATCTGGACTTGCCGAAAAGCATCGAAGCCTATTATCAGGAGACCGGGCGCGCCGGGCGCGACGGCAAACCGTCGAGCGCCTGGATGGCGTATGGCCTGTCCGATATCGTGCAGCAGCGGCGCATGATCGACGAGTCCTCGGGCGCCGAAGCGTTCAAGCGGGCGTCGATCCGCAAGCTCGACGCGCTTGTTGGTCTCGCCGAAACCGCGAACTGCCGCCGTACCCGCCTGCTCGGATATTTCGGCGAGACGCCGGCGACCGCGAAATGCGGCAATTGCGACAACTGCCTGTCGCCGCCGCGCGTTCGCGACGGCAAGGTGATCGCGCAAAAACTGCTGTCCTGCGCCTATCGCACCGGGCAGCGTTTTGGGGCGATGCACCTGATCGATGTTCTGGTAGGACGTTTGACGGACCGCGTAAAACAGTTCGGGCATGACAAGATATCGGTGTTCGGCATCGGCGTCGAACTCAACGAGAAGCAGTGGCGCGCCGCCCTGCGCCAACTGGTTGCGATGGGCCATCTGCATCCCGACAGCGAAGCCTTCGGCGCGTTGAAGCTGACCGAGACGGCGCGTGGCGTGCTAAAGGGCGAGACCGAGGTGATGCTGCGCGAGGAAAACGCCGGCTCCCGCATTCGCACCAGCCGAACCAAATCAAGGCGCGGCGACCATGCACCCCAACCCGCCGGCCAGACTGGAACCGGCAATCCAGCCCTGCTCGGTGCTCTCAGAGGGTGGCGTTCGGAAGTGGCGCGGACGCGCGGCGTTCCGGCCTATGTCGTGCTGCACGACTCAACGATTGACGGCATCGCAGCGTCGAGACCGACGACACTTGAACAGCTTCGCGGCATCCCCGGCATCGGCGACAAGAAGCTTGAACATTACGGCAACGAACTGCTGGCGCTGGTGACAGCCAGCCACGGCGAAGCGTGAGCGAGGGCGGGCGGTGGAGGGCAGATCGGCTCGCCGGGCAGCGTGCGCGACGGCGGGTGGTGCGGCTGCTCGACCGACGGGATGTTCGAGCAACGCAAAAAACCCGCCGAGTTGAGACGGCGGGCTTTAGGTCGGGGTTTTCCTCGCGGTATGAGTTATCCGCGATCGTCACCGGCATAGCTGCGGTCGGTTAACAACCTTTCCGCCCAAGAAGCCGCGTCAGGTCAGATATGGTTTTGCTCACCTTCCGCCGTCTCGGGTTGGCTACCGTTCCGTGAAGGCGACGTCCAACGAGTTGAATACAGGTTTGAACATATATCGAATGATCGATTTCGAGCCGGTTTGGATATGGGCCTGCAATACCATTCCGGGCGCGATCGGATAACTCGTCGCGCCAGAGCTCACATGATCCTGTAAAAGACGAACCGTGGCCTTGTAGTAAGGCTCAGGACTACTCTGACCCGGCACGGCCTGTCCCGGTGGCGGGTTGAATGTGGTCGCCGACACGTATTCGACGGTCCCGCGAACGGAACCAAATATCGCGCTATCAAACGTCAGGAGCCGAATCTCCGCGTCTGCATTCGGATGAATGTGACCGGAGTCCTTGGGGTCGATGCGCACCTCGGCGACCAGCTCACGGGACGTCGGAACGATCCGAGCCACCGGATCACCGGCTTTAACGACCTCTCCGATGGATTTCGGGGTAAGCTCCTGGACAATCCCATCCGAGGGAGCGCGAACCAGAAGTCGTTCGGAGCGGTCCGCGAGCTTGACCAATTGCTGCTCGGTTTCCGCCAGATCGGCGGCTGCCTTGACGCGTTCCTCGCTCAGCTTCTGCATGGCCTTGGCATCGGCTTCCGCCACGCTGCTTTCGGCTTCTACGACAGCGTCTCTCGCCGAAACCAGCTTGCCTTCGAAATTCGGAATCTCGCCCTCAGCGCGTTGCAATACAAATTTGGCCTCAAGCCAGCTTTTGCGGGCGCCAAGACCCGCTCGTTGCAGGCCGTCTTGCAGCGCGACCAGTTCCTGTTGAACGTCGACCTGCGCGCGCGCCGATTCCAGTCCTGAATTCAGCGTTGCGATTTCGCCGCGTTTCTGAGCTGCCTTGGCTTCGAGGGTCGCGTGTTCCTGACGCCTCTGAATAATCGAGCTGACGTACAATTTTTCCTGTTGCACGGCGAGGTCGGGAAACTCCTTCGCCAGGCTGCCAAAGTCCGGTATTTCGTCACGGCTTTGCGCTTCAATGCGGACGAGCTGAAGTCTTAGATTGGCGCGGCGGGCTTCGAACTGGTCGCGCTCGCTGGTCGCCGCTTCCGGACGCAGCCTGACCAGGGGCTGTTGAGCCACTACCTTCATACCCTCATGAACAAAAATCTCGGCGACGATGCCGCCCTCAAGATGTTGAACGGTCTGAACCTGGCCGCGCGGAATGATCTGGCCCTGTGCGACGGTCACTTCGCGAACCTGGGTCATGGCGCCCCACGCAACTGCGGCGATCACGAATCCAGACGCCGTGAACAGTGTCGCGACCAACAAACGAGGCGGCCGGCCGTCCTCCAACACAAGCGGTCGGGTAAGACGTCGCGCGATCTCCGCCCGCTTGGTAAATGGCACCGACAAGGGACTTAAGTCTCCGATGGAGCAAACAACGACAGGGTGAAAGATATATCTTCTGGCTTAAGAAGGCGTATTTTTTTGGTGGCTGACGGGTCAATCAGGCAGCGGCAGCGATTCGCTCCAGCACTTTCTCCGGCGGGCCATCCAATGCCACTTGTCCGTCCTTCAGCAGGATCACCCGATCGGCCAGCCGCATGTGGCTCGGGCGAAACGTCGTGAATATTACGGTTGCACGGCCCTTGAGCGCGGAAAACTTGTTGAGCAGATGCAGTTCCGAAGACGTGTCGAGCGACGCCGCGGGATTGTCCAAGATAAAGATCGGTGCCTCCTTGATGAAGCAACGCGCGAGTGCCATTCGCTGCTTCAATGCGTCCGGAAAGCTCTCGATATCCGCCGCGGTAAGTCGTTTGTCGATGCCCCCGGACATCAGCCGTTCCTCGCCGTCGAGCCCCATCTCTCTCAAGGCCCGCGCGACATCGGCGTCGGTCGCATCCGGACGCGAAAGGCGGACATTTTGGGCCAGGCTGCCGTAAAAGAAATTCGCGGTCTCGGGCAAGAATGCGATCTGCGAGCGCCATTCGGCCGGGTCAATCTGGCGCAGGTCCATATCATCCACCAGCACGGACCCGAAGGAAGGAGGATATAGCCCTGCCATCATCCGGAGAAGCGTCGTCTTGCCGACACCGCTCGGACCTGTGATCGCAACCATCTCGCCGGGTTTGATCTCAAGCTGGATATTGCGCAAGACTGCCTCCGGGCGCTGAGCATAGCGGAACGCCAGATGCTGCATCGAGATTTTCCCCTTGAAACGGCGAAAGAACGATCTTTGTGCATGCGCAGCTCTCTCGCTGCGTATCCTCACCAGCCTGTCGATCTGCTTGAACGTCTGGATCGCCTGTTCTATTCGAGGCAGCGAAAGGTAGGTCGATTGAACGGGCGCAAGCACCCGCCAGATCAAGGCCATGGTCCCAATCAACGCGCCTGAGGTCATCGAGCCGTTGCTGACCTTAAGGGCGCCCAGACCAAGCGTTGCAATGCCGGCGACGCTAACCAACATCTCGCCTAGATTCTGCTGGATGTTGTTGAATCTACGTGCGCGATGACTCAAGCGGGAGATCAGGCCCGCAAGGTGTTGATGGCGTGCGATCCAGATGTCTTCGGCGCTGAGCGCGCGGATCGCGCGGCGTTTACTGAAAAGCTCCTGCAACAAAAGGTGCCGGTTCTGTTTCGCAGAACTGATCTCACGTACATAATTACGTGTCACCGGAATGGTAATCGCGGCGAGCGCGGCATAAATGGCGATCAGCGAAATAGGCACCCAGACCAGATGGCCGCCCCAGATCGCAATCGCTATGATGAAAATGAAAATGAAGGGAATGTCGACAATTGACGACGCCAGGGTTCCGGTAAAGAAGTCGCGCATGCTTTCGAACTGCTTGAGCCGCGAAACCTGAGTGCCGATAGGCGCCGATTCTATCATTGAGACCGGCATGTTGAGAATTACCTCGAATGCCTTCATGCTGATCAATGAATCAATTCGCGCGCCGAAATAGGCCATCGTGCGCGCCCGAATACTTCGCAATGCCAGGTTGGTGACGATCACAATGCCCGCGCCTGCAGCGAACATGATGACCGTATTGGTGGACCTGGTGCCAATTCCTATGTCGTAGACGCAAATTACGAAAATCGGCAGCGTGAGCGCGGCGATATTTCCGAGAAAACTGAATGCCAGCATGGCAACGATCGCCGGCTTAAACCGCTTCACTGCGGAGAAGAGCCAAGATTTTCCGTCCTCGGGAAACTCTGCTTTGCTGAGTTGATTCCAAATAGAGAATACAGAGCCCGACTGGCTTGTCGGAGCTAGTCTTTCCCAGGATGCAGAGCTTCCGTCGAACGCCAGTAGCCTGCCATCGGAATCCCTTTCGACGATAAGCATGACGTCAGAGCCGGCGCAGGAAAACAGACAAGGCATAGCCTCGTTAGGGATCTCCGACTGCCTGACCGATCGCTGTGTCGTTCCATAACCCAAAAGGGTGAGGACAAGACGCAAACCTTCGATACTTTCAATTCGATCAAAGTGCGGCAAGGCTTCGCGGATTCGACGCTCTTCCCCCGCCCAAGCCAACAGTGCCAGCGTTGGAGCAAGACACGCTTCAGCAGGCGTCTGAGGCCGGACGATCTCATTGATGTCGGAGACGAGCGGGGTCTCCCCGGAAGATAATTGACCATCCGAAATCCCGGCAAACTCTTCGGCAATCCGGGCGAGGCTTGCGTGAACCGGATTTTCCAATTTTTCCGGGCCCGCACCTGGACCTATGCCGCCAAGATTGGGGCCGACGCTGCCGTGTATCGTCATGACGCCGCTCTCTGAGGGCCGGCGGGCGCCGCAACAGACCATGCGGCATGACCGTCATCGACGATCATCAGACGGTCGCACAGGGCCAGCAGAGAGGGACGATGTGTCACGATCATGACAGTCAAATGGCCGCGCAGCGTTTCGAGCGCACGTATCAACGCAGGCTCTGCGATGGCGTCGAGGACCATGTTGGCTTCATCCAAGGCGAGTACTCGCGGTCTGTTTGTCAGAGCGCGAACGATGTTGACCTGTTGAGCGATCGACATCGGCAAGTCGTCACCGATTCCCCGGCCGAGCATCGTTTCGTACCCGTCCGGAAGCAGATTGATGGTTGTTTCCAGGCCCAGCAGTTGCGACATCTTGCGCGCGAAATCGCGCCTCTCCGGGCTGAATATCGTGAGGTTCTCCATGATCGAGCCGGAAAATATCACCGGCGCGGCCCCGACATAGGCGATACGGGATCGTATGGCCGGGAAGTTCGCACCCATGGTTGAGACGCCACCAATGGTGACGCGGCCCGAGGCCGGCTCGATGACTCCCTGAATAAGCTTCAACAGCGTGGTCCGACCGGAACCATCCTTGCCTTTGACGCCTATAATGGTTCCGGCCTTGATCGACAGATCGACGACGCTCAAGGTGAAATCGGCCGCGGCGTCATATCTGAATGTGACTTTCTCGAACTCAATATCACCGATGACGTCATCAGCATGTTCCGCAGGAGCAAGCTCAACCGACGGTAAATCAAGCAGCAACCGAACTTCGAGGCGGCGATGATCGACGCTTTCCTTCTCGGTCCAGAGAGAGATTGCGCGCAGAAGCGGCTGGAGGATTTGGCCTGACAGCATCGTGCAACAGGCCAACCCGCCCATCGTCAAATGATCGTTGATGACCTGAGAACCTCCTATCGCGACGACAATGAGTTGCGAGAAGCTGCCATAAAGCGTCGCGGAGGTCTGGTTGGCTTGTCCGGTCAGTATCGATGCCATTGTCGTTTCGGCAACCGCTTGCTGCAATCGCTCGAAGCGTCGCTGCATCTGCGGCTCCATCGCCGTGACCTTGACCGTATGTATCCCGGCCAAGACTTCGGCGATGAAGTCATACTTCCGATTGTCCTGTGCGGTGCGTGCATCGAGTATGTTCCGGAATTCGCGCGCACGACCGATAGCAAGAGCAGCAAAGAAAAAGAACAAGACTGCAGGGACCAGCACCATCGTGCCGCCAACAATCGTCATCACGATCAGCGCTATGCCTACAAACGGCAGATCGATCGCGACCAAACGTGCCTGACCACTGTGATGGTCAGCCAATGCTGCCGCGGCGGCATAGCGGCTGACGTTTACCGCGGGGGGATCGCGCTCGAATGCGCCGTTGGGAGCTCGAAGGAAGCGTGAAACCGCTTCGTTCTCGACCTTCTCGCCGAATTGCGTCGCGTGCCAGGACAAAAGTGCAGATCTTGAGGTCTTCAAAACATAATCGATGGCGATCACGAGCGTGAGGCCGAAAAAAAGATACGCGAGAGTCGCCAACGAGTGGTTTGGAATGATCCGATCATAGACCTGCATGATCGACAGCGGGAGCGCCAAAGCCAGTAGATTTACGGAGAAGGATGCAAATTTGACCGCGACCGGGACTGACGGCTCACGAACGAACTCACCATCGCTGATCGATAAGAAGCTTACCTGCTTACTACGGGACAAGTCATCAGCCCCGGGCGTTAGACCCCGCCGACCGGCCCCAAAAGGAAAAACGCTGGAGAGCTTTTCAAATAACACAACAGGCACGCTATTGAGACGTTAAGTGTCCGATCACTATTAACGGAACGCGTTAGCGTGGCGTTAAGTCAACCTGGCTGTCTCGCAGACTTTCCGACATCAGATGCATTTAGCATCTGGTTAAGGGCGACGTCCGGTCTCTCTCGGGTCGCTTCGCGCGAATTTAATGTGTCTGCTGTTGTATGGACGCCGAACGCCGTCGTTGATGATCGTAGAGACGGCAGTACAGGTGTCATATGCCCGACCATGACGTTTTGGTGGATTTGTTAGGTCGCCCGGAGAGCAGGACGATCCGGAAGCCGGAAGGCATCCTTGAACGCGAGAATAGTGATAGCGATCATGGCGGGGGGTACGATCTCACCAACCCGAACCTCCACCACGGTGCCGAAGATATTTACCGGCCGGTTCAATCATCGGAACAATCAGGACCAGGTCCCTCGATTGATGCTGTCGCGCCTTCAGCGACAATCGGCGAGAGCTTCGACAGATTCCGGCTTCAGATCGGCGACAGTGGCCCGACCGCAACCGCGATCGCAAGCCAGAGTGCCTACGAAGGCCAGGCCTTCTTGCTCGACGTCTCCAATCATTTCGTGGCGCCCGCTGGCGGAGATGCGCTGACCTTTTCGGGATCGTTGCCCACAGGTCTCCACATCGATGCCCATACAGGCGTTATCTCCGGCGTGCCGACCGACGGCGACTTCGGCAGCAACGCGATCACCGTGACGGCGACCGACGCCCACGGCAAGACGATCAGCGAAACCTTCTACCTGCAGGTCGGCGACAGCGGCCCGACTGCGACCGCGATTGCCAACCAGAGCGCCTACGAAGGAAAACCATTCTCTCTGAACGTTTCCAGCCACTTCCTGGCTCCCGCCGCCGGCGATACCCTGACCTTCTCCGGATCGATGCCCGCCGGCCTCAGCATCAATGCCCATACCGGCATCATCTCCGGCGTGCCGACCGACAGTGATTTCGGCAACCGTTCGATCACGGTGAAGGCGACCGACGCCCACGGCAAGACGATCAGCGAGACTTTCGTCCTGCAGGTCGGCGACAGCGGCCCGACCGCGACCGCGATCGCAAATCAAAATGCCTATGAAGGCCAGGCCTACTCGCTCAACATCGCGAGCCACTTCAAGGCTCCCGCCGCCGGCGACACCCTGACCTTCTCGGGATCGATGCCCGCCGGCCTCCACATCGATGCCCATACCGGCATCATCTCCGGCGTGCCGACCGACAGCGATTTCGGCAACAACACGATCACCGTGACGGCGACCGATGCCCATGGCAAGGCGATCAGCGAAACCTTTCACCTGCAGGTCGGCGACAAAGGCCCGACCGCAACCGCGATCGCAAGCCAGAGTGCCTACGAAGGCCAGGCTTTCTCGCTCGACGTCTCCAGCCACTTCGTGGCTCCCGCCGCCGGCGATACCCTGACCTTCTCGGGATCGATGCCCGCCGGCCTCCACATCGATGCCCATACCGGGATCATCTCCGGTGTGCCGACCGACAGCGATTTCGGCAACCATTCGATCACGGTGAAGGCGACCGATGCCCATGGCAAGGCGATCAGCGAGACCTTCCACCTTCAGGTCGGCGACACCGGCCCAACGGCAACGGCCATCGCAAACCAGAGTGCTCACGAAGGTCAGGCCTTCTCGCTCGACGTTTCCAGCCACTTCGTGGCTCCCGCGGCCGGCGACGCCTTGACCTTCACAGCGTCGTTACCCGCCGGCCTCGGCATCAATGCCCATACCGGCGTCATCTCTGGGGTTCCGACCGATGGCGACTTCACCAGTAGCGCGCATGAATATAATTTCAATTTTACGTCGTTCGACGGTCATTTCACGGTTACGGGCCAGCTCATCACCAGCTCATCGCTTGACGCTGCCGGAGGATTTGACGTCACGGGCATTACAGGATCTGTCGTCGGACCTAACGGTGGGATGATCAGCGGTCTTATCGATAATCCCAGTCATTCAACCGGATCGATAAGTCCCGACGGCGTGTGGATTTATGATAATATATTGTATGCAGATCACAGCACGTTAGCCGATTACGGCGGCGTGTTGTTCACGTCAAACAATTACGAATACAATATATTTTATGACGCTGGTCATTACCTCCTGGAGACCCTCAATCCCCGGGGGGTTTTGAATCCAGGAGAAGCCGGCTCGTTCACGATCTCCGCGGTTCCTGCAGACCATCCGATCACGGTGACGGCGACCGACGCCCACGGCATGGCGATCAGCGAAACCTTCCATCTTCAGGTCGGCGATAGCGGCCCGATGGCAACCGTCATCGCAAACCAGAGTGCTTACCAAGGCGAGGCCTTCTCGCTCGATGTTTCAAGCCACTTCGTGGCTCCCGCCGCCGGCGACACCCTGACCTTCTCGGGATCGTTGCCCGCTGGTCTTAACATCGATGCGCATACCGGGATCATCTCGGGCGCGCCGACCCAGGGCGATTTGGGCAACAACCCGATCACGGTGACGGCGATCGACGCCCATGGCATGGCGATCAGCGAGAGCTTCCATCTCGAGGTCGGCGACAGCAATCACGTATTCTTCATCAATTCCCATAATGGCGATGCTTCGATCAACGGCAGCTCGAGCTGGACCGATACCGTCGATCTGCATAATGTTGGACAAAATGCCAGCATCAACATCGTTGAACTGGCTGCCGATGGCCACACAGTGCACAGCTGGACGGGTTTGGTGGCAAGTGGATCTACAGTGCCCGAACAGAATCTAACGCTCGCACAGGGTGATCACGCTACAATCACGATCAGTCACTCCGACGGCAGCGCCAACGATCACATAGCGTTGCAAAATATTGATCACATCAGATACTGAGCCATGAGACACTAAGACTTGCGACGAGCAAATCGTTTATGCCCGTCTCGTCGTGTGTCGCAGAACCCGCTCCGAGACACCTGCAACATTGGCGGAGTTGTTCGGCGCCGCCTTATCTGTCAACGTTGCCGAGAACAGCACCGCCGTCACCGCCATAACAGCCACCGACGCCGACGCCCGCTCGACGCGCACCTAGTCGATCACCGGCGACGCCAACGACAATTATCTCGATGGCTACGCCGGCGCGAGCTGGACCGATACCATCAACCTCCACGATGGCACGTCGGCGCTCGGCACCTATGGCGTCGATTGGACGCTGTCAATCACCTCAGGCTCGACGGACACGGCGAACCACGTCATCTCCCTGTCCCAGGACCCACCGGCCACATCGACCTCAGCAACGGCGCGACGATCAATTTTACCGAACTCGACCGGGTCACCTGGTAGGCCGCTCCACTCGACTCGTGCCGTGGCGGCGGGGGTCGATGCGGCCTGCCGCGCCGAAGCAAGCGACGGCAGGTGGCGAGGGAGCGCATTTCGGATCGAACTTTCCCACGCAGGTAAAAACGTTGGTCTGCTCGCTCAGTAAAGGCGAGAGACCCGCCGCCAATCGCTTGCGCTAAGGAAGCCAGCTACGCCGATCGGACGGTTGCGACCGGCCCAGAACGTACGCTCAACCCGCCAATCAGACCATGCACCTACGTTCTTGAGCAGACGTTGCCGCGTGATAGTTTCCGCATATGAAGACGTTCGTTGGCATAGACGGTATTCCTGGGGGATGGGTCGCCGTCTACTTAAGCGGGGACGACCGCCGACGCTTTGCATATGCGAAGTCAGCCGCTCAATTGCTTTCCGATCCTTACGAACGCGCCATGATCGACATGCCGATTGGTCTACCCGAGCGGGGGTATCGACAGTGCGACATTGAAGCACGCGCGCTCGTCGGCCCGCGTGTTTTCCTGGGCGCTCGCTGGGGTGTGTGGGCTTTCGAAACATTCAACGAGGCCAACACATATTACTGGAGGGAGGAGGGTGTGGGCCGTGGCATATCCATGCAACTATTCTGCATTCGGGATAAATTGCGGGAATTGAACGAGGTGCCGGTGCCGCCGCGATTGTTCGAGGCGCATCCCGAGATGATCTTTTGGCGCATTGCGGGTCGCGTTCTCGAAAGCAAGAAGACACAGAACGGGCGAGATGAACGGACAAGGCTTCTTGAGAACAATGGGATTAGAGAAATTGGGCGATGGCTGGAACAGCGCCAACGCACGGGCATTCGTAGCGATGACCTTATCGATGCTTGTGCTTGCGCTTTGGCGGCACGCGACAGCACCGACAAGGTTCCTCGGGGCGGAGGACTTACAGATCGCGGCGTCCGGGCCGAGATTTGGTACTGACCTCGGGACAAGGTGATGGCTCGCGGAGGGAGAGGAACTGGAGTCGAACCGTCTCCATGCAGATCAGTGCGTGAGCGAGGTAAGAGGGTAGTAAGTCCAGACAAAAGCGCGATTAAGTGCATCCTTAGAGCCGCCGGGCGCGTAAAGCGCGGCATCAGGGCGGCGGAAATGCCGATCGACAGCGTGGCTGAGGCGCTGCGGGGGGCCGTGGCGTAACTGACTAGGGCGAAGCCGCCTGCTCTTCGGCTGGCAAAAACGGAGGGTCGATCACTCCGGTCTCGAGCAGGCGAACGCCAGGGCAGGCGTCGCTCCTGAGCCCGACTCAGCCTTCATATTCGAGCACGTGCAGGCCGGCGTTCCAGTCGCTCGCGTAGATCAGCCCATCCCGCGTCACGTAGATATCGGCTGTTTTCGCGGCGAGTGCGATGTTGGGCCTCGGATCTATCAGTCTGGCTGGCGCTGGGGGCAGCCAGAACGCCAACTCCTTCGGCGCAAACTGATTTTTGAGGTCGAAAACGCGGACGCCGCCGGCATTGTAGGTGGCGAAAATGGTTTCCTCGCTCTGGAAGGAACCAGGTCTGTTCTCATGCAGATTGTGAGGACCGAAGGTGCCGGGGGCGGCGCAATAGTCACGATCATACGGTACCGGCATGGTTGAGATCGTCACGGGATTTTCCGGTGCCCGCACATCGATCACGAAAATCTGGAACAGCCCCTTTGCGCACTTCTCCGCGTTCGCCTCATCCGCCACGACAGCCAGGCCGCGCCCAGGCAGCGGTAGTGGCGTGTGCGTGCCGCCAGGAAATGGCGGCGACCAGTTGATGTGCGACAATAATTTCGGTTGGGCGGCATCCGTGACATCATGGATGGTGAAGCCGCCGTCGCGCCAGGCGCCATAACCAAGCTTGCCAGCAACGATCATGTGATGCAACGCGTAGCGCTTGCCCTTGGGCGCGTTCGACACCTCCCCGGCCGCGCGATTCATACCCGGCAACCACCATTTCGAGACGATAATCGGTTTGGTGATTTCCTGGAGATCGACGACACAAAGGCAATGATCGGTAAAGCCGTCGAAGTGCGCCGAAACATAGGCATAACGCCCGCCCATCCAGGACAAGCGGTTGACGCCAAGTCCCGGCATTTCCAAAAACGCGATCTCTCTCATTTCGTCGGGCTTGGAGATGTCGTGGATCGACAGGCCGCTGCGGAAGTTCTTACGCTTGGTGATGCTATCGGCGAGGCTGTTCTCGAAATAGCCGCGCTGGTCGCTGTAGGACTGCATGGCGACGATATTGGCGCCGTTGGCGACGAGAAGCAGATCGTCGGATGATTGCAAATGATGCGTCCGAGTATATTGCCCGGCTGTAAAAAAACTCACCGGCTTCAGGTGGCGCGGGTCGCTGGCATCGAGAATGGTCACCCCATCGCTGAACATGTGACCGACGTAGAGGTGCTTGCGATTTGACATGATCTGGACGCTGTCCGGCCGACCGCCAATGTCGCTGTAGGAAAGGTGTTTGATCCGATGACCAATCCCCTCTTGTGGTATCGGCTGGTCCTCGCCATGGGCCGCACCTGGCACCCCGGCCAACGTCACCATGCTCAGCAAACTCCGCAAATGCGCGCGGCGGCTCTGCATGACTTCCCCCGGGGTTTTGAATGCTTGGAGGACAGCCTAACACGGGGGTAGAGTGCAGCAACCTGTTGGAGATTTTCGGAACTGGGTTCGAACCCCCTCCACGCAGCCGAACGTGGTTGAAAGCATCCCGCGTAAAGCGGACGCCTTGGCTCGCAGAGAGACGGCTTCTTGGCGCCTCGGACGGCCAAAACTGCGCCGCCCCTGACGGCACCTTCAGCGACCGCAGCGCGCGGGCGGATTCCCCCGATCCAGCAAAAAATTCTTTCAATCTCAACGATTTGAGTTGGCCGCGGAGGCTCTCAAGACCCTTCATCGGTTGCCCCGGGAAAATCGATAAGGCTCAATCATGCGCCCACTTCGGCCATTCGTCTGGAGCGCGCAATGAACAGGCACAAGGAATTCGGGTTGTCGGACGTCGGCTTGCGTGCCGAAAACAAAATTGTTGTAGGCGGGCGCACGTGATGGCGCGCATCGACATGATGCGGGGCGCTCAATCGGCACGTCGAGCGGGTGTTAAACACGTCGCGCGCAAAGATACGCGTTGGGGAAAACGTAAACTTAAGAGGGAGGTGTGAGAAGGATACCACCGCGTTCGCGCTCACGACAAGATCACCAAATCGCCGCATTTTCGTAATGCGCTGCCGGGAGTTTATAGAGCGACTCGCTGCTGAATTTTGATTGGTGCTGCGTACAATTTAGGGGTGCTGCCATGTTCAATATCGTTAAGCGTAGAGATTTCATGCTTGGCCAGGATGTGGCGACCGCGCAGGAAGCCGAGCAGCGGCTACGAGATCAATACGACTGCGACTACATTGTCGTGAACCGAGCTGACGTTGAGCCCATCGAAGAACTCCAGTCGCCGGCCTTCACGCCCCCGCATTGAGCCACATTGGATTCACAACGCAATTTTTTGGCGAATACTCCCAGCCTCACTGCAGGGGTTGGGAGAGAACGAATGTTCAATATCGTCAAGCGCCGGGATTTCATGCTGGCGGATGATTTGCCGAACAGGGAAGAAACACAGCGATTGTGCGACGAGAAATACCCTCTGGATCACTTCGTCGTCGAGACGGCGCAATTAGTTCCAGCGCGCTCCCGCCCATCGGCTGACGGTGGATCACGAATGGTAGAACCATCCTGGCGTGGCAATCTGCGGCGCTATGCGGCGAATCCTCACACGCAGCCCGACTTCCTTCCATGCAAATTCCCAAGTTGATTCATTGCGATTTTCCGTAACATCTTCAGTCCTGAAAAAATCAAGTTCGATGCCAACCATCGATCCCGATCGCAGATAGATTGTTTTGCGAAACCGAACCCTGCGCCATTTCCATTGACCGTCGGCGTATTGTCGTTGTCGAGAGTGATTTTGCCGCCGGTGTCGGCCTGAAGCGGTGTTGCTTCCGGTCGAGAGTAGAAAACCGCAGAAGGAGGGCCGAATACTGCGTCGCGCTCTGGCGAACTAATGCTGGTTCGATCCGGCAATTGCGAGCCCGCCGAATTGCAGTGTTGCATTGCGATCGGTGAAATCAGCCATGCCGCCGCCACAAACTTCAATCAAAAGATGTAACTTGCTAAATTGACATCGGCTCTTGCTTGAATGCGCCGACGCGTGAACCCGCTTCAATTCGTGGCGACAGGGGATAGCCATGACCGTTGATGATTTTCACTCTAGCCTTGATGCGGCGTCTTCGGACGTCGGGCGCCGTCCGGGCGCCACGACCGAACCGTCAGCCCTTGCCGCCGTTGTCGTACCGTTAGGGCAGATCCCTCCAACATACCCCAATCGACGCCCCCCGCCCGGGCGCCTGCGCCAAATCGATCGCGTGTTCTTTGGGCCATTCTTCAGAGAGAAGTACGGTACGGGAGGAGACAAAGCGCTTGAGAACGGTCGTATCCGCTACTACGGCCCGGTTCAACCCGCGAACAATGCGGGAGAGTTGGCCGGGCGTCGGTACGTGCACGAGTTTGATACCATGACCGGGTGCACGCGCGGTTGGCATGAGACCCTGGATCGGATGGGCAATGTTCGGCAGGTTCGCCCCGAGCGGCACAATGGGATGATGGGACACTATCAATTTGATAGCAACGGTCGATACATGGGGAGTTGGTAAATGGAGGTCGATCTCCAAGCTGTCCGTCGGGTGTTCAAGGATGTATTGAACGGCCGCATGTTGCGAGAGCAAGCCGACCGTTGGGCGTACGCGGTGGTGCGGGAGGAAGAAACCGGTGTCGTTACATACTCGCCACCTCACGAAAGAGAACGTATTTGGGCCGGTGTGATGTACCTTTACGGGATCGACACGATGAAAGCTCCGAACGCGTACCTTCACTCCAACGACGACATCAGGGAAGCCATGATGGCGAGCCTCGGCGGGGCTGGCGATAACTTGGCATCGACGATTCTGCGGGCACTCGAGCGGCCGTCGCAATGCTTGGCCGTAAATGGAACCTCTGTTCTGGACTAGGACGTGTACTCACAAAATCGTCCTGTCAGCATGGCTCAATGTCCGCAAATTGAGGTGTCCGAGGCGCACAGTTTATTTGCGCCGTAGCGGCTTCATCTCCCTCGCAGGTCAGCGCAACGTGCAATTTCGGGGGGTCACCAATATATCGCAGCAAGTTTGAGCGGAGAGAGCGCCTTGGTCGCCAACTCTGAACAATTCCGGACAAAGCGGTCCCGGACCAAAAACAGGTCACAATAGGCGAGCGCCATGACTGATTGCATCAGATCGATGCCATCCGAACGTTGAGGCACCCTGTCCGGATTGGCAACGCGGGCAGTTGTTAGCGCATCCTCGACCCTCAAGGACTTGCACGATCCGAAGAATGAATCCTGGCGTTTGGCGCAATGATCGAGCAACTCGTCGCGACGCGCGGCCGTAATCGCCATGCCGTCGGGTCCCGTTCGTGGGATTAGGTTCTTGATCCAGGGAATGAAGATTTCCTGCTGGCGTCGCTTGAATGTCCGGGAGCCGACCGCCTGCAAAATGTTGAGCGCATTCGGAGCGAGGTTCTTCAGCTGCTCCAGCCTGTTGAAGTCAACCCCAGCGATCCATTGCCGCGCCGTCAGCCCAAGACGGGTATCCGCCCCGGCGTGATACAAATCGACGACAGATAGATGCGGCGTGAAAACCAGCGGTTCGCGCGGCTCGATGCCGTACACATCCTTCCATAGAAAACTCTCGACTTCCTGCCTTTGCACGTTAACGCGCTCGACAGTCCAACGCGGGTTAAATTTCTCAAGAAAAGCAAGACGCCGCTCCCGCTGCGATTTGTCGGTCGCGGCGCCGATTTCCACCAGATTCCACAGTGACAGCGCCAGGCGAGCCTTTCGGGTGGCTAGAATTTCTTCAATCACTGGCCACGACGCCTCCCAAGCAACGACGCTGTGATCGATGCAGAGAGTTTGTCCAGCAGATGCGCGCGCAGTCGGGCCAGACATTTCTCAAGCCGTAATTCTAATTCGTTTGGGGACCAACCTACCGAGGCCAAGATATTGTCTCGCGTTATCAATCAATTATCATGTTTTGATGGCGGAGAGAGTGTCAGTCAACCCCCATTGAAAGATCAAGCATTTTCGACCTTCCTGGACCAAAACCCACCGTTTGAGCTACCGCCGGAAAGTGGGATTTCGCCTTCGACAAGAGCCTGTCCCGCCCAATGGCCCGTCATCCACAACACTGCCATCAAGCGGCCGGCGTCATGAAAG
>Ga0137415_10001763_pt1 | contig 21500 bp, 19 predicted proteins | sample CZODoug3_1_1_16f_FD_183082 | JGI IMG/M metagenome (GOLD analysis project Ga0137415, IMG submission 183082) | Vadose zone soil fungal communities from Angelo Coast Range Reserve, California, USA - CZODoug3_1_1_16fungal (Hybrid Assembly) | ecosystem: Environmental > Terrestrial > Soil > Vadose...
TTGGGGTTGACTGATCCGAATCTGCATTGAAGTTGGGCGGCTTTGTTACGGCGCATCTGAAACTCGCCGCGATCGGCGCGCATCCGCGTCATCGTGAACGAATCAATAGAGAAGACATGATGTCTTCTTTTCCGCGTTACGCCGAGGCGATACGAGATGAAACCTGGAAGAATTACTCACGCCATCGCTCTCCTGCTCTCGTCAATCTCGTCTCTTTTTGCGCACCCGGCGCCTTCTAAAACAGAGCCTGCCAAGACGAAGTTCAATAAAAAATCGGACAAATTATCGGAAGGTCTCTCGCTTGACCCAATCTCATTTTCTCCACGAACTTTTTTGGCGCCGCCTCCGGCTTGGGTGCGTGACTCTGAAAGCGCCGCCGATGGCTCTTTGCTAAGCGGTTGCAGATCTTTGAAGGCCAGCGCCTCGTAAGGACGCCCCTTACAGGTTGCTTGCGACTTTCTGACCGGCTTGCAGATGACTTTTTGCGTAGAGCGTCGCCGTCGCGGCGCGATACTTTAGGCCGCCAGCGTAAGCGTAAAGCGGGATGTAAGAACTATTCCCTAACCTATCTGCCCGACAGGCCGTCCAGTTTATCGTCGGGTCCAAAACGTAGGTACCGCCGGTTATCGTCCATTCGAGCCAGGCATGCGCGTGAAATTCATCCTCGTTACCACAGCGAACGCCGATGCGAACATCAGCGTCTATGCCCCGGCGTCGTAGCAAGCTCCAAAGTACAATTGTGCGAGGAAGACAACCACTGCGGACCGGATGCCGCCGGCAAGCCGCAGCCACCATTTGTGCTGCGCGCCGGGCATTCGCTCGCGTCTGTTCTGTTGGCGGAACCATTGGCCCGAGAGAATTTCTTGTGAGCCACGACTGTGTCCTTCGCAGGCCCACCGTTTTCAGACTCGTAGCGACGATAGGCAAGAGAAACATCGCCTTTATTAGCAGAGCTCGATCGCTCTTCGAAAGGCTGTGCCACGTTTCGGCCTTACGCCTCAGTGACCTGTAAAAGCCCATGTTGTTCACACTCCTCGACCAGGCGGATGGCGTCGCTCGTCAATTTGCTTTCATCCACTTCGTAAATTCCCACGAGTTTCCGAACGGCTTGTGTCACAGAATCGCTTTCTTGAAGAGTGGCGATTATGCGCGTGCCAACCTCATCAAGCGCGAAATAGTTTTCCGTATTCAAATTGAGAAGTATTGCGTCGTCGCCAACCTTCTGGATTAGGACATCTTTCGCCAGTCGCACGCGAGCCTTGGGGTCAATACTCATACCTTGGACGGCTTGATCTCATCTTCAAAACGTTAGTCCAATCCAAATCCTACCATGACGTTGACAGCAGACAATAAGAGACGCGCGCTGCTCCCCAGCGCGGCACCGCGCATCTGCTCACCTGCCATTTTGTGCTTTGGTCTTCACGCGCATTCTCGTATTCTATTTTGCTATCTCAACGGATGAGCACGCCATTGTTGTCGCGGGGACGACGTGGCTGCGACCCGCCAAATTCTTAGCATCCGCTTCTGGTATAGTTAATGTCAAAAGACGGAAACAGATGACTCCTTAATGTCGGGTTGATTCAGGAAGCGGCGCAGCACACAGCACGAAATATGATGTCGAACCGAAAAACTTGCGACGTGTTGATATGTGGAGCCGGCGGCTTCATCGGCGGCTGGCTTGTCGCGGGGTTGCGTTCCGTTGGCGGATTGTCAATTCGCGCGGTCGATATCCAGCCCGTCGGACAATGGTATCAGCGCTTTGATGATGTAGAGAATCTCACACTTGATTTGCAAGACCGCGCTGCCTGCGAGCGAGCTCTGAGCGGGACAGTGCGTGAAGTTTACAACCTCGCAGCCGACATGGGCGGGATTGGCTTTATCGAACATAACAAAGCGCTTTGTATGCTCAGCGTCCTGATCAACACGCATCTCTTGATGGCTTCGCACAAAGCCGGGGTGCAGAGATATTTCTTTGCCAGCAGCGCGTGCGTTTACGCTACCGATAAACAAACTGATCCGAATGTCACTGCCTTAAAAGAAGAGGACGCATATCCGGCGGCTCCAGAGGACGGATATGGATGGGAGAAGCTCTTTAGCGAGCGCATGTGCCGGCATTTCACGGAAGACTTTGGATTGCACACGTGCATTGCGCGCTATCACAATGTCTATGGTCCACACGGTACCTTTGAGGGTGGTCGAGAAAAGGCGCCCGCGGCCATTTGTCGCAAGGTCATAGCGGCCAAGCTTTCCGGAAAACACGAAATTGAAATCTGGGGTGACGGCAATCAAACGCGCAGTTTCATGTACATTGACGACTGCATCAAGGGTACGCGCTTGATGATGGACCGCGACATACCGGGACCACTCAACATCGGAAGCAGCGAACTTGTATCAATTAATCAAGTGGTGGACATAGTGGAAGAAATCGCGGGCCTGAGACTCAAGCGCACCTACAATTTACGCGCGCCGAGAGGCGTGAACGGCCGGAACAGCGATAATACAAAGATCCGGGAAATTTTGAATTGGGAGCCATCGATCAGTTTGCGGGAGGGTCTGGAAAAAACTTATCACTGGATCTACGACCAAATGCTGGCCGAGCGATAGCGATCTTCCGCGAGTCTCCCATGCACGAACCCAGGTTCGAACAGATCCTTGGAGTGCGTTTTTTCAACGGCTCTGGCACGGACGCGCTGGAATTTATTTCGCGCAACGGCGGATATACGGTTGTTCCAGCGGCTCCGGCGTTAGCGAACATAGATCGAGACCAGGACTATCGCAGGGCACTTGTGGAATCCGACCTTGCCATCGCCGACAGCGGTTTCATGGTGCTTCTCTGGCGCATCCTTCACAGGCGCAAAGTCGTGCGAACCTCAGGTCTTCGATATTTGCAGCTTCTTCTGGATAGAAGAGAAATTCGTGAACCCGGGCGCCTCTTTCTGGTTTTGCCAAGTGAGATGGCGCGGACAAAAGCTCTGAAATTACTTTGTAGCGGAGGTTATGAAATCGCCGCAGCCAACACTTATGTCGCACCAATCTACGGATGTGACGTCGCAGACCATCAAATGGTTTCGATTCTCAACGCAAGCCAGCCACCACACGTGATCATTGGGATCGGCGGAGGCGTACAGGAAAAATTGGGCTTTTATTTGCGCGAAAATCTTGCATACCGCCCGGCAGTCCACTGCATCGGAGCCGCTCTAGGGTTTTTAACCGGCGACCAGAAGCCGATCCCCGGTTGGGCCGACCGCTTTTATCTCGGGTGGTTTTTGCGCCTGATTCGTCAGCCGAAACTTTTCGCAAAACGATTTCTGCGCGCCTTTGAACTTCCATGGCTAATCTTGAAGTATGGCGAGAAGCTGCCGCCGCTGAAACGGGGCCGGAGATCGAAAGTCGGAGGTCAGTGATCAGTGATCGTACTCAGAAGCGCGTCTTGGTGCGAATCGCGAACGGCAATCGAATGACAAGACGCTACGATTGTAGCAGAGGTTAATGGTTAGTGGCCAGTGGCGGGCAGTCGCCCCTCAGATAGATTGCTGAGCTTTTCAACTCTGCTCATTTTCCCATCAGGTGCCGTACATCATCGCTTGCAGCTCATTCATTAGTTTTTCCCTCGCGCTTCTCGCTGCGACCGTTTTCGCGGACACGAGCCCGCTGAAAAAGGAGTCACAGCGGAATCGAACTCCGGGCCCAGCGCTCGTTCAATCGCCTGCGTCAAAACAGGGCTTGAATTTCGTCGTAGGCGTTCACGGCCTCGATTCACTCTCATTCAATGAACAATCGCTACTCAGTTCGCCCGAAAGCGGAGAATTGCGGCTGCAGAAATCTGTTTTTCGGGCTGTGCTCGACGCACTTCTTCCTGGTTCTTCATCGCGAGCCGGAACGCCGAATAAGAAGGCCGACACAATCCACCTGAGTTACCCCTGGGGACGCATCTCCTGCAGCTACGGCAAAGAAGACGATAAAATCACGATGAAAATTGAGATTTCGAATACCAGCTCAGAATCGCTCAACGAACTCTCCATTCGTTTGATGGAACTGAACTTTCCGCGTATTCCCAACGGCGGCACGCTTGAGGCGGGTATGTTCGGATTCGGCTTTAAAGGCCCCGAGTGGCCCTTGGGTCAGTGTCCAGCTTCGATTCCTACGGTTGCCGATCCACGCTTTGTTGTGCCGCTTGTCCATGTGGATTACGGAACTGGAGCACTTAATTTGTGCAGCGATGATGTGGAATGTGCCGTGAATGTGCCCTATTCAACGAATTTCCTGGCCAGAACCAGCTATCCATTGGTCATCACTTGTAGTGACATCAAACCCGGGGTTACCAAGGCATTCAACGTTTCCCTGCGCTTTGGCCCGGCAGGCGCGCGCATCCAGGATCTCTCAGGCGACGTTTTGGAACGGTACGCAGGGAAGTATCCATTCCAGTTGACCTGGAACGATCATCGCCCGATTGGCGCGATGTTTCTGGCGGGCCCGCAAATCAATGTTGCGAGCAATCCGCGCCGCTGGATCATGAACTTCGGCGACATCGACATTACTAATGACAAGGGTAAAGCAGCTTTTCGAGCCGCGCTTCTTAAGCTGGCCGATAACAGCGTTCAAGTCCTAAAGGATATTGGTGCACAGGGAATGATCACCTGGGATCCAGAAGGCGAGGAGTTTCTCGGTGCCTGCTATTACGGCGATCCGCGCCTTGTCCCGAGCCTCGCGCCGGAAATGGAGTTTAAGAATGACAGCGCGAAAAGCGTGATTGACGAATACTTCGAGAAATTCCGAGCTGCCGGACTAAAGGTGGGTGTATGCATTCGGCCGCAGGGAATCGCGATGGTAGATGGCAAGCCGGTGCACCAAGCTGCCGATGACGAGCACGCGGCCCAGATTCTTCGGGAAAGGATTGCCTACGCGAAGCAGCGTTGGGGTTGCACACTTTTCTATGTGGATTCAACCGCGACCGTAAGTGGGTCGCTTAATCCGGACGTTTTTAAAGCGGTCGCGGACGCGTATCCCGATGTCCTGTTGATTCCCGAAAATGAATCGATGCGTTACTTCGCCTATTCGGCGCCGCTTAATTCCTATGTGCACCACAGGGTGACCTCGACGCCGGCTGGTGCACGAATGGTTTATCCAAAAGCGTTTAGTGTGCTGATGGCGCCTGACGGCGATCGGCCAGAGGATCATCACACTTTGGTAAGCGCCGTCCGCCGTGGCGACATTCTGCTTTTCAACGGCTGGTATAACAGCGACGGGGCGAAGAAAATCAAAAGACTCTACGAAGAAGCGAGCCCGCTATCGGAAGTCAATAGTGAGAGTTCAAATCAGTGATCACGAGTCATTCGTCTTTAGCAGCCGGGGAATCTTTGACACCTGAGTTTTTTCCGCAGATATTTGGTCCCAATTCGCCATTGCAGGATGTGATGCGCCCATTTTTCGTGAACGTGTAACGACGCCTTGCCCAGGTTTATTCATAATGTTGCCGACCTGATTCGTCGCGTTCTCTTTCTCGCGCGGCCATACGGCAGAGCGAAACTGGGTTTGATATTTTCGTTCTCGCTAGCGCAGGCCGTGTTTCAAGTCATCGGGATCACATCGATCTTTCCATTTTTGGCAATCGCAGCCGATCCCGACCGCATCCGCCGATCTGAGTTCGGCACGCGTTTCCTCAGCCTTTTTCCGCCCATGGAAAACCGGCAACTGCTTCTGATAGCCGGTACCATCGCTATCGTAGGGCTCTTTGCATCCAACGCGGTGAACTTGCTGGCCGAGTATGCGCGCACGCGTTACACCCAGAACTTTGCTCACTGGTTACGCCTCCGGCTTCTGCGCCAGATCGCGTCGCAGCCGTACACCTATTTTCTTCAGCGCAACACTGGGAATCTCCTCAAGAAAGTTCTCGGCGACGCGACGAATTACACCCTGGGAGTGCTTCTCCCTTTACTGGACTGCGTGGCGCGGGGGCTCACCGCCGTGCTTCTGTTGGCTATGGTGTTTTTGGTCCAGCCGGTGATCGCTCTGTCGGCGGCAATCGTGTTGGGTGGGTTTTACGTGGTCATTTTTCGACTTCTTGCCCGCAAACGCCGAGACGTGGATGAAAATTTGAGAATATCTGTTGCTGGGTTCTTCCGGGAAGCCCAACAGATGCTCGGCGGGATTAAGCCGGTAAAAGTTCATCGCGCCGAAGAATATTTTCTCGACCGTTTTGCCGGCCACTCCGCGATTATCGCGCGGATGGGTGCGCGACTATCGATCTTTGGCACCAGCGTTCGTTATCTTGTGGAACCGCTTGCTTTCGGCGGTCTGGTGCTGGCTGTATTGCTGCTCGCAATGAGAGGCCGCGATTTCTCCGACATTCTTCCGAACCTGGGAGTGATGGCCGTTGCAGGGTACCGGCTACTGCCTTCGGTCCAGTTGCTTTACAGTCAGCTAACTCAGGTCAGCGCCATGCGCCACGCCGTGGACGAGGTGTACGATGAATTTATTGCCGCGGAGACCGACACGTCCATGCCGCCGCGGATCCGTGGCGATGCTTTTGGCCGAGCGACGCCTTTTCATTGGGATGAGGCGATCAGTCTGCGCGAAGTTAGTTTTCGTTATCCCGGTGCATCACGACTGGCACTAGACGGCCTTTCTCTGACCATCCCCAAAAACACTTCGCTCGGCATCATTGGCCCAACCGGTTCCGGAAAATCGACTCTGGTCGATTTGTTGCTTGGCCTATACGAGCCAACCGCAGGCGAGATCGTGATCGATGGCCAGCTCCTTACACCTGCGCTGGTGCCCTCGTGGCAAGCTTCCATCGGTTATGTGCCACAGGAAATTTTTCTCATCGACGATACGATCGCGCGTAACGTCGCGTTTGGCCTGGCGGATAATGAGATCGATCCTGCGTGGCTGCGTGAAGCTTGCGCGACAGCGCAGTTACTCGATTTCATTGAAACGGAATTGCCTGCCAGCTTCGATACAATCGTGGGGGAGCGTGGTATTCGTCTTTCCGGCGGGGAGCGGCAGCGCATCGGTCTTGCGCGCGCGCTTTACCGTCGTCCGTCGCTGTTGATTCTGGACGAAGCAACCAGTGCGCTGGATATCGCTACTGAAGCAAAGCTGCTCGAGGCGCTGGGCAGTCTTGCGGGCAAGCTCACGATGGTTGTGGCCGCTCACCGTCTTAGTGCCGTGGCAAATTGCGACCAACTGATTGATCTGCGCAGCGCCGCCGGTGTCGTTGCGGAGGCTACACGGTGAACGCGACCCTCTATCGTTGTTGAATGGTGGCGAAACACCAACAAGGGCGAGGGTTGCTGATGGAATCGCCGTCCCCTTTAGGAGATGGCGGCCAGGAACTTGATCCCGGCGAGCCTACCGCAGATGTCGATTACCATTCCACACAATGAGTATGCTGCGGAGCTATTTGAAGCGGAAGATTCGCCCAAAGATCATCGACTATTTTCACCGTTTCTATTACCACAGCATGGAGACGTGGCTTAAGAACACGTTTCTCGGATACGAGATTCGACAGTGCCCGTTAGATTTGCAGTTGTATCAAGAACTCCTGACGCGAATTCGCCCATCTTTTATTCTTCAGACGGGAGTCGATCAAGGTGGTTCAGTCCTTTATTTTGCCAACCTTTTAGACTTGATCAAAGCGGGGGCTGAAGGACTCGTCATCGGAATTGATGTCAGCCTGAAAGAACGGGCTCGGACATTGACGCATCCCCGAATACGACTCGTAGAAGGAGATTCTACAGACCCGGCAGTCGTTCAACAAGTGAAGGCTCTGGTTGCCGGACGTACGGGCTTCGTTTCATTGGATGCGGATCACTCAAAAGCTCATGTGCTGAAGGAGCTGCACATTTATAAAGAATTTGTTGGAATAGGAGGATATCTCGTAGCCGAGGACACAAATATTAACGGTCACCCAGTCGCACGGCAATGGGGAGCTGGCCCTTTCGAGGCGGTAGAGGAGTTCTTGGAACTTGAGCAGTGTTTCGTAAGAGATGACGAACTGTGGCAGAGAAATCTTTTCTCCTTTCATCAGTATGGCTGGCTAAAACGAATTCGATAGTCGCAGATCGGTCCGTGGCGAACTCACGCACGGTGCTGTGCAAGCGTAATCGCCAAGAACAGGCATCCATGTCCAGTTGGACTGAGATCGATCAAGCAAATCTTGCCATCGAGCATTATTATAAGCGTGACCGATATGTTTAGCCCCGTGCCCGTGAGTGTATGCATGCCGATATACAATGGCGCTCTGTACATCAGGGATGCTATCCAGAGTATTTTCAATCAGACCGTCATTCCTCAGGAAATTATCGTTTCCGACAGCGGTTCTTCGGACGGCTCGGAAAATATCGTCCGCGAGGAGGCGCAGCGATCAAAACTGAAGGTCATTATCCTGCCGGCAAAAACTCCCGGGATGGTCGCGAATTGGAACAGCACAATCCGCGCGGCGTCAGGCAAGTACATCAAATTTCTCTTCCAGGACGATCTGCTGCACTCAAACTGCCTTGAGGAGATGGTCAAAGTAGCCGAGTCCGATAAACGGATCGGTCTCGTTTTTAGTCCGCGCGATTTACTCGTTGAACCATCTGTAGAAGAGGACTTGATGACCCAGTGGCTCCTGCAACATCCGAATCTCTCTGCGGCGTTTGGCAATCTCGAGACCAATCAAGCTGGATCGTTGCTTCTGAGATCGTCTAAGCTCTTGCAAGGGCCGCTCAACAAAATTGGAGAACCCACAGCCGTCTTAGTTCGGACCGATTTATTCCATAGGGTCGGATTGTTCAATGAAAACATGCGTCAGCTGGTCGATATGGAAATGTGGGTACGCCTCATGGCGAGTTCCCATGTTGGATATATTCCCAGGGCGTTGAGCTCGGTGCGTTTTCACGCCGGGCAGGCAACGAACCGCCACAGAACTGAGGAAATAGACCGTTTCGAGAGAGATCGTTTGCAGGACACGCTGAGAACATTAGCAATTTATCCGCTGCTACATTGGCGGGTTAAGTGCGCGCTGCGATTCGCACAACTACGGCGAAACCGTTTCTGTGTTAAGAAGAAACTTCGCTCTCTGGCAGATCAAAGCAGACAGCCTCCTGTCAGTGCGCCGGAGGGCGGACCTGATCCGCTAATTCCTCCTGATTCACTACACTCTGTTGGGTCGCATGGGTCAGCTGAATACGTAGCGATCGGCGAGGAATTTTTCCGATATTTTATAGACCTCTGCGAACTAAAACCGGATGATCGCGTGCTGGATGTTGGCAGTGGAACCGGCCGCATGGCGCGGCCCCTGACAAGATATTTGAAGGGCGGGAGTTATGAAGGCATTGATATTGTTGCGCACTCAGTCCAATGGTGTCAGAGAACCTACGCCTCACGTTATCCAAACTTTCGTTTTCATTTTGCCGACATCTATAACAAAGTTTATAACCCCGACGGGAAACACAAGGCGAGCGAATATCGTCTCCCCTTCGAGACCTCGTCGTTCGACTTTGTTTTCCTCACATCCGTCTTCACGCACATGCTGCCGCAGGACATGGAACATTACCTATCCGAAGTCGTCCGCGTATTGAAGTCTAGCAACCGGTGTCTCATCACCTACTTCCTAATAAACCCGGCCGCTTGGAAACTCATTAACGAGGGAGCGAGTTATCACAGCTTCAAGTACGAATTGCCGGGCTGTCGTACTGAGTTCGCTGATACACCGGAAGCTGTTGTCGCGTATAACGAGAGTACTGTTCGCGGCCTATACGCTAAGTACCGATTGAACATTACAGAACCAGTTCTTTATGGCACCTGGTGTAAGAGGAAGGATGGGTTAAGTTGGCAAGACATGATTATTGCGACCAAGCCCGCTGACTGTGTCTAGCGTACAATTCTCGTTCCTCGTGTGGCTTCGAATCGTGGGATCGCGACTTAAACGTTGGATAAAGTCGAAGTTAGACACGTCCCTTCAGAACCCAGCCTGCAAATGACGCATCCACCGATTGGCGAAGGTAAGGTCTCAATTGTTATTCCCTGCCATAATCAGGGAACGAAGTTGCGCGAAGCGGTTGCCAGCATAGAACAGGTGCGTAATGCAAATCTGCTCGAGGTGATCGTCGTCGACGATGGATCATCCGACGTCGAAACCAGAAAGATCCTCCATGAACTCGAGCAAGACGGTCATTACGTTCTAACTGAACCGAACCGTGGCTTGGGGGCCGCTCGTAACGCAGGCATTCGCCGAGCTAAAGGCGAATTCATTTTGCCATTGGGTAGCGACAATCGCCTTCGAGATGCTTACCTGAACGAGGGAGTTTCCCTGCTGAAGAACAACATATGTTTAGGAGTCGTTTACGCTGATGCTGAATATTTCGGCGACAGAACTGGCCGGTCGCACGTACAAGAGTTCGACTTATTGTCAATGATTCGGGGAAATTTCATCGATACTTGTGCTCTCTTTCGAAAGAAGCTCTGGGAAGAGGTTGGCGGATACGATGAACAAATGCCGTGGACAGGGTGGGAGGACTGGGATTTTTGGCTGCGGGTGGCTAACCGCCAGGGTACCTTTGTCCATCTTGCTAAGGTTGGATTCGATCATCGCGCGGGAAGCGATTCTCTGAGACTCCAGGCCCATGAGCATCGTTTGGATCTCCTCAACTATATTTTTGGTAAGCCTGAAATGGTTTGTTACAGGTTGATTCGTGAAATGGACGAACATGCCCAAATTTTGCGGGCGCGAATCCAAAGCATGGAAGATTTAGTCCGAAGCATAAAGGGTTTGCGCAGCTATCGTTTAGGGCGCGGATTACTCGCCCCGGCACGAGTGTTGCGGAAACTGTGGCGCTCTTTTCATTCAGAAGATGCTTCCCTCCGTTGATTCCGGACAGAAAAGCTTTTGGTGCGCGTCCGTGCTGGTCGGTGGTGATTCGGGCTTACAACCTGAGAGCTGCGTATCTGAAAGAAACTTTTCGCAGTGTCCTGGCACAGGATCCCGACCCAGACGAGATGCAGATCGAGGCGATGAATGACGTTGTGCGGCTGGTTTTTTCCGCTTCGGCAATGTCATCCAAAGCAGTTTGCGTATGATATCGAGAATTAAACGCAAGATTAGCGGAACCCTGCAAGCCTTGCGGGGGAAAGGTAATCACGGTAATCACGGCTACTGCTCTATTTGTGAGCACCCAGTCTATTTTGAAATCGAAGGCCCTTGGTTGCGTGATCAGTATAGATGCGTCAACTGCAAGAGCATCCCACGGTGGCGCGCATTGATGTCGGTAGTTGCTGAACTTTATCCAAGATGGCGGGAATTGAAGATCCATGAATCGTCCCCGGGTGGCCCGTTATCCGACAAGTTGGCGCGGGAGTGTCCCGAGTATCTTCCTTCTCATTTCTTTCCAGACGCGCCGCGAGGCCAAATCCACGGGGGATTTCGCTGCGAAGATCTGATGGCGCAAACATTCAAAGATGGATCATTTGATTTGGTTATTACTTCGGATGTCTTCGAACATTTGCCGGATGTCAGATTGGCAGTCGGGGAAATCATGCGAACCCTGCGGCCGGGAGGAGCACATATTTTTACAGTTCCTTGGTACCGCACCAAGAAAACCTTGGTTCGAGCTTTGGTGAAAGACGGCGTCCTTCAGCATTTGGAAAAGCCCGACTATCATGGCAACCCCATAGATGAAAATGGATCATTGGTTTTCACTGAATGGGGAGTGGAACTTCCTTTTCTACTCCAGCAGTGGGGGCAATTCCCGGTGATTATTCACACAATTCGAGACCGGGCACTCGGCATTGACGGTGAGTTTCGCGAAGTCTTTGTTCAGCAAAAATCTTATCGATAGATGACCGATGAATCTATACGCGTTATCGGCTTTTACCTGCAGCAGTACGATCCGAAATCCGAGAACGATGCATGGTGGGGTAAGGGATTTACAGAGTGGACGAAGGTTATCAAAGCGCGGTGGATTGCTAAACATCACTGCGCATAGCTTTGCCAACTTCCATGGCCAATCCACCTGTGATACCGCCACTTAAAGAGGCTGGTTCGCCGCGTCCTTTCTGGTCTGTAATGATACCGACGTACAATCCACGTTCCAATTTTTTGGAGGAAACGCTGACGAGCGTCCTTCAGCAAGATCCGGGGCCAGACCAGATGCAGATCGAGGTAGTCGATGACGGTTCGAACGATGATACCGCTTCCGAAGTTACTCGCCGGGTTGGCGCCGGGCGGGTGATGTTCCACCACGAATCCGAAAACCAAGGCCTGGCGAATTCTTGGAACCGATGCGTCGAGCGCGCGCGAGGTGATTGGGTGCATATCCTGCACCAGGACGACATTGTGTTGCCGGGCTTTTACGATCTTTTGCGCAAAGGAGCCGAGGAAAGCCATGCTGTCGCGATCTTTTGTCGACACGCGATCGCTAATTCGAACGGACATTGGATCCAACTCTCCGAACTGCACCGGGAATCCGCCGGTCAACTAGACGACTGGCACGCTAAGATCACGGCTCAGCAACTGATTCAATGTGCAGCGATTGCCGTTCGAAGACGCGTGTACGAGCAGCTTGGCGGTTTTTTGCCGCAGCTTCACTACGTCCCTGATTGGGAGATGTGGCAACGAATTGCTTCCCAATTTCCAGTTTGTTTTGAGCCTTCCATTCTTGCGTGTTACCGACTCCACTCAAACTCTGCCACATCGCGGCTAAGGCTCGACGCTGCGGACACACGCGAAGTGCGCGAGATGATCGATCTCACAATGACCTATCACACCCCTTCCCGTGGTCGCGTTCTTGCCAAGAAAGCGCGGTCTTGGTGGGCGGAAGCGGCTGTTTTCCATGCTCGCGAACTGCTGGTGAAAGTCGGGTTTACGCCTGCCTGGCGGCAGATTGTCGGAGCTCTGCGCTTGTCTTACGACCGGCGCATCATCCGAAAGATTTTCTCGTTTTTCGTCTTGTGGCTTCGAATCATGGGAGCGCGACTTAAACGTTGGATGAAGTCGAAACTAAATACATCAGTTCAGAGCCAAGCCTCCAAATGATGACGGCTCCGGTTGCCGAAGGCAAGGTTTCGATTGTTATTCCCTGCTTTAACCATGGGGCGATGCTGCGCGAAGCCCTTACCAGCTTGGAAGAGGTCCGCAATGAGAATCTGCTCGAAGTGATCATCGTTGATGACGGATCGTCCGACGCCGAAACCATTCGAATCCTTAAGGAGGTCGCGGAGGCGGGCTACAACGTCGTCTCTCAGCCAAACGGTGGCTTAGGTGCCGCCCGTAACGCGGGCATTCGCGGAGCCAAGGGCGAATTCATTTTGCCTTTGGACAGCGATAATCGTCTTCGACGCGTTTACTTGGAACAGGGAGTGTCTCTGCTAAAGGAAAATCCAAGTCTAGGAGTAATTTACGCGGACGCTGAGTACTTCGGCGAAAAGACTGGCCGATGGCAAGTGCAGGAATTCGATCTATTGTCATTGATCCGAATGAACTTCATAGACGCCTGTGCCCTCTATCGCAAGGCACTATGGGAAGGGGTCGGTGGGTACGATGAGCAGATGCCGTGGATGGGATTGGAGGATTGGGATTTTTGGCTGCGAGTGGCCTGCCATGGTGGTAGCTTTTTCCATCTTCCTGCGGTCGGATTTGACTACCGTGTGCGGTCGGATTCTGAAATCGTGAAGACGATCGGGTTTGATGCTCGCGTGGCCAGAGAGGCCGTGAACCTAGTCGAGGCCAGTCCGCGTCTGGCAAAACTAATAGACTACATTTTCAATAAGCGCGAAATGTCCTTTTACAAGTGGGCCCGCGAGACAGATGAGGAGGTACAGCTTCTAAGAGGGCTCCGAGAAGTAGAAGCTTCATATTCTTATCGTTTATGTCGCAGAGTGCTTGCTCCGGCGCGACTGTTGCGGAGATTATGGCACCGTTTTTTCTGAGAAATGGGTTCTTTCCGAGCGGGCACAGCCCTTAAACATTGCGGCTGCTCTCGAGCGACAAAGAACCTTCGGAGGTAGTTAACCCATCGCGCTACGCATCTTCCTGCTGGCTTTTCGCGTGTCACCTTTGACGTAGCGTATCTTCACGCTGTAACCCGCTTCATCTGTAACCGAGCAAAACTACCAAATGGACCGCGTGAGGCTTCCGGGGAGTGATATTAAGATTTCCGCGCTATGTCTCGGAGTGGCTGAGATTGGGGTCCGACAGACAGAAATTGAGGCGCATCGGCTGTTGGACTATTGGGTGCAAAGCGGCGGCAATGGCATTGATACTGCAAGAGTGTATTCGGATTGGATTCCTGGAGAGAAGCATCGAAGCGAACGGATTGTAGGCGATTGGCTCCAAGCTGCCGGGGTTCGGGAGCAAATTGTATTGGTCACGAAGGCGGGACACCCTCTCTTGGAAAATAACTGGCGAGTGAGGCTTTCACCTTCGGAGTTACGGCAGGATTTGGAAGGCAGCTTGGAGACGCTTAAGACAGATTACATCGACGTCTGGTTTTTGCACCGCGATGACGAGAGACTTCCTGTCGAAGAGATCATAGACAGCTGTGACGCGTTTGTTCGTGACGGCCAGGTCAAAGCCCTGGGGGCAGCCAACTGGACGGCCGATCGGATTCGCAAAGCGAATGACTACGCTTCCCGAGCGGGTAAGGCCGGCTTCGTGGCTACACAATTGTTCTGGAATCTTGGCAGTCGTCATTTTCGCGGACTCGAATCGACTCAACGCTCGATGGACGATGATGCAGAGCAACTGCACGAAGCTGGCAATCTAGTTGCGATGCCTTTTTCTTCGCAAGCTGGTGGTTTTTTCAGTGATTGGTTGGAAGGAGATGAGGTACGGCGGCTGAAGGCCGAGCAATCCGGATATGCGACAAAGGCCAACTTCCAAACGGCAAGGCTCGCGGGTGAGATCGCTCGACGGAATGGCGTCCCTGTCGGTGCTGTTGTGCTGGCGTTTCTGCGCTCACATCCGTTTAAGGTCGTCCCGATTGTTGGGTGCGGCACATCAGCGCACTTGGCTGCCAGCATCGAGGCTTTGGATTTCGCCTTGTCGGATGCTGACTGGAGGAATCTACGCGAGCTTACAAGCCACAATGACCGATGGTTTAACAAGTATTTGTGGAAACGGCATTGAACAGCACGTCGCATTCTCAAAGGGAAGCCTTTAAGCTTAAGTTCGCTGCCGGTCTTCTGAATCCCTTCAGCGGAATGAACGAATCGGTTCGCCTGGGGCAACTCGCTTTGAATATCCTCTCTCGCTGGTCCGTCAAGCCGTTGTCGCCAAAAGCAGAATCCGGCATGCATTATTTAACCATTGGCGGCCGTACTCATTGGTTGATGCTCCGAGAAAGCATGTTTTCACTTTATTGGTCGTGGAAAAAACTGCCCAGCATCACTGTTGTTTCAGACGGGAGTTGGTCGGCGGCGGATTTTTACCCTGTGTTTTCCTGGTGGCCAGGGAAAATCAATGTTCTTTCCCGCGAGGAGATTATTGCTCAAGCGGACGCTGCGGGAGAGCGCGAGCTCGCGCGCTATGCCGAAGCGAGCGGTTGGGGGTTAAAGGTTGCATCCATTGTCCTTTTAGCGCGTCGTGAACCCGTGCTGTTTGTAGACGCAGACATCCTCTGGTTCAAAGACCCGGCCGATCTGTTGGGCCCCAGCGATTGTTGGGGCAAGCCTCGCGGTGTGAGGGAAAGTAACTGCTATCAACACCGCGAGATGGCACTGCGCTTTTGTCCCAAGGTATTGGAGCCGCCATTTGTCAATGGTGGCATACTAGCTCTGCACGGAGAATTTCTGACTGCAGAGCTTCTACGCGCGATGGTGCGTGAGGCGCTTGCCGACCCCAAGGATGGCACATTCGAACAGACCATCATTGCGAGCGCAGTGAAAATCGGCGGCGAACTATTCCCGGAGAAACTGAGTCTCGTTGAGTTTGATGACGTCGATAGATTTCGTTCCCGCAGCATGAAGAGTGAGGGCTATTACTCGCGGCATTACGTCAACTGGATGCGGCACGTGCTTTACCGTGATGCACTTAGGTTGCGCTTTCATTTTTTTCGCTGGGCTGATAGCAAGGGCAGGCCTGAATCGGCAAGCCAACTTGCCGGAGCAAGTTCGTCAGCCGGCGGGCAGAATGAGTAACCTTCACGGAAATCCCAGCGTTGATCTTACTGGCCGGTTCTGCCCACCGCATTACAATCGCACAGGTCGAGAAGTATGGGTGTCCTGAGTAAAGCGAAGCAGTTTGGACGCGATCTTGCAGCGCATGTGATCGCGCCACTCCTACGCAGATTGGCGCCAGATCCAAAATACTTTGAGCTGTGGCAAAGTCATGGTTTTCATGTTTTGCCGTCCGACAACTACCAGCCCATTCCTGATACGCGCGTTTTGCCTCTTTCGCTTTGGAATCGCATTAGCGATTTGCCGGGCATGGATATGCGCGAAGAGGCGCAAAAGCAACTGCTCTCAGAGATCGCTGCAAGATTTAAGGACGAGTACGCAGCCATCCCGGAAGGAGCTTCGACACCAGAGTTTCATTTTTATTTGGGAAACGTCGCTTTCGAGGCGGTGGACGCAGAAATGCTCTTTGGGCTAATCCGTTTCTTGAAACCGCGGCGCATGTACGAAATCGGTTCTGGTTTCTCTACACTCCTCGCTGCCGATGCATTACGTCGCAACGGCATGGATGGATGTCCGTGCCGGTTCATTGCCATTGATCCGTATGCATCTGCGCAATTGGAATCTGCGCTTCCATCCGGCTTCGAGCTTTGGCGGGTACCTGTTCAGGAGGTTCCGCTCAGCGAGTTTCAATCGCTGGGCGAAAACGATATTTTGTTCATTGATTCCTCGCACGTGTGCAAAATCGGCAGCGACGTGGAATTTCTGTTTCTAGAGGTTTTGCCGCGCATCCGGCCGGGAGTCGTTGTGCACGCGCACGACATCTTTATGCCCCTGGAATATCCGAAGCAGTGGGTGCTAGATTGGCATCGATTCTGGAATGAGCAGTACCTCTTGCAGGCGTTCCTGAGCTTCAATACGACATTCGAAGTGCTCTGGGCCGGTCAGTGGATGCATATCAAATATCCGGAGTTGCTCATGAAGGCGTTTCCTTCGTACAAGGCCGGCGTGTCGGCTGGTAGCTTCTGGTTTCGACGGACGCGTTAGATGGAAAAGCTTAGGGTGCTGCTCGTAAGCATTGTTCCGCCAAGGAACGATTGTGGCGTGCGCATCGTCATGCACCGGCATCTGGTGGAGGGAAATCCATTCAAACTGCACGTGGCCAGTAACGCTGACTTTGAGGACGGCCTTCTGGTGCATACCCCTCTACGACTGCCGTATCTGATTCATCGACTGCGAAAGAGTCGATTCGGTCCGCGATTGGCTGCGTGGATCACGGACTACGAAAATTTCATCTGGCCGCTGACAGGCAATGGAGCTTTGGAAGAAGCGGTGCAACATTTCAAACCGGACGTAGTTCTTACTCTTGCAGAATGTGGATTGTGTCAGATCGCTCGAAAAACGGCGCAGCGGCATGGTTTGCCGCTGGCAGGGCTTTTTCTCGACTGGTTTCCCGTGACGAAAGGCCACTACGGTCACCAGGGGACGCAGGGAATCTTGAGCCGACGGTACCGAGAACTTTACGCCGCATGTGATCTCGCTTTTTGCACCAGCGACGGGATGCAGGAAATGCTAGGGCAGCATCCCAACAGCCATGTCATTTATCCCATGCCGGGAAAATATCGTGTGCCCGTGGAGAACTCGTGGCCACGATCCAATGAGAAATTCCGGCTGGTCTATGTCGGCGCAGTACGAGATTTCTACGGTCGGATGCTATGCTCGCTGATGGAAAAAATCGAAGCGACAACTGACTTGGAACTGATCGTGATCGGACCGGATGCGGACTGGCCAAAGCAACTTCTTGAGCGGGCGCGGGCAAGCGGGATCTATCTCGGTTTCAAGCCACCGGATGAAGCCGCGGAGGTGCTAGCCAGCGCCGACGCTCTGCTGGTTGTGATGAGCTTCGAGAAGGAACACGAGCTGTTCATGCGCACGAGTTTCACCACGAAATTTCTGGACTACGTCGCATTTGGAAAACCTGTGATTCTGTGGGGACCACAGTACTGCACGCCAGTTCGTGTTGCTAGAAGCCACGGCGGAGCTGCTGTTATCTCCACCAGCGACGCCGCCGCAGTCGTCTCCCTTTCCCGTCAAATTGCCGCAGACTCAGCGCTAAGTAGGAAGCTGTCTAATGAAGCGCTGCAGTTGCATCAAACACTGTTTAATCCGAACCGGTTGCAGGATTTATTCGTCCACAAAATGACTGAGTTGGTCAATGGATGAAATTAATGTGATCGTCATTTCCTCGGTTCGCCCCGAGAAAAGTACAGCTGCTGCAGTTACACTGCATCGACATCTGGTCAATCGGCGCGGTATTCAACTGCACGTCCTGCCCGCCGAGCATCACGAGATTGTCCACGGCTCTTTTCACTCTAAGATTATTCCACGGCTCCTGCGAACGTCGGCGCGACGATGGGCAGGTGATATCGATTACCTGATGCACACCACATTGCCATTAGAGAAGCGCCTTATCGCGCCGCCTGCTCGGCTGCGGACAGTTGTTTTGACACTCGCATACCGCAGCGGCTGCTGGGTGGCGCAACGCTATGCGAAGCGGCACGGATTGCCATTGATTGTGAGATTTGATGACTGGTGGCCCGACATCGCCGGGGTTCATGCTCCAGTACGCAAGCAACTGGAGCGGCACTTTCTCGAGCTTCATCGATCTGCGGATCTCAGCCTGTGCATTAGCGAAGGAATGCTCAAAGCATTGGGCCCGCATCGCAACGCACGCGTCATATTGCCGATTCCAGATGCTGAGCCAATCAGGCCATCAGCGTGCAAGGATTCAGCTGGTGAGTTCCGCGTTGGCTACAGTGGCAACATGTTTGATTACAGCGATATGCTCCGTGATCTGGCTCAGTTAGCTGTCAAACAGACGGACGTTCGGATCGAATTCAGAGGACGCCCGAGATGGCCGCAAGCGCTAATGCATGAAATGACACAGCGCCACCTACTGCACGATTTCGAACCCGGACCAGGCTTTGACGACTGGCTGGGTTCGTTCGACGCTTACCTGGTCGTAATGTTTTTTGATGCAGCACAGCGACGCCGTACGGAAACATGTTTTGCAACAAAGCTCGCCGATTACTCGCGCGCCGGCAGGCCGATTGTCATCTGGGCGCCGGAATCATCTGCTGTGGTGCAGTGGGGAAAAAAGAGTAAAGCTGCGCTCTGCGTAACGGACCCCGATGCTCGCGCGTTGCTGGCTGCGCTCGCGGATTTAAAGAGAAATAGAGCCTTGCAACTGGAACTCGGTGTGCGAATACGGCGCGCGTACGAGACAGAATTTTCGCCAGTCGGTTTGCAACAGCAATTCATGGAAGCGTTAAATTCGGTTATCTAGTGTTGCGAAATGTTTGCCGCTGTACTCACCACAATTCAGGAACCGACGCGGGGAGTTGTTAAGCTTGTTGAGAAGCTGGCAGAATACGGAGGCTTACTCGTCGTGGCGGGCGACAAACAAGGCCCGTCGCATTTCCGAAGCCAGCATTTCGCTGAAGGCTGTCGAATTGAGTTTTTAGCACTGGCCGACCAGCTCGCGAGCGAGTTTCATTTAGCGCGGAAACTGCCGGTTGGTTCGTATAGTCGCAAAAATGTTGCTTATCTCCATGCAATTGCTGCCGGGGCGGATTTCCTTTATGAAACCGATGACGACAACGCCCCGCTCGATTCTTGGCAGCTTCGTTCCGAGTCCGTGGCCGCTGCGCGGTCTGTCGGTTCGACAAATGGACGGTGGGTAAATGCATACCGGTACTTCAGCAGCGAGCTAATTTGGCCCCGCGGCTTCCCGCTGTCCGAAGTTCGCTCGGAGGTACCTGAAACAAGAATGGTTGCGGCAATGCGTAGCCCGATCCAACAGGAACTGGCCAACGGTTCGCCGGATGTGGATGCGGTGTGGCGACTAATCTTAGATAGAAATTTCGCGTTCAGCGATGGCGCGCCGGTCGTGCTGGAGCCGGGAAACTGGTGCCCGTTCAACACCCAAGGCACGTGGTGGTGGCCGATAGCATATCCATTGCTATACCTTCCAAGTTACTGCTTGTTTCGGATGTGCGACACCTGGAAAAGTTTTATCGCCCAGCGGTGTCTTTGGGAACTCGGTTACGGCATTACATTTCATGCGCCCGAAGTATTTCAGGATCGCAATCAGCACGATCTTGATCGTGATTTTGCAGACGAAGTGCCGGGCTACACGCGAAACAAAGAAATCGCGAATGTCCTTTCGCGGCTACAACTCGCGGGCGGTGAGGCGCAAATCGGCGATAATCTCCACCGCTGTTATGAGGCGTTAGTTGCTGCAAGAGTCTTTCCATCCGCAGAAATCGAACTGGTTGAGCTATGGCTCGAAAACTTTCGCCTGGCGGCAACAAGGGGGAACGTAGCGTGCGCGAAGAAAACGTCTGTACCAGAGTCGTTCGACCCGATTTAAAGAGTCGACGTGATGGAACCAGTTGCTCTTGCCCTGGCTAGTAACGAACACTACTTCCCCGGACTTTATTGCGCAGTGACAAGTGCACTGTGCCACTTGGATCCGGCACGAGAAGCGGATGTGCGAGTAATTGATGGCGGAATTTCCGATAAGTCCCGCGGAATTCTTTCGGATTTGGTGGGACGGTTTGGCCGGAAGTGCCGATTGACGTTCGTGGCGGTCGATCAAGCTATTTTTCGCGGCGCGACCCTTGGACCGGGCCAATCGCACATGACTTATTGCCGCATATTGCTGCCACACTTGTTAGATGTGCCACGTGTAATCTACCTCGACTGTGACGTATTGGTGTTCCGGGATCTATCAGAGCTGTTTGATCTTGAATTGTTGCCCGGCAAAGTCCTCGGCGCTGTTCCTGATTCGGAAACGTTGTCCATCGCGGAAGACTCACCTCACATGGCAGATGCCGCCAACCCTGGTGCCGAAGGCGCTTACTTTAATTGCGGGGTAATGTTATTGAATCTGGAACGACTCAGGAATGAGCATTTCTCTGAATCCGCCATCGAATTCTTAAATCGCAGGCGGGGGCAGTACCGTTTTTGGGATCAATCCGCCATCAATTTTCTTCTCCACGAACAGATTCACGAGTTACCTGAATACTGGAATCGATCCTCCTGGCGCTTTGATACGCAGAAGAACAACGATCTCGAATGCGTGCTTCACTACACGACTTCAGCGCCTTGGCTCGGCGGAACACCGGGCCCGGCCCAGGTGTTGTTTGAACGATTTGCTGCGGATGCGGGTTCGCCTGTAAATCGACAAATAGCGGCTTTCAAAAAATCGCGGCGGCAACAATTCTTTCGCAATGTGCTTGCACCTTTTCGGGCGCTTGCTTTTCCGGTGGTGTCCTTCTTTTACAAAATTGCCGGACAAAAAGAAAAATGTGCGGGATATCAGAAAGCGGCGCGGTATTGGCTCT
>Ga0137415_10001764_pt1 | contig 21499 bp, 19 predicted proteins | sample CZODoug3_1_1_16f_FD_183082 | JGI IMG/M metagenome (GOLD analysis project Ga0137415, IMG submission 183082) | Vadose zone soil fungal communities from Angelo Coast Range Reserve, California, USA - CZODoug3_1_1_16fungal (Hybrid Assembly) | ecosystem: Environmental > Terrestrial > Soil > Vadose...
GGCCAGCTCCGCCTCAAGATCGGCGACGCGCGCGCGCAGCGCTGCCCCATCGCTCGGAACCCACTGCCCATTGGCATCCTGCATCACGTCGCCGCGCCGCAGAATGGTACGCTCGATGCGCTGTATTGATTGACCCGCAATCTGTTGCTGTTGCTCTGCGTCCATCTGGCGTGCCGCAATCGCCTCAGGCATGCGGTCACCGAATTTCACCGGGTCCAATTTTGACGCGATCCATTTCAGGGCATCCACCTTAACCCGCAATCTTGCAACCCATTCGTGATTGCAAACCTCCGTACCGCGTTCATTGACGATCGTATCTTGCGAGCTGTCGAACGCCAAGTCTTTGATCTGATCGAAAAAAAAATCAGCCTGCGCCTGCCTTGCCACCTGATATTGCTTCCGCCGGCCGTCATCGTTCGCCATCCATCGCAGGAACGTTGTGCGCGGTGGCGAGTCGGCTTCCTTGCATATCGCGCTCAGCGTTTCGCCTTCGGCCATCCGCTCGCACACCATCGCGAACTGCTCTTCCTGGAATTCGGTTATGTGTTGACTCACGACTCAACTCCTATTTGCACTTCAATTATCCGTTGACTTGATCTTCCGGAGCGCTGCGACACTCATTGCGACGTGTTTTTCCAGGTTTGATGTTAAGTGTTTGAGATTTCAGTGTAGCGTGTAGCAAAGCGTAGCTTTTGTGTAGCAATGCTACAGGTCCGAAACGTAGCGTAGCGTAGCAAAACCCTATAAGGGTTTGCTGCTACACGATGCTACGGTGGCACGGGACACGGGGATAAGTTTCCAGGTTGAGGTTTGATCCGAACTTGGCCGTTCGGTTCTGCAATTATGTGTTGACTCAATCCTTTCCGAATTCTCGCGAACGTTGAGCGCGGATTCTTGTCATCTGCTTTTATCAGGCCGCCCCTGGCCAATTCCTCTTTCCAGTAATCCGGATTCACAGCGCCATCCTCGCCATGCGTCGCAATCACCCGCATGAGCGCGTCTAGGGCTTGCGTCTGTTTGCCTGTGGTTCGCTGTGAAGCCGCTGGATGGGCTTCCCTGGCCGGCGTGTGAGCCGCCAGGATGGCGGTGGTGTACGGCTCTCGATCAGTACCGTCCGACCACTTGCGAAGGACCATCACTTCTTCCATTTGGAAGGACGCAATCGGTCTCTCGGGTTGGTCGTTAGCCTTGACCACCGTAGCAGTCCGCACCTTGTCGCCGGATATTTGAACCGCCAGGTCGACATGTCCTAGCCTTGCATTGCTGCCGCGTTCGCCAGCGTTGGGATTTTTCCCCGTGTGACCGATCGTTGCAATGTGAACACTGAGACGTTCGTGGATGCGCGTTAGGTTGGCGGCAGCAGTATTCTGAGTTTGCGCCTTATCCTCATCGCCGCTCGCTATCGCTTTCGAGAACGTATCGATGATTATGAGGCCGACAGGGATTTGCGCCCAGTCCTCAAATTTGAGAACGGTATCCACTATCTGATCTACACAGCCAGGATCGAGAAGGTTGATTATTTCGGAAACAACGGCGATCGGCAGAGGAACCGGATTGTCACGCATCTTATAAGCGCCGATGCGGTTCCGCACTAAATCCGCGCGCTCTAACGCAAAGTAGATGCTGGCACGAGGCTCCGCCAATTCGTCTTCCCGTGTGACATACTCATGTCCGTGCCAGTCACGTCGAAGGGCGATGCTGAAAGCCATGTCGAGCAACAGCGAGCTTTTCAGCGAACCCGGCGGCCCGAACCAAGTTGAATCTTCGTGAAGTGCGATGAGATTTTTTAGTAGGTAGGGCTTTGCCGCGCTCTCAGCGCAGTCATCGAAAAATTCAAAAGGAAGAGCATTGGGATAGTTCGTTTCCATTGATTGGGCCAGGCCGCAATGCGGCTTAAGAACCCCCCAACCAAGCGCGCTTTAAGTATTTATTCAGGCCGGTTGCATTACAAATCTGGTTGTTCCGTCCAGCCCTTGCAATGAATCAGCCCCGGTCGCGCCAGCGGTCGGGGTTTTTGCGTTTAGGCGGCTTCCGTTTCGCGCGCGGTTCGCCAGGTGCTGTACGCTTCACGGCTTATTCGGCGATTGCTGCCGATCGGATAAGTCCGCGGCGCTTTGCCCTGCGATTGCAGCTTATAGAAAAACGCGCGAGAGATTTTTTCGGCAGCGCAAAACTCTTGAATAGTGAACGACTCGTCCATTTGTCCGGTCTCCATTGGAATGATGGCGGACACCACATGTGTCCATATATCCAATCAGGCCGCCATAGAACTCAACAAAACAACAACGAGCGACTCGATTTAGACACCGCCGCAATAGGTGGCCCAAGTCGTCATCAGTTCGCGCCGCTTTACCAAGGCTGTCGATCGCCGATAGGCGGCCTCGGTTTCATCGCTGACCGCGTGCGCCAGAGCCATTTCGGCGATATCCCGCGGGAAGCTTGTGCAGTCACCGGCCCAATCGCGGAACGTCGACCGCATGCCGTGTGTCGTTGCCGGCGTATTGATGTGCCGCGCGATGCAGTTCGAAAGGGTGACGTCGGAAACGGGGCGGAACGGCAACTGCGCGAGTGCTAGCGGCGTAAGCGGCACTTTGTGCTCCCGCTCCCCTTTCATTCGCATGGCCGGAATCGTCCAAAGATCGCCTTTAACTTCGGCGGCCGGGTCAATGTCGGCGCCCTCGTTGAAGCGACAGGCGGTCAAGATGATCCACCGCAGCATGCGCGCTGCGTCGCTCGTGTCGCCGGCCAGCGATTTCCAGAACTCCGGCATCTCTTCATAGGGTAGGGCGGGGTGGTGCTTCACTTCCGACTTTTTGCGCCGGGCAAGCATTTGGTCGATATGACCGCGCCAAAGTGCCGGATTTTCTCCGGTTCGCAGGCCTTCCGCTTTCGCGGCGTTCAAAATCACCTCGATTCGCCCGCGGACGCGCCGCGCCGTTTCCTTCTTGACGTTCCAGATGGGGCGCAGAACCTTTAAAACCAACTCGGTGTCGACGTCCGAAACCGCGGTGTGCCCGATAATCGGATATGCGTAATCGCGAAGGCTGTTGCGCCATTGCTGGCGGTGCTTGTTGTTTTTCCATCCGGCTTCCCGACCGGTGATAAACCCATCGGCGTAGACCTTGAACGTGAGAGTTCCCGTTGCCGCCGCCTTGGCCTTGGCGCGCTCACTGATGCGGTGTTCGATTGGGTCGGTATTGGTGCGCACCATAGCGCGCACACAATTGGCCGCTTCGCGTGCCTCCGCCAACCCGACGTCGCGCATCGGTCCAAGGCCCATGAACCTCTCTTTGCCAGTCGTCGGCGACGTGTACCTAAAGACCCAAGAACGGTTGCCGTGCTTGTCAACGTCGAGTCGCAGGCCGTCACCATCGCCTAGCTTGTCGCCAGGTTTGGCATTTTTCACCGCCAACGCAGTCAGATTTCCCATCGCTAATCCCTCCAAAAGTGTCCGCCTAAACCCACGTCCTCACCCACGTCGGTAACGTAGATGCGGGTTGACACCTGGAAACATTGAATGACGCGCAAGTAAAAGTTTGCGTTAAGTTACAATGGCTTGGGTGTCAGGGATGGACGTGTATAGACACTGATGGATTAGCAGGTGGCGGAAGGGGTGGGATTCGAACCCACGGTACCCTTGCAGGCACGCCGGTTTTCAAGACCGGTGCCTTAAACCACTCGGCCACCCTTCCGTCTTCCGAATGCGAGCGGCTTAGCAAAGCGGGCAGGGCCGCGAAAGGGGCAAGTAGGGGCGAGGCCGACCTTGCCGGATTAGGATCGGCACGCGCGGGCCAAAGGGCGCAACCCTCTGTTAATGATCTCCCTTAAAGCGATATTTCCGGCTTTCGACGACGATCCGGCCATCGATGTTTTTGGCAATTCGTAACTCGGGGCACACCAAAATGACGATTTCACGCGCGTATGCAGTCCTCATCGCATCGGCCGCCGCAGTGATGGCCTTGCCTACCGCGGCGTCCGCGGGATGTTATAGCTGCTACACGCCGCCGCCTTGCGCCACCTGCTACCAGCGCCAGGCCGTGCCGCCGCAATACCGCACCGTCGATGAAACCGTGATGGTGGCGCCCGGCCGCGCGATCGCCCATCGCACGCCGGCGCAGTACCGCACCGTCATGGTGCCGCAGACCGTCATGGTCGCGCCTGAAGGCGTGCAGTACGAACAGATTCCGCCGCAATACGCGACCCGCCAGCGGGTTGAGATGGTGGCGCCGGCGCGCGAATATTACGTGGCGGTGCCGCCGCGCTGCGGCTCTTGCGGCTACTGATTTTCAGATCTCATGACACGGCGGCCTCCGTCGCTATGGAGGTCGTCCTCAAGCCAAACGTCCTGTCTTAGGGCGCGGGGAAGCGGGATTGGGTGTGCAGCTAATTGCCGGGGCGTGCAGCCGGGCGAGTAGGCCTCGCGGCCGGCCTTGACCGGCGAGGCCCTTGAGGGGCGTACCTGACGTCAGCTAAACGCGAACGCCAGCAAGCTCGAACACAGCAGCACAAGACTGGCTGCGGTGAGGGTCAGGAAACCGTCGGAGACCAAATCGTGATTGCGCATGTTACACCTGCCACGTCCGATGCTCGTCCTAATTGATTAAAGTTTTCCGAACTGCTCTCCTGGAAAGAGGTGATGCGTCCTTCCGTCGCTTTATTCCCGTACCGGGGCTTTCAGGCCCTGTAGCGATAGCCTTCGAATGCATGGGCCAGAAAGATCGCTGCGCTCACCAGGCCCATAACCGCCGTAACCGTCTCAATCATCGCAAACTTCCTTTGCGCCCCTGCGCGGGAGAGAACGACTGCTTGCTTGCACAGTCAAAAAGATTCATTTGTCTGAATTAAAGATCGGTCCCGACTGATGATTTGGTGCAACAGGTTGTCTGAAAGCGGGACAGGGCAGGGGTGAATCCGGCCTTGATCGGGCCTTGGGACGCCTGCTGCGGCCGTTGCGTGCCGGTCGATCGGCGGGACCCGCGCGGCAACCAATGATTCACCACGGCGGCGCTCTCCCCATTTCCGCCTTGTTTGGATAGCGATATCTTCACGTTCCGGTGCGGAGGTGGGCCGTATCGTGGCAGTGTGACGTCGATGCCTCAGCGTAGGCAGGCGTCCGGCAGAATGGTAATTGGGGTAGATGGGGATTCGACGGCCAGATCGGATTGTCCGAGCGGCGCGCGGCGCTGTTGCTGTGGCAACGTGCCTTGTCCTCGCCAATTGCGCCTCATCAGGCAAATTCGCTGGCCGAGTCGATCCGAAATACGGCGTGTCCTCGAGTCCCCGGGTCGTCGCCTTCGGCGAACCCGTGCCCAAGGGTGGCGGCACCTACCGGGTCGGCAAGCCCTATACGGTCGGCGGCCGGGTCTATGTGCCGGAGGAAGACGTCAACTACCAAGAGGAGGGCATGGCCTCCTGGTATGGCGATGATTTCCACGGCCGGCTGACCGCCAATGGCGAAGTCTTCGACATGGGCTCGCTGACCGCCGCCCATCCGACGCTGCCGATGCCCTGCTACGCACGCGTGACCAACCTTCACAACGGCAAGTCGCTGATCGTTCGCGTCAATGACCGCGGCCCCTATCACGGCAATCGCCTCATAGACGTCTCGAACAGAGCCGCCGAACTGCTTGATTTCAAAGGTAATGGTGTCGCGCGTGTTCGGGTCGAATATGTCGGACGGGCGCCGCTGGAAGGCTCCGACGACCGCCAGCTGATGGCGACCTTGCGGACCGGCGTTCCGGCGCCGTCGCCCTCGATGGTCCGTGTCGCCTCAGCCCGGCCGTTTGTGCCGGAACTGACGTCGTCGGCCGGCCGTATCAGGGGCGAGGTTCCGATGCCCGAGGGACGGCCCTATAGCCTCGGCAATACTTCGGCCGATGATGCCTCGATCAACGCGACGTCGGAAATGTCCGCCTCCAGCCGCGCGCGTGGCCGCGTCCTCGAAAATCCGCGATCGGTCTCCTACGAAACCGATGAGCGTTACGCGGCGGGGCCAAGCTCGGCCTATCTGCCGATCGATCCGCGCGGGCCGGCCGAAGTTCTGAGCGGTCGCGGGCTCTATTAAGTCAATAGCTTCGCGCAGTTACCTGAGAAACGCGATCAACGCGGCGTTGACTTCGTCGGCACGCTCCTGCTGGATCCAGTGGCCGGCGCCTTCGATGATCAGCTTTTGCTTCAGGTTCGGCAGCACCCGCTCCATATCGGCGACGCGCTTGGCGCCGATCAGGCCGGTGATGACCGAATCCCTGGAGCCTGCGATGAACAGCGACGGCTGATGGATCTGGGCGTCCTGCCATGGCGCGGTCAGGTCCCAGTTGCGGTCCATATTGCGATACCAGTTCAACCCGCCACGGAAGCCGGATTTCGAGTAGATGCGGGTGAAGTAAGCAAGGTCGGCCTCGCCAAGCCAGCTCGGCAAAGGCCGGTCGATCTCGACATCACCAAGAAAACCTTTGCCCTCCTCGACAAAAAGCCCCTTGGCGGGGTCGGAAACCCTTCGCCCCGCCAGCACCGCTCGCATGGTGGTGGCGACGTCGCGCTCGAATTCGGCTTCGGCAACGCCGGGGGTCTGGAAATATTGCCAGTAGAAATTGGTGATGCCGCCATCACGCAGGGCATCAAGCGGCCGGCTGCGGCCGCGAAAAGGCGGCGGAACGCTCAGGCCCGCCACCTTGGTGAAGATGTCAGGGCGGAACAGCGCCGCGTGCCAGGCCACCGGCGCGCCCCAGTCGTGGCCGACGATGACGGCTTGTTTCTCGCCGAGCGCCCCCACCAGCGCCACCATGTCACCGACGGTGTCGAAAATACTGTAGGCGCCGATTTCGGCGGGTGCGCTGGAGCGGCCGAAGCCGCGCATGTCGGGGGCCACGACATGGAAACCGGCCTCGGCCAAGGCCGGGATCTGATGCCGCCACGAATAGGACAATTCCGGCCAGCCGTGGCAGAGGATGGCCAGCGGCCCCTGGCCCTGCTCGAGCACGAACAATTCGATCCCGTTGGCGGAAATGGTGCGTGAAGATGGCATCGCGTTTCCGCCTTGTTTGCCGGATTTTGTTCAGAACTGGCTTGCGCACACGATAGGGTTGTTTGCTCGCTGCTGCAATCGGAACGGGTGTCCCGCGCATCTGAAAAACCTGTGTTGTTTGCGGTACTTCCAACTGTTAGAAGGCGAGGATTCAGGACATCGCCGATGGCACTCAAGACCGCATTTTCCCGCAAATCCGACGCCGCGGCGGGATCGCTTTTGCGCAGCCTGATCGCGGCCGTGATCGCGCTCGCCATCGGCTGCGGCGGCATCGTCTACGCCGCCAACAACAGCGTGCAGGGAGCCAAGAAAGACGAAGGCGGCTTTGACGGCGACGCCCCGACCGCGATCCTGATCGAGGCTTCCAGCGGCAGCGTGCTGTTCGAGAGGAACGCCGATGAGCTGCGGGCGCCCTCCAGCATGATGAAGTTGATGACGGCCGAAGTGGTGTTCAATGCCATTAAGAAGGGCGACATCAAGCTATCCGACGAATACCGCATCAGCGAGAACGCCTGGCGCAAAGGCGGGGCACCCGCGGGCGGCTCGACCATGTTCGCGGTCCTCAACAGCAAGGTGTCGGTCGACGATCTCCTGCACGGCGCGATCATCCAGAGCGGCAACGATGCCTGCATCGCGCTCGCCGAAGGCATCGCCGGCAATGAGCGCATTTTTGCCGCCGACTTCATGACCAAGCGCGCCCGCGAGCTTGGCCTGACCAAATCGACTTTCGGCAATTCCAACGGGCTGCCCGATCCTGCCAACAAGATGACGGTGCGGGAGCTCGCGAAGCTCGCGCGCTATGTCATCCAGACCTATCCCGAGTTCTACAAATTGTTCGGCGAGAAGGAGTTCACCTGGAACAAGATCCGGCAGCAGAATCGCAATCCGCTGCTGAACGCGATGCCTGGTGCCGATGGGCTGAAGACCGGTTACACCAAGGACGGCGGCTACGGCATGGTCGGTTCCGCCGTGCAGAACGACACGCGGCTGATCGTGGTGGTCAATGGCCTGGAAGACCCGGAAGACCGCGCCACCGAAGCCAAGAAGATGCTGGAATGGGGGTTCCGCAATTTCGAGACGCGGCCGCTGTTTGCCGCCAACCAGACCGTCGGCTACGCCAAGGTGTTCGGCGGCGACAGCCGCTCGGTGAAGCTTTCGAGCCCGGAGCCGATCAAGGTGATGGTGTCGAAGAACGGCAATGATAAGCTGATCGCGCGGGTGGTCTATAACGGGCCGGTGCGTGCCCCGGTCAAGCAAGGCCAGCAGGTCGGCATCGTCAGGGTCTGGCGCGGCGCCAACATCGCGATGGAAGCGCCGGTTTACGCCGCCGAAGCGATCGGCGCCGGTTCGACCATGCGGCGGGCGATTGACGGGGCCAGCGAGCTCGTCATCGGAATGTTCCGCGCGAGCGCCGAGAAGCTCTGAGATGGCCCAAGCAATGGCCGAAGCAGCGGTGAAACGACCATCTGGGCGCGGCCGCTTCATCACGTTTGAGGGCGGCGAGGGGGCCGGCAAATCCACCCAGATCAAGAAGCTGGCCGATCGCCTGAATGACGCGAAGCTGCGCGCCATCGTCACGCGCGAGCCCGGCGGCTCGCCCGGCGCCGAGATCATCCGCCATCTCGTGCTCTCGGGCATGGGCAAGCTGCTCGGCCCGGAGGCGGAAACGCTGCTGTTTGCCGCCGCCCGTGACGACCATGTCCGCACCGTCATCCTGCCCGCGCTCAGCCAGGGCGTATGGGTGTTGTGCGACCGCTTCTTCGACTCGACGCGGGTCTATCAGGGCAGGCTCGGGCAGGTCTCGCCGGGGTTGCTCAATGCCATGCAGCGGGTCACGATCGGCGACCTCAAGCCCGATCTGACCCTCATCCTCGACGTTCCCGTCGAAGTCGGGCTGCAGCGGGCGGCGGCGCGGCGTGGCAGCGGTGCGCCCGACCGGTTTGAGGCCGAAGACATCAAATTCCATCAGGATCTGCGCGACGCCTACCAGCAGATCGCCGCTGAGGATCCGGAACGCTGCGTACTGATCGACACCACGGCGGATCCCGATACGGTCGCGGCCGAGGTCTGGGCCGCGCTGCGCGATCATCTGTTCTCAATGGCTGCAGCCGGTTCCGCATGAGCGCCCGCAAGACCGAACAGGAGATCGCGGTCAAACACCCGCGCGAGACCTCTGGTTTGTCAGGGCATCGCGAGGCGGAAACCGCGTTGCTTAACGCCTATCGCTCAGAGCGCATCCCCCATGCCTGGCTGATCGGCGGCGCGCAGGGCATCGGCAAGGCGACGCTGGCCTACCGGATGGCGCGGTTCGTGCTCACGCACCGAAATCCGCTGCTGCCATCGGTACAGCGCGCCACATCGCTCGCGGTCGATCCAATCGATTCCGTCGCGCGGCAGATCACGGCCGGCGCGCATGGCGGGCTGCTGGTGCTGGAGCGCGGCCTCAATGACCGCGGCGTGCTGCGCACGGTGATCACGGTCGACGAGACCCGGGAGACGATTTCGTTTTTCGGCTCGACCGCGGCGGTCGAGGGTTGGCGGGTCTGCATCGTCGATACCGTCGACGAGCTCAATCCGAACGCGGCCAACGCGCTATTGAAAATTCTCGAGGAGCCGCCGCAGCAGTCGCTGTTCCTTTTGGTCAGCCACGCGCCGTCGCGGGTGCTGCCGACGATCCTGTCCCGTTGCCGCAAATTGCCGCTGCGGCCGCTCGCGGTCGACGATGTCATCAGCGCCGCTACTGCTGCCACCGATATCGCGGCCGGCGATCCCGCGCTCGCGGAAGCCGCCAGAGCGTCCGAGGGAAGCGTGGGGCGCGCGCTGAATTTGCTGGGCGGCGATGCTCTGAGACTGCAGCAGCGTACCGCGGCGCTACTCGCGAGCCTGCCGCAGGTCGATCCGCGCGAGCTTCACGCGCTTGGCGACGCGCTCGGCACCAGCGACCGCGTCGCGCTCGCCGCCTTCATCGATGGCATCGATCGTTGGATCAGCGAAAAGCTGCGCCTCGAGGATGCCAACGCGAACTTGGCCCGCCTTGCACGGCTGGCAGAGGTATGGGAAAAGATCGTCCGCGCCGCGCGCGATACCGAATCGTACAATCTGGAACGAAAACCGCTGGTTTTCTCGGTATTCTCGATGCTCGCAGAAGCGACGCGGTAGACCTCCGCCGCTTATCAATCCCGACATCTCGGCTGAACTCTTGAAGGAATTCGTGGTGGCGAAGGCAAGCAAGAAAACTCCCAAGAAGAAAAAGGCGAAGAAAGTTCGTAAAGCCTCTGCCGCGCGCGTCATCGGAAAGGCCGCGGCGAAGAAGCGCGCGGCCAAGGGCAAGGGCGTCAAGAAAGCGAAGAAGACGGTGAAAAAGGCCGCGAAGAAACCGGCCGCGAAGAAGTCAGTCAAAAAATCCGTGGACAAGACGCAGTCGAAGAAACCTGTTTCGGCGCCGACGCCGGCAAGTGCTGTCAAGAAGACGGCCGCCAAACCGAAAGCCGTTATCCCGAAAGCAAAGGCCATTGCCGCCGCAAGACCCGCACCAGCCCCGTCCCGCGAAAACATCTTCTACATCACGACGGCGATTGCCTATCCGAGCGGCCAGCCGCATATCGGTCACGCCTATGAGGCGATTGCGACCGATGCGCTGGCGCGCTTCCAGCGGCTCGACGGCAAGGACGTGTTCTTCCTCACCGGCACCGACGAGCATGGGTTGAAGATGATCCAGTCCGCGGCAAGCGAAGGGCTGACACCGGCCGAATTCGCCAACCGCAACGCAGCGCGTTTCAAGCAGATGGATGAGCGTCTTAACGTTTCATTCGACCGCTTCATCCGCACCTCGGAACCCTCGCATCATCATTCGGTCCAGGTGATCTGGAATCGCATGCAGCAGAACGGCGACATCTATATCGATGTCTATGCTGGCTGGTATTCGGTGCGCGACGAGGCTTACTACGCTGAAGAGGAGACCGTCGTCGGCGAGGATAAAGTGCGGCGCGGGCCGCAGGGCACGCCGGTCGAGTGGGTCGAGGAGAAGAGCTACTTCTTCAAGCTCTCCGCCTATCGGGACCGATTGCTGGCGCTCTACCAAGGCCAGCCGGATTTCATCGGACCGGATTCACGCCGCAACGAAGTCATGAGCTTCGTGAAAGGCGGGCTCAAGGATCTCTCGATCTCGCGGACCACGTTCGACTGGGGCGTCAAGGTGCCTGATGACCCCGAGCACGTGATGTATGTCTGGGTCGACGCGCTGACCAACTATATCACCGGCGTCGGCTTTCCCGACGAGAGCGGCAATCACTGGCGCTATTGGCCGGCCGACGTGCACATCATCGGCAAGGATATCATCCGCTTCCACGCGGTGTACTGGCCGGCGTTCCTGATGTCGGCGGGTGTTCCGCTGCCGAGGCGCGTCTATGCGCACGGCTTCCTATTGAGCAGGGGCGAGAAGATGTCGAAGTCGGTCGGCAACGTCGTCGATCCGTTCGATCTCGCCGATCAGTACGGCGTCGACCAGATGCGTTATTTCTTCCTGCGCGAAGTCCCGTTCGGGCAGGACGGCAACTACAACCATGAAGCCATCGTTGCGCGCATCAATGCCGATCTCGCCAACGATTTCGGCAATCTGGCGCAGCGCTCGCTGTCGATGATCGCAAAACAGCTCGGCGGCGTGCTGCCGATGCCCGGCGAATTCAGCGACAACGACAAGGCGATCCTGGCGCGAGCCGACGCCATGCTGGAACTGTCGCGCAGTGCGATGGCGACCCAGCAAATCCACCAATGGCTGAATGCGGTGTGGGCCGTGGTGGCGGAAGCCAACCGCTATTTCGCGGGCGAAGCACCATGGGCACTGGCGAAGACTGATCCTGACAGGCAGAAAACGGTGTTGTACGTGACCGCGGAAGTGGTCCGCCAGATCGCGATCCTGGCGCAGCCGGCGATGCCAGAGGCTTCGGCAAAGCTGCTGGATAGTCTCGGCATCGCGGCGGATGCACGGAGCTTCGCGGCGCTCGGAGCGGCGAAGCGCATTGCCGCAGGTACGCCATTGCCGCCACCGGTCGGCGTGTTCCCGCGCTACATCGAACCCAAGGTAGATTGAACGGTTCGAACGCCATGCTCATCGACAGCCACTGCCATCTGGATTTTCCGGACTTTGCCGACGATCTCGACGCCATTGTCGCACGCGCCGAGACGGCCGGCATCGGACGCATCGTCACGATCTCGACAAGGGTGAAGCGGCTCGCCGCGCTGCTTGCGATCACCGAGCGGTTTCAAAACGTCTATTGCTCGGTCGGCACTCATCCGCATCATGCCGACGAGGAGGACGGCATTCCCACCAGCGAACTGATCGACCTGACACAACATCCGAAGGTCGTGGCGCTGGGCGAGGCGGGGCTGGATTATTTCTACCAGCACGGTTCCCGCGAGGCGCAGGAGCGGGGTTTTCGCGCCCATATCGCCGCCGCGCGCGCCACCGGCCTGCCGCTGGTAATCCACACCCGCGAAGCCGATGATGATTGCGGCCGCATCCTCGAAGATGAAATGACAAAAGGATCGTTCAAGGCCGTGCTGCATTGTTACACCGGCGGACGGGATCTTGCGATGAAGGCGATTTCGCTGGGCCTGTCGATTTCGTTCACAGGCATTCTGACCTTCAAGAAGTCCGACGCGTTGCGCGCGATCGCAGCCGAGCTGCCGGCCGACCGCATCATGGTCGAAACCGACGCGCCGTATCTGGCGCCCGGAAAGTTCCGTGGCAAGCGCAACGAACCGTCCTACGTGGTCGAGGTGGCCAAAGTGCTGGCGGAGACGCGCGGGGTTTCGCTGGAGGAGATTTCGCGGCAGACCAGTGAAAACTTCTTCCGGCTATTCGCCAAAGTGCCGGCGCGTGAGGCCGCCGCATGACGGTGACGCTGACGATTCTCGGTTGCGGTTCTTCAGCCGGCGTTCCACGGCCGGCGCTGGGCTGGGGCGCCTGCGATCCCAACAACCCGAAGAACCGGCGCCGGCGCTGCTCGCTGCTGGCGGAGCGGACATCGCCACACGGCACCACGCGGATCGTGATCGACACCTCGCCCGATCTGCGCGAGCAGTTGATCGATACCCATGTCGACCACATCGACGCGGTGTTCCTGACCCACGAACATGCCGACCAGACCCACGGCATCGACGATCTCCGCTCGGTCGTGCTGCATCAGCGCCGGCGTATTCCGGTCTATTTCAACCAGTCGACCGCCAAAGACATCATGGCGCGGTTTTCCTATTGCTTCATCGCGCCCGAAGGCAGCGATTATCCGCCGATCTTGACCCGCCATTCGATCGAGGCCAGCGAGAGCCACAGCATCGAAGGCAAGGGCGGTCCGTTGACGCTGTCAGCCTTCCTGGTTCACCACGGCAACATCCCGGCGCTCGGCTATCGCATAGGCGATGCCGCCTATACGCCCGATCTGCACGATATTCCCGAAGAGAGCTGGCCGGCGCTGCAAGGTCTCGATCTCTGGATCGTCGACGGGCTGCGCTACGCCGGCCATCCCAGCCATTTCAGCGTCAGCGACGCGTTGTCGTGGATCGACCGCTTCAAGCCGAAGCGCGCCGTCATCACCAATATGCATTCCGACCTCGATTACGAGGTGCTGCGCCAGAGCCTGCCGGCGGGCGTGATCCCGGCCTATGACGGGATGCGGCTGGTGCTGGACCGGGCGGGCTGAAAAAACCTGAAGCGGAAGTCATTCGGTCGGCCCATCGGCGCCGGCTATTGTCGCACGCCCAGTGGGCGGAGGCTGCGGCTGCATGAAATCGCCGTCTTGCATTGACCTTTTCGCGCAACCCGTATATTGTTATGATCATAACGAATAGATCTGGGAGGATCAGATGCCAGAAGCCGCCGTTATGCGCGATTTCACCGATCGCACGCGATACGACGCCCTGATGGACGTCGTGAAAAACCGTCTGACCACACGTGCTTTCGATTCCAGCTACGCGATGCCATCGGAGCATTATGAATTGATCCTGGAGGCGGCGCGGCATGCCCCGTCTGGAGCCAACGCCCAGCCCTGGCACTTCATCGCCGTCACCGATCAGGACCTGAAAAACAAGATCACGGAATATTTTCGAGAGGAGCAGGTCAAGCGCGCCCGGCTCAAGATGAAATTTCCGACCCCCGACTACCGGGGGCTTGCGTCGGCTCCCGGATTTATCGTCGTCGCCAGCGACTTCCGCTGGATCAAGGCATTTCCGGTCCTCAACGACGGCTCCGAACTCGACAAGATGTACAAGGAGAACGCGGAGCGGATCCTGCTCCAAAGCGTGGCGGCCGCGACCATGTCGGCGCATCTGGCTGCCGCCGCGCTAGGATATAATGTCTGGTGGGTGACGGCGATCGGCCAGGAGAAGGCGCAACAGGCGATGAAGCCGCTGCTCGGCATTCCCCCGGAATTATCGGTGCTCGATATCATGTGTTTCGGCCCGCCCGCCAAGGCGCCGTACAAGCGCTGGAAGAAGGGTCTGGCTGAGATTAGCAACTGGAACAGGTTCGATAGCTCTCACTTCATGACGGACGCCCAGATCGACGAATGGGTGGCAACCACGCGCCACAAGGTGATGTATCGAGATGCAGAGAACGTCGACTAAGGCGGCGGCCAGGCGCCTGGAGTCGGGTTACAGGCTGGAAGATCAGGTTGGGTTTCTGCTGCGCCGCGCCTATCAGCGGGCGTCGTCAAATCTGGTCGACCGGATTGGTCCTCATGATTTGACGGCCCCGCAATTCGCGACGCTGGCCCGGCTCTACGAGCGCGGGCCGCTGTCGCAGAATCTGCTTGGCCGGCTCGTCGCCATGGAGCCCGCCAATATCAGGGACGTCGTGCTGCGCCTGAAGAAGCGTGGCCTCGTCGGCACCCGACGTGATCCGACCGACAGACGGCTGATCCTGATCGATCTGACTTCCGCCGGAGTTTCGCTGGTTGAGGAACTGTTGCCGATCGAAATCGAGTGCACCGCAAGGACGCTGGCGCCGCTCAGCAGCCATCAGAAAAGACTGCTCTACGACCTGCTCGGCAAGCTGGCCGATGGCTGAGAAGGAGCGGCGTCTCTCAAGCCGAAAACGCCTTCGCCGAATCCACCTGATTGCGCAGCAAGAACTTTTGAATTTTCCCAGTGGATGTCTTCGGGATCGATCCGAACACCACGGATTTCGGCGTCTTGAAGCCGGACATGTGGCTGCGGCAGAACGCGATGATCTCGGCCTCGGTCGCGCGGGCTCCGTCCTTCAGCTCGACGAAGGCGCAGGGCACTTCGCCCCATTTTGGATCGGGCTTTGCCACCACGGCCGCGAACAGCACGGCCGGGTGCTTGTAGAGGACGTCCTCGACCTCGACGGAAGAGATGTTCTCGCCGCCGGAAATGATGATGTCCTTGGAACGGTCCTTGATGATGACATAGCCGTGCTCGTCGAGCACGCCGAGATCGCCGGTGTGAAACCAGCCGCCGGCAAAAGCCTCCTTCGTCGCCTTCTCGTTCTTCAGATAACCCTTCATCACGATGTTGCCGCGGAACATGACTTCGCCGATGGTCGCGCCATCGCGCGGCACCTCGCGCATGGTCTCGGGATCGAGCACGGTGACGGCTTGCTGCAGCGGGTAGGGCACGCCCTGCCGCCGCTTGAGCTGGGCGCGCTGGTCGGCGGGGAGTTCGTCCCAGCCCGGCTGCTCGGCGCAGACCGAAGCGGGGCCATAGACTTCGGTCAGGCCGTACACATGCGTCAGCTTGATGCCAATGTTTTCCGCGCCTTCGAGCACGGCGACCGGCGGCGCTGCGCCCGCGATCAATCCGACCACCGGCTTCGCGTGCGCGCCTTTCGGCGCCTCGGGCGCATTGATCAGCGTGTTGTAGACGATCGGCGCGCCGCACATGTGGCTGACGCCGTGCTTTCCGATCAACTCAAAAATCTTCGTGGGATCGACCTTGCGCAGGCAGACATTGACGCCGGCAGAGGCCGCAATGGTCCAGGGAAAGCACCAGCCGTTGCAGTGGAACATCGGCAGCGTCCAGAGATAGACCGGATGCTGGCCAAGATTGCCGGCCAGGATATTGCTGACGGCGTTCAGATAGGCGCCGCGGTGATGCGTCACGACGCCCTTGGGGTTCCCGGTGGTGCCCGAGGTATAGCTCAGCGCGATCGCGTCCCATTCGTCGGCGGGCGGCTTTTCGACGAAGTCGGGATCGCCCTGGGCGACCGCCGTTTCATATTCGATTTCACCAATTCGTTTTCCGCCGGCAAAGGCCGCGTCGTCGACATCGATGACGAAGGGTTTTGCGCCCTGCATCAGCGTCAGCGCTTCTTCGATCACGCCTGAAAATTCAGGATCGACCAGAATGATCCCCGCGCCGCCATGGTCGAGCTGAAACGCGATCGAAGGCGCATCGAGGCGGATGTTGAGCGCGTTCAGCACGGCGCCCGCCATCGGTACCGCGAAGTGCAGCTCGTTCATCGCGGGGATATTCGGCAGCATCGCCGCGACGGTGTCGCCATGGCCGATGCCGCGGCCGGCAAGATACGATGCGAAACGCTTGCAGCGTTCATAGGTCTGTGACCAGGTAAAGCTGCGGCCTTCATAGACCGCGCTGATGTGATCCGGATAGACTGCGGCCGAGCGTGCCAGGAAGCTGAGCGGCGTCAGCGGCACGTAGTTCGCTGGCGTCTTTTCCAGGCCAAGGCTGTACTGGTTTTGAGCGGCGCTCATCGGCTTTTGTCCCATCTCGCAAAATGCTGCTTACAAGAACCCGATCGAAATCCACGGGAAGATCGCGACGATGATCAAACCGATCAGGAGCGCCAGCAGATAACCCCAGATCGGCCGGATGCCCTCGGCCGGATCGACGCGCCCGATGGCGCAGGCGGCATAATAGCCCACTCCGAACGGCGGCGCGAACAATCCCACACCCATCGCCAGGATGATGACCATGGCATAATGGACCTCGTGCACGCCGACCGCACGCGCGATCGGAAACAACAGCGGCCCGAACAGCACGATCGCCGGAATCCCCTCGAGCACGCTGCCGAGAACCACGAACGCCACGATCGATACCGCAATGAACGATGCCGCGCCGCCGGGTAGGCCAGCCATCGACGTCGCCAGCGCGCGGGAAAAGCCGGATTGCGTCAGGCCCCACGCCATGCCGGTCGCGGTGCCGATGATCATCAGGATCGCGCCCGACAGGCAGGCCGTTTCGGTCAGCATCGGCAGCAGCCGCCGCCAATCGAAGCGGCGATAGATCAGCAGGCCGATGACCAGCGCATAGATAATGCCGATGGTGGAGACTTCGGTCGCGGTCGCGATACCCTCGACCACGGCGTAGCGGATTACGAACGGCAGCGCCAATGCGGGCAGGGCGACGACGAAGGCGCGACCGACCTCGCCCGCTTTGGCGCGCTGCACATGGCTCAAATCCTCAGCTCGGTAGCGCCACCACACCAGCGCCGAGAGCGTGATCGCGAGCACCACGCCCGGCAGCAGGCCGCCGGTGAACAGCGCCGAGATCGACACGCCGGTCACCGAGCCGATGGTGATCAGCACCAAACTCGGCGGAATGGTTTCGGTCTGGGCGCCGGTGGCGGCGAGCAGGGCGACGAGATCGCCGGGCTTGGCGCCGCGCGCCTTCATTTCCGGGAATAGCACCGGTGCTACCGCGGCCATGTCGGCAGCCTTCGATCCGGAGATGCCCGAGACCAGGTACATGGCGCCGACCAGCACGTAATGCAGGCCGCCGCGGACATGCCCAAGCAGGCTAGCGAGGAACGCCACCATGGCGCGAGCCATGCCGGTCATCTCGATCAGCAACCCCAGAAACACGAACAGCGGCACCGAGAGCAGGATCAGATGGCTCATCCCCTCGTCCATCCGGCCGACCAGCACCATCAGCGGCGTGCGCGTGGTCAGTGCGAGGTAGCCGAAGATCGCAAGGCCAAAGCCGAAAGCGATCGGCACTCCGGCGAACACGCAGAAGCCGGCGACGCCGACAAAAAAGATGATCAGATTGATATTGCCGAGCGGACGCAGCCAGGGCTGCACCAGCCAGAACAGACCGATCACGATCGCCACCGACACCACCGCCGCCAGCACGGTCCTGACATCGCCGACGCGCGCCAGCCGCAGCAGCGCAAACAGCGCCATCAGGCAAATACCGACCGGCAGCGCCGCGGCGCGCCAGGTATTGGATATCTGCAGCGCCGGCGTCGTGATGAAACTTTCTTCGTAGGCGTATTCGTAAGCCGGCCGCACCACCAGCAGCAGGAACGCCAGCGCGGCGCAGGTCGCGACCACGTCGAGATAGGCGCGCGCCGCGGGCTTGGCACTCGCGACCAAAGCGGTCATCCGCATATGCTCGGAGCGGCGAAACGCAACGGCCGAGCCCAGCATGGCCAGCCACAGGAACAGGATCGAGGCCAGTTCGTCCGACCAGATCAGCGGCTGGTGCAGGCCGTAGCGGGCGACCACGCCGGCAAACAGAATCACGACCTCCGCAACGACCAGGATCGCCGCGGGGATCTCCACCAGCATTCCGACGCAGTGCTCGATCGTGCCGAGAAGGGAATGGCGGCGAGGGGAGCGGGCGGCCACCTCGCCGGCCACTTCTGGCGCTATCTCGGCATGAGCCATGGCACAGGCCCCACGACCGGCTACGACAGCTTGCCGACGGACTTCTCCAAGAGCTCCCAGGCGTGCTCGCCGTATTTGCCCTTCCATTCACTATAGAACCCGGCGGCGCGGAGTTTTTCCCGGAACGGCGCCACATCAGGCTGGTTGAACACGAGACCCTTGCCGGTCAGCTCGTCCTTCACTGTCGCATTGAGCTTTTCGGTATCGGCCCGTTCCTTGATCGCGGCGGCGTTGACGTTCTTGGCGACGATGGTGCGGATATCGTCGGGCAACGCCGCCCAAGCGCGGCGATTGGCGAGGAACCAGAAGCCGTCCCACATGTGATTGGTCAGCGAGCAGTATTTCTGCACCTCGTACAGTTTTGCCGCCGAAATCAGCGCCAGCGGATTTTCCTGGCCTTCGACGATCTTGGTCTGCAATGCCGAGTAGACTTCGCTGAAATTGATCGAGGCGGGCGAGGCATCGAACGCCCTGAACATCGAGGTCCAGAGCGGCGACACCGGCACGCGGATCTTGAAACCCTTCAAATCGTCGGGCCCGGTGATCGGCTTGGTCGAGGACGTGGTCTGGCGGAAACCATTGTCCCAGATCTTCTCCATGACCTCGAGACCGGACTTGTTGATCTCGCCGCGAACATAGGCGCCGAGGTCGCCGTCCATGGCCTTCCAGACCGTCGGATAATCCGGGAACGCAAAGCCGATGCCATTGATCGAGGCTGCCGGAACCAGCGTCGCCAGGATCAGGCCGGACAGCGTGAAAAACTCGATGCCGCCGGAGCGGACCTGGCTCAGCATGTCGGTATCCGAACCAAGCTGGCTGTTCGGGAAAACCTGCAGGTCGAACCGTCCGTTGGTCTCGGTCTTGATCGCGGCGGCCATTTCCCGGGCGCGCGCCACGAAGGGGTGCGACTCCGGAAGGTTGTTAGCGAATTTGTAGGTGAACTCGGCCGTCTGCGCGCGCGCGACCATCGGTGCGCCAAGCCGGCCGAGAACGGCCGAGGCAGCGGATGCCCGAAGCAGCGTGCGTCGTGAAAAGCTCATCTGGTTTCTCCCTTGAGGCTTGTTGTTGTTTTGAGACGCCATCCTATACGGACCCGACGCCGCGGGGTCACCAGCGATCTCGATTACGCTCTAGTTTCTTGGGCGCTTATCGCAGCGGGCGCCAACCGCAGCAATATCGGCTTTCGGGCAAGTGCCGGACGCGAGAAACGCGCCATGCCAGAGCGGCTCAAGCCCTTCGGGCGACGCTCGGCGGGTTACGCCCAAACTGATTTGGCCTGGAAGGAGTTCCTCCTAAATATCTGATCTAATTGTAGATATAGATATTCCATAATATACCTTATGCGAATTAGAGATATCCGGCGGTTTGGTCGGCCGATGTCGTTTCGGGCTCGATCTGAGTCGTTCGTGCTCCATTCAAGTCCGCCATCGCCTTCCCACACTCTCGGTCACGGCTCGCCTGCCGAGCGGAAGACGGCGATAGTGATTGGCCGGCCCTTGCTGAAGTTGAATGCCTCGACGCGCGGTTCACGTTCATAGCGCAGCCCAATCGTTGCTGCGCGCTGGGCAAAAGCGCTCTCCTGATGCATTTCGACGAAGGCAAAGCGGCAATCGCCCTCGCGCAGGAAGTCTGCGGCTCCTGACGCATCGGTGAAACGGGTTTCGGTGCCGGCGAGAAAGACGAGGCTCGGCTCGCCGTAGCCGGCGCTGGCGGCGACCGGATGCGTGCAACCGGACTCGCGCAGCACGGAAGCGAGCGCCACACTCGGGAACAGCGGACCAAGCCTCGGCAGGATCATCGAATAAATGCCGATACCCGTCAGCACCATGGCCACCGTCGCGCGTGTAAGCGCCCGCTCGGCACCGTCTTCATCATACAATTGCCAGGCCAGGAAACCGCAGACGATCGCAGCGGCAAGAAAGGGCCAAGCGGAAAGGACCAGTTCGCGGTTAATGAGGATCGCGCCTGCAACCGCGATGATGCTGAGGAGAATCGGGGTGACGAACCACCAAATGACGTTGAGCTTGAGCCAGCGCCGCCCGGACAGCGCTTTCGCCTCGACCGCTCCGGCGGTGAGGATGGCGATGGCCGGATACAATGGCATCACGTAATGCGGCAGCTTGGTCACGGACAATTCAAACGCGAGCCATGAGGGCACCAGCCATGCCAGGAGGAAGCGAATGGGCGTCTCTCGCCGCTTGGCCCATACCGCAGGTGCTGCCAATCCCGCCAGAATGGAGGCAGGAAAGAAGGTCGCAAAAAACAGCACGACATAGTATCCCGGCGGCGCGCCGTGACTCTCCTGAGAATTCGCAATCTTGCCCAGAGTGTCGTGGACCACGGAATCAAGCAGGAAGGCATTACCCGTGCGGGCGTAGAGCGCGACGAACCACGGCAAGGCGAGAACGACAAGCCAGACGATACCGTAAAGGGGGCGAAGCCCTTGAAGCCAGCCTACGGAACGATCGATGATGGACAGTGTCGCCGCGGTGAGGCCAACGACCATGACGATCACGAGCCCCTTTACCAGAATTCCGGCCGCGACTGCGGTCCAAAATACCGCAAGCAGCGCCCACCCGGGTCGCGCGATCTTGTCGTCGCGCGAAGATAAATAGGCGCGCGCCAGCACCGACATCGCGGTGACCACCGTGAAAAGCAGCATGGCGTCGGCTCTGGCGAGCCGGGCTTCGGCGCCGAGCAGCGTCGAGCCCACCATCATCAAAGCGGCCAGCGCCGCGCCGCGCCGGTCGACAAAGGCGAGTGCGCACCAGTAGGTTGCCAACACAGCGCCGACGGCGCCGAAGAGCGACGGCAGCCGGTAAAGCCAGAT
>Ga0137415_10001768_pt1 | contig 21478 bp, 20 predicted proteins | sample CZODoug3_1_1_16f_FD_183082 | JGI IMG/M metagenome (GOLD analysis project Ga0137415, IMG submission 183082) | Vadose zone soil fungal communities from Angelo Coast Range Reserve, California, USA - CZODoug3_1_1_16fungal (Hybrid Assembly) | ecosystem: Environmental > Terrestrial > Soil > Vadose...
CTCGACGAACTGGAAAAGAAGATTCGCAGAAAGCGCCGTGAGCTTTTCCGGCGAGGCCAGCCATGATCGTTCCTTATGCGCTGCGACTGCTGTGTCTCTGCCTCGCTTCTTTCTTCGTAGTGAATGCAGCCGCAGGTCTGGCGGCGGGTTTGGCGTCGCGCGCGATCATTCGAATGGCGGAAACGATGCGCCCGCGCTCCGCGGCTCATTTTCTGTTCGGCATACGCGTGCTCCCTTGCGTGCTGGGAGCCGGAGCAGTGCTGTTCTTCTGCATCCCCAGCTATCTCTGGTTCGAACCGCAAGCTTCTTCCGAGCGCATCGGATGGACTTGCCTCACGCTTGCGTTCCTGGGAGCAGCAGGCTGGCTTGGCTCCCTCGCGAGAGTCGGGCGCGCCCTCGCCGCTTCCGTTCGCTTCCGCCGCGCGTGGCAAGATGCAGGCAGCGCGATTCTGCTCGAGGAATCCTCGACGGCTGTAATCGTCAACAAAGACGCACCGCTCCTTGCGCTGGTCGGCCTTTTTCGTCCACGCCTGATCATTTCCGATGCCTTGCTCCGCTCCCTTTCCCTGGAGGAGCTGCAAGTGGCATTGCTGCACGAAAATGCTCATCGCGACTCGCGCGACAATCTCAAGCGCCTTGTGCTCCTCCTGGCGCCGGCTCCCATTCCCTTTTTCCGCGTTTTTTCCGCACTCGAGCAGAGCTGGGCAAAACTCTCGGAATGGGCGGCGGACGATGAAGCCGTGCGCGGCGATTCCCAGCGAGCTCTATCGCTTGCTACGGCGCTCCTGCGAGTGGCGCGAATGATGGGCACGGCTCCGTGCCTGTCGTTTCTCCATACTTCTCTGTGCGCCGGTGATCACGATCTTTCCGCGCGCGTTGATCGCTTGCTCGCTCTTCAGTCGCCTCCTGCAAAAACGCTCTCACGGACGCGCACCGTCGCCATCGGCTCGACCCTCGGGACCGCTGCTTGCATCGTCCTCTTCCTGACGTGGCCCGCGACTCTCTCTTCCGTGCACCGGCTCCTGGAACTCTTCCTCCGCTAACGGCAAGCGCATTTTCAGTGGATTGCAGCGCCTCTTGGGCTGCTTCGACGAAATACCTACGACCTGTGGTAGTAGACCGCTGCATTTCGTAGCCTAGCTGCCACGATGAGCATCCGTTCCATTCGGAAGCGTCCCAGAGCCTTTAGAACCGCTATTGTCTTATCACTCTTTCTGGCTCTGCTGCCGTGCGAGCTGCTGGCGCAAAATCCGCGGGGCGCTCTCCGCGGCGTCATTCAGGACGCCACCGGTGGCCGCGTTCCTTCGGCGAAGATTTCTGTCCGTGCAGCGGAATTCTCATTCCAGCGTGAAATCACCAGCGACTCGCGCGGCGAGTTCCGGATCGACGATTTGGCGCCGGGAACTTACCAGGTAAAAGTACAGGCCAACGGATTCGCGCAAGCCAATTCGAACGTGAGAGTCACTGTCAGTTCGGTGCAGGAAATTACGGTCACTTTGAAGCCGCAGCCGGTGCAGCAGAGCATCACGCTGGATCTGGAAGGGCCGTGGTCCATCACCACGCAACCCATCGATACCTCCAGCGCCGTGCATCAGACCATCATCACATCACACGACCTCGACAGCATTCCACTGGCGGCCCGCAGCTTCGCCAATATCGCTTATCTCGCTCCGGGAACGGAGCCACTCGAGCCATCCGATCCCACGAAAGCGCGAATCACCGCGGTGTCCACGGGCGGAAGCTCGGGCTTGAACAATGATTTGACTGTGGACGGCGCCGACAATACGGATGACTGGATCGGTGGATTTCTGCAGAATTTCTCACCGGAGGCTATCGAGGAATTTGCAATACGCACGGCGCAGGAAGACGCAGACACCGGACGCACTACGGCCGCCTCCGTAGTGATCACCACCAAGGCCGGCACGAACTTCTGGCATGGTTCCGGCTCCTTCTACGGCCGGGCTTCGGGGCTCAATGCACGCTTCCCGATTGACAATCCAGCGCCCGATCCCAAGCAGCCTTTCTCCCGGCAAAATTATGTAGGAACTGTTGGCGGCCCCGTAGTGAAGGACAAGCTATGGTTTTTTTCCTCCTTCGAATTCGTCCACGAGGACGCGAGCATCGCGTATAGCCCGGCGAGCCAGGCTGAATTCAATGCGCTCGCGCAACTCGCCGCGGCGGGGGCCATTAACGATGGGATTCGGGGTGTTAATTCGATTGCTGTTCCTTCGAGTGTCCCGGTCCCGTTTCGCGACTACCTCGCGAACGCGCGGTTGGACTGGGCGCAGTCGGATAAATCCCGCTGGTTTCTCCGGGCTTCGGCGGACAGTTACGTCACGCACAACGCCATGGTGCAGCAGGCCGCGCTCCCTTCCACGGGCGCGACTTCGCACAACAATTATTTGAACCTGGTTGTCGGCGAGCAGTACACTTTCAATCCGTACTGGGTCAGCTCGTTCGTATTCAATGCCAGCGGGCTGCATCTGACCGCCGTGCGCAACTCGAATCTCGGTTTCGCCCTTGATTTTCCGTTCACTTCTACGCGCAGCACCATCTCTGGCCTTGAAACCTTCGGCGACAATCAATTTGTCACTCCCATCACGGCGTTTCCGGTCCTGCGCAACCAGGAAAAATATCAACTTCGCTACGACGTGAGCCACTTGGCCGGCCCTCACGCTCTGCGCTTTGGCATCAATTTCATTCACGAGCCGGTTCTCAGCGGCGCGCTGGCCGCCACTGCCGAGACTGTTCTAAAGTATTCGAACGATCCCAGCTTTTATGCTGCTAATCCTTCGCAATTTTATTTCAGCTCCACGTGCGCTCCCTCCGTCCCTGCCGACGTCGCTTGCGAAGCTATTCCGGCGGGTGATGGCAGCTTCTCGCAGAACGTGCAGCGCCTGGGAATTTACGCGCAGGATTCCTGGCGCGTTATGCCGCGGCTCACAATCAACTATGGATTGCGCTACGACACGACGTTCGGGCTGTTCATGGCTTCCGGCCACGACCAGCGTCGTAATCCCGCGCTGGCCGGCAACGGCATTATTTCCGGCATTCCTCACGACTATCGAAAGGCTTTTGCGCCGCGGCTTGGCGTGGCCTACAGCCTTGACGATTCCGGAAAGACCGTGCTGCGCGGCGGCGTGGGACTTTATTTCAACGACCTTGCGCAGAACGGCTGGGCCGAAGCGTTTATCGCAGTGAACAATTCCAATCTGCAGAATGCATCGGGCCCGCCATCCCTGATTGATTCGAATTACCACACGCCGTATGCGCTGCATGCGACTGCAGGGATTGAACATGCCTTCAACACAAATTGGGTCTTGAGCGCGGATTGGACGCTCGAGACGGGCATGCACGGCTATCGCCGGTACGATTATCCGAGTGGTATTTCCGTATTCCGTACGGACAATCGTTCAAGCTACAAGGCGCTTGCGGTACATTTGCAAGGGAACGTCTCGCGGCGCCTGAATCTGGTCGCAAACTACACACTTTCCAGCGCAAAAACCTGGGGATGCCTGATCGGCGAGCTGTTCGACTACGTCAATGGCGTTTGCGATCCCTTTAATGCTTTCGCTCTAGGCGACTATGGGCCTTCCGGAGAAGATGTTCGCCACCGCTTCGTTCTTGCCGGGACTGTTCATGCTCCAGCGGGCTTCGATGTGTCATTTCTATCGCAAGCGGAGACTGCGCGGCCCATTACATTGACTTCGGGCGCCGATCGAGTGGTGATCAATGGCGTGAAATCTTCATTGAGTGAATTCCGTGGCACGCCCTACATTCAGACCGATTTGCGCGTCAGCCGCCCCATCAAGTTTCACGAAAGCTGGTCTTTGACGCCGTTCATCGAGTTTTTCAACTTGTTCAATCGCAACAATCCAGGCAACAACTATGTCGGGGACGTCAACGCACTGCCCGTTCCGGTAAACGATCCTGCGAACGTCACCGCGTTATGTCCTACTCCGGCGTGCTCCGTGCCGGTCACGAGCGGCAAGCAATTGCTTGTGCCCGCCGGCGCGCTTGGCGATTTCTTCGGCCCTGGCACTACCGTCGGCATCCCCTTTGCGGCCCAACTCGGCGTCAAGCTCACGTTTTAACCTGCTTTTTCTCTTCGTGTGCCCTTGTCCGACCGCCACGGAGCGGCAACCTGATATGCTTCATTCCCGCTGTGATGAAGACTCATCGTGATTATGACTGACAACGGCAATCTAGAAGCAGCCTGGACTTATCACGACGCCACCAAACATTCCTACACCAGCATCCGCACTAACCCTCATTTCATGGACTGGTCCAATCAGCCTCTGCCATTCAAGATTTATCCCACGCTGGAGCCCATGCGGTTGCTCGGCGAGCTGCGCCAAACCGGCGTCGCCGCTCTTTCCGCCATCTCGGAAAGCGTCCCTGAGCGGACCAAAGCATCGCCGGACCTGGAGGCGGTGGCCCAATTGCTCTACCTCTCCGCTGGCATCACCCGAAAGAGGAGCTATTCCGGCGGCGAACTCTACTTTCGCGCGGCGGCGTGCACTGGTGCGCTCTACGAAGTCGAGCTCTATCTCGTTTGCAGTGATCTGGCAAACTTACAGGCAGGCGTCTATCATTTCGCCCCCGCCGAGTTCGGCCTGCGCAAGCTGCGCGCGGGAGATTACCGCGGCGTCTTAGTCGAAGCCACCGGCGGCGAACCCACCGTTGCTCACGCGCCGCTCAGCATCATTTGTACCTGCACCTACTGGCGCAACGCCTGGAAGTATCAGGACCGCACCTACCGTCATTTTGGCTGGGACAACGGCACTCTTCTCGCCAATCTGCTCGCTGTCGCCACGGCGTTGGGTCTCCCAGCACAGGTGGTTTGCGGTTTCGTGGACGCAAGCGTCAACCGCCTGCTTGATGTGGATTCCCAGCGTGAGGTGGCTTTCTCCATCGTAGCCCTCGGCCACGTGGCGGCTCTCCCGCCTCCGTCTCCCGAGGAAATTTCACCGCTTGGCCTCGAAACTGTTCCGCTCTCCGAGCGCGAAGTGGATTATCCGCTCATGCGAGAAATGCATTCGGCTTCTTCGCTCGATTCCGCGGGAGAAGTGGAGGCTTGGCGCGGCCACACTCCATTGTCAGAGCTTCCTGCGACCACCGGACAAATCGTTCAACTCGCGTCTCTCTCGGATGCCGAGATGCCGCGTGACCCCATCGAACAGATCATACAGCGGCGCGGTTCCACGCGAAAATTTGCCCGCAGCTCGATCACGTTGCCACAGCTTTCGACCCTACTGGATCGCGCCACTCGCGGCGTGCCCTCGGATTTCCTCGATCCGCCCGGAGCGCAGCTCAATGACCTCTACCTGATCGTTCACGCCGTCGAAGGACTCCCGCCCGGAGCCTACGTCTTCCATCGCAACCGCCGTTTGCTCGAATGCCTGAAGCAAGGAGACTTTCGCGCCGATGCCGGTTACCTCGGCCTGGAGCAGGAGCTGCCCGCCGACGCCGCGGTAGCCATCTTTTTTCTCGCCGACCTGCGTCTCATTTTGCAGCGCTTCGGCAACCGCGGCTATCGCGCCGTGCAACTGGAAGCCGGCATCCTCGGCGGCAAGCTTTATCTTGCGGCCTACGCCCAGCGGCTCGGCGCCACGGGCCTGACTTTCTTCGATGACGACGTCATCCGCTTCTTCTCTCCCCACGCCGAAGGCAAAAGCGCCATCTTCCTCGCCGCCGTAGGCCACAGCGCCAAACACAAACCAAGTTGACCGGCCTGTCTTCCTAGCCTCAGCATTCCCGCGACAATTCCAACAGTGGTATAGTCACTTCCCAATGCTTCCATCTTGACTTTCGCGGAGGAGCATCCGTGCTGCGCACCACCCTGATATTGTTTCTTGCACTCTTCGCCTCCCTGACGTTAGTTGCGCAAGAATCCTCCGATCCTGTAGCGCAAGCCCTTTCGCAAGGCGATCTCTACTCTTCAAAGAGAAAATACGAGCTGGCGCTGGACGCCTACCATAAAGCCGACAAGCTTTCGCACCACTCCTCAGCGCCGTGCTATCTGAAGATCGCTTCGGTGGAACGCAAACTCGGTGATTTTTCTTCCGCCCTTGACGATGCGAAGAAGGCCGTGAAGGTGGCCGGTGAAGACAAATCTGTAGCCGTCCGCGCCCATCTTTTGAGGGCCAGCCTACTTTCTCAGATGGCCGGAAAATCCACGGACAAGAAGCTGAAGGAAGCGGAGGACGAAATCCGCCAGGCCCTGGCGCAGGATTCCGCGAACGCCGTGGCTCATTACAACCTGGGTTTCGTGCTGATAAGGCAGGAGCGCGACCCCGAGGGCATCGCCGAGATGAACGCTTTCCTGGCGATGCCCGGCGCGGATTCCGAGACCGTGGCGGAAGCGCGGCGAATTGTAGCCAATCCCCTGCGCGCGCGAGCGCCCTTCGCGCCGGACTTCTCCTTCACCACGCGCCAGAATCAGGATCTTTCGAACGCCGCGCTCCGCGGCAAAGTCGTGCTCATGGATTTTTGGGGCACGTGGTGCCCGCCCTGCCGCGAATCGGTTCCCATCCTACGGAATTTAAATAAGAAATACGCGGGAAAGCCGTTCCAATTGGTCAGCGTGAGTTCCGATGATGATGAAGACGTCTGGAAAACGTATATCCAGGCGGAGCACATGGATTGGTCCCAATATATCGATTTGCCGGGAGACGTTCTCCACTCCTTTAAAGTCGAGTCGTTTCCGACTTTTATTGTGCTGGACAAGGACGGCGTTATACGCCTCCGTCAGTCGGGCGAAGGTCCGACGACCGAGAGCGACCTGGAAGATGCTATCGGCAAGTATCTCAAGCGCGAGTCCGATCCCAAGCTTGCCGCTGCGGCCGCCGCGGAGGCATCACCCACAATGAACTCGGGCGCTCCTACAGCCGCCCCGACTGCTGCGAACGCCTCGGCAGCGACGGCCAAGTCCAAGGAGAACGAAAAGTCGGATGCCGCTTCCGCGACGTCCTCCGGAATTGAGGGTGGCGTCATTTCGGGGAATATTTACAAGAACGCCGCCCTTGGGATGACGTATCAGTTTCCGCAAAACTGGCATGCTACCAATCCCGATTCGCTTCGCAGCCTCAACGGGCGCGCCGAAGCCGCAGCCAAGGCCGCCATCCTCCAGCAGCATCCGGAATTCGCCAACTCCCCGAACTTGGTTATGCCCAAGACAGTTTTCTATGCGTCAAGAAAAGGAGAGTGGGACGGTCAGCACATCAACATACCGTCTCTCCGCATTGGGGCCATCCCTTCACGTTTGGATTCCGTCAATCTGAACACTTTCGAGCAAATGGTCACGAACATGGCCACGGCTTCCGGCATGAAGATCATCGGCGCCGCTTCCGAGTTCCAGGTGAACAAACATTCCTTCGTACGCGCCGATTTCGAGCGCAGCGTCGGCGTTGTGCGCATCTATCAGTCTTTAGTGCAAACGATCGCGGGCGACTACTTGCTCACGATTGAGATTTACGCTTACTCCACCGACGAACTCCAGCAGGCCGCGGCTTCCCTGCAGTACATGGCCATCTCTGACGAGGAGCCTTGATGGCCGTAGGCATCTGTGGAGCTCGTGCGCTTCTACCCATGTATACTCGGTGATTCACCTGAGGAGCGATTTATGAAACGTGTGATTCGCTTGCTGGCGTGCGTGGCCATGTGCGGCCTACTTTTCTTCTGCGCTGCACTTTCGAGAGCCACCAACGCAAGCGCGGCGGAGCAGACTTTCGTCTCACGCACTGCGGAAGTCGACGGAGTAAAGCTGCACTACACCACCGGTGGCCACGGTCCATCGGTCATCTTGCTGCATGGCTACGCGGAGACATCGCGCATGTGGACGCCCATCCTGCCCGTGCTCGGAGAAAAATTTACCGTTATCGCTCCGGATCTGCCGGGCATTGGCGATTCGGAAATTCCCGCGAATGGTTCGGACATGAAGACCGCGGCGATCCGGATTCATGCGCTTGCGCGATCGCTTGGCGTGGAGAAAGCCAGAGTCGTCGGACACGACATCGGCCTGATGGTGGCTTACGCTTACGCCGCGCAGTTTCCCGCGGAAGTCGAGAAACTGGTGGTGATGGACGCGTTCCTCCCTGGCGTCGGTGACTGGGGAACGGTGTACAACAACCCGGCAATATGGCATTTCCGTTTCAACGGGCCAACGCCAGAAGCCTTGGTTCACGGGCGCGAGCGTTTGTACTTTGAATATTTCTGGAACGACCTCGCTGCCGACAAGACGCGCTCGCTTCCAGAAGCCGATCGAAAAGCTTACGCGGAGGCCTATGCCAGGCCGGGACGCATGCGCGCGGGTTGGGCCTACTTCGTTTCGTTCCAGCAAGCCGCGAAGGATTTTGCTCAACTCTCTCAGACTAGGCTGACCATGCCGGTTCTGGCGATCGGCGGGGACAAGTCTCTGGGAGATTTCCTGGGACAACAGATGAAGCTGGTGGCGCCGGATTTGACCGTCGTGGTGCTCAAGAACACCGGGCATTGGGTGCTTGAGGAAAACCCCAAAGAAACGACTGACGCGCTGGTAAAGTTTCTCTAGATTTCCCCACTTAATTTGCGCCTGCGGGGCCGCACGAACTGGTAATCAGGCCGTCTTCGCGCGTCTCACCAATTCCAGCTTTTTGCCACCGGCATTCCAGGCGGGCGGATCGCTTGCGGGGAAAGACTCCAAGGACGCCTCTTCAACAATGTCCAGCACTTCTTCCTGTGCGGGAGGATCGCCCGGATCCATCGGGGCCGGCGGCATCTCCTGAGGATGCTTTGCCATAGCACTGGCATTCTACTCCGGCTGGGAGGGGAAGTAATGTGTTTCGCGCCGCATTGAATTGCCTCACGCCGTGCTCGTTTGACCCAGCGCGATTCGGGAGCCTAATATAGATTTTCACCAGTCGCGAATCACGAGTCGCTTGTAACGAACCATGTTTGAAAACCTGACAGAAAAGCTGCAACGAACATTTAAGAACTTGCGCGGGCAGGGCAAGCTCACCGACGAGCACCTGAACACCGCGCTCGCGGAAATTCGCGAGGCGCTGCTCGAAGGCGACGTGAACGTCGGCGTGGCGGACGAACTGCTTGCCAATATCCGCGCGAAAGCCATCGGCAGCGAAGTCATGCTGCAGCTTTCGCCCGACCAGCAAGTCGTCAAAGTCGTGCGCGACGAGCTGGCGGCGATGCTCGGCAAATACGCCAAGCCCCTCTTTGCTTCGCGCCCGCCTTCGGTGTGGATGATTGTCGGCCTGCAAGGTTCCGGTAAAACCACCACCACGGGAAAACTCGCGAAATGGCTTTCGCAACACGGACATCGTCCGCTGGTCGTTTCCACCGACGTTTATCGGCCGGCGGCGCGCGAACAGCTCGCGCAAGTTGCCAAAGCCGTTGGCACGGCGATCTGGCCCGGAGCCGGGACGGACAAGCCGCTCGAAATTGTGAAAGGCGCCATTAAGGAGGCCAAACTTTCCGCCAGCGACGTGATCCTGGTGGATACCGCCGGCCGGCTGCACATTGACGATGAATTGATGAACGAGCTGAGCACGCTGAAGAAGGAATTGCAGCCCAGCGAAATTCTTTTTATCGCGGACTCCATGATCGGTCAGGACGCCGTGCGCTCCGCCGGAGAGTTTCACAAGCGCCTCGGCCTGACCGGCGTGATTCTGACGAAGCTCGATGGCGACGCGCGCGGCGGCGCGGCGCTTAGCATCGGCAAAGTGACCGGCGCACCGGTAAAGTTCGTGGGCCTGGGCGAAAAGTACGATGCCCTAGAAGGATTTTATCCCGAGCGTATCGTCTCCCGCGTTCTCGGCATGGGCGACCTCATGTCGCTCATCGAACGCGTCGAGCAGACGGTTGATAAGAAAGCCGCCGCCGACCTCGAACGCAAGCTGCGCAAGGAAGAATTCACGCTTGAAGATTTTCGCGATCAGCTCAAGCAGATTCGCAAGATGGGCCCGCTCGAAAAGATCGTGGATATGTTGCCGAAGATGGGGCCGCTGCAAAATCTTCCCAAAGATGCGAAGGTTGACGAGGGCCAGCTTACGCGAGTGGAGGCCATCATCAACTCCATGACCAACCAGGAGCGCCGCGACCACAACGTCATCGACGGCAAGCGCCGCAAGCGCATCGCCAAGGGCAGCGGCACGACCGTCCAGGACGTCAATACCGTCCTCAAGCAATACCTGCAAATGCGCACGATGATGAAACAGTACGGCGCCATGGCTGCGCGCACAAAAATGAAAGGCCTGGGCAAACTCGCGGGATTATCCTGAGCGGCGGGAAAGCTTCTTGGGGGCACTGCGCGAATCAGTTTTTATTGGAAAAGAAAATATCGGCAACTTGCAGCGCCAGTTTTTCTGGCTCGAGATCAGTCCGATTGCACAAAATGATTACAGTCAAGCCGCCGGCTTCGTTGAAGCGTTCGATCACCGTTCGGAAGCCCATCGTGCTTCCCGTGTGCCACATGCGCGAGTGACCTTGATAAGGATCGAGGAACCAGCCGAAGCCGTAAGAAACGGGCTTGCCGGGATGCAGATTGTCGTCGTTCGGCTCGGCGGGCCAGTGGGGCTCGGAGCCATCGCTGAGTCTCACGGGTGTCAGCGCGGGCTGAAATTCTTTTTCGCTTAGCAAAGTGTGATTTCGCAGCGCGTCATCCCATTTGGCGAGATCTTCGAGATTCGAATAGATGCCGCCATCGCCGAGCGTGGCGGACGTCGCACTCTGGTCCATTCCCTTGAGCGCGTCATTTTCTTTGGAGTGGCCGAAGGCGCGATTCGCAACTTCGTTTTTTCCTTTTTGATAGACGATGGTGCGGTTCATTTTCAGCGGCGCAAAAACTCCCTCGTGCAGAAAATCGCCGTACGACTTCGCTGAAGCCTTCGCGACAATGAGCCCGAGTACGACGTAGCCGGAATTGCTGTACGACCAGCTTGTCCCCGGCGCGAACTTTCCGTTCTTCTCTTTCTTCAGCAATTCCAAAACTTCGGCATCTCGAATCTGTTTTTCCGGCGTCCACACCGGACCTTTTGCTTTTTCTGCGGCTTCCATCAAGTCTTCGTAATCCGGCAGACCGGAAGTGTGATTCAGCAGGTTCCGAATCGTGATCGCTTTTCCGTACTCCGGAAAATCGGGAAAGATCTCCGTGAGCGTTTCAGCGTAGCGGAGCTTTCCATCATGCACGAGGAGCAGGAGGGCCATGGCGGTGAATTGCTTGGTGAAGGAGGCGAGGCGGAAATTCGTATGCGCGTCAATCCTCGCTTTCGAACGGAGATCGCGCACACCGTAACCGCGTTTGAAAAAAGTTCGGCCATTTGTTTGCACCAGCACGGCGAGGCCGGGCGCATCAGGAGAAGTCACTCCTGAGAAAATTGCATCGATCTTTTTGTCGGTCGCCGCTTCTGTCGACTGCGCAGGCGACTTTGCCGCAGTCCCCATGGCGAGCAATCCTGCGATTGCGATAATGAGGCTCGGCTTCACCAGACCTCCTTCGAAGAGCCTGCAGCATATCAAAGCCGTGGCGTTCAACGGGCTAAACCGCCTCGTCTGAAGGCCCCAGGTCGCAAATGCATGGAATCGCCCGACGCGGGAATAGTGAATGAAGAACCAGTCTATGTAATTTTTGCGCTCCTCCCATCGTAATCCATTACAGACAGTCCGGCATTGCCTCAACTTGGCCGCAGCGTGCTGCGCGCCGCGAATTTGCGACGCGCGCCTGCCAGGTTTCGGTACAGTAACAGGAGAGTCTTTCCGCGCTCATGCTCGCCGTCAGTGACAATTTAGCGCAGTGCTTCAGCGCCCTGCGCGCGCACAAGCTGCGCGCCTCGCTGACGATGCTGGGTCTGACCATGGGCGTGGCTACCCTGATCACGGTCATGACCATCGTCCAGGGCGCGAATCTCTATGTTGAACAAAAGATCGCCAACCTCGGCACAAACGTCTTCCAAATTGCGCGAACACCCTTTGCCGTGACCGACTTCAACATCATCATCAAAGCCCTGAAGTACAAGAAGATTGAAATGGACGACGTGCGCGCGGTAGCCGAGGGATGCCCCGCGTGCGAAGAGGTTGGCGCCACTGCCAGCAGCAGCGTGCACGTGAGATACGGTAACAAAGAGATGGCTGACGTGAATTTCTACGGGCAAACACCAAGTATGGCGGACATTGACACGCGCATCGTCGAATTTGGCCGCTACTTCACGGCAGCGGAAGCCGAGCACCGGGCTGACGTTTGCTTGATCGGCGACACGCTGGTACAGCAGTTGTTTCCCGGCATGGATCCCATCGGGAAGAGCATTCGCGCCGGGAACGACGAATTCATGGTGATAGGGGTGATAGAAAAGATCGGCAGCGTCCTTGGGCAGGACCAAGACAACTTCATCATGATCCCCCTGCCAGTGTTCCTCCGTATAAAAGGTGCACACTCAAGCCTGACGATCAACGTGAAGACGAACACTGGTGAGTTTGAAAAGGCGCAGGATCAGGCAGACCTGATCTTGAGGGCGCGCCGCCACCTCAGCGGCAAAATGGACGACGATTTCTTCATTGGCACGAAAGAAAGCTACATGGCCCTGTGGCGCAGCATCAGCACGGCGTTTTTTGCCGTATTCATTATGGTGAGCGCTATATCTGTGGTTATTGGCGGGGTCGTAATCATGAACGTCATGCTGGTGAGCGTGAGCCTGCGGCGAAGAGAGATCGGGGTGCGGCGCGCCGTGGGCGCGACGAAACGAGACGTTCTGCGGCAGTTCATGGTGGAAAGCGTCATGCAGTGTATTGTCGGGGGTATCGCGGGCATCTCGATGGGATTTGTGGTGGCACTGGTCCTGCGCACCTACACGCCTTTCCCGGCTTCGGTCCAAACGTGGGTCGCGGTGCTCGGAGTAATCCTGAGCTCCGTGGTAGGGCTGTTTTTTGGGATTTATCCGGCGGTGCGCGCATCACAGCTAGACCCGGTAGTCGCCTTGAGGTCGGACTGATGACGATCATGACGCTGGCGCAAGCCCGGGAAAATTTCCTTGCGGCTATGGAGACGCTGCGCTCGTCCAAGGTGCGTTCCGCGTTAACCGTGCTAGGCATCGTCATCGGCGTGTCCTCGGTGATTTCCATGGCGGCGATCATTCAGGGCCTCAACAAGTTCGTGCAGGACAGAGTGGAGCGCCTGGGCTCGCGCACGTATTTCATCTCACGATTCCCGTTCGGCACAGACCTTTCCCGCCTGCCGGAGCGGATTCGAGCGCGCAAGTATCTTGAATACAACTACGCGGAATTTGTCCGGGAGGCCGCCCCGGACGTGCACATCGTCACGACGTTTGGCACACGGGGCTTTTTCCTTGGGGACAGCAACCGGATTATCAGCGGCGACCGCAGCGTCGAGAAACTTATCTTGCGAGGCGCTGAGCCAGGGTATACGGAGGCGATCCCGTTGTTCAATATCGAGCGCGGGCGCTTCATCAGCACTTTTGACCAGGAGCACGCGCGCCCCGTGGTGGTCCTCGGCGCCGCCATCAGCGAATCACTGTTCCCCAACATCGACGCTCTCGGCCAAACGGTGCGCATTAATGGCAGCGTCTACGAAGTCATCGGCGTGTTCGAACACGACCAGGGCTTGTTTGTGGGACCTGGCGTGGATATCTTCGCCGTCATCCCGCTAAGCAACTTCAAGAAGCAGTATCCGGAAGCCAAGGAGTTGATCATGGCGTTCACGGTCCCGGAAAATGTAAACGTGGAAACCGCACACGGCGAGATCATTCAGGCGCTGCGACGCCTCCGCCGCGTCCCCGCTGGGAAGGAAAATGATTTCGAGCTGAGCTCGCCTGATTTCCTCAGCAATCTGTGGAACAAACTCACCGGCGCGCTGGTGATTCTTACGACCGTAATCAGTTCCATTGGATTACTGGTGGGCGGCATCGGCGTGATGAACATCATGCTCATCTCCGTGACTGAACGCACACAGGAAATTGGCGTGCGTAAAGCCATCGGGGCCCGCCGCGCCGACGTCCGCCTGCAATTCTTGCTGGAGGCCGTCGTTCTCACACTGGTTGGCGGAACCATCGGCATCCTGATTGGGGCCGGAGTATCCGCAACGGTGCGGACTCTCGTGCCTTCGATTCCCGCAACGCTGTCCTACCTTTGGGTGTCGATCGGGTTTGCGATCTCCGTCGGCGTGGGCCTGTTCTTCGGCTACTACCCGGCAAACCTGGCGGCCAATCTCGATCCCATCGCCTGCCTCAGATACGAGTAAGGACTTTCAGCAGTTATTCACCGACAAAGCGTTTCCAACGGAGTTGCGCGGTCAAAACGAGCCGATTTTCGACAAGCCCCAATACAAAATAAGCCGTATTAATATGATTTGATTTCTCGTTTTCATCTGCATTAAAGTGTCTAGCGGTCAAATTCAAATCCTGCGGCACACCGCAGTCCAGAGTACTGGATTCCGGTAACAAAGGAGACCACGTGCGACTTTGCTCGAGAGTTTTCGTCATCCTTGGAGTATTTCCATTTGCGGCGGTTGCTTCTTATTCGCAGACCCCGGCAAATTCGAACCGTGGAAGCGACCCCGGATACTTCGCGAATTGGTTTAACCGCGTTGATAAAACACAAGCGGAGCAGCCTCACTGGGCTACGCCTCTGGCCACGACAACCCCGCGTCTCGAAGAAGAGTTTCGCTTTGATACTCTCTGGCAGACAAATAACAGCGGCATCACCACGGAAAACTATGGAGGCGCAAAAGGATTGGAGTTAATACCTGCCGAGCGCCTGGAAATAATTCTCGTCGCTCCGCCTGCCTACATGGTGCATAACAACCCCGCCGTGAAGGATGGGTTTGGCGATTGGAGCTTCCTCATAAAGTACCGGATTCTTTCCTCGAATGAGGAACACGGAAAGTACATTCTAACGGCGTTCTTCCAAACGACTCTGCCCACGGGTCAGTACAAGAATGGCGCGACCGACGCGATCATCACTCCGACCATCGCTTACGGGAAAGGCTTTGGAGCTTTTGACATTCAGGGCACGTTTGGCGTGACTTTGCCGACTGGCAACGAAGCCGTAATCGGCCGCACCTATCCGTGGAACAATGCCTTTCAATATCACCTTTATCGAAAGTTCTGGCCGGAAGTGGAAGTGAACTACACGCACTTCCAGGACGGGCCGGACGATGGAAAGACTCAGGTTTTCATGACCCCGGGACTTGTCATCGGGAGAATTTATCTCTGGAAGAGATTGGCATTCACGGTAGGTGGAGGAATCCAGATCGCCACGACCCACTTCCACAGGAACAATCACAACGGCATCTTTTCGGTGCGCTTCCCTTTCTAGCCTTGGAGACAAGGGGGCAATTCACGTAAATCCGATCACGGGATTTTCCGCTAACTAGCCAGATGCCCCCTAGTACGCCGCCGGAATATGGATGGCGCTCGCATTGGCAATCGCTTATAGACGGGATGGAGGTCCAAACATGCGCCCGCCATCAGGCCCGAGACTTCCATTGCCGCGCCGTGCCCCGGCAGGCTAGAATAGGAGGGTTCAGGAGGACTGACTTAGTGTTAACGATTCGTTTGTCAAGGATTGGCAAGAAGAAAAAGCCCTTTTACCGCGTGGTGGTCATTGAGCGCACTCGGCCGCGCGATGGCCGCGTTAAGGAAGCGGTGGGCACGTACGATCCGTTGAAGAAACCGGCGGAGATTAAGCTGGACGCGGAGCGCATCAAGTACTGGATCGGCCTGGGAGCCCAGCCCAGCGATACGGTGCGCAGCTTTCTCCGTTTGCAGAAGATCGCTTAATCTAAGCGCCTTCCTGAATTTGTGCGTCCGCGGTTTCGCCGGGGACGCCACTCCCAGGTAGCCTATGAATGAACTGGTTGAAGCCATCGCCCGCGCACTCGTGGATCATCCCGAGGACGTGCAGGTAAAATCTGTCGACGGGTCTCAAGTCACCGTGCTGGAACTGCGGGTGCACCCCGAAGATCTGGGCAAGGTGATCGGACGTCAGGGGCGGACAGCGAAAGCGATTCGAACGTTGCTTGGCGCGTCCGGAATGAAACTGCGCAAGCGGTTTACGCTGGAAATCCTTGAAGATTGACCGTCAGCCGGTCATGATTTCTATCGGCGGCTGTGCGGTCTTACTTTCCATTGAGCCCTGAAACTCCACGCTGGGTAATCCTTGCACGCGTCCTGCGCGCGCGCGGCAATAAGGGCGAAGTCGCCGCTGAAATCCTCACGGATTTTCCGGAACGACTGACAAGACTGCGCGAAGTGTTCGTCGGATATGGTGATGGCAAAAATGAGCCGCGCCGCCTGTCGCTGCAATCCTGCTGGCTCAGCCAGAATCATCGCGGGCAGGCAGTTTTTCATTTTGAGGGTGTCAACTCCATTTCGGAAGCGGAAACATTCCGCGGGTTCGAGGTTCTGCTGCCGTTCGAACAGCGCGTCGCCCTGCCTGCGGGACAATATTTTGTATCGGACCTCATCGGCTGCTCCGTGTTCGAGAATCCCGTTTCGTCTCCAATCGTGTCTTCTTCGCCGTGTTCGCTTGCCGAGGCGCCGTCTCTTCTCGGAGCTGTCCGCGATGTGCAATTTCCCGGAGAAGACCTTTCTGGGACGCCGCTCCTGGAAGTTGAAACATCGCACGGTGAAATCTTGATTCCGCTGGCCGTGGACATCTGCACGAAAATCGATCCAGCCGCGCGGCGAATTGACGTGATTCTCCCCGAGGGCCTTCGCGACCTGAATCGTGAATAGCGTGCCGGGTGTACCCTGTACGTGATGTCTCCCATCATTCGAACGCTGATCTTCACGGTTTTCATACCGGGCTTTTGGACCGTGATGATGCCGTATTGGCTCCTGCCTCGACCCGTGCGTGCGGATGTGCGCGGAGCAGGCGCCGCGGGCTGGCTGCTTATCACCGCAGGAATCGCTCTGTACTTCGCGTGCGCGTTCTGGGGCTTTGCAGTGCGCGGCCGTGGCACGCCGCTGCCACTGGATCCACCGAAGAAACTTATTGTAGTGGGGCCTTATCGGATTGTGCGGAATCCGATGTATTGGAGTGTTGCATTTGTGATGCTCGGAGAGGCGGCGATCTTTCACTCGGTCGCGCTCTTGCAGCTGGTTGCAGCATTTGCTGTGGGCGTGATTTTGTTCGTGCTGTCCATCGAGGAGCCGGGGCTCAGGGCGAAATTCGGCGCGGAATACGAACAGTATTGCCTGCAAGTGCCACGCTGGCTGCCGCGTATTAGACGGCGCGCATGACAAGCCGGAACGCCATTCGTTAGACTGAAAGCCGATGCGCTTCGATCTCGTCACGATTTTCCCGGAGTTTTTTGCCGGCCCGCTAGAGCACGGCATCGTTCGCCGCGCGCGCGAAGCCGGAATCGTCGAAGTTCGCGTGCAGGACTTGCGCCAGTTCACCAAAGACCGTCACCGCACCGTGGACGACCGGCCGTTCGGCGGTGGCGAGGGCATGGTGTTGAAACCAGAGCCGCTGTTTGAGGCCGTCGAGTCGCTGCTGGGGCATGGCGTTGGCGACGCGTCCAAGCCGGGCGCGGCTGATCCGAAGACAGCTATCGTGCTGATGTCCGCGGCGGGCAAGTTGTTCAATCAGGAGACGGCGCGCCGTTATGCGCAGCTCGAACGGATGATTTTCATTTGCGGCAGATATGAGGGAGTGGATGAACGCGTGGCCGAGTATCTGGCCACCGAAGAACTCTCGATTGGAGATTTTGTCTTGAGTGGCGGAGAGCTCCCCGCCGTTCTGGTGATTGACGCCGTCACGCGGCTTCTGCCTGGAGCGCTGGGAAACGAGGCTTCGTCACAAAACGAATCATTTAGCGAACTTCCTTCAGCGGCTCCCTCCCTCCGCGCGAGTCTTGCATCGCGAGTTTCGAATCATACGCTGCTGGATTTTCCACATTACACACGTCCAGCGGAATTCCGCGGCTGGGCCGTTCCGCAGGTTCTGATTGGAGGAAACCACTCGGAAGTCGCCAAGTGGAGAAGCGCCGCCGCCCTGGAAAAAACGCGCCGCAACCGCCCGGATTTGCTCGGCAAAGAGTGAAAGCCGCGGCGAAGCAATCCATTCCGCGCTGTAGACTTCAAACAAAAAGAGGGCGGGCGCCCTCGCCCAAGTCTCAGCGCGAGTCACGCCCGCCCGTTAGACACTGTGTGTGAAGAGTCTGAAAAAATCTCAGCCCTTCACGTTGATCGTTACAGGTTCAGCAAGCTCAAACTTGAGCGGCGTCTCCGCCCTCAGCTTGATGTCTTTCTTGCCTGTCACTAACGCAACCGTCGCTCCGGCGCCCGCTCCCACGGGTCCGCCGATCAGCGCACCGGTACCGCCGCCGGCCAGGGCGCCAATCACGGCTCCCCCAGCAGCGCCACCGCCGATCCACTCCCAGTTGCGCTTCTTGTGGTCACGTCCAATCCTCGGCTCACGGATGGTTCGAACGTTATAGTTCTGCCCGTTCACGTCCACGGTCTGCAGCGCAAGCTTCAACCGTGCCCGTCCCATCAGCCTTCCGGACTGCCGTGCGTCCACCACCAACCCCTCAGCGTGGGCGCCCTGAGGGATCACTGTCTTGCCGTTCACGACTACTGGCTCGGAGACCGTCGCGTCAAAGTGGTCTCCCGGTCTGCTCTGGTTCGTCGCCAGAGCTTGGTCCAGAGTCACGTGAATCGTCGTGTGCTCTGGCAGCATCACGAGGTCGGACCCGTCTCGCAGTGTAGCGGCAGACAGCGTCAACGCTGCCGTCAGCAGGATCGCGCCCCCGATCATAAGGTAGTGCCGTTTGGTCAAATGCATGTGCACCTCCCACCCTAATTGGAGGCACCACTACCGCCTTCTACTGCCCACATAACAAGCTCAAAATAAAGTGGATAGAGTCTTTCCCGGCTTCGCACGCGGGCAAATCCTTCAGTCTCGGTGAAATTTTGGAGTACTGCCGGTACTAGAAGGAGTCGTCTCGAAAAGCTCGCGCCCAAACAAAAAAGAGGGGGCAAACTTCGCCCCTCTTGCCTTACTTGGCTGCCGCGTGGTGGTCGTAGCTGATCACTCGAGTGATCTTCCACGCCCCGTCTTTGTATTGCCACAGATGGATGAACTTCCCTTCGCCAACCCCCTCCGTGTCTTCATGCCCTGGGTGGTGGAAGCGGTGCACACCCATTTCCACCGCGCCATAGCCCTTCATGTAATAGACCTGCAGCGTACCTGGAACGAGCTCCCTCGTCGTTTTGCCGCAGATATTCTTCTTGACGCTATCGGTCAATTTCTCCCTGCCAAGCGTCACTCCGCCGTTATCGTGGTAGAACTCCACGTCGTCGACGAAGAAGGTGGCGAACTTTTCCAGGTCGCACCGGTTATAGGAATCGAACAGCGCCGCGTCGAGCGTCGTGATGGCCTTGTCCAGTTCCGCCTGGGATTGAATGCTTTCCAGAGACGGCACCGCCTGGGCCTCCACTCGCCCGGCAAACCAGGCCAGCAGCGGCAACACCAACAGCATTTTGGGCAAACGAGAAAGCGTCCTTGGCAAAGCAGAAAGCATTTTCATCGAGCAGTCCTCCCCGAGGGTAGTTAGTGCACGGGGAGATACGCGGCCAGGACGAACAATGTTCCGTCGCTTCTCATCAGAGTCGCTATTTGTAGAGGCGACTTTACGTCGCCATCCTTCTCGTTGCTTTTGTGGTGGCCGGACTTCAGTCCGGTGCACTTTGCTCTTGGCCGTGGTTCCTCCGCATCGCCTTCACGTCGCCCTTCCAGATCCCCGACCCGTAATGGCAAAGGATGCCTTTCCGGCTTTCCGAGCGCACCAGCAGTTCCAGCGCCTTCTCTACGATTTCTCGCTTCGTTTTCAGCCCTGTCAGCTTCCGCGCCTTGCGCACCAGCTTCTCGTCAATCTCAATGTTCGTTCTGCCCATGTGGAAAGCAGGCACCATTTCTCAAGACTTTGTTGTAAATTCCGCCGCTATCGAGGACAGCAAGGAATGTCGCGGGCTAAGAGGAGAGGTACCGGGGACTGAACGGCGGGCGGACCCTTAACTGCAGGCTATGATCTAGGTGCGGCAACACCGTACGCGGTGGCGTCCCGCTCCCACAATCACGGAAACTGAATCAGGGCTCCTAGCCCTTCCAAACATGTTTCCCGCAGGAGCAAGCTACCGTCTCCGTAGGATGTTTCTTTGCCATCGGTTGCCGGCAAACAGGACAATTCTTGCGCCACATATTGGTCCAGCCTTTCCGCAACTAACACGCTGCAAGACAGGTGGGCACGTCATGCAGATCCATAATGTCGTAGAATTCTTCCAGCTCCTGCAATGCTGTGAGAAGCGCCAGCGTTTTCCCGTAGGCTGCTATCGCCCCGGTGAGATTGTGAAACTCCGGAGAATCCTTCGCTATCAACCGTCTTCGTATCTGCGCATCCGCGGAGAGTTCCAGGATTCGTTCTATGCCTTTGCTCGCAAGGCCTAGGTTAGCTTTCATCATGGGTTCGGCCTCCTTCTATTAGATAAGGGCGCAAGCCGTCAGGATTCTGGATAAGGGGAATCCTCGAATTTGCAAGCGGATTATCATCTAGCAGGGGTACAGGCTTTTGGCTGCACTGGAGCAGACCAACCTGCTAACGGATCATCCTATCTTCTTTTTGCTGCGTACTTTGGGCTACCACTGCGCCCCGCTTGGCATCCCTCCCCTACTGTGCTCTCCTATAGACGACACCATGCGACACTCTCTCCGCGTCCGCTCCTTCCTTCCCTCCCTCCTTGTTTCTTTGCTTCCATTCCTATCGCCTGTTCTAGCGGCCTCCGAAGAAAACCAGCCCACCATACACTTCGTGCGCAACCCCGATCCCGCGCCGGACTTCAAGCTCACCGGCCTCGACGGCAAACCGGTTACCCTTGCCGATTCCCACGGCAAAGTCATCCTTTTGAATTTTTGGGCCACCTGGTGCGGACCTTGCCGCGCCGAAATTCCCGACCTTGTCGAGCTGCAGAACAAATACAAAGACCATCTCCAGATTCTCGGTCTCGTGGTGGACGATGACGATCAGGATGCCGTCAAGGAATTCACTGAAAGATTCGGCATCAACTATCCCGTCGCCATTGCCACCAACGACATCCGCCTGCAATACGGTGGCATCGCTGCGCTTCCCACTTCTTTTGTGCTCGACGCCGAAGGCCGCATCGTTCAGAAACACGAAGGCCTTCGCGATCCCGTGCTTTATGAAACCGAAATTCGTGCGCTCCTCGGCCTGCCTATCGGCAACGTCAGAGTGGAAACCTTCGAAGATACCGGCCAGATTTTCCTGAAGCACGCCGAACGCGCCACCGAACTTCCCGGCGTCGATCTATCCAAATTAACGCCGGAGCAAAAAATTTCCGCGCTTCACAAATTCAACGCCGAAACCTGCAACTGCGGCTGCACCTTCACGCTCGCGCAATGCCGCATCTACGACCGTAACTGCCAAATCAGCAAAGCCGCCACCGCAAAAATC
>Ga0137415_10001769_pt1 | contig 21466 bp, 21 predicted proteins | sample CZODoug3_1_1_16f_FD_183082 | JGI IMG/M metagenome (GOLD analysis project Ga0137415, IMG submission 183082) | Vadose zone soil fungal communities from Angelo Coast Range Reserve, California, USA - CZODoug3_1_1_16fungal (Hybrid Assembly) | ecosystem: Environmental > Terrestrial > Soil > Vadose...
AGAAATTGAACGAGTTACAGCAACTTGAAGATGAACTCGAAAACAATGTCCGAAAATGGCATTGGGCGGGTCACGTGCAAAAGACAATAATTTGGGCGCCTATTAATTAAGCCTTAGGGTTTAAGCGAACACTGGTTCAACTTCACTCCCCTCCGAAATCTGGGCATGAACACAGAATATTGATAGTGCGAGTCCCACTCCCCCAAAGCAATACCAAGAATGTCGGTGATCCAATTTCGTCGTGTAGAGACAGATTATCAGTCGATTTTTTCACATTCCTTCCTCGAAAATCTGGGAATGAACATAGAGAGCGCCGATAATGTGGATCCCACACTCTCGACACAATGCCAAGAATATCCATTATTCAATTTCATCGGACGGAGGCAAATTATCGATCGGTTTGTTCACATTCTTTCCTCCCGGTAGTTTGGATACCGTCCTCTCGGAAATCTACAAGCTGTCCCGGGAAAACCGATGGCTAGCGTCGGATCTCGTCCGGCAGAGGCAGGTTATTGATTGCTTCATTTACACTCTCTCAGAAATCAAGGTATGAGCTGAAACTGCTAATAATTTGAATCACAACCCTCAAAGATTTTACAGCAATGCCGGGAATGTCCAATCCGAGCATCGATTTCTTCAGACCGCGGCAAATTACGGATCAGTTGATTGGCGTCCGCTCAGAAATCGACCGGGAAACACCCAGAACGCCGATAACTTGGATCTCAGATTTCTGGTCGAAACTCTCAAGTTCAAAACTGTAAGTAGTCTATCTTTTCCCATCGTCGGCATTCACTCACCTCCGCTTTCAGCTCGGACTGTCTTTGCTACGTTATCCATATTACCATCACCTACGACTAGCATGTCTGATGCTGAGGAAACCAATGAATGCTTGGCCCCAGATGATGTGGCCCTTGTTCGACCTCTGCTCGACGAATTCAAGTCTTCCAAGAGAGGCGAGCGTAAGAGTGTTGTCAGAAAGGGTCTTACCGCTGTAATGGCTGCCAGAGACATCAGTCATCTCCGGCCTCTTGCGCAGGGGAAAATTATTGCACAAGTCAAAGAGGTACGTTTCTTCTTGCAGTTTAATCGTTTATCAAGCTAAAGCTTTTAACAGCAAGTGAAAACGTGGCTCCACAACCATGGGCGTGGCCGCAAAAGAAAGGATGTTGTCAGATATGTGCGGCGATGGAGTATTCGGCAGGTGGTAGGCGTGATTCACCAGAAAGAGGTTGAAAAGCTTTGTAGAACGCACTCTCAAGCGGTTCCCGGAGAAACAGCATACCTGAAAAGCTATCAGAATGTTCTCAAGACTTATGCCGAAAGCCTTCCAGCAGATCAGCAAGCACAGTACCAAGATATGGCAGACGAGTGGTCTGACCGGTCTCCCCCGCAGGAGGTTCAACAAAGGTCACTACTTACTAATTAATGGATGGATGTGCGACTATTGACCCATTTACACAGAACGGCCGAAATGCATGGGCCCAAATATATCAAACAATTCGCCAAGGTCATGTGGAAACAATGCGGTATGAGACTCGTCGTTCTTGAGATGCATAACGATACAAAAAGCGAACTCTGCATTGCCACGTGAGTATTTAGTGAATTATAGTTGATGGAGGTCATTTATTTACCCGTTTAAACAGGCACGACTTTAACCGGGACATGGGGGGAGACGCATTTGCAGATATTCGACCGGGGTGGCAAACCGAAAGCATCATGGAGGAGTGGGCAAATTATGCTCAATCGCAGATGGGTACGTCACAAATGGATACAATTTATATGCCGATTTTTATTATTTGCTCACAGGCCCGGATGTACCAGATGCAATGGCTTTACCAACTATGCAGAGGAGGAAGAAAGTCACTGTGGAATTTGAGCTAGACCGCAACGACGCCCCTATTCTAAATGACCCTTGCGAGATGATGGCACGCGATATGGAGCCAGTGGTCAGGCAATATATGGCGTTACACTATAGTGAGTCTTTCTGACGGTAAAACGGATGAGACTTTTTATCTTAAATGCTGACTTCTAGAGCAATCCTCGTCTGGGAAAAAGTCTGCAGTTGATTGGACTGCACTTACTGAGAACCAGGACGACATGATTCACCCGAAATACCTCCCTGACAACTTCATATTTCGCGATCCCTCGAAGATGAAGAAAACCCACTACAAATCACTTCTTGAGCATTGGTACACGCGACAGGAAGATGATAGTATAAAGATCACCTTTTCCTTCAAAGGCTACTGGGACTCGTCCAGCGGCTCAGTTGTGGCAGTCGCTAACAAGAATGCCGCAAATCGAAAACAATCAAAAAAATTCTCCGGGAAACGCCGGATAACCTCTGAATTAACTACTTCAAAGCCTATGCACAACAAATTGAAAGTCGCGAGGGCGGCGAATCCATCCCGGAGCCGAAGAGGTCCTCCTGGTGTTCGCCAGGGTGATAAAGGTTGGGAGAGTGGTTCCGGGGATTCTGGGAAGAACGATGGGGGTGAGGGGGACGAGGAGGATGAGGGAGAGGACGAGGACGAGTATGAGGATGAGGAAGAGGAGGTGGACGAGGAGGAGGGTGGTGAAAATGACGACGATGGCGATGGCAACAACAGGTATCGCCAACAGGGTATGCCATCAAAAGCGCCACCCAAGGATCTTCCATTTGCAGCGAAGCGAAAAGTTGACGGCGGAGCACCTGTCGCCCCAAAGAAGAATACCAGTCGTCTTCCCGGGCTAAAGTCGAGAGTACTCGAGATAGCGGTTGCAAAAAGGCCTCAGCCACGACCAGCGTATCATGGACTTCAGGGTGACGACGCCGCTCTAGCCCCTCACCCTGTTAAGGATAAGCCGGCCAGGAAGCCAAGTCCACAGTTTGAGCGACCTGTTACGCGAAATGGGGGGAAGCGCAAGGTCGATGGTGCTGAGCTACAGGCGATTGGAGAACCCCCAAGCAAGAAAGGGAAAAAGAGAGCTGTAAAGTTGACTCGCGAGGAGTAAGTAACAGCAGATTTTGGTCCGAGCAGAGGCTGTAAGTAGGCTGTAAGCGTGAGTAATGCAGATTCGGTATGAAGTTTTCCCTGGTAGCATTGCCTATATTGTTGATAGAAAATGACATAAGTGCTTGGTGAAGAGTTTTGGTAAAGTGGGCAATCTGGGCAAAGACAGCAAGAATCAAGCATTGTGCGCCATTGGTTCGAGATGAGAGTGCGCATATAATAAAAACGGATGTAAATTACAAGGTACTCGGCAGCCCACACCCGAGAACCAAACCCCACTGTAAGGGCATGGTTATGAGCTTTTAAAGACCCCCGCAGATGCGGCTCAAGTATTTTGTTGGGGCTTCAAACGCATCCTCAGCCCAGTGGCATATTGTTTCCCAATTGCGGCGAGGCTGCTGTACTTTGCGGCATATACCCGCTTATGGGCGTCTGCAAGAACTTTTATACCTTGGATCGACTGAGGCTGTTGGAGGATGTTGCGATAGTGGGAGAATGCTCTAGGCTCGACAACATTCTGGAGACACGATCAGAGCGTTTGTGGGCTGTATCACAAATTTCATGGGCTAGGAAATCCTCATTGATGGCTAGGTCATACCAATAAAGTTATATATTATATATGCTACCCGCAGGCCTTTATCCGTGTGAGTTGACATCTAATACGATAAAGAAGGGTGAGTGCCAAGTATCTGTTGATGGACTCCCAAAGATTAATGCCACATCGCTCTGAATCCACGGGGTCTGCGATAGTTAAAGAAACATTCTGGGACCCCGTGTATTCCAGTCGATGATGCATACGAGGTATTAATCTCAAGCGAAGTGACGACAACTCCGCTCTGAGAAATCCAGATTTCCTTTTTGGGAAGTCAGGCATTCCACATTCCATCGTTCACAAATATTATTTCAAAAATCATGTATATAATAATTGTACTCCCAATACCAACACTACCAACACAATTCTATTTAGAAACCCCTCCCATAAAGGCAAGCCAAAAAGCTTGAATTGAGAAACCAAAACTGAGTTTGCAGTCATTGGACTCATATCCCAAAGCGGACTTACTAACTCCCGCTTCCTTTCTTGGATCACTTCTCTCCAGCCACACACCTTGACATACTAGAGCATGCAAGGACATCTTGGTTATGCAACTCATACGCCGGCAAAATGTAACGCATAGTAGGGCTTATTTACATGTGAATTTTTGTTGTAGAATATTTTTCATTTGTATGTTACTTTTAATCATTTCAACAAATTTCATTGAATCTCGTCCTTCACGCAACTGACCCGCAATACCCTCCAACGCCACTCGTCAAAATCCTACATCCTGCTGCTCAACAATCGCCTCGTTTGTCAGTCGCCGCGCTGAAAGGTCATCGTATTTCTGTCTTGTCGTTTGCGTCACTTCCTGCTTTCACCTTCCCATGCGGAATCTCACCGGCGATATCTTCAATATTCACATTGAACCTTTTGCCCAAGGTTCTTTTGGAAAAATTTACAAGGCAACACTCAATGACTATGGGGTAGTAGTAAGTGGTTTCGTATACATTTTCGATATCATCCCGGCTCACACATAATATCAAGATTAATGTGGCCATCAAGAAGTCGCACACCTGCAAGGTAAGTAACTGTCATTTATGTGTACCTGCTGGCTACTAACCGCCATTTAGATAAGTACTTACGAGGCGGAGGTTTGGGATAAACTCCACCATCCCAACATCGCCGAGTTCCTCGGGATTGTCGACCAGCCGGTTGGCAGCATCGATATCGTTTCCACTTATTACGACAACGGAAACCTCTCCAAATATCTTGTAGTTAATCCTTGCGCCAATAGAAACAAATTTGTAAGTGTAGAAATATTACATCTAAAATTTCTAACACCCACCCAAGGTATCTCAATTTGCGGCGGGTCTGGAGTATCTACATGGTATCGATGTCATTCACTCCGACTTAAAGGCGGTAATATCCTTTGCTGTTATCATTTATACGCTTATTGATTCGTTAATTTTTAGATTAATATTCTCGTCGACGACGCTCATCAGGCTCGCATCGCCGATTTCGGGCAGGCGCGGTATACGGACGACGTTGTTGATCTTGGCCTAGGAACAGCCCGGTGGATAGCGCCAGAGTTATTAAACCCCAACAACGAAAACATTCAACCCACAAAATCTTCGGACGTGTGGTCTTTTGGTCTTACCGTACTCGAGGTAACACGATTTAAATTTATTTTTTAATATTTGTCTGATTTTTGTACTTAGATTTTCACGGGGTTGATACCTTTCCAAAACGTTGCGCGCGACTGCACCGTTATGTTGCGCCTGATGGCAGGACATCGCCCGGAACTATTGGAATATCCTGGCTTGGAAACAGGCATTTGGTCGAAGTTTGAGTCTTGCTGGAAAGCAAACCCCGTCGAGAGGCCATCTATCCAACATATTATCTCGACTTTGTAATTATATGCATTCTATTTAATAAAGCCACGAAAATTTTTCTCGCCTTCGCGAGAACTAAATGCGAAAGGTTGTTTTGATCAGGGAGGCACGCGTCTATACCGATCGTTAATTGGTGTCTTGTGCCGCGTCAAAAGATGCACGTGATAGCAACTAATCAATAGTTAAAAAAACAATATTGCGTATATACTTTTGTGTCCCGCAAGTAACACTGGCTAAACACCATTTTCGCTGACCTAAGCCTTGCGTGGACACGCTGTGATATTGAATTCCAATTCAAAGACACAGAAATGTGTATTACAGTAGTTACAACAAATGGACCATATTTATAAGCCTGAATTCACTCTCGGCTCTGCTGTATGGAGGGATCTTATCAGCGCACATCCACAGGCCAGGTTCTGTAAAGTGACTTGTCAAGATGCTTGAATGGACAGTTCTTCAGCAGCACTCCCCCAAGTGGACTCGAAAATTGTGTGAACTGACCAATTTGGGTCCCTGAAGCAAATGAATGAGCTAACTAACATTTATGATAGGTTTTGTGCCTAACAGATTTTGGTTGATGCTGATTTCAACATGTTTTCATAATGATGCCATATCAGTACGCTTTATCACTCCGCCACTGCAGCCATAATGTAAATGGAATGTTGACATGCTATATTCGACAGAAAATCATGTGATCCTGCGAACTGGATTTCTCACTTCACTTATATGAACACAGTCACATGACCACATTGCGAAAGTAAGTGATTTTCCTTTTTTCTTTCTTTCTTTTGAACCAGCACTTTTATACCGCAACAATCAAACTATGCTAAGGCGCGGTGACCCCCACCGAATAAGAGAGCCCATCAGCTGCAAATATAGGCTATGGAGATGGTGTTATAGCAGAGTAACGAAGAATTTACAGTGACGAGGTCGGTAGAGCGGAGTGTCAAGAAATGCATAAAGAAAGCATACAAATGCCCCATTGACCTACCGTAAATAAAGACTTTCCCCATCACCACCCTGTGTCACGGCTGCTTAGCCCCGATGACGATCCTTCTCCATATCTATGCCCCCCATCACCCTGGGAGTACGGATAATTGGCATCATTTGTGTGAGCGTATGGATCACCAGGTGTAAGAGTGCCAACTTCAGGAGCAGTATGAATTTGGTGCGCATGGGAATATGAGCTCCCCGAGTTAGATGGCATCCATGTTGACCCGCCCATGAGAGTGGCAAGTGCAGGTTGTTGTGTCCAACGATTAGTGGGCGGTGCGGCGGAATATATTGACTCTTGATCTACAGGATTCGGTGTAGATGCGGCAGGAGTTTTGCTGGCCGGATGAATGACAGGCTGAGTTGAAAAGGGGGTGGTTTCGTCAGCAGAAAGAGCGGTAGTGGTACTGTCGTGCCTGGACTCGGACACTCGCTGGAGCTCCACCATAATCCAACGCGTATCCCTCCGAACGTGTTCTATGCCTAGTCGCAAACCCTTTACCTCCTTGTTCAGCCCATAAAGTTCCCCCATCAGCTTTTTGTTAGTCACAGTGCCTTCGATTACCGGCGCCTGAGATACCCCAACTCCCTTCGAATGGGGTTCATACTTGCTACGAACAGATGGCTTGAGCCTGCGATTATGAAAATCGCCGCTCAGATCTTTCGTGAATACCCGCGCATGGTACAAAATGGCACTCTCGCCACGCGTGGTGCAGCCTACGTTGAGCGGCTTGCAGGACACGCATGGGGCAAAGCCCATGTGGGCTAGACAAACAATGTCGAATTTATCGCAGCGATCGCATTTTTGTGGGCGTATCTTTCGATAGAATTAACTCAATAGGTCAAGCTCTAATGTAAATTTGACTTACACGAATAGTACGGTTATACTCCACAGTGCCTGGCTGGTAGTGGGGAAAGTCTTGGTCCTTCACCACCACCCGCAAATATACTTTTAATACAGTCTCTGAAAAGAAGGAAAAAAAAACTTACCCCGAGTTCTTTTTCGGACTCATTCGCAAGACTTATATCTAAACAATGGATGCATAAGTGAACGTAACAAATTGACGCTGATTCTCTTACCTGCAGAGTCTGCGGCAGTGGTCTGCACAGGACCGTCGAATGTCATCGGCACTAAATAACTGGTAAGCAGGCTGTCAGTGACATGCTTGTAAAATGCTAACAAGTGGACAAGTGTTGCATCTTCGCCTCAGTATGTTGCGGGACGCCATCTGAGACATAGTAAACGGGTTACTAATAAATGCATTTTTGAGACGCAACTTACCATTCCTAGTAGGATCCAGCCATTCACTGCACTTACGTATCCTCGGATCGAATGGAGAGACGCGAAACCAATTAAAATGATCAAGATTGCCGTTGCAGGCCAACTGCTCTTGATATGAGCTTATCATCAGTGGAGAACAAAACCCGCCGTATCCGCTACGTGTCATGTCCAACATATACGCCTAATGGAATAATTATTAGTTGCAATGTTAGATATAGCTCTAGATGTACTACTTACAATGCCAGCATTGAGTTCGTCGCGAAGCCGTTCACTGATTATGGTTGGGAAAGCTGCTTCCCATTCTTTCAGAACAGCAATTCTAGAGTCCATAATTGTTCCGGGGGGATTACGCTGAGGAGTAGCAGTCCAAATGGGTCGAATGGAACTATCGCCCCGTTTTTACACAGGGATCTATCGATTTTCTGTCAAACTGTCCAGCATCAATGTGTTCGGGGAAAAGCATCAATTTCACTGTTGGTAACGCCGTTTAGCTCATCAAGAAAACCGGTCGATTTCGCAAGGGTTAGTCGATTTCTTCGGGCGTGCTTCTACGACGTAAATATCGATTTTCTGTCAAACTGTCCAGCGTCAATGTGTTCGGGGGAAAGCATCAATTTCACCGTTGGTAATGCCGTTAGCTCATCAAGAAAACCGGTCGATTTCGCAAGGGTTAGTCGATTTCTTCAGGCGTGCTTCTACGACGTAAATATCGATTTTCTGTCAAACTGTCCAGCGTCAATGTGTTCGGGGGAAAGCACCAATTTCACCGTTGGTAATGCCGTTAGCTCATCAAGAAAACCGGTCGATTTCTTCGGGCGTGCTTCTATGACATAAATATCGATTTTCTGTCAAACTGTCCAGCATCAATGTGTTCGGGGGAAAGCATCAATTTCACCGTTGGTAACGCCGTTTAGCTCATCAAGAAAACCGGTCGATTTCGCAAGGGTTCGTCGATTTCTTCGGGCGTGCATCAGGAAAACTAAAATTTTCTTAATCACGGCTTAATCGCCTTGATTCCAAATTAAGCCCGCTAAGTCGAAATCAAGGGAACGACTTGCCTTAATATCAACTTAAAACGTGCTGAAAATCTGAATTAAGGCGGATCAAGGCTGCTAAGTCTTTTAAGAATTTTTTGATTTTCCTGATGTGCTTCTACGATGTAAAACTTACTTCGGCTCCTCACTTCGGGCCCTCTCAACCGTGAGGCACAGGCGCTATGCAGCAGAGGGCCCAAACCAAATCGAGGAAGAAAACCGGTCGACTTCGTCGATTTCTTCAGGCGTGCTTCTACAACGTAAAACTTACTTTGGCCCACCACCACTTCGGGTGCTGTAAACTACCAGGCACAGATGCTGTGCAGCAGAGCGCCCAAACCACGAATAAATTCAATATCAAATTTTTGCCAAATATAAGCCCACTAATCCGGGAAACTTTGTGTTTGGGGATTCTCCTAATGTATTGCATACTGTGGCCGATCTATGTTAATATGTGCCAGAGTAATGGAGACCTTGCTAAATCTGAGTTTCGTCGATTTCTTCAGGTGTGCTTCTACGACGTAAACGTACTTCGGCCCATTGACTGTCACTTCAGGCGCTCTCAACTACAAGGCACAGATGCTGTGCAGCAGAGCGCCCAAACCACGAATAAATTCAATATCAAGGTCGGACAAATTTTTGCCAGCCCACTAATCTGTGTTTGCGGATTCTCCTAATATTAATCCATTGAGTGCATATGGCCGATCAATGTTAATATGTGCCAGAGTAATGGAGTAAATCCGAGTTTTAACGCCTGACTCACAGCCAGTCAGATATTCTAGCCGCGCAAAATGCGGCGACTGACATGGATTACAAATCGTCTGCATTTTACAGGCAAATAGGGGAACAAGCTCCCAAAATTCTGAATGGCTTCGAGGCGATTGCAACCAGTCACAGTTATGGCAAGTTCCCGATCTCCGTACCATCTCCAGGGCTGTGAAAATCCGGCGATAATGAGCCTGGCTACTTGTAGTTAGCTTGTAGCATGGCACGAGATATGTCATGAGACGTGGACTTCCACCAGATCTCAGAGTATACAACCGATACTGCACCACTTAGATCTGGGGCTTCGTGTGTGACGCTTGTGAAGTTGTGGGACACAGATAAGTTGGTTTCCGTGCCTGAGTTTGCCGATAGGCCCCACATTAGGAAAATCAAAAAATTTCTTAATCGGTACTTAGCATACTTATTGCCAATTAAGTAAAAATAAGTGCAAATTAATCAGAAGACACTTGTGGGCACTTAACAGCGCTTTTTTGGCAATAAGTACGCCAAGTACCGATTAAGAAATTTTTTGATTTTCCTGATGCAAAAAATTGGCAGACACTGATGCAGTCACGCTCACGGATGCCAATGGCGATTACAAATTGTATCACGGATTCAATTCACAGGCCATTGTATCACGTAGACAGATCTGTGCGGAGTGAGTTGGTATAAATACCAAAATAACCGAAATTATTGGATTTTGGACGGATGTTCGACGCAAATCATCGAATTTTGGGGTCCTGTTGCCATGTATGGTCCAAATTTTGACCGAAAACTGATGGATTTCGGGCGTGTTCTGGATGTGAGTGGCCACGCCATCAATGCTGGTATTTTGACCCACACTCGCCAAGTGAAGGCTTCTGCGGTGAAAGACATAACTCAGAAAAACAGAATACTAACAGTACTTGAGCGCCATATGTGCTAGAAAACTCTGGGTTCTATTTTTGCCGCCGACAATAAGACAGATGCTGATCCACGATTGATTTTCAAAATTCCGCACAGTACATCCACGACGCCATCATCAAATTTTTACTGCTGCACGCGGCAGTTTGTCAATGGAGGTATCACCCCGGTCCCCCAACCCTTCAAAGGCTGGCTTGTGGGCATTGGATGCATTCCAAACCGATTCAAAGGGAAGCCAATAGTTATTTGCGGGGCCGAGGGGAAATTAATGACTTTCTCCCAATCAAAATTATCTATATCAAGGGTAAATGGCTAAAGCCAAACCACAGTTTTGCCATGAGCTGTAGGAATATTAAAAATTGTCCCATTTTGTTGTCTAGATTTGCAAATACTACAGGACCATGCTACGGTGCTCATCTGCAAGGAGATTAGTTACTTCAAATTCCGTGAGGCACAGACTTTGCTGTATCAACACTTAAAACAGTTTATTGGCTCACCCAATGCTTTCTGTCTTGAGCCTGTTTAGTTGGGCCCAAAACTCAGCCACAACATGGAAATGCTCATTCTGAGTGAACGGCTATGCCAAGAACTCGATTGCATTGCCTCGTTTGAAGCCCAGATGGTCAAGAATGTAAGTGTTCTTTTCATCTTGCAACGAGCGGATTGTTGAAATGGAGTGAAACGAAGATGGCTAGGAGTAGATAATAATATAAACACTTATATGGCCCTGTTTGCTCTATTTGCCTCGAAGTACATAGCTAGCTTGGTGTGACCGTGAAATGGTGCATAGGTATCTCCCCAAGCCGTGGATGGAAAAATGTGGATTTTTTTTGCTATGTCTCATCCCCAAAAGAATTAAAATAGGCCTGTCAACATGTACCTTACGAAAATCTGGTTTTAGCCGACCACCCTTCATGGCAATCGATCTAATATTGAAGCAAGATAAAATATCTTAAGATTGAAGGCTCAATCAAAAGGACTCTTGTGAGAATGAGTGCCGAAAAAAATGGAATAATGTACCAAGTTTAACAGAAATCTCAGCCAGATAAAGCTATCCATGGCCGAAGATTTACGGTCAGAAATACAAATGGTTGTGCACATCTCTGTAGCATAATTACATTCTCCTTTGCATTGGGACCCTCCATGACCCCTGTTTAATGAATGGAGCTCTATTTAGCCAATATACAATTATAAAAAATAAGAAGATCTAGGGGCGAAGTGTGCGGGAACTTCCTGGACTTCCTGGACCCCTTTTCTGGACTTCCTGGACTCCTAGGCGCATATTGTTGCCGAATAAATACCATTCGGCCTTCCTTCTACGCTCATCTCAGTTCAGCAGTCCTTTGCACCATGGACGGCAATATCCCACAGCAACAGGGCTCTCACAATAGCTCCTGTAGTAGTCACAATTCAAGCAGGATTCGCCCCACAACCTCGATACCCGGTGGCCAACCCAATCTCAAGCATTCTAGTAACAAAGAGGAGAGAAAGGAGAGAAGAGCTGCTCTTGAACGCAATCGTTACTGGAGGTGGGTGGATCATACGTGTGAATTAGCCACCCTCTCATCGTTTATGGCCAGGAATGTACAGAAGGAAAGACAACGAGCTCGAGACAAATGGCGTAGGTTGGGCTTATAATTCATCCCGCCACCCCTTGATGTTCTGGCTGATTCATTTGAGCAGAACTCAGCAATGGACGAGAGAAACACAGACCCCTGATGAAGAGAACATATTTCATCAGAACACTGACAACGAATCATATTCTGCCACATCGAACGAGCACCCACATCCTATAGACGAGGTTAGCCAGAAAATCGAGAGTCGTCATCAATCAAGTTCGGGCCAAATCGGTCCCTCGAATCATCCCAATCAGTCGAGCGCTCGAACCGGCACTGCATTCTTCACCAGAAAATCGGTCGACATTGCAGATTTCCGCTCCAGTCCGGACCGATCTTCTGATAAAGCGGCCCACCAGATGGTCACTTCGATGACTTTGCCACCGATTATCGGAGATTCCAAGAAGATAGCTCCACAGAAATGGGAATCGCTTAGTGCAAGCGAGCGGGTTGTGTTGCTTCAGCGCTGGATGATGTATGCTGAGGTGAAATACAGGTCCCCGGTCGCCGATTGGCCGGAGGCATTTACCAGGGAGTGGTTCGTTGTGAAGCACAGTCCATCAGCTGTCCAGTGTCTCATCGCTGCAAGACACAAAGTAGCTGCTGGCGAATCGGCATTGAATTATGTTGCTCGGGTAATGGAAGGAGATCTGCCAGAAGACGTTGAACAGTGGCGGGCGCTATATGTTCAAACTTACCATATGACTGGGATCATTAACCGTGCTTGCGCCAGATTGCAGTGCATGATAGATAATGCATTGGTAGATAATGCGCCAGTAGAGAGTACACCATAGATACCGATCACAATAGTTTTGGCACCGAAAAATGGAATGAGTCAGATAAATCAGATTTGCTAGCAAGAACTCGGAGGCGCACTTGTACCTGTTTCTTCTGAGTCACACCAACTATGTCTGGTAGTGTGCTGCATAAAATTCATCCTCGTGTAAAAAGGGTTGAATTTAGGGAGAAACCAACGACGAGAGGAATTCGGTTCAAGCAATCCACCATAAAGGAAAATCTCTCACCATCTCGCGCTCCTCCAAAGCGTTCGAATCCTGTGGAGGTAGAAAGTGTTTGGCAAGATGAGTTCGATGAGCCCTTGCTTCAATACAAAGGAAAAGTGAGTTCAATAACCGAGTACGATGCAAAATGGCAGTTGATCTGAAGCTGGGAGCACAGTCGCAGAATGATTACCTTAGAGAGTTTTTACCAATTACCGACAAGATATTGGGGATAACGCTGCAGATGGAGGCGCCTGTAAATGAGGGCATCTGCCTCTCGTGCAAAACTCGGCAAACTGCGTGGAGATGTTCTGACTGCGTCGGATGTGACCACTTCTGCAGTGAATGTGTTCGGGTTCATCATCGCTCACTGCCATACCATCGTGTTGAACACTGGACAGGTACATTCTTTGAGCCTGCTTGGCTCTGCCAGGCAAATGTAGTAATTCATTTGGGTCACCATGGCTTGCCCTGCCCTGATAACGTCGGATCTCATGCTGATGGCGAGGACGGCTCTGATTCGGACAATTCCCCACGACCTTCCAACGATAATGGTAATGTCTTTGGAAATGGCCTTCCCAAGCTCAAGGGACGCAACTACCACGTGGTTGTTGATAAATCGGGCGTTCATCGAATCAGGATCATACCCTGCACTTGCCCCAATGCTCCCAAGGACAATGAAAGATATATACACTATTTGCAGATGGGGCTGTTTCCTGCAAGTCTACAAAATATCAAAACTGTCTTTACATTCCGCGTCCTCAACGATTTTCGGATGGATAATCTGGAATGCAAAACAGCAGCGCTAAACTATTGGCACAAAATTGTTCGTCTCACATCCAACGAGTTCCCGAAGTCAGTACCTGTAAGCGTTCCGCAGTTTATGCCCGAAAAGTGCTGACATTGATCTACAGGACCGATACCGGGAGCTTCTGAGAACCTCTCGGCTATGGAGAAATATCAAATATCGCAAGTGGAATGGTTTTGGCCACAGTGACGTCAGAAAGCCAGGCCCAGGAAGCTTGGCAATATTCTGTGCAGCTTGCCCTCAGCCCGGTATAAACCTACCTGCCGAGTGGAGCAAAGACCCGATGCAGTAAGCTGATATATTTATCCCTTTTAATTCGCAATTGACCCATATAAGATGGAAGTACATGCGTGGCTTCATGTTCGATGGAAATTTTACGGCAGAGCAACTAAAAATGAAGAATCCTGACGATGACGTCCATCTGACAGATGGCGAGGCGTTTTTCACAACTCGCAAGCCGTACCACGATCATCTCAAAGTGGCACGGGAAATTCGAGAGGTGTGTCTTATCTCTAGTTTAAATATCGGGCATAACGAAATATTATTATTTTAGCAAAGAACGTGTAATGATTATACAGCCATCCACAGAGCCAACATGCTCAAACAGCATCTACTACATACTGGAATTGGTGCTGCGGCATGTCCTCGACACGGCTGTTTTATTCCTCACTCGGTTGTGGATTTTCATAAAGGAGAGCGGTGCGTATCATTTCCAGGAAACTTTTGTATAGCCTAATGCGTGCCGAGAAGGCAGATGAACATAGACTTTTGTCTTAGCGAGGCTCTCAAGTACAATATGGAGGGCATACAGCAGGTGTTGCTCTCATATGATCTCATGTGCCAGTTTTGGAGGAACGTTGAAAAACGTTTCAAAGGCAATCCGTATCTGAAGTTTCCCCAAGCAGTAGAAATTCTCCGGGCGATTGGCTTATTTCATGTTCACGGCCACGTGGATCACTGCTATGCACGGTATGCACCGACGTTTATTCCAGGGGCAGGCATGGTCGATGGCGAAGTTCTCGAGACGCTTTGGGCCGCTCTCAACAAGATCTCCGACAGCGCTCGTAGCCAATCCACCGCCCACCGCCGTGAGACGCTTGACGATCATATGAATGACTCAAATTGGAAGAAGCTGGTTAGTCTTAGTGAGTCATGGAACCTTTCTGGGACGTGTTATTTTTTAACTAGTCTCAGGTAACCGCCTTTGTGAGAAATTTCTAAAGGCTGGAAAATCAGCAAAAAGCAGCGAATTGGCATTTGATGCGCTGAGTAGCACTGCTGATCAGGACCTTGTTCGAGTCTGGAAGGAGCAAGAAGCTGCTGCTTTGATGGCCAGGAATTTGCACCCGGAGTCGATGGATATATATGACATGAAGATCCACAAAGGTTTGTGCCATTAGAGCCTGTCTGATTGCGGCAACTAATTGTACCCAAGGTCCATCGAAAGACGAAATGCACCTTCAACTCATGAACGACAAAAGCACCAGTTCCGGTGCCAAAGGGGGTGCAACAATCATTGGTCAAGGCCTGAAAATTGAGGACTCACAGTAAGCGATGCGAAGTCTCACAACAGATGTGCGCACTTATGGCCAATTTCAGAGTATTTCTCGCAACTATATCACGTAGACTTGGCCGGAATGCCTCTGTTAAAGAGCGGCTTGACCTAGTAGAGCGCCAACAACGTTTACAATCTAGAATCGACGACTTCCACGTTAGCGCTGCACAGCTGTGGCCAGTCGATGACGAGGATCTTTGGCTAGAGGGACAGGCGGGCGAACCCCTTAACATTCTTCCCACAGATTCCGAAGAAGAAGAAGAATTTCTCCCACATCATCCCTTTGGTCGCGAAGGCCCCGAGAAAGCTCTTTTATTGCTTCCTTCAAATATTGGACTAGATAAATGCGTCGCTCTTGGATATAAATCCTTTGCTCAGCAGGAAAAGGCTCTTCGAGTTGGGCAAATGAACGACTCATTACACGGTCTTAGATTAGCAATTAGCCGCAAGGCGGTTGTTTTTCGGGAGGGTCTGAGGAGTTCGAGAAGCAAAAGCAAGAGGACGAGATCCTGGGATGAGATTCTGCAGGTGGATGGGAGCGTTCGACATCACGCCCGAGTGTACTGCCGTGCACGTATCGCCTTCAAAAAGCTAGGAGCAGACGCCTCAGAGATGGCAAGATTTCAGCCGTTAACTAGAACACAGCTCAGCGTGACGACTGCCCGTATTGATCCATCGTTACGGGGTCAGAGGGATTCGTCATTGGCTTGGTTTTGGTCAATAGATGTCCAAGCTGATGGACAAACAGCCCATGGTATGACCGAGTGTGAGTTATTTAAATCAATTGCCGGGGTTGACTCGGCTTATGGTCGCATATCAGTCTACCGCGTACATTGGTTGAAAGCTAAGTCTAGACGGGATCGTTGGCAAGAAGAGCAAATCTTACTGGCATCAGAAATGCAGTGGACGGAGCTCTTCTTTCGCCATCGAGCAACTCGCTGGAAGGCTTTCGCTGCCGAGTCATGCGCTGTTATTGCTTCACGTAATGCTAACTCCAGCCAGTCGCAAGACTCTGAGACAACCACAAAATCTGAATTTCGCTATAGCAAAGGGCACGTCTGCTATGCACTCAAGCTTGAGAGTATGTGGAACCGGCTGGCCCAGCAGGCAGTTTTGCAGTTTGGCACTGCTAAAGCTGTGCCAAGACTTGGCTTGCAGCCCTCCACAAGGTCTCGCTCATCATCTAGCTCATCGTGCAACCTATCTTCTTAGCAGTATGTACACACACCCGCTCTAAAATGTTCTCGTTATCTGTCATCACCAGTTTCAGAAATGGATCCGTCAGCCAAAGATTCGAAGATGTCAGCGTCTTTATTGATCGCTCAACTCGTTATGAGATTTATGACACATGCAAAGAAATCAAGTGGTGTGTCACCACTTCCGGGATCTTGAAAAGATTCAATTCTCAGCTAACATTCAAAGATCTCATCTGGCGGCGTCCTTACCAATTGCCCGGCTCCTGGCGAGATTCATTGCAAATGCGAAGAAATCGAGCGGATTGTGCACCGCTTCCGAAAATTTCAGGGTAAATATTAGAAGATCTCATCTGGCGTTCTTATTGAGGGGCATCTTTAATACAAGGACCAACGAAGCCTGTACTGTCCTACTCGCCATGTCTGATGATATCACTTGCGCCGGGTTAGAATGCACGAAACTATGTCTTGCTCCTCGTATCATCGCACACATCAAAGAACAAGGGTTTTTACCAGCTCTCCTGTCACCATGTATGTATTCCGCTGGCGCTCCTTACTGGTCATGGGCCAATAGATACCATGGGGACCTCGTTGCAATACACTCAAATGTGTCTGAGTATCCGCATTTCAACACCAAGTGGAAGGTTAGCATGCATTTCTCGTCATAAAGGGATGTACGAGGCTCACAGTGCTTAGACACCCACGATTGATATTCCACTGGACGTTGTTGCCCAGATTTTTGGATGGCTTGGTGTTGGACGCGACCTCGCCAATGTGGCCCTTGTTCAACGATCGTGGTGCCGCCTAGCGCAGAAAGAGCTTTTTGGCACAGTCATTTTGAAGTGCCCCCTTCGTGTCCAGCTCTTCGTTGAGGCCTTCGTACGGAACATTGGGCCTGGACATCCTCGCCGGAACCCAGGGACCGATCGCATACCTCTGGAACGCTTTGTTCGTCACATCTGCGTCGATATCCCGGAGAACTACCCACAGGAGCGATTTTACGCGAACCTCATAACAATTCTGCCTCTTCTAGGCAACCTTCGCTCAATATACATCATTATGAGGCGCTGGCAAAATCGTATTTGGCAAGCAGAGCTTGGAAAATTACTGCCTGAGCATGCGCCACCGAGTTTACATTGTCTGTGCATACAAGTGAGCTGATATTGCCATGCAGTGAAAGTTAGGTTGTACTCACGATCGCGTTCCAGATTCCAGTGGGAGATCCAGATGCTTTATTATTCACACATCAGCCTGATGTTAACGTCCAGTGGAGGGATTGGTTTGCTGCGTGGAAACACATTCAGACCGTGGCCTTTGTCTGTGAAGACATATGGTGGCATAGGTCGTCGGAGATGTCTAAGTCCGAAGCATCCCAGGGAGCAGAGAAGATGGTACACCAGTGGTTGGCGAATTCATCGCTAGAGACTTTTGAGGTGTGGTCTGGCATTGATAGTATCCAGCTGTCTTGGCAGCTTCGAATCCAGTATGGCAGGTTCCATAACATCCACGATGCGGAGTCGACTCGCCATCGATACTCCTTCAGCCGCAAGGAAGATACGAGGATGTGGACGCTATCTCCACCCACAATGCCAATGCGTTCAGCTGTTTCCAACTTTCGAGAGCATATCTGCGTCGACGGATGTTGGATATGCCTTGCCATGGAGGATGATGAGAATCTGGAGACCATTATATCTTATTTGGACGACGTGAGGGAAGAGGACTGGCGCGATAGAATGCTGGAGCAGTCACTTTGGTCGAAGCTAGACTGTGACCCTAGCTACAATTTGTTGATATAACTGACCAATTGACGGAAGTTGGATTCGGTGCGAGCTCGCCCGAATGCCGGTGGCTGTACACGCGAGGTACATGTGTAGTAGGCGTGGCGTTGGGTATTTGGCTGGAGGATCTGGTTAGTATTTGCTACGTGATTACAGTAGTACGACCGCACTGTACTCAGTAATCCGCACATCTTTTTCTCGTTGCTTGAATATCCCGTGATCTCTGGCTGTTAGTTTCGTCACCAATACTTGAATCGCAACCGCCCAAATGCTATCTAAGCGTCACATCAGGCATGCAAAAATCCCCTGCATTGCAGCCCTTTGTTCGCTCAAAAGTATTTTATGGCACTTCGTCATTTTTCAAGGGAATACTGTCTATTGGGGCGGACCTAATGAGGCAGATCTAAACAATGTAGTTCTGATATCTGACATTCCAATAACCGAAGGGCCGGCTGATCAAGGTTACCGGGGAAATCTATCGGAGACGTTGAAAAATCAATTGGTTATCATCTGTCATCATTCAGCTAAGGAATACTGGCGGGCCTCATGAGGCAGATCTAATGAGAGGTAGTTCTGAAATCTAACCTTCCAATAACTAAAGGACCCGCTGATTAAAGTTACCGCGGAAATCTGTTGAAGAAGTTGAAAAACCGATCGATAATGTTGGCATCTGTCATCAAAAAGTCGACCGATAATTTCTGTGTCTGGACAATCAGACGGGTTTACCGGAATTTCATTACCGTGTTTGATCCTTGGGTCAGATGTAATTTTTGTGGAATTCACCAGAAAGGGCGGGAAAAAATGTATTTTGGGTCGAGGTGATCAGGTTTGCTCACGAGAGGTTACAGAATCAGAAAGATACCGACCAACGAAACGAAATGAAACGAGGAAATGACGAAGCAATTGCGCGCCCCCACTAAACCCCGAAAACCCTGAGGTACGGCTATGGATAATCAAGACCAACATATATTACAAGTATAGCAGAGCAGGTTTGCGATGTTGTTACAATGTCCAACCAACAAACACTCCCCATCAAGCCGTATTATGAATAAAGCCCCCCTCTTCTACCTTGATTCGCTTCCCGATAGCTGGCGGATAATGTGTATCAATGCCTTTAGAAGTGGCAGCGAATTGTTGGATTTGAGCCGCCATGCCACTCAGCTGACGAAAGAGCGCATCAAAACTGTACATCATAGCTATTAGTACCACTCACACAATAATATAAAGTCCTTACGCCAAAGGTTGAGTTGCAATTGTGCACGGTACTTGGTCGCTGCAACAGGCATCGCAGGACAGAATCGATGTCATCTTGCAGACCTGCTGCCGATTTTGGCATTGATCGCAAGTAATCGGAAGATAGGGCAGGGCCTGCTCGACGACAAGCATGGGTGTAGCTGCAAAAAAAAAATGTTGCGCTTAGTGTAACAATCTACGAATGTGCTGGTAGTATACCACTACACATACTAGGATGTCGGGTGTAAATAGGTACTTGGTACAAAGAGCGCGAACTGGCCCGTTCGTCATTTTCACAAATTCGGGAAAGTTTGGGCATCGAGTCGCCGCCTGCACCGTACGCTAGATCAAATTCTGCCGCTGCGCTGAGTATAATAGCGGGGACGTGTATTGGAATACTGTTAGTCACGGCCCTCCGAATTTGTACTCTCGCAACTGCGTCTCGCTATATATTTTTAGATAATGGTGGAACACTCTAGAGATAATCCACCTACCACGATCTCTCCTATCTGTGAAATGGCATCTTCCTCAGATATCTCTGATGATAGTAGCTTGACCAGATTGCTGGCATGGTCATACATCTTCTGCTGGTCTGAAGGCATGATGGTTGAAAGTTGTGGATATCGAAACCAAGGTGCTGTGTTTGATAGGTCGTTTTAAGCGGAGTTAGAAAAAACAGAAGGTCTAGCCACATTAGGATTTGAACCTCGATATCGCCTTGCCACCCTTATTTGCAAAAGGCCGTTCCGTATCGTTGGGTCAACGGACTTTATACTCCCATTTTGGAACTTTGTAATGACTGGGCGGAGGGATGAATCGAGCTGTGTCAGACAGCATCGACTTGGATGTCCGTGTGATTGCGAAAGCTCTCAAAGCACAGCTTGAACACAGCATCAGATAGAGCTACAGGCAAGTCTTTCCAGGCTTAATTATCCACTTACAATTTTCAATACTCTGTAGACAGCATCAGTTTGTCTGCCGCTTGAAATAGTTGGGATAATTGCGGGCCATGTGGCATCACCATCAAACATAAGCCGTCTATCACTCATCCAAAGATCTTGTAAAAGGATTGCACAGACAGAGCTCCTCGGAAATGTGCATATCCGCACTGTTCTCCAAAGTTGATGTTTTGTCACCTTCACATGTAACATTGGTCCATAAATCCTGACAAAGGTCTTGACCACACACTGCTTGAGACCAACGTGCACAACCTTTATCTAGATGTGACCTGTCTGCCCATTTTGTACAACATCTGTTCACATAGACAATGGACAAAATGTGAACTAGTGATGGATATATTGCATATTCATGGACAGGAATTACCTGAATAGATGGCTTAGAAAGTGACGCATAGCCAAAAAAGTTCCAAGATCCCGGTGCAAAATTCTTTCCTCCCAATTTATTTTAATTCTCAACCAATGGGATTTGTGCGTCTCCCTACCCTGGAAGAGTATGGTTTGTGGCATGGGGGTACCTGGGGGCAGTAGCACTCCGGTTGGGGCAATATTTAAGGGTGGCATAAATGTCAGTTTAAATGGCTTATTAATTTACCAATATTCAAAATATTGTTCTGCTTGAAACATAAATATAAATTGCAAGTACAACAGGCTGCCAAAATGGGAAGGACTACAATAAGTGGAAACCAACATTTAAGATCCGACAAAACTCAAAATTTTAGTCAGCATTACATTGGTAACTGACACTTAAATTTTTCACTAAAGTTTTGGATGCAATTAAATGTTATTGCCCCTGCCAGCATGAAATTTAAGTGCCATTTAAACTTTGGTGAAAACTTTAAGTGTTAGGTACCCGTTTAATACTGACCAAAACTTTGAGTTTTCATCAGATCTTAAATGTTGGTCTACATTTGGAGTGATCCTTCCAATTT
>Ga0137415_10001770_pt1 | contig 21456 bp, 20 predicted proteins | sample CZODoug3_1_1_16f_FD_183082 | JGI IMG/M metagenome (GOLD analysis project Ga0137415, IMG submission 183082) | Vadose zone soil fungal communities from Angelo Coast Range Reserve, California, USA - CZODoug3_1_1_16fungal (Hybrid Assembly) | ecosystem: Environmental > Terrestrial > Soil > Vadose...
TGGACGGTTGGCTGGAATCATCACCGACGGCGATCTGCGCCGTCTGATGGAAAAGCATCGCGGTGCTACGCTGGAGATGAATGCCGGAGCATGCATGACGCGAAATCCGCAGACAATCGGCCCGCACGTCCTGGCGAGCGAAGCATTAAACGTGATGGAGCGCCGCAAGATTACATCGATCGTTGTCGTGGATGAGGCTGGCGGAGTATTGGGCGTAGTGCACTTACACGACCTCTGGGGCCTGGAGCTGATTTAATACTTATTTACTGGGACCGCCATTTCTGGCTGTCCGCTGTTGCAACGAACTCGCTGTGAAATTCAACAGGGGCGCTCGTTCGAGCAAGATCGATCGCCGGCACATGTAGCGGCCGCCGACCGTGGCGGGCGCCGTCGTAAACACAGGCATTTCTGGAAAAAGGAGCAAGATTGCAAAAGAGCGCCAATATCTCCGCAGCGGTAAGAAAGCGAGCGAAACAAATCCAAGTCCTACTCATGGACGTGGACGGAACCATTACGCCGGGCATCGTTGCACTGCTCTCTCAACCCGACGGCACAGCGCTGGAGATAAAGATATTCGACGCGCATGACGGCCAGGGGATTTCGCTCGCGCACACGGCCGGCATCCGCACCGGCGTGATCACCGGACGCGAAAGTCCGGCAATGCGGCGGCGCGCGAAAGAGTTGAACATCGAATTCGTCTACGAGAAGCAGCCGACAAAACTCGCCGCCTACGAGGAAATATTGCGGAAGACGGGCGTCCCTGAGTCCGCCGTCGCTTACCTGGGCGACGACCTGCCGGACTTGCCGGTCATGCGGCGCGTGGGATTAGCGGTCGCGGTCGGAGACGCCGTGCTCGAAGTAAAATTGGCGGCGCACTTCGTTACCAAAGCGATTGGCGGCAGAGGCGCCGCGCGCGAGCTCGTGGAGCTTATTTTGAAGAGCAAAGGGACTTGGGAAGAAATGATCGAGAAGGCGCGCGCATGAGAAAGGCTGACCGTGGTTAATGCATGGCATGACGTCTCACCCGGCAAAGAGTTGCCCCGGGATTTTCAAGCGGTCATCGAAATACCGTTGGGATCGAACGTAAAGTACGAACTCGACAAAGCCACGGGTTTGCTGAGGGTGGATCGCATTATCCATTCCGCGGTCTTCTATCCGGCGAACTATGGGTTCATTCCGCAGACCTACGCGGAAGACAACGACCCTCTCGACGTGTTAGTGCTCTGCCAGGAACCCGTGCAGCCGCTGGCGCTAATCCAGGCGCGCGCCATAGGCCTGATGACCATGATCGACTCCGGCGCGAGCGACGACAAAGTAATCGCCGTGGCCACCAACGATCCGGAGTTTAGCGGATACGTGGAGGCGCGAGATCTACCGTCACATCGTATGTTAGTCGTGAAGCGCTTTTTCCAGGATTACAAGCAACTCGAAGGCAAGCGCGTCGAAGTCGAGGACATACGGCCGGCATACGCCGCGATAACCGTAATCGAGCGAGCCTTGGCGCGTTACCAGCAGGAACGCGAAAGGCTGCTTTCCAAGGAAGGCGCCTGACCACCTTCCGGAGCGCGTCTAATGGTTAAATATTATTTTGCTGGTACGCGCTCAGTGCTATGGTTCGCGCACAATTTCCTGGGCCAATCGAAAACTCAGGGGAACAAAACAAAATGAGCCGCTTCTGGAAATGGACGCTCGGCATTTTTGTTGGCCTTGTGCTGGCCGCGTTCGCCGGTCTGTCGTTCATGGCCGGCAGTCCCAAAGATGTCTACGGAATGGTGCGATACGCGTTTCCGCACATGCACCGGGGAAAATTGCGCGTCGGCGAAGATGCGCCGGACGTACGCCTTTTGGCGCTGGACGGAGCGAGCCACTTTCATTTGCGTGAACGCACCGGCTCGCGCCCGCTCGTAGTGATCTTCGGCAGCTACACTTGACCGCCGTTCCGGCGCCACGTCGGTGACGTGGTCAAGATTTACAACGACTACAAAGATCGCGCGGATTTCCTCACCGTATACGTTCGCGAAGCGCATCCCACCGACGAGTGGCAGATGAAATCGAATGTGAAGGAAGACGTCTGCTACGCGCAGCCTAAAACGCTGGAGCAGCGCGTGGCCATCGCCAACGATTTCGTGCAGCGGCAGAACTATCCCCTGCCCTTCGGGATCGATGACATGAGCAACGCCGCCGATCTCGCCTACTCCGCATGGCCAGAACGGCTCTACGTGATCGACGAGCACGGCCGCATCGCTTTCGCCGGAGGCATGGGCCCCTTTAAGTACGACCCGGAAGAAGTGCGCGCGTGGCTCGCAAAGCGCTTCGGCCCAGTGACCCAGACCAGTTCCACGGCCACGCCCAAGCCATGATCATCGTAGTGATGGGGCCGACCGGCTCCGGCAAAACAACCATCGGCATCCTCCTCGCGAAGCGGCTCGGCTGGGAATTCGTCGACGCCGACGATTTTCACTCCCCCGGCAACAAGGCCAAGATGCATCAAGGTATCGCGCTTACCGACGCCGACCGCATTCCCTGGCTTAAGGAAATTCACCGCCAGATCCAAAAATGGCTCGCGGAAAATCGAAACGTCGTGCTGGCATGCTCGGCCCTCAAAGCAAGTTATCGCGAAATGCTCTGGCGCAGCGGCGAAGTGAAGCTCATCTATCTGAAGGGAACATACGCTTTGATTTCCGGCCGGCTGCGCGCGCGACACGGCCATTTTACCGGCGAGCAAATCCTCGCGTCGCAATTCGCCGCGCTGGAAGAGCCGACTGACGCGATCACGGTGGACATTAGCGCTTCGCCCGAAGAAATTGTCGGCGAGATTTGCCGGCGCCTCGGCCTCGATTCGAAAGGCAACGATGGCTGATGGAAGTCGCGTAATAATTTAGAGAGGCAATGACTCAGACTCGGTCTACTGGCCACCGCGCAGCAAGAGAATCACGTCGAGCGCGACGAGCACGGCGACAACAAGTTCCAGCACAAACATGCGGCGCTCATTAAATTGCGCGACCATGAATTCGTAGAGTTCGCCGGCCGTCTTCAGCTTCTCGCTGACCAGCGCCTTGTAATCTTGCACGCCAATCTTGGAAGAAATAACCCGGTAAACGCGGGCGTAGTAAGTGTCGCTGATGAACTTCACCGCATACTCGGTCCGCTCCGCCAAATCCATGATGTCGAGGCGGAGACGGTTTACGCGGCCGGCGCGGCGCGGCAGGCGCCAGCGCGAGAGAAAACTTTCGTGGCCCTCCAGTGAGCTGTATACGTTTGAAAGAAGATTGGTGAGGACTTCGTCGTAGTAGCGAAATTCCAGCAATTGCGTGTTCGCGTATTCGAGCAAATCGATAATCGCGGACGTGGCGTCCGGCTTGTCATAGACGAGCGCGGCGGCCCAACCAACCACAATCAGGTCTGTCGGATAGTAGGAAAGAGCGTCACGAAGAATTTCATCGCGCTCCGCGGCGGAGAGCGGCGTGAGTTCGCCGCGCACAAGTTCAGTGATCTGATCGCCATATTGCGTGAGCAATTCTTTCGCGGTCGGGGGACGGCCGTCTTCGTGGCTCGCGGATTGAATATCGATCACGAGGTAGTCTTCATCGAGCCACTTGCTTGACGGCTTGATCAGCGCGGGCTGAAATCGCTGGAGGCGCGCGCGCAACATATCTTCGGCGGCTTTTTCGACTTCGGGCGCATTCATCCAGCGATACGAATCTCCGCACAGCGCATTCAGGTCGCACTGGAACGGTGTGGTCAATTCCACGCTGGCTACGCCGAACCAGTAATATTTGATTTTGCCGCCCAACTTTTCACCACTGGAGAGAGTTACCGGCTCAAGCGCCTCCTCTAGAGGAGCATTCTGCGCCTGAGCGTATTCGGGAGTCAGATGGACGAAACCCGGAGAGCGAGGTGCCGCTTTCGAGCCGAGAAGGGCGCGCAACTTCTCCAAATCAATGGCTTCCGCAATATCAAAGAAATTGAGCATGCGGAAGTAGCCGCGCGTGACCATGTGCGCGTGAGCGCTGTGCGCTAATTTTGATTCAGCCGGTGGTGCGATGGCCATCCTACCGTACCCCCTTCCGTTAGCTTGGATGCGCGGAGGAACGCCCGGAGTTAGAGCGACAGTGAAGATGTTCGCCGCTCAGGTAGTGCATCCATCAGGCCGCGGGAAGAACGTCGACTTTGATCCCGCCGGGCTCGCGCGACCAAAGAGTTTGTACCCTCGATCGCGTCGTGGGGAAAAGCCCGCCTCAACTAACGTGCCGAAACAATGCAGTGGTTATTTCTTGGCGGGCGCCGGGGCGGGCTTTATATCTGCGGCGAGCTTTTGTAGATCGGTGACCGCAGAGGGATCGAGTTGGTACAACGAGGGATCATTTTCGCGTTTCGCGATGTAGTTGTCGCCGGATTTTGAAATCGAAGCTTTTTCCACGCGCTTGCCGTCATTGGAAGTGACCGTCAATTCAATGACAGGCGTGGTGAAGCCAGAGTCGACAAATTTAGCGGCGGAAAGCTCGCGAATTTTATCGATCAAAGTCTGAACCGTGGTGGAGTCCATCTTTTTGCTATCGCCGGACCACCAATCCTGCCCACCCTTGGTCAGAAAATACGCCTTGGCCCCGTCGTGGAGTTCGACCTTGTTGGGATCGTCATAGCCGAAATCGAAAAGCTTCTTGTTGCGGAAGTCGTCGACATTTTTGTCGAGCCCCGTGCCCATGTCACTTGAGACTTTGTAGATGCCGGGGATTGCCGAGGACTTTGCGTAGTAGTCGTCTTTGCTTTTTCGGATCTGCAGCTCTTGCGTGCTGGCGGCATCGGTTACTTTTGCGGTGGCAACTTGCGTTGCGGAGGCGAATGCGGCGGCGGCTTTCCTGGCGTCGGCATCGTTGGACGCAGTGTCCATCTTAGCCTCGCGCAGCTTGCGAACGATTTCTTCGACCTGGAAATTATCGGCGCGGGAGGGCTTGGGCTTAACGATCTGCCATTCCTGCTTGTTGCGGCCGAACTGGATGTCTTGTTTCCTGGTGACGAGCTCGACCTGGCTGAGCTTGTCGAAATCGAGAGTGAGCAAGCGCTTGTCGCGGAGATCGTTCGCAGATTTGTCGAGGCTGGACTTGTTGTAGCTGGCGATGGTGAAAACGCGACGGTCGCCTTCGAGCTTGGCAAAAACGGCGCTGCCCGCAGGAGTCTCGTCGCCGAGGAGAATCTTTTGCGGCTTGGAATCTTTGGTGGTGATGTCGAGCTCAAGCGAAGGTTGCGCAAGGCCGTATTGGCTCAAGTCTGTGGCTTTGTCGTCCACGAGGCGATCGGAATTCAGCGACGATAGGCCGGAGAGCAGGCTCGAGACGGCTTCCTGGTCGGCGCCTAAAGGCTTGGGAGCGGTGATCTGCCACTTGCCGGCATCACTTTTCGCAAGGGCTAACTCTTCCCCGCCCTTCTTCTTGATTGCAACTTTGGAAATATCTTCCTGTTTCAGGTCGAGAATTTTAGGTGGCGCATCGACGGAAGCTTTGGCGGTGTTCTCCAACGCAGGGTGACGGTTAGACCAGTAGAGCGCGCCGCTGAGAGCGGCAAGCACGACGGCGGCGATGAGCAATCCGCTGTTTTTCATAAGTTTGGTCCCGAGAGCGACTTCATTACGCGTCCGCTACCTTCTCCGCCACCACACGGAGACTCCGGCAAAGACGACGACGAGCGGCAGGAGGAACTGGCTGATCAGACGAACCCAACTCATTTGCGCGCGGGTGAGGGTGATGCGGCGATCTTCCGGCTCTTTGGGACGAATGGAGATGAGGTCTTCGTCGGAGGAGAGCCAATTCATGGCATTGAGGGCGAGGTCGCGATTGCCGTTGAATCGGATGAAGGAATTGGCAGCCCATGCGGAACTACCGACGACAACAAAGCGGCCTTGCGAATTTTCTTTGCCGGTGTTGTAGGTGCCGGCCGCGGCAATGGTCATCGGCCCCTTTTTATTTTTCGGGTCGTTAGGGTTGACCTCTGGCGAATTGAGCTTGTCCGTGGCCAGGCTGGATTCGGAAGAACCGAAAAGCTTCTGCACAGTTGTCTTGGCGCCGCTCTTTACATCAACCGAGCGGGAGAGCGGAAAACCGGTCGCGGTGCCCTTCATTTCGCTGACGATGGGATGGGAGTCGTAGCTGGTGACGAGAGCGACTTGGGGGCCGAGGCCAGCGAGCTGACCGATGGGATTCATGTCCAGAATCAAATCTTTGTCGACCGTGACGCCCCAAGATTGCAGAACGCCGGCCAGGGCGTCGTTGTCTGCGATTTCGGAGCGGCCCATCTTGAGCGGGGGATCGAGCATAAGGAGCGCGCGGCCGCCGTCTTCGACGAATTTCTTGATGGCATCGACTTCCGGCTGCTGATAATCGCCGCTGGGCCCGGCGACAACCAGGACTGTGCAGTCACCGGGGATTTCGGCTTTTTGCAGGAGGCTAATGGATTTCGCGACGTACTCGTCTTTGCCCAGCAATTCCTTAAATTGAGAATAGCCGCTGCGGCTGGAATCGTCGATTTGATGTTCGCCGCTTCCCGTGACAAAGCAAACGGTGCGCGTGGTGTTCTTCAGATCGCGAATGAACGCGCCGGTGATGCCTTCTTCGTTCAAGCCTTTGGCTTCCTGCTTGTTCGCGCCGATCTGAACGATCGCGGTTCCATAGTTTTTGATGCCGGCTTCTCGCGCCAGTTGGGGCTTTTTGTCGGGATCGACGTACTCGACATGCACCTTGTGTGAGAGATTCGCGTAGAGATCGAGTTGGTCCTTGGCGGTTTGGAACCGGCCGGCCTGATCATAGTAGGTGATGTTGGCGTCTTGCTTCAGGCCCTTGACGATCTTTACGGTTTGGTCGGAAAGACTGTAGCGTTTGTTGGAAGTCGCGTCGTACGATTTTTCGTAGCGATTGGCCAGAACATTAGCCGTAGCGATGATGGCGACTATCACGGCAATGTACGTCGCAGCGTAGGCCGCGTATTTCGTCTGTCTGGCTTTGAGGAATTGAGCGTTCACTTACGACCTCCACCGCAGAGACTCCATCGAACGCGCCGTCAGGAATAATCCAAGGAAAATCGCGGAAACGTAGTAGATGGCGTCTTTCAAGCTTAGTAAGCCCTTGGCAAACGATTGCGCATGCGTGGTTATCGACATGTACGAAAGCACTTGCGCCCAAGTTGCCGTCTCGAACTCGCTGACCCATTCAAACACCCAAAGAATTAGACAAGCAGCGAACGTGACGGCACCGGCGATAATCTGGTTCTTGGTCAGCGTCGAGATGAACGTTCCGATCGCCAACATCGCACCAGCCTCCAACAGCAATCCAAGGTACCCGATGGCAAGGGGCTTCCAATCCGGCCGGCCATATTTGAAGAGAAAGACAAAGTTGAGCGCCGTCAAGAGCAAAATGCACCCGTATAACATCATTGCAGCCAGCCACTTTCCGACAATCACTTCGCTATCGCGAATCGGAGAGGTGGCCAGAAGCTCGATCGTTCCGGTTCGTTTTTCTTCAGCGAACAGCCGCATGGTGATCAAGGGAATAAAGAAAAGTCCGATGACGCGAACGTTGGCGAGGAGCGGGCGAATGAGCGATTCATTGATGTTCATTGGGGACATCTGACCGCGCATCTGCATTTCCATCGCGTAGTTCACAAAGCCACTCAGTTGCACCCAAAAAAAGAATCCAAAGATCAGGCCAAACATGGCCAGCAACAGATACGCAACGGGAGAAACGAAATAGCTGCGCAGCTCTTTGCGTAGAATGATCCAGACGTTTCGCATCTACTTGGCTCCTGCGGCTACAGCTTCTTCGGCCGGCGCCGCGGCCGGTTCTCCGGTGAGCTGCAAGAAAATTTCTTCCAGGCTTACGGCGGTGGGGCGAAGTTCGTTGAGGTCCCAGCCGGCTTCGACGACCGCGCGGGCCAGATCGCCGCGGACCAGGCCCTTGCGGCTTTCGATTTCGAAGGTCGAGCGATTGTCATACTTGCTCTTGAGATTGACGCGGCTGACGCCAGAAACCAGCTCCAGGCGCGATTGTACCTTCAGCGGATCCATCAGACCGTTGCGCGCGCCGACTTCGATCAACAAAGATTCCGCACCGCGCGCACGATTCTGCAGATTGCTGACGGAATCGGTGGCGACGAGCTTGCCTTTGTTGATGATGATGACCTGCTCGCAGGTCTGCTCGACCTCAGGCAGGATGTGAGTGCTCAGGATGATGGTGTGGTCGCCGGCGAGACTCTTGATCAGCTCGCGCGTTTCATTGATTTGCTTGGGATCGAGGCCGGAAGTCGGCTCGTCGAGAATCAGCACGTCGGGATTGTGAATGATGGCTTGCGCCAGGCCGACGCGCTGGCGGTAGCCCTTGGAGAGCTTGCCGAGTAGTTTATCTTTGACGTCCAAAATGGCGCAGCGCTCGCAAACGTAGTCGACGCGCTTGGCCAGCTCCGCTTTGGCGAGGCCCTTGAGGCTGCCGACAAACTGCAGATATTCGGCGGTGCGCATTTCGGGATAGAGCGGAGGCGTTTCCGGCAGATAGCCAATGCGCTTTTTCACCTCGAACGATTGCTCGAGCACGTCGAAGCCGGCGACCGTAGCGTTGCCCGACGTGGGCGGCAGAAAACACGTCAGCATGCGCATAGTGGTGGTCTTGCCCGCGCCGTTGGGGCCGAGAAAACCGACGATCTGCCCTTTGTGAACCTCGAAGGAGATGTGGTCGACCGCGGTGTGGCGCGCGTACCTCTTGGTAAGGTCGGTTACTGTAATCATAAGAATTTAGCTTTAGACAGCGATGTACAACTCAACTTTGCAGCAACTCCAATGCAGTTTCGAGAACTTGGATGCGAATGCTTATGTTAAGAAGTGAAGGCGCTCTTGTCAAACGGGTGTACTCGTCCAGTAGATTAGTGACACTTTGCCTTTCTGGGATTTGACTTCCATCGAGTGAGAAATTCGAGTGGGGTGAGGTAGGCGAGGGATTGATGGGGCCTTACGCAGTTGTAGGTTTTCTCCCAGCGTCGCAGCTGCTGGTTGAGCGCGGGCAGCTGATCGGAGTCGGCCTGCACTTCGTAGAATTCCTCGTTGTGAGTGCGGTGGGAGCGCTCCACGTGGGCGTTCAGTTTCGGTGATTTGGGCGGAAGCACGAACAGCGGCAGCTGTTTTTGCTGACAGGCCTCCTCGAACTCGGCGGCGAACTCGCTTCCGCCATCCACCTGCAAGGCTCTTACGGGAAAGGGCAAACGCTCCAGCAGGGTTTCCAGGAAATGCGCTGCCGCTAGCGAAGTCGCGCGGTGATGCACCTCTACCACATCCCAGCGGGAGACGACATCCCGCGCGCTAAAATGCTTCAGCAGTACGCCGCGACGCATACGGATCTCCTTCGTATCGATCTCCACCAAATCCCCGGGGTGCTCCACTCGCCAGTATTTAGGCTTGCGAATGGCCCATGGCCGTTTTCGCAATTTTCGCCGCGCCTGCCGCAGCAGGGCCGACCTGGGCGGTTCGTGAAGCACCCCGCGCCGCTTCCAATAGACCAGGATGCGTCCCACCATGGAGGTGGAGACGCTGCACTTCTCGCGGGCGAGGAGCACAACCAGCTTGTCCTTGCCCCAACGCGGATACTGCCTGCGCAGAGACAAAACGCGTTCGGCCAACGCCGGTGCCCAAGTGGGCTGGCGCACGCGGCGCGGCCGATGCGAGCGCTCTTCCAAGGTCGTCACGTCGTGGCGGTCGAAGCGCCGCTTCCAGCGATAAAATGTCTGTCGGCTGATCGCGAAACGGCGGCAGGTCCGCGCCGCATTTCGTCCATTGAAGTAATAGAACAACATCCATTGCAGCCGCCCTTGCGCTGCCCGGCTCAAGCGCTTCCCGAGGCGCGCCAGCTGGCGCGCCTCGGGAAGGTCACCCCATCCAATCTCGCTCATCCTGACACTCTACAGAGTGTCACCAATCATTCTGGACGAGCACAACGGGAGTAGAGTCACCGGGCCAAGTCGCGCAGAGACATAAAACCCTTTTCATCTGATTAGATCTCGCTGGCGCTGCTTACGAGTCAGCGGCGGCGTCCGTCTATGCCCACAGCAGTGTGCGGAATCGCGTGTTGAGAACGATTCCCAATTGTGACGGGGAGGTGTGTATGCGGAGATTTTTCAGTTCTTGTGCAAGCGTTGCGCTGGCCATCGGCGCATTCGCCGGAGTTGCGCAAGCACAATTCAAAAACGGCGGGCAGGCCGTGGAGCTGCGGCTTCCGACGCTCAGCCAGCGGGCCATCAGCACGCAGCGTATCGGGCTGACCGATATCACCATCAACTATTGCCGCCCGCTCGTGGGCGGACGTGAAATCTGGGGCAAGGCAGTACCCTACGGCCAGCCTTGGCGTTCGGGAGCGAACGAGAACACGACGATTTCGTTCACCGACGATGTTTCGGTTGAAGGGCATGCGCTGCCGGCGGGCACTTATGGCCTGCACACGATTCCGGCGGCGGATCAATGGACGATAATTTTTTCCAAGAATTCCACGTCGTGGGGCAGCTTCAGCTACGACCAAAAGGAAGATGCGTTGCGCGTGACGGTGAAGCCGCATGCCGCTGAGTTTACGGAGGCGCTGGCCTATTCCTTCGACGACCCCAAGCCGGATTCCGTGGCCGTCACTTTGCGCTGGGAAAAGGTGGCCGTGCCCTTCCGCGTATCGGCGGACGTGAATTCCATCGTGCTGCGCAGCATTCAGAACCAGCTTCGCAATACCGGCGGGTTCTCGTGGGCCGGCTACGACGAAGCGGCGAACTGGCTGCTGGACACCAATTCCAACCTCGATCAGGCGATGAAGTGGGAAGATCGCTCGATTCAAATCGAGGAACGCTTTGAAAATCTGTTGGGTAAATCGCAGATTCTAGAAGCACAGGGGAAGACGCAGGAAGCCGCAGCATTGAAAACGAAGGCTTTCGACGCTGCCAGCGGCATACAGCTGCATTCCTATGGGCGCGGTTTGCAGTTCCAGAAAAAGCAAGAGGAAGGCTTCGCCATATTCAGGGTCAATGTGAAGAAACATCCCAACGAATGGTATTCGCACGGAGAGCTGGCGCGCATGGCTTCCGCGAAGGGAGATTTTGAGACGGCCAGCAAGGAAATGAAACTGGCGTTGGCGACGGCGCCGGACATAGCGAAGCCGGGAATTGAGCGGATGATCGGCCGGCTTGAGAAGAAGGAAGATATCAACCCTTAATCACCCTGGTTCGCAAATGTGATTCCTGAGCCTGAAGTCCAAGCCCGACTTGGCATCGCGGGGCTTTGCTTGCCGCTCTGTGCGGCGGGTGAAGCCCCTTTTTTGATGGCGTTGCAGGCGTCGCATCCTCCTTTTGGCATATCATCTTGCAGCTTGCAGATAGCCGCAGGAGGGTTGGCTGATGCCATCCAGAATTCGCCGATCGTTCCGGGTGCTCGCGCCGGGCAGTTCTCTGCGACGGCGCGTTGCCTATAGCCTGGCGATTGTTCGTTTGATTCTTGTGCCGGTGATCGTGCTGGCGGTGTATTACCTTTTTCAGGTCGGCTTTATCGTCGACCGCATCGTCAGCTATGACGCGCCCGCCACCACCCTGGCGCAGCAAGCCACTATCGAGATGCTCGACGCGCGTCGCGCCGAGCGCAATTACTTGTTGCTGAACGACCAGGCTTCGCTGGAGGCTGCGCGCGATTCGATCGGTAAAATCGAGCAAATCCTGAACGCTATTCGCGACTTGAATCCGTCCGATCAGGAGCTCACGCAGCAGGCCCTCGATGCGCTGCACCAATACCGCCAGCGCATCGAAACCGCGGTTGCGCTCGCGGGGAAGCCGGGCCAAGCTCCGGCCGACCGCGTAAATGAGGTAGTGAAGGCCTACGAAAGTGATCTGGACAATCTTCTCAAGAGCGCCCGCTACAAAAGCCGCGGACAGTTAATCGAGGAACTGCGTAAACGCGTCGATTCGTTTGATACGCAGATCTCCAAAACCGTTCAAGAAGGAAACCCCGCACTTCGCCAGATCACCAGTGATCTCCAGAATTCGGGGCGGCAGGTTCTTGATCTCGCTTCCCAGCTCGAAGCCAGAAACTGGGAGCGCATCGAGAACGATCACCGCAAAGCGAAGCGTCTGATTTCTCGCGCCGAATGGTCGCTGGCCATCGTCTCGACCATCACATTTCTCGTAAGCGTGTGGGTCAGCTTTGTTCTTCCGCGCCAAGTTGTAAAACCGCTGATCAGTCTCAAGGAAGCGGTTGATCACGCCGCGGCCGGCAACTACGAGATTGACTTTGATATCCAGGGCGCGGGAGAAGTGGTGGAGTTAGCGAATAGCATTCGGAACTTGATCGCGCACGTCCGCGAAGTCAAATAAAGCAAGGGCGAATCGCCTTACCTCGTCGAATGTGTCTCTCGCGTCCTGCGCACCTCAATCACCAGGTACACCACAATGGCGATGTTCGCGAGTAGCACGACGATTTTCGGCGCACTGACTTTGTCGACAATCTCATAGATCTCGAGGGGCAAGAGGGAGGCCGTCGATACAATCGTCAGGTATTCCGCCCACCGTTTTCGCAGTGCGAGCCCGACGCCCTCGGTGAGAAACAGACCGGAATAGAAAAACGTCCCAGCGCTCAACTCTTTCAGTTTTCGGTCGTCCACCATTCCCAATTTCGACAACGCCTCCTGGATGTAGTGGTTGTGTGGATCGACACGCAAGATATCGATCCATTGTGCCACTTCGGCGGCAACATCCTTGTGCAGCAGCTTCAGTGCCCCAATGGCAAGAGCGAGCAAGGCTAATCCCTTGATGAGTTTGAACGCGGCGATGAGCAAAAGCCCTCGCGAACCCTTCATTTTTTGTGTCATGGAGAATGCGGGCTCCCCAAAGCCCGAGAGACGTCACAGCGGTCAGGCGAATTGTTTGATTCAGCGAATCGTGTCTTTGGTGCCTACGTAGATGGGCATAAGTAATTGCACCGCGACTCCCTGCTTGTTTCCCGGTAGTTTGTCGACGCGCGTCACGGCCCCCAGGAACTCCTGGTTGAGCGAGCCCGGATGACTCGCATACGGATACGTCACAAAGACGCGCATCTTCGGCACGAAGATGCCGTTTTGCGGAACAAAGTACACGCTGTTCCGCGAAGCATTAAGCGTGGGCAAGATCTCGTCGAACTCTTCGAGAGTTGGTTCTGACGGACGCACGCGTATCATGCGCGGAATTTTCGTTCGCGTCTTCTTGCGGCGTTCCTGATCGGAAGGGCGAATCATAGAGTTAAAGGATAGAGCGAAAGCGCAGCGGTACTTACCAGTTTATCGACATCGGTATACAGGCAAGTTAACCCGCACGGTTAGCAGTAACCTACGCCCGCACAGGCGAATCCTTATCTCCGGCCGGACGTTTTCACTTGCCTTATAACGCGGAGCCGACCGATGTGCCCGCTGCCGCGAATACCCCGGCCATTTCGGTTTGCGCGAAGGAAAGAAAGCACTGCACCACAACGGGATCGAACTGCGTGCCGCTGGCTACGATAAGCCGCCGCACGGCCTCTTCAAACGGCAGCCCCTTGCGGTATGGCCGCGAGGAAACCATCGCGTCAAACGCGTCGATCACCGAGACGATTCGCGAAACGATGGGGACTTCCGTGTCCTTCAATCCGGCTGGATACCCCTTGCCGTCGAACGATTCGTGGTGATGCAAGATGTCGAGCGCCGCGCGCTCAAATCCCGGGAGCATGCGGAGCACCGCCCAGCCATACTCCGGGTGCCTCTTCATCAACGCGTACTCTTCCGCTTCCAGTTTTCCGGGCTTGCGCAAAATTGCATCGGGAATTCCAACCTTGCCTATATCGTGAAGCAGCGCGGCGATTTCCAAATTTTGAAGCACCGGCTCTTCCAGTCCGAGTTCCTGCCCCACACGCATGCCCCATTCCGCCAGGCGCGTGCTGTGCACTCCGGTGTTAAGGTCCTTGAGATCGAGGAGTTGATTGAAAGCGCAAATAACCGAAGTGCGCAGCGCGGAAACCTGCTCTTCCACCTGCTTGATCTTCAGTGAATCCGAGGCTGCGCCGAAGGTAGTGCTTAGGGTGAGCACTGGGATGCCCTTGACTGCCACTGGTTGTTTACCAGGACCAGCCGCTGCCGGCTGACTTCCACGCCGAGATCGCCTGGTATGCATCCAGGCGGCCGTGATTGAGGTCCGGCGTCAGGAGACGACCGTGCGAGAGCGCGCTAGCCGCTTGCGATTGATTCAGCCCCGACTTGGCGTTCAGCAGCAGGGCCGCTGTACCGGCAACAAGCGGCGAACTAAAGGACGTTCCTGAAGCGGCGGCATACGACCCGCCGGGGAACGTGCTGATCACGTACTCACCGGGAGCGGCGATCCACACATCCGCCGAACCGTAGTTTGAGAATGACGACCGCGCGTCCCAGTTAGTCGTGGAGGCAACGCCCATCACATAGCCGTTTATGGCCGCGGGATAAACGCGAGCGCTGGTGCTTTCGTTCCCTGCCGCCGCGACCAAGACCACGTTAGCCCTGTTTGCGTACGATACAGCTTGGGACAACGCCGCCGAAGGCGTCGATAAATCGAAGCTCATGTTCACCACGTTCGCCTTGTGCTGCACGGCGTAATATAGCGCCGCGATGATGTTCGATAGATAGCCTGTTCCATTGGCGGTAAATGCCTTCAGAGGCAGGATTTTCGCCGTAGGCGCTGCGAGGTGTACCAGGCCAGAAGTCATCGTTCCGTGACCGAATGCGGCGCAAGGCTGCCCGTCAAGGATGGCAGCAGACGACTGATCCAGAATTGCCGCGCTCGACTGCTGTACTGCTCCGGACTGCTGACCTTGAACACTTGTATTCTGCAGCGGCCAGTCTAGCCACTCCGAAGCGCCTGGCTGATTGCGTGTAAAGTCATAACCCGGCAGAAGCACCGGCACCAGAACCGGATGGTTGACATCCACGCCGGTGTCGATCACCGCGACGATGCCCGACCCGGAGACTCCAAAACCGTTCTGGGCATCGATTAACCGGATGATCTGACCGGCGGGCTGCGCCGCGTATCCGTGGGTAACTACAGTCCCGAAATAATTCACTGCGGTCGTGTCGCTCAGTCCATAGGGTGCGTTATTGATCGGCGGCAAAGGAATGGGAAGGGACCGGTCCGGCTCGACGCTCTGGATCCCCAGCAGCGCCTCGAGCAGGTTCACTACTCCACCCACGAGCGTTTGCAATATGTTGCCGGTGGTGGTCACCAGGTAGGTCTGCCCCACCGGTCCGTCCAGCGAGCCCTGCACCTGGCAGTTTGCCGACAAGCACAGGTTCAGTACCGAATTCAGCCCACCGGTTGTCCGAACGATGTACCGTTGCTGCGCTGCGGCAGGTTTGGACGCCGCCAGCATCGTCACCGCAATGACCACGGCTGAGAGTAGTTTGCGTTTCATAAGCTGTGCGACCCTTTCGGCGCTCCTCATCGAGAACTCGTTCAACGGCAGCTTGGGTGGGTATGCAGATTCTTTCCCACCACACAGTTGCCGCCAATAGTACGAGTGTCCCGTCCGACCCGAACAGCCCACCGACCGAGTACTGGTACAACTTACCTAAGCAAACCTAAGCCAAAGAATCTAGTTGTAACTGCAACATTCGGCAATACTTAGTTCGCCGTATCCGGCAGCTCTCCTAGCGCATTCCGCAGCGATATAATCACCGCTTTTTCCTCTTCGCCGGCAAATTTCAGTTCCAAGTCGCTGCTTGACCGAATCTCTTCCCGGAACTCTCCAAATTCGTTGGTTATCGCCTGCACCACATCGCCGCGTAGATTCGAGATCACCAAGGGCACATCTCTGCCCGGCAGATCCGGATTCCGTAGGTCCAGTAATTGGCCGGTCACTACAATCTTGTTTGCTCCCTGCTTGGCCTCGATATGCAGGTCCACTTGATATGGCTCTGCCCGATAGAGCATTTGCCTGATTCCTGACTTCGAAGACCGGGCGCCGGCCGTCAGTGGCTGCAAAAAACTGTCGAAGAGAACCTCCACGAGCCCAGGCACTTTCGCCCGCTTGCCGTAGAGCTGGTTGCCCGTAAACCCAGCCTTTGCTATGCGTACCTCGTCTTCCGGAGGCTGGCAATCCGCCGCTGATTTGGCCGTTTGCCGGACCTTCTGCCATAGAGATGCAGCCTTCTTGCAGCGCGAGCAGCCTTCCTCCAAATGCCGCTCCATCTCCTGGCGCCTGCTCTGGGCGACCGCCTCGTTCGCGAAATCGATCCATTCCTCTGCCGTAAAATGCGTCATTTGCCGTTCCCCCCAGCCTTTCGTGCCATCTGCTCCCCAGCAGACGGTTTAGCGAGTTTTCTCGCCTCAGCACATAAGGGATTGTTGGTATGGAAAAAATATAGCCGGAGTGCGAGGCAGCGAGAATCAGTTAACGGCTGCCTTTTCTGTGATCTTCCCGACGAGGACGAAGGGAGCCCAAAAATAGGGGTGCGGATTCTGTTCCCTCAATTTGTGCATCGCACTGCGCAAAGACCCGGCCATATCGTCCGAGTCGATATAGCCCTTGTAGAACTCTTGCATCAGATCTGCCGTGCTTCGGTCATGCACATCCCAGAGCGAAAGCAGCAGTGAACTTGCCCCTGCGCAGAACAGGCCCCGCTGAAGACCGAGCAACTCATCGCCCTCCGCCACGAAGTTCATGCCGGTCGCGCAACCGCTCAGGGTGACCAGCTTCGCCCCCAGCCTCATCTGATAGAGGTCGTACAGGTTCAAGTACCCGTCACCCATCTTGATGCCGGAAAACATCGGGTTATCTTGACGATAGATCCCATGCGTCGCCACGTGCAGGACTCCTGTCTCCATTCCCCGCTCGCGGAGCACCTGTGCCGTGGCCGCGTCGCCCACGAACAACTCCGTTTGCGGAAGCAGCGCGGCAACCGACTCCACTTCACTCAATATCTGCGGAGCGCGTTCGTCCGGAATCCCCAGAACCAGCGAGTTGGGCTTATCGATTGCGTTTTTTTCCTGACACAAGCCGAAGACGGTGGCGCTTGGGGCATACGAAATTGTATGCGCGTCGCACAAATATTCGTCGCCAGTGCGCAACGCATGGAATGGCAAAAAATGCAGAGGCCCGTGCGGCACAAACACCACGTGTTTGCCGGTCAGGTGTCCGCGGATCGGCTCGATTAGCTCTCGATACAGAGCTTCCAGATGGCCCAACGTGGCGCGCAAGAGCGGCTGGGCGAATTTCTCGATGTACGCGGCTCCCATGCGGAATTTCGCAAACTGAAAGCGCAGCAAATGCAGCAAATTTGTGACGCGCGAGACCACGCTGACCGGCGCAATTTCAATGCTCTCACGGTCGATTACCGCCGCCACCAACCGGTCGCCGGCGGAGTAATACTCGACTAGCACCGTATCCGCGGGCAGGCTCGCCTGCAGCTTTGCTACGGAAAAATCAGCCGGCGCCTCCAAGGTCGCGTTTTCGCGCTCTTGAGCCGGCAACTCCCGCAGCGCTCGCAACAGCTCTGTCTCATGGAATTGCGCGGCTTGCTGCAAAAGCTCAAGGCGTTCCCGCGACCTCTCCTCTGGCTTCAGTTGCTCCAACTCGATGCGGTGGTAATACCAGTTCAATTCTTCGCGCAGATCGCGAATTTTTCGCACGTACTCGCTCTGGCCCGCCTCTCCCATGGGCAAGCTTTGCCCGCTCTGAAAGATCATTTCAATCATGCTTCGCGATTTTGCCGCCTCAATGCAGGAAAACGCTTCGTTCGCCGAAATCTCGTTGTTCGCGGGATCGAGGTAGAGTTCCACGACGGCCTCGTACACCTGCATGCGATTTTTCACGAAGGCGATCTTCAGCTCCTCGCTTTGCAAGCGCGTGCGCAATGCCTCCAGTGCCTTGCGCGCCTGCTGGTAGGCCGCGTACGCCGCGGCGCGGTCCCCGCGATTCGCGGCAATTTGTCCCAACAGGAGGCGCGTCTGGTACACCAGTACGGGCGACTGCGAATGCGAAAGCTTCGCAACGGCCGCGTTCATCTCCTTCTCCGCGGCCAGCAAATCGCCAACCTGCAGCGCGATGCGTGCAAGCAACAACCGGGAAAGCAATGCTTTTCCCGCAAGCGGGGTCTGGTCAAAGAACTCCGCCGAACCCGCGCACAGGCGGCGCGCCTCAAAATAGCGCCCCTCGTGAAACAAAAGCAGCGCCTGGTACAAATCGAGCAGCCAGGGCCACACCCGATTCTTTTCCCGTGAAAACATCTCGCGCGCGTTCGCAAAACGTTCCAGCGCCTGCACCGTCTTGCCTTGCTGCCCGAGCGCGATGGCTTCATTCGCCAGGGTTTTCGCCGCTTCATAGCCCATGCCGAGTTTGTCAAAGCGCACGAACCCCTCATGCGCCATCTCGCGGGCCTCTTCGCTTAAGTTCAGCTCCAGGTAAATGTCCGAAAGGTCCAGGTGGCACAGCGCAAAGTGATAGGCGTCTCCGCTGGCTTCGCAAGCGCGCCGCGTAGCAAACAGCATCTCGATAGCACGGCTGTATTCGCCGCGGAAGTAATACAAATACGCGATGTTGTAATCGGCTTGATCGCGAAGCCGCGGCAAATCGTAGCGCACGCAAAGGTCGCGAGCCTTCTGATAGCACTCGAGCGACCTCGCAAATTCATTCAAGCTGATCAAACACATGGCCATGTTGTGCAGAGTCACAGCCACGTGCTCCCAATCCTCGAACTCGGAAAGCGCTTTATACGCGCGCTCGTAATACGCGATGGCTTCCTTGAAGCGATCCTGGCGGTGAAAGATGTTTCCGACGTTGTTGTCGAGGCTCGCCAGCCGCCGCGTTTCGCCGATTCGCGTGAAAATCTCCCGCGCACGCTCGGATGCGGCTAAAGCGCGATCGTATTCGCCCAGCAAAATGAGCGGTTGAATGGAGTTGCTTAGCGTCCGCGCGGCTTCCTTGGGGATTCCCAGCGCCTCGTAGAGCTTGAACGCATCTTCATGGTGCTGCACCGCTCCGTGATTGTCTCCCGATGCGTACAGCGCGTTGGCTTTTGCACGCATCGCCAGCGCGATCTCTTCTTTTCGCCGCAGCTTCCGCGCGATGAGGAGCGTGCCTTCGGCAAGAAACAGCGCTTCCTTCGCATCTACGCGGATTTTGTCGACCACCATGGGGGCCAAGCGCCGCACCACGTCCGAGCGGACCAGAGACGAATTTCGCGCGAGAAATTGTCGGCGCAGTACACCGTCTTGGAGCTTGCCCAACTCAACGGCCAATTCGGATTCGGGAACGTTGCCGCGAGGCCGCGGCATCAGTGGAAACCTTGCTCATCAAGCTGCCGGCGCAAACGATCGATGCATTTTTGCCTGGTGAATCCGATGGAACCGACGGCGAGGCCAAGCTCTTTTGCCACTTCCGCATACGGGCGCGCCGGCGTCTCGAAGAAAAGCAGCTCTACTAATCTGCGGCACTGCGGCGATAACACGCCCATCGCCTCGCGCAGCATTTGCTCTTCTTGCGTTTGCTGCAGGACGGTTTCCGCAATTGGCGGCGTTTCCGGCTCGGGCAAATCGGGCTCCGCGTCGCGGCTCACTACGCGCTGTTGCTGGCGCTTCCACCGGTAGCATTCGTGATGGGCCACTTGCATCAGCCACTTCGGCAGGGCGCGCGGCTCGCGCAACGCAGGCAAACGTACCAGCAACTCTGCGCAAGTTGCCTGAAACACATCTGCCGCTTCATGCGGAGGCAAACGGTATTTTACGGGAATCGAATAGATCAGCGCTTTGTACTTGTCGATCAGCAGCGACCAGGCTTGCTCATTCCCGCGAAGGCATTCCTTCACGAGACGCGTGTCGTCCCATACCGGCACCGCTTGCTTCCCTGCTGCCGCGCGCACCAGGCTCATCGGCGCGCATTCTCCGGCCCGTTTCGCTGATACAACTGCTCCACATTCCACAGCACGTACGGCTCGAGCACCGCCGGATGAAAATTGCCGATGTTCTTTTTCGCGCCAACCAGAATATCCGGGCTGGCCAGAAAAATCATGGGCTGATGCTCGACGAGGATTTCCTGCACGCGGTCGTAGAGTTTCTTGCGCTCGACGGTATTCGTTGCCGTCAACTGCTGCTCCATCAGTCGATCGATTTCCGCTTCCCAACTGGTGGCAGGGTGCTTTTGCGACGGGTTCCATAAATGCATGCCACCGCTCGAAAGCCACACGTTCATTTCCGGGTTCGGATCGGCGTCAAAGCTCGCGATGCCCAGCACACACGCATCATATTCCTTTGTCTGCGTGACGCGGTCGATCAGTGAACGCAGCTCAAGCGGCACGACTTGCACCCGTATGCCGAGCTGCTTCAGGTCGTCTTGAAGCAACGTCGCCATCTTTGCGCGATCCGTGTTGGACGAGCTTGTGATGATCGAAAATTCGACTGGTTTGCCGTCCGCATCAACGAGCTTCGGCTCCCCGGCATCGCCGTTTTCCGCTCGGAAGCCCGCCTCCGCCAGCAGTTGACGCGATTTATCCAGCGAGCGCCCTGGATACCGAATCGCCGTATTCGCCCATCGTGCGTTTCCCGGCGTGACCGGCCCCCATAGCGCTGCCCCGCGCCCTTGATATACCAGCCGCACAATCGCTTCCCGGTCTATGGCCAGCGACACCGCCTGCCGGAATTTCTCGGAGCGAAACCACGCCTGCTTGCGAGCCATTTCCGGCGGCGCCTTCTCTCCAAGATCGTTCAAGTTAAAAAATAAAAAGTTGTACTCCAGCCCCGGCCCCGCATCCGCCATCGTGTAATCGCGCGCCTGCCGCGATAGCACGGAAAAGTTTTCCGCGCCCAGCCTGCTGATCATATCGGTCTCGCCAGACTGGAATCGCAACACCTGCGCATCCGCGCTTGGCACAAACAGAAACACGATTTCATCCAAATACGGCAGCCGATTCCCCTGCTCGTCTGTTTTCCAGTAATAGGGATTTCGCTCCAAAACAAGCCGCTGCCCGGCAACGTATTCTTTGAATCGAAATGCCCCGAGGCCGGCCCACTGATGGGCCGCGGTCCCCAGCGCACCGCCCTGCGCCAGCTTCCCTTCCTTGTACGCGGTTTCGAGCAAGTGCCGCGGCAAGATCGCCAGCCCATCGAAAATTCTCTCGCCCACGCCGTACGGCTTTGCAAACGCAACCGTCACCGTCTGCGCATCCACCTTGCGCACGGTAATTGGTTTTCCGCCCACAATCAGCAAATCGCGCTGCGTAGCGTGAACCGCTTCATCCAGGTAAACGCGAAACGTGAACAACACATCTTCCATGTCCACCGGATGCCCGTCTGAAAATTTCAGCCCCTGCCGCAGCGTCAGCGTGTATTGCAAGCCATCCGTGGAAATCTTCCACGACTTCGCCAGCGCCGGCTCCGTCAGTTGCGTTGCGCGGTTGATGTGCACCAGGTCGGCTTGCATTGTGCTGATGACCTCGCGCG
>Ga0137415_10001771_pt1 | contig 21454 bp, 17 predicted proteins | sample CZODoug3_1_1_16f_FD_183082 | JGI IMG/M metagenome (GOLD analysis project Ga0137415, IMG submission 183082) | Vadose zone soil fungal communities from Angelo Coast Range Reserve, California, USA - CZODoug3_1_1_16fungal (Hybrid Assembly) | ecosystem: Environmental > Terrestrial > Soil > Vadose...
CCTGACGCATCGGCTCCTGACGCACGACCCTACTGGGAACCACCGCGTCCTGCGCACCTCGAATGGTTGCAGGCGCGCGTCGACTTTGGACCGGTGACGCCGGGCCTCGAGAGCGCACCGGCGGTGTTCACGCTGCGCAATGCAGGCGACACCGAGACCGGCGCGATCGCCGTTCGGATCGACAGCGACCAGTTCTCTTTCGACGCGCCCACCTGCACCCGGCTCTTGCCCGGGGGGACGTGCACCGTGCAGGTCCGCTACGCGCCGACGTGGCCCGGGCAGCCAGCTCCGGTCGGACACCTCCCGGATGCGCACCTGTCGGCGGTCGAGGGTGGCGACGACAACGCCACCGTGGAAATCGCCGGTCAACCGATGCCCACCGGAAAGCTCCAGATCGACCCGACCAACGCCTCATTCCCTTCCACGGTCGTCGGTCGCGTGACCTCCGGTCAAACATTTCACGTGAAGAACCAGGGGACCACGCCCGCCGTGGTCGAGCCCTTGGCGCCCGTTACCTGGGAAAGCGAACCGACGTTCACCATCGTCGAGGACACGTGCAGCGGCAGCACCATCCAGGCCGGCGCAAAGTGTGAGCTCACGGTGGTTGCGCAGCCCACCACGCCGGGAACCCATCAAGCGACGCTCTTCGTGAATCCCATCGGCGCATTGGATAGCGATTCGTTGGCGGAGCTGGAGGTCGAGGGCCTGCGGCCGGCCACCCTTGGGGCGCAGCTCTTTACGTCGATCGGGAGCGTGATCAGCGAGAGCATCAAGACCATCGACGTATCCGTAGGACACAGCGGCGGCGAATCGAGCGGACCCATTTCAGTCACCCTCGACGGCCCCGACCGCGACGTCTTCAGCATCACCTCCGATAGTTGCAGCAACACCTCGCTCCCATCCGGAACGCAGGGCCACGGTTGCGGTATTCAGCTTCAATACCTGCCGGTTGTCGTTGGCGACAAGCACGCCACGCTCACCATCACCGCCACTCCGGGCGGTAGCACCGTCGTGCCGCTCGACGGTGGCTGCACGAGCGGGACCGAGCTTGCACCGTGGGCATCCGGGCATTTCGTGGATTCCGATCTCATGGACGGCATCCTGATCACGTCTGCCGTGGGTGCGACCACCTACGCAGGAATGTCCTACGGCAATTCGACTCCTAGCCCGCTATCGCTGCCGTCGGTGCGGATCGCGGGCGACGGTTACGGCGTCAACATCGATTCATGTGGAAACCGTACGCTCGCGTCCGGCGCAAGCTGCACTGTGGACATCCGCTTCACGGCATCCAGCACGGCGCAAGCTGCCGGCATGCTCGTCCTCGGCAGTGGACCCTCGTTGCTGGTTCAGGCCCTCGACACTTACTCATATAACGAGCCGATGCTCTCGTCCCCCATTTTCGGCGCGTTTCATGGCGTGGCGGTCGGCAGCCACGCCGATATGACGTTATCGCTCGAGAATGAGTCGCAGGTCGCAGTGACGCCCGTGGTGCGCATCGATTCGACCGTGGGCAACGCCGACCAATTTAGCGTGGTGTCGACCACCTGCGGCGCGACGATCGCTCCGTACCTGCAGTGCCAGACCGTGGTTCGCTTCACTCCGTCTTCAGCGGACGCGGCCTACGGACGACTCGACACTGGCGTTGGAGGAGCTGGCGTGACGCTCGCCGGCTGGGGCCAGTGATGCGGCCCCGCTCTTTCTTCTGAGCTCGCACCAGCGGTCCACCGAGAAAGGGGTCGAGCCGCTCAGCGCGAGGGCCGCGAGCGCGCAGAGGTAGAGCAGATTCAACTCGTGAACGAACCGCGCACCTGTCGTGCATTGTGCTGTACGGATAGCGATTGCGAATCGGGATCCTGCGTCGCCTTTCCCGATGATGGGGTGAGACTCTGTGGTTCCCCTGGCCAATAGAGGCTTTACGGAGCATTCGCGCGAGAGGTCACCCGGCCGCGGGAACGATCACGATGCCCCACGGCTTTCCACCCACGTGAATGCGGCCCGTTTCCTTCATCGTGTTGACATCGATGACCGATACATCGTCGGAAGTTCCATTGGCCGAAAGCAGGGTTTTTCCGTCTGGTGTCATGGCCAGGCCCCAGGGCCTCGCCCCAACGTGAAGCGAGCCGACGACCTCGTACTTCTCGGCGTCGACCACCATCACGTCGCCTCCGTGACCGGTGCTGACGTAGACGCGGCCGCCGTCGGGTGCGACTGCCAGGCCCATGGGCCGGCCGCCGATCTTCAACGTCGCCACGATATCGTGTTTCGGAAGCGAGACGACGGCCAGCGTTCCCCCGAGCTCCGAGGAGATATACGCTTTCGATGAATCGGCCGAAAAGGCGACCGAGCGGGGGCGCGCCTCGGTCTTCAGTTCCTTGACCACGGCGAACGTTGTGGCGTCGACGACCTCCACCGCGCTGCTCGATTCGCACGCCACGTAGATCCAGCGCCCGTCGGGGCTGACCGCGACCCCCTCGGGCTCTTCGCCGACCTTGACGGATTGATCGATGCGCTTCGACACGCGGTCGACCACCGACAAGAGCGCGGCGTCTTCGTTCGATACGAATAGCTTCGTACCATCTTTGCTCAAGGCGAATTGCTCGGGATCCGATCCGCTCGGAAGGCGGTCGACCACCGCGCTGGTCGCGGTGTCGATGACCGCGATGCCATCGGCGCTCTTGTCGGGCGGCGCCGCCGGCTCCTTGGCCCCCGGGCCGGCCGGAACCGAACCGCTGAGGGCCACGTAGACGAAACGCCCGTCGGGCGAACGCTGCACGCCGCGCGGGCGCTTTCCGACCGGAATGGTGGCGGCGACCGTATTGGTGGCAATATCGATCACCGAAATATCGCCCGACGCCTCGTTGCTCACGAATGCACGAGCGCCGTGGGACCCCGGGCGCGCGCTCGAGCGGTTGCAGGCCCCAAGAACCAGCATCGAGGCCAGCAGCATCGAGAATCGAGCCAAAGTATGCAATTTGGAAAAGGACATGCGCGTTCTCATCGAATCAGTAGCAGACGATGCCCTACTTTCGCAACTCAACTGACGAATATGGCATATTGAGCTTGTTTTTGCCTGTCATCGTGAAGCGCGTTCATAGATGAAAGAAGTGGTGCGATAATCGCCTACGTTCTTGGCTTGCTGCGGCTTTTCTGGCGGAAGTCGTGTCGAATTCACGATGAATCTTGGGAGCGATGCTGCCATGTCGACGATCGCGACGAACCGCAGATTATGTGGCGCACGGCATAATCTGCAGGATCCTCGCATCGCCAACACGGCGATTGCCAAATCGGTCGGCGCGCGCGCAGCGGTCCGTTTTTTTCGAGTAAGACGCGAGCCGGTAGCTTGCGCCGGATGGGAAACATCGACACTTCGCTCCCGCCCCCATTTTGGACTTCCTATTCCCTATTCTGCCCCCCCTTTGGACTCCTATTCCCTCATTGGGCAGGTTCCTCTCTTCCTCGAAGTCTGGCTTTCAGCCAAATGGCGCCGCCGCGCTCGCGTGGAGCGCGGCGGATCGAGCGAATACGTTTTACGCGTTGGCCGGGGGCCAATGCGTCAGTAGCAGACGGTCCCGAAATTCGCTGCGGACTCCCAGCCGTTGAAGCGACCGCCCACGGAATGGCCGCGGCTCCTGCACGCGACGTCGGCGGCGCGTGCCGCGAGCGACCAATCGACCAAATTGGTATCGTTGAATCCCGCCTCCGCGTGCGGTACGTCGTACCATGTGCCTTGGTAGCAAACCACGCCCATCAGGCCGGCCGGGCTGCTCTCATTTCCGTTGAACTGTCCGCCGACGAAGCCGCGGGCGCGGCAAAACTCATCCGCGAGGCGGCTGGCCTGTGCCCAGGGAACGGTGTTGACGTCGGTGAAATACCAAGCCGACGAACGACGATCCGCGTCGGTCGAGTCGAAGAACTTCGCGCTGGCGTCGTGGCAAACGACGCCGACGGTATAAGTCGATTGCCATCCATTGAGCTGTCCTCCAGCGAAGCCTAGCGAGCCGCAAAAACTGACGGCGACCCGGCTTGCCTGCGCCCAAGGGACGGTCGGAATTCCATTTCCGAACGAGTTCCCGTCCGACGTCCACCACCCAGTGTTTTCCACATCTGCGCCGCCGATATCGAACCACGTTGACTGCGTCGCGTCATGAGGGGTCGCCCACGGCGAGCAATCCGTCCCGTTGCCAACGACAGCGCAGATTCGAACGGGATCCGTCAATGAGTCGGTCTTCACCGCCCCCACGAACGAATTGAATTGATTCGACGCAACCGTAAAATTCCCGCTCGTCTTACCGCTCTGTGATTGGATGACCCACGTGGTATTCGACGGTTGCATATCGGCTACCCAGCGAACATGCGTGTAACCATCGGCCGTGTGTGCCGCGTTTACGGGGAAGCAGCCATACGACGTCGCGCTGGGGTCGTTGCTCTGCGTGAACCTAATCCCGGGTTCGGCACCGCTCCAGGGCGGCCGCATGGGGCAGCATGAATTCGCCACCAGGTTGAGATTGTTGGTCTCGCCCGTAAACCCTCCTGATTGGCACGTGTCCGCTGCCGTTCCAACAGCGTTGGTCCGCGTCTGGACGACGATCGTCGCATTGCTGTTGAACACGGCCTGCGACCCGTTGCCGTCACCCACGATGTTGAACTCCGAAGCCGTCCAGTGCTGGTCCAAGTTGACGAGACTGACTTGCGTCGTCGCGTACAACTTGCCATCGCCCGTAGACAGGGCGACCTGGTCTCCGCCGCCGGCCGCGCCCGTGAGGACCAAGTTGCCCAGGTTCGTGATCGGCTGGGCGGGAACTGACGCGGAGCCATCGCCGTTCCGCCAGCAGTCGCCGCCGAACGTGTTCCAACCCCCCGGGCACGGATGGGTCGCATCGTTGTAGTTAAGGAGCCAGTACTGCATGAACACCCCAAAGTTGGACGCATAGATGAACTGCTGCCAGCCCTGGCAATTTGCCGGGATTGCCGCGCCGTTGCAGGGCCCCGCGCCGGTGAAAAAGTTCGAATTCAGTTGCAGCGTGTAGTCGTTGGCGTTCCCGTTGTCGTTCTCATTCGCCACGTTGTTGACGACCGGAAAGGAGCCCTCCGACCACAAGATCTTGCCCGCTCCCGCAGACCAGTCGGCGCCGTTGCCAACGGACTGTCCCGAGCCTTTGGTCGCCCCGTGCCCCGCCGGCCTATAGGGAACGGCAGGAGGTGTCACACAGGGAACCTCCTCCCAATTCGTGTCAGGATATGAGCTTCGAAAGCACCCTTCTTTGGGGAAGGGCGTTCTCGACATGTTCTTGCGCCACTCCTCGCGCTGCGTTGTGACAGTTTGGGCTGCGCTCTCGGAACCGGCGGCCTCGGTGCCGTCTCCGGACGTCGTTGGCGTGCCGGCGCAGGCAGCGACCGTCGCCGCGAAGACAAGATAAAGGATCGAACTGCGACGAAGCAGATTCATTGTATTCACCTCGTGATTGAGCGTTCAAATAGTCGTGTTTAAGCCATCAGGTCGCAGCACACAGAATTTTTTCTGTGGAGCGCTTGGTGGTTAGGCAAATGGAAGAAGACAATTGTCGATACCGGTGTTCAATTCGTTCAGACTGGCTGCGCGTCAGTCGAATGGCCTGCGGCCTGAGTGCGATCGATTCCATGAAGAGCGAAGCCCTCTTCGAATGCTGCAGGCCGACGGGGGCGTCCGCCATGACGGGCCAGAGCAGTCGTGACAAAATCTCACATTTTCGAATTCATGAGTCTCCACAAATCGATAAGAGCAGTGCGAAGGAACGACAAAGACGATCTTGCATCGGCGATGCCCATGTTGAAGACGTTCTCGCCGACTATCTCGGTTGCAGGAAGTCGCTCCGAAGAGTCAGGATATATGACGAAGTCCGGGAAGAGAGACCTACTACCCCGGTCCTACTCCGTAAACGACACCCGTCGTGAATCCGCTGTGATTAGCTCCGGTTGGGACCGTATTTTTCAGAAAGCATTCGCCGGTTGGACTGCCGTTCGGAGGGGGGACGTAGGTATACGCGACACAATTGCTGTCTTGAGTGCAATAATAACCACACCAAGAAGCGCGAGCCTCGTTGGGTATGATCTGATGATAGTCACCACCGGGAGCGTCCATATCGCTCCATACGACAGTCTTCCGACGATTTACTGGACACGGAGATTGCGGGAATTCGGAATATCCGCTAGTGTTGCTTGTCCAGATTGCTACCCGCGTCCACCCCCCATGTCCATCGAGGCTGGGTTGGGACATCACGAGATTGCCATCCGACTGCATGTCCAATTGGTTGCAATTGCCGCTGCAACCATTCGGTACGGTACCTGACGCCCAGACGGCAGAATCAGCCCAATTGTACACTACAAAATTGCCATCCGACTGCATTTTTGCATATCCACCGGAGTTGACGGTGTTAGTAGCCCAGAGGGCTCTTTGGCTGTTGTCGTAGATAACCAAATTGCCGTCTGTTTGCATTCGAAGAGACATCGTGCAATCGCCGGAGAGTGCTTGCCCAGGGAAAAGGTACTCGCCTTCTACCGGTCCTTCTACCGGTAAATGCACTATCGCCGGCCACTGACCCATCTTCTCTGTGCTGGCGTCGGGATCCACAAAGTTGCCGGATATCGCGCGGGCGTCGTTGGTGACGAGCACCCCCGCGATGGCCAGAGTTGCGATGACTGCGATGCTCGTTGTTCGTTTCATCACGTAAAAGCCCGCCTTCCCATACAGATGGTGCGCGCCGCGCACCGATCAGTTGACATCGAGTTCGTTCATACTGCCCACTTGCGCAATACGATTCATTGTTTGGCGTCGACGCACGGCGCCATTTTGGAAATATGGAGGTGTCCTTCGATGATTATGCTGGTCTTCGATGTAGTTAAAAATTATAGCGTTTTAGTTTTCGTGGCGTCGCGACGCTCCATGCCGTGCGCGTGGTGTCGTAGCCTGTCGTGACGTAGCGACGGGCTTTACTGCAATAGACCTCGACCCCAAGATGAGTGAAGCATCGCATTCCCCGTGCGCGGTGACGCCGGGAGAGTGCGTTTGCGCTCCGAGTCAGAAAGGACAAGCGAGGCGGATCGGAACGGCGCATCAAGATCGAGAATCGAACCAAAGTATGCAATTTGGAAAAGGACATGCGCATTCTCATCGAATCAGTAGCAGACGATGCCTAGTACGGTGGAGCTGAGGTAGCCATTGAACCGGCCGCCCACGTGTCCTTTGGCTTGGCAGTAGTCGTGGGCGATGCGGGCTGCCAGGTCCCAACCAACGACGTTCGGATTGTTGTTTCCGGTATCGATGATGCCGCCGGGGTTCGGCAAGGGCAGGCTGCTCGTGGTGTAGTTGACGTCTTGCGGGGTCACATCGAATCCAATTGCGCCGCCCGACGCCGAAAAGCATTCCAATTCCATGCCCGCCGAATCTTGCTCTCCGTCGAAGAAACCGCGAAGGTGCTGGCCGTTGTTCTCGTTCCAGCAGATGTCCGACGCTGCGCGGAACGCGGTCGCCCACGGCACTAAGTTCGTGTCTTGGAAATGCGAGGTCGTGAGGCTCGATGACGTATCGCGCGCAGCGTTCGTCAGTTGCTGCACCGCCCCGTCGCCATAGCACACCGCGCCTACGGTGTTCGGCGATTGCCATCCATTGGGTTGACCGCTCGCAAAGCCCAAAGAAACGCAGAAGCTGTGGGCGAGACGGCTCGCTTGCGCCCATGGAACTGTCGGGATTCCGTTGTTGAACGAGGTCCCGTTCCACGTCCACCAGCCGGTGTTTTGGCCGTCTTCGGAGGTGATGTCGAACCAGGTGGCCTTGGTCGCATCGCGCGGCGTGACCCAATCGGAGCACTCCGTTTCATTGCCGACCACCGCACACACCTGCACGGGATCAGCGAGGGAACCGGTTTGCACCCCCCCCGCGAAGCTGTTCGGCTGGCTGGAATCAACTACGAGATTGCCGCTCGTTTTTCCGCTCTTCGACTGAATGACCCAGGTGGTGTTCCCGGCATGCATGTTGGCGACCCAACGCACGTGCGTAACTCCATCGGCCGACATGGCGGCGTTCACCTGGCCGAACAATTGATAGATATCGAGATACGTATTCGCGGCGATGTCCAGACCGTTGGCCACACCGATGAACAGTTTGCCGTCGGCCACCGTCGGAGCTGTCCACTTCCCGAAGATGAGCCCTCCGGCTGCATCGCGCATCGGTTTGCTCCAGAGGGGGGCGCCGAGGGATTCAGCGTTATACGCTTGCAATATCTGCCGGTTGGATCGAACGGTCCAGAGGACACCCGTGCCGGACGTGTTCCCGTTCGCGGTGAGGCCCAACATGGTGAAGTCCATCGACGCCTGTACGTTGCCGCAAGCGACGTTCGGACCGCAGTCGATGCTCGGCGGTGAGCCGCCGACGCCGCGAATCGTGTTCGTCGCCAGGTCGAGGTGAAATGCCTTGAGGTTGTCGTGGTCGCTCCACGCGTACAAAAGGCCATATCCGGAATTGGGGCCGCGCCAATACACCGGCGTACCCCAAATATTTGGCTGCGGATCCAGATGGTAGTTGTAAGCCGGCACGCCAGCGTCGCCGTCCTTGTTGATGAAGGCCTGAACGTCTTGAAGCGGCGAATTCCAGTTCATCGCCGTGCGGTCGACGATGTAGAACACGCCGGTCTTGCCTCCCCCGATGACGCTGTTCGTGCCAGGTGGCAAGAGCACACCTCCCGAGCCCAGATCCAGATCGCTGGTATTGACCTTGTTCACGCCCGTCGGGTTCGTGATGTCCGATGCCAAGAGCGCGGCGGTCGGAATGAGGACGCCGTGGCTATCCACATTGGGCGAGAGGCGCAACATCGCGGTGCCATAGTCGCCGCGGACCGGATCGGTGAGCCCCGTTCCCGTGCTGAAGTAGACGTTGTCCGCGGAATCGGAGCCCAAGCCCCCGCCGCCGTGCCAGATACCCGATCCCTCGGACCCTCGCGGGACCGGCCCCCCCGACGGAAATGCATCGGGTGTCGTGCAGAAGACGCCCGTTTGCGCGAGCGTGGTCGGGTTGTAGCGCATCACCCAGCCGTGATAGGGGTACACGATTTCGCCGCGATACGCCGCGCCGAACGGGACGTAGAGCCCGTGGCCGTTCAGAAGAAGCGCCGCGCGATTGAATTGGTTGACGACACCGAAGGTCGTCGTGCCGCCCGATGAATTCGGAACCGTTGCGGTGATGGGGATCGCGGACATGTTGCCCGAGGTGATATCGATCTTGCCAAGAAAATATCCTCCGCGCGCGCCGGTCGAGAACACGACGTACATTTTGTTCGTCGATGGATCGATGACCGGGGCCCCATGAATGCCGAACGTCAAGTCGCCGGGATGGGCGTCACAGTTTCTTATCACCTTTCCATTCGGATCGTTTCCGCAGGTGCCATTTCCATCGATGGAATCGAGCGGCGTCGTCCCGGAGCCGGGAGGCGGATTCCACGGATGAGGATTGATGTGCCAGATCCGGGTGCCGCTGTTGGCATCGATGGCAAACACGTCGTTGTAATTCGTAAAGACGTATACGACGTCGTGCACGATGCCATCGCTCATGGTCAACTGCGGATAGTAGAGGCTTTGCACGTCGACCGCGCCCGCCTGTCCGTCCGAGCGCCCCGGGTTGGTCAAGGCAATGTGCTTCGTGCGAACCATTCCGCCGAGGGCCGCCAATTTGGCGACGTCGATGTGCGTTTCGGCGGTATTCGCGCCGGTGCGCCCATTGTCATTGTGCTGCGTGAGCACGGCGGCGGCCGGCACTGCTGCGGGGGAAACACGCTGGGTCTCCGTCCCACTCGGGACCGAGCTGCTCGATCCCGTGGAGCAAGCGTAGATGACGAGTGCAATGAGCGGCACCGCCCCGGCGGCCGGCCAAACCGTCTTCAACATGGACATCTCTCTTTCGTGGAACCGCAGTCGGGCATGAAGTACGTCAATGGCATTTCGAGTCAAGCGGGCGATGGGGAGTCACACTCGATGAAGCTCAATATCGCGCAATTCCACCAAGCAAAGCGGAACCGTCGTGACGTCACGACTGAATCTGATTGCGTCTCCCACCACCGCGCGGCGTTCCATCTCGCGGAACACTGTTCCATGAGCCGCCGGCGCGGGTATCGCAACGCCGCATTTCCCGTTTAACACTGCTGTGAGAATTACCCGGTGGCCCCGGGCTCAGTTGGGGCTCGAAAAAGCTGGGGGTCTCCATTTTTCGACAAGAGCGCCCGGCAGAGAAAGGAAACGGCTTTTTTCTTCATTGGCGGCTCCTTGGTCCTGCGGACCGTTGTCTTGGCAGACCGATTCTCGGGCCTCCAAGGAGCCGCCGCTACATCACAAGTTCAACAGGTTCCGGGACATCCCCTGGACGAGGCGCGAGACGCGAATGGAGGCAAGCTCGGATATCCCGTCGCTCGAGTGGTCTCCGCGGAGAATCCGTTCGCAGCGGGAGACCAGCTCGCCCAGTTGCCGTCTCCCCAATATCGTCCTTGTGGCGAGCGATTCACGGCCGCGGCCAGAGTGAGCGACAAATCGACGTAGCCTGCTGCGATCGTCGATAAAATCGGCAGCGGCTCTGGCGGAAGGAACACTGGCGTGCGGAGGCGCACGCGCTCATTCAGGTTACGTGCCTGTCACCATTCCGGGCGACTTTTCGAAGTGGAACTCGGCGTTATCTTTCGATGACATCGCGCCGGCCATATCGCAATGGCGTTTACGGCGCGTTGAACCAAAGGAGATTTCGACATGAGCCGAGTCAATCGTTTTCTACAGAGTCGTTCGACGTTCGTTGCTTCGTGCGTCGCCGGGGTTCTCGCGGCCGGCGTCGTGGGCTGCGCCAGTGAGCCGGGGACCGATTCTTCGGGACAAGAAGGCGTCGTAAGCACCGAGGCTACGCAAGCCCTGAGCGTCGGCGCGCTGGCGTACGAAGGTATCTTCTTCGGCGAGGGCAAGTACGCTGCCAACCTCTCCCGCGTCTGGAACAAGGAGAGCGCCCCCTTCCTCGGGCGCGCGGATTACTTGAAGGGCGTGGACACGGTGATCTCGACCATCAACAAGAGCAACCCGTCTTATTTTGCGACCTTCGAGAAGCAGATCTTTAGCAAAGATCCGGTCCAGGTCAACGCGGCGCTGACCGCGGCCATTCGTGAGCTCAACGTCGGCGTCTCCGGCCTCCCCTCGAACGCGGGTCAGGACATCTACAAGACCGAGAACATCGCTTGGAAGAACGACGTGGTCTACGAGACGACGCGCGTCGTCCACGGGACGCCGTCCGACTTCGAGGATCCGTATGCCCTCAAGGAGCTCGTGGCCGTGGTGGTGCAGACGTTCGGGGAAGAATAAGCAGTCCGCCAGTCTCGGTACGACGCCGGTGCGGAACGGGCACCGACGCTGTACCGATTCATGCACTTTGCATTCGATTCACCATGAATGGGAGCTCGATCATGAGCTCCGAGGGTGCATTGGAAAAGGAGTATTTGGTCATGGACGACGAGGTTATGCTGCGAAAGAGGAGAAACGTGGCCGGCGCTGCGCTCCTCGGAGGGGGTGCGCTCGTCGCGGCGATGTGCCTCCTTTGCTTGGGCACGGTGCTGCCACCGAGCGCGCTTCGCTTGCCCAAGGCCACCGGACACGCTGTTTCGTTGTTTTTTCCGCAAGGGTGGAAGTTCTTCACCAAGGATCCCCTTTCGGCCGACTTCTACGTCTATCGGACGCAATCGGATCGAAGTTGGGTATCCATCACCGCGCCCGCGATGGGCAGCCGCGAGAACCTCTGGGGGATCGACCGGCGCATTCGCACACAGGGGCTGGAGCTCGCGAAGCTCCTGGGGGAGTCGTCGAAAGAGCTGAATTGGAGCGACTGCGACGACGCCATCGGCCGCTGCGCGGAGGGCATCGCCGCGGGCCCCGTCATTCACAACCACGCGCCCGCGCCCACCGTATGCGGGACCATCGCCGTGACCCAGGAACGACCCGTTCCCTGGTCGTGGCGCCATCTTCGTTCTCGAATGCCTTTTACAATCGCGCGCGCGAGGGTCGAATGTTCCAACGGTTAGGCAAGTGGTCTCTCGATTGGCTCCAACGCTCCACCCCATGGAGCAACGTCTATGGCGCGGCGCGCTCGCTCATCGCGCTGGCTCACTTGCTCACGTTCACGGCGTGCAGCTCCACGACGTTGTTTCATCCGATTCTCGGCGTACTGGAGACACCCCAGGGTGAAGGGATTACCCGCTACGGGTTCTTCTATTTGCTCCGCGGCCACCTCGACCTGGCACGCTGGCTCGCGTCGATCGTGCTCTTGCTCGTCGTGATCGGGTGGCGGCCGCGCTGGACGGGGTTGCCGCACGCCTACCTGGCCTGGAGCTTCGACCACAATGGCTCGATGATCGAGGGCGGCGAGCAAGTGGCGCAGATCCTCACCCTGCTGATGATCCCGGTGACCCTCACCGATTCGCGCAAGTGGCATTGGGGACCTTCGCTGATGGTGCCCATCGACGGCAACGCGGCCATCCTGCGGAAGATGGTGGCCTCGATCTTCCTGGTCGCGATTCGATTGCAGGTTTGCGGGATATACCTCCACGCGGGTACGGGCAAGTTTACGGTGCAGGCCTGGGCAGACGGAACGGCCATGTATTATTTCGTCTCCAACCACACCTTCGGTCCCGCGCCATGGCTCCGTCCGTTTGCCCTGTGGCTATGCGATCACGGCGCACTCCTCACCAGCATGACCTGGGGCGCCATGCTCATCGAGGTGGCCTTGGCGGCGAGCTTGCTGGCTGACAAACGTTGGTGGACGCCGTTTCTTCTCGCAGGCGTGTTCCTGCACACCGGCATCGCGTTGATCCATGGTCTGATAAGCTTCGCGCTGATCATGATCGGCGCCGTGGTGCTCTATTTGCGCCCGAAAGAGCGCCCGTTCACCGTTCCGCGCGCCATCGTTCTTCGATTTCGAAAATATTTCACGGCCATCCCCTTCGTTCTCAAGCGGCGCGTGCCTACCTTGCAGACGTGAGCCGTGTGACGATCATGAAGGACGACGATCTCCCGCCGCGCATCGTGTTGTTCGACGGCGTTTGCGGCTTGTGCAGTCACCTGGTGCGATGGTTCGTGCAGGCCGATCGGGCCCAGATGCTCCGATATGCGCCGCTGCAAGGGCCGACCGCGGAGAGGTTGCGCGCGCTTCATCCGGAGATACCGACCAACATCGATACCATGGTGTTCGTCGACCAGGGGCGAGTTCATCTGCGCGCGCAAGGGATCCTGACCAGCATCGGGTACCTCCCTCCGCCCTTGCGGTGGGGGCGGTTTCTCCGGTGGGTTCCGCCCTTCGTCTCCGACGCCGCTTACAGGATCATCGCGCATTTTCGCTATCGGCTCTTCGGCAAATCGGATGTGTGTACGGTCCCCGCGCCCGAAGAGCGCCTGCTCTTTTTGCCGTAATCATCTCAAGACGAGCATTTGCCCGAGGCGGCTTTATGTACCACCGCCGGCAGGGTTACTACGGCCGCTTGCACCAGGCGGTCCGCAGCCGTATCGAGTCGACCGTGCGCGAGCGCCTCGCGAAGGCGTGATTGCAGAGCAAGAAACGGAGTGCGGATCCCCCCGCGCGAGCGTTACGTCTCCGGGATGGCAAAATCGTATTACAGCGTCGTGCTCGCTCATCCGCACGAAGCCGTCTGGGCCGTCCTTCGCTCGTTCGATCATTATGCGTGGGCCGGCGTGGAGAGCGAGACCGTCCTCGAAGATGGCAAAGCAGGGGACCAAGTCTCCGCCATCCGCCGCGTCACCTCGGGCGAGTCGACGATCCGGCAGATCTTGCTCGCCCACTCCGATCGTGAGCGCTCGTACACCTATGCGCTCTGCGAGCCGTCGCCCTTCCCCATTCGCAATTACGTTGCAACCCTTCGCGTATCGCCGGTCGTCGAGAGCCACGCATCGTTCGTGGAGTGGTGGGCGACCTTCGACTGCGCCCCCGACGAACACGATCACTGGGTCCGCTATTTCGAGACCGACGGTTTCGCCAAATGGCTCGGGGCGCTGCGCCGGTTCATGGCACGCGCCCCCGCGGCGTCGCTACCGCGCTAGCCGGATGCCCCGCGCACGAGTATCACGGCAATGGAGCGCTCGACACCCCCTTCGGGGGCCCGTAAGAAGGCGCCGTCACTCGCCCGGCCCCTCCCTTATAACCCCAGCGGGTTCAACGTTCTCCTGTGGCGCGACGGCGAGCTTGGCTGTTGCCTCGTATCGGATCTAAACCGCACCGATCTCGACGCGCTCGCCGTTCGAATCGTCAACGCCGCCCCGTGAGCTCCACGGATTACTGGGGGGTGAGGACCACGCCGACCGTGCTATTGTCGGTCGCGTCGCGGGCCGCATCCTGAAGGACTTCGAGTCGTGCGTGAGCGACACGCCGCAGGAGCAACTCTATCGGGCCACGTTCGCGTTGATGCGGGAAGCAAAGCGCGTGCGCTTTCCCGCACGATGACCGAGTCGTCGCCGGCATCTACAAGACGCGCGCGGACGACGGCGGCCTCCGCCTGACGGTGGAAGGCGGAATGCCGCGCGAATACCTGTCGCCGTGAGGTGGACGCCCACGCGTCGGGGGAACGCTCGTCGCATTCTATCGGGGGAAGAACGTGGTCGCGCGCTTCTCGCCCGTCTTCGTGGCCAGGCCCGCGGCAACCGCCTCCTTCGCCACCAGGCGGAACGGAACCTTGTCGACCTTGAGCAGCGCGCGGAGCTCCTCAGATCGGAGGCCCTTCGGGTGCTTCTTCAATGCATCGACGATGGCATTGAGCAACACGTCCGTAGTGAGCGCACCGTTCCCCTTCCGAGGCCGTCCGCGCTTGGTGATGGCCGGCGTCGGCGTCGCCGTCTTTCCGCTGCCGCGCGGTCGCCCGCGTCGCTGCGGCACGGGCGCACTACTTTCGTGAAGGTCTTCGAGCGAGGCGGCACGCACGGCGTCGAGGATGCCGCGAGAGAAGGTTTCGGCGAGCTGGCGGAGGGCGGCTTGGAGGTTGGCCATGGGCTCGGAGTAGATCAATTTTTCTCCGGAATGTCCACCATTCAAAGAAGCGCCAGGAGAAGCGGTGACTTCGCGAGGGCAATGGAGAAAGGGTCAGTTCGAGCACCAATAGATCGCGGGAAGTGTCGTCTGTTTGGACAGACCCGTAGCTGGATCCGTGGCGGTCACGAGCACATAGCCTTGCTTTTGCGAAATGGAGCATATCGTGAATGCATATTTCTCCCAAGATGTGTCGACGTAGCTGATGCGTCCCGTGGAATTGACCGCAATGGCGCCGGTGGCTGATCCCCCACGGTTGGGAACGTTGTCGTAGGATACGTAAACACTGGCACCGGGCGAGAACCCTTCCGCCGTGATGTCGACGTCGAAGCCGGTGGACCACTGAGTCCCACGAGCCGCGGCGACCCACCCATACCAATACGCGTCTTGGATGGAACCGTCGCCGGCTGCCCACCAAATCTCCATTGTATCAGAGCGCCGCGATAACGCAGCCATCCCCGTATAACCGGTATTACCCGATGCCGTACCCGCAGGAGCAATCGGGATGTTCACATTCCAGGGCGTACCGTCATCGTACCAATGAGCGCCGCGCACGGAGTTGTCCTGCCCCACCCAGAAGACGTCCATGCTGGTGGGGATTCGCGACTTGGCCGCGATGCCGGCGTCCATCTGGGCGCTCTTCGGGCCGGCCAATTGAAACCGTTGCCAGTCGCTGTCGCCGTCGTACCAGTACGCGTCCTGGACCGAGCCATCTTCTCCGAGCCACCAGATCTCCATGGAGTTGGAAATTCGGGACACGGCAGCTATCCCCCCAAAAGACGACGCCCCGCTGGAGGAAATGGGACGAGCGGGGTTGAAGTACCAAACCCCGTCGTAATACGCATGTTGTATCGATCCGCCCAGACCGATCCAGAACACTTCCATGTATCGGGGGTCGCGCGACACGACGGCGACGTTGCTGAGCGCCGACGCGCTATTGGCTGGAGCGAGTAAATCATTTAGATAAAAGGCCCAATTGCCTCCGTTCTGCCCATCGTACCAATACGCGTGCTTCACGGATTCGTCGGCGCCAATCCAGAATGCCTCGACGGTATTGGAAGCACGCGACACGGCGGCAAAGCCTCCGTATTGGGAAGCGCTCCCCGCCGGCGCAATCGCTGTAGGTGGGCTCCACTCACCGCCATCGTACCAAGACGAATGCTGCACCGACTCGTCCTGGCCTATCCACAAGACTTCCATCGTATTGGGTGTGCGCGAGACGGCGCTGATCCCGGCATAGGTGTTGGCGCTACCGGGTGCTGCGATGGGTCGCGGTAGTTGCCAGGGCTGGCCATTTTCGTCCCAATAGGCATGTTGCACGGCGCCGTTTTTATCTATCCAGAACGTCTCCATGTGCTCAGGACTCCGCGACACCGCCGCGATATTGCTGGCGCGGATGTTGGCGTTCGCGGCCGGCGCCATCGAGAACCGTTGCCATGTGCCCGAGGGCGGGGGCTCGGTTCCCAATATCTGAGCTATAGCCCAATTGCGGATTGCGGAGACCTTCGTGAGGTCCGCCCAAGAGGTGAAATTTCCTCCTCGATACACGCCGACTTGTTCACCATTGTAGAAGCAGGGCCCACCAGAATCGCCTGGCGCCTGAATCTGTCCGCGCGAATTCGAATTGACGACGAATACATTCGGATTCGAAGGTGCGTTGTTGCTGACGTCGTTGCTCACGGTAACAGTCGCGGAGCGCAGCACGCCAGGTCCACCTGCCGAGCCGCCGTTTCCATAGCCCGCACAGAACAAGGAATCTCCTATCTGCGGTGAATAGGAACTCATGGGAGTATATCCATTTACGCTCGCTGGAGAATCCAACAGGAGCAGCGCGACGTCCAGACTCAGACTTGGCTCTACGTTCGCCGATTGGGGATGAATGTAGAAGTTATTCACGGTCCCAATCTGGTTTCCTTGGTTGTCGAAGACCGTGTACGGAAGTGATTGCGAGGTATACGGCGAACTCGTCTTTCGCGTGCAATGCTCCGCGGTGAGGACCCACAAATTCGTAAGCAGGGTACCCGAGCACAAGAAATTGCCGAGCCGAAGTTGGACAACGCGGCTCGTAAGGCCCGCGGCACCTGGGTCCCCATTGATAATGGCCGAGGAGGCGCGTCCTGCCGTTTCACGTGTGCTTTGGCTCGAACAACCTTGGAGGCAAACGACGGCCGCCACCACGGTTGTCAACGAGAAGCGCGAGAACCAGTGTCTATCGATGTTCATGAGAACGACCTTCCGTGGGGCAGATTTGCTCAACGCGGAGCTTTCGCCTTACCCCACACAAGCACCTTCGGTACCAATGAAGATCGCGCGCATCGGAAAGCGGCGTCGCGATGAGCGCGTCGAATAATTCGACGGATCGGTCCCGCGAATGGGGGAAAAGTTGACACAAAGGGGGTCGAGCCTCCGAGCCGACCAACAAAGAAACGACGTCTCGACAGGCGGAGTGGCGAGGTGCGCGCCGTCGTTGAAGCATCGGTCGATGCACGGTCCGGGTGCCTATAGCGGTCCGCTTTTTCGATTACGGCGCGAGCCGGTAGCTTCCGTCGGATGGGCAACTTTGCCCCTTCGCTCCCGCCCCCTTTTGGGCTTCTTGTCCGCCGGCGGCGGCCACCGCGAGGACGACGCCGGCGGAGATGGGCGATCGGTTCATCCTGGACATCGTACCCGCGCGACCGAAAAACTCACACCGAGGCCGCCGCTTCGCGTTCCAACACTTCCACGAGATCGTCCACGTGCCGCCGCGCGGTGAGCACGCTGTTGACATTGATGCGCAGCACCCGTCGCCCCCGCAGCACCGTGGTGGCAAACCATGCCCGCCCGCTCCGCTCGACCCGCTGCTGCAGCGCATGTTGCACGCCGTCGAGCCGCTCGTCCGGCACGCCGGGCGGCACGAACCGCGCGCAGCACACGGCCGTTTCGACCTCGCCGACCCGCTCGAAATGCGGCAGCGCGTCGATCCGCTGCGCGAGGTAGCGCGTGAGATCCATATGCCCATCCACGATGCGCGCGTATCCCTCGACGCCCAGGTGCCGCATCGCGGCCCACAGCTTGAACGCGTTCGCGCGCCGCGACCCGAGCTGCCCGTAGCGAAAGAAATCGAGCCCGGTATCGTCCCCCTCGCGCTGCTCGCTCAAGTAGTCGGGGACGCTGTCGAACGCGTCACGGAGCACGCGCGCACCGCCGCGCACCAGGAGCGCGCCGCACGCGAAGGGGAGCGCCATCCATTTGTGCGGATCGATGGTGACCGAGTCCGCGCGCGCGATGCCGCGCAGCCGATGCCGCTCGCGATCCGAGAACGCGAGCGCGCCGCCGTACGCCGCGTCGACGTGGAACCACACGCCGTACTCCGCCGCCACGTCGGCGAGCGCATCGAGCGGATCGACCACACCCGTCGACGTCGCGCCGGCCACGCCCACGATGCAGCACGGCCTCCGCGCCGGGTGCGCCGCGTCTTCGTCGAGGGCGCGCCGGAGCGCGTCGAGGCGCACGTGGAAGCGGTCGTCGGTCTCGATACGCCGCAGGTTCGCGCGGCCCATGCCGAGGATATCGACGGACTTGCCCAGCGAATAATGGCATTGCTCCGACGCATAAACGACGAGCGGCGCCCCGGCCACGCCGTCGCGCGGCGCGTCGGGTGCCGCATGATCGCGCGCCAACTTCAACCCGAGCAAATTCGCTTCCGAGCCCCCGCTCGTGAGCGTGCCGAAGCTCGTCTCCTCGAAGCCAACGAGCTCGCAGAGCCACCGGACCGCGCGCGCCTCCATCGTGCTCGCCGCGGGCGAATTCCGCCACGCCGCTCCATTTTGATTCAGCGCGGAGCACAGCGCGTCGACCCACACCCCGATGGGGAGCGGGGTCGGATTGAAGAGCCCGAAATAGCGTGGGCTGGCGATGGCCGTCGCGTTGGGCAGGACGTCGCGTCGGAGGGCCGCGAGCACCTCGTCGAGGCTCTGACCGCGGCGCGGAAGGGGCTCCCGAAAGAGCGCCTCCAGATCGGCGGGGCGCGCCTCCGGGCACACGCGGACCTCGTCGAGCGACCTCACGTACGCGCCAATCAAATCGACCATCGCGCGGCCGAGCTGCTCGTGATCGGCCACAAAAGACTCCAAGTCGTGCGTGCTCCCAGGATCCGAGGGCGACATGCTTCCACCGTAGGTACGGGCTCCCCGTTCGTCCACCTCGCCGCGGCGAGCTCAAATCGGTCGGCGCGCGCGCGCCGCGGTCCGCTTTTTCGATTACGGCGCGAGCCGGTAGCTTCCGTCGCATGGGCAACTTCGACCCTTCGCTTCCGGTCTCTCGTTTGTTCGCGATGAGCGAGCGCCGTGTGTTGGACGGCGGAGCATCGCGAGCTCGCGATCCCCGATGCGGTCGCGCAGCACTGGCGCAAGCGGCCGCAGTGGTGCGCCTCACGTGGCATTTTTGCTCTGGCCTAGAGCTCGGTTCTTCGATTTCAGCCGGATCGTGCGGCGCGGCACACCGGGTGCTATGGGACGAGGCACGCCGATTTGTCTCATCGCATCATAGGCGGAAGGTGGAATCGAAATGGAGCCGATCCGACAACAAATATGTGATCTGCTCTCTTTGAAGCGCCATGAGATCGTGCTCCGGTGGTTGGAACAGGTGCGGGCAACGCTCTATCCCGCGGTGACGCGCGTCGAACTCGTCGATCATATGCCGTTCTTTCTCGACGAATTGATCGCGGCCCTCCGGCGAGACGAAAGTATGGGTAGGAGCCAGATGGCGGCCGAGCATGGCGTGCAACGGTTACGTTCAGGATTCAGTCTTGATTCAATCATACGAGAGTACGGTGCATTGCGCGATGCCATCGTCGCCGCGGCGACCGATTCCGGCATGCCACTCGGGGTTTCCGAAACGCAGGTGCTCTTCGACTGCATCGTCACGTCGATCGCCGAAGCGGTTTCGGAATACATGCGCCAGCGCGATGCGGAGCTACAGCGTCAAGTGAACGAGCTCCAAAATACCCTCAGTGCAGCAATGGCGGCTCTTACATTGCTCGCGCGCAAACCAGAACTCACGGACGATCCCGTTTGGGAAGCCCTTCGCCGCTCGCTCAACCGGATACGTGACCTGATGGCAGCGGACTTCCCACGCTCTGTAGCCGCAGAAGCGTAGTCGCGTTCTATTCGTCGCGATAGCCTTCGTCTCTTATCAGCGAACCCACGGCGCCCACGGAGAGAATGGCCGTCCTCGAGCAAATCGCGATGACCGAGGCGCACACCGAGAACCAGAGCCCTTCTTCGTGCTCGAGGACGCGTACACCCATGACGAGGGACCCTCAACAGCTCCACGCCGAAGACGAGCGTCGAGTCGAGCGGGATCACCGGCGGGCAGGGCAGCGGTGCCTGAGGTCGTCGCTCGACTCGGATTCAAAGAAAAATAAACAAGGACTCGAAAGAAACCACCCGATTGTTTGAAATCGGCCTTTCCGATCGGACGGAGAAATGCCAATACGTGCTTCCATGAACCGAGCCTTCAAATGCCTATTGTCCATCGCGGTGCCCGGTCTCCTATTGGCCAGTGTGCCCGCAAAAGCCGATACCGCTTTTTCTCTTCAGCAATTCGACGTTCCGCAGAGCGCTTCGACCGAGGCCGACGGGATCAATGACGCTGGGACGATCGTCGGATTCTTCGTCGATCGTTCGGGGCTCGAGCATGGCTTTCTGCGCCAGTATGGCGCGTTCACGCAACTCGATTTCCCTGGAAGCAAGACGACGAGGACGGTCGGCATCAACAATTTTGGCGATGTCGTGGGCTCGTTCACCGAGGCCTCGGGAGCGCAACATGGGCTCGTACGGGAGAATGGCACGTTCGTTCGCGTCGACTTTCCCGGCGCTGCCTCCACCGCCGTGCTCGCGATCAACGCGGCCCTGTGGCTGCCCATGAACGTCGACTTCCAGTGGGCCGGCCTTTCGCGCACGGCTCACCTTGTTGCGGAGTTGCATCTTCGGCGTCCCGCGCAGGCTGAAATGACGCAGCCTGAGGCCGAAACTCGTACCGAACTGATTCACGGTAAAACCGCGATCGAGGAACATCTGCGCCTGCGGCGCCCGGATTTGCACGAAAATAACTCGAAGCCCACGCGACTCCGCGCAGGCGAGAAACTTATCGAGCAGTTCTCCCTGGTGCGGTGGTTCGGCATGTACCCCTCCGAACGCGATCAGATGTCGTCCCTGCTCCCGATAGGCGATAAAACCCGCGATACCGTCGGCGGCGAATAATTGGTTGCGCGGAGACAGGGCGAGGAACCCCGACGGATGATCCACGACCATTGACGGCGCAAACGGCAGAGGTGCCGCGGTTTCGAGGGCAACGTATGGTTTCATCGTGCGACTGCCCCCGCTTCGAGCGCGC
>Ga0137415_10001772_pt1 | contig 21454 bp, 23 predicted proteins | sample CZODoug3_1_1_16f_FD_183082 | JGI IMG/M metagenome (GOLD analysis project Ga0137415, IMG submission 183082) | Vadose zone soil fungal communities from Angelo Coast Range Reserve, California, USA - CZODoug3_1_1_16fungal (Hybrid Assembly) | ecosystem: Environmental > Terrestrial > Soil > Vadose...
CGACGTCAGCAACGCTATCCTGTCTTATGTCGCCGACGTTTCCGGAACGCTGATCGTGATGGGCGGCTACGGCCACGCAAGGCTGCCCGAGGTCATCCTGGGGGGCGTGACCCGCGATATGCTGGAATCGACGACCGTTCCGGTGTTCATGTCACATTGAATGGGAAACCAGCCGTATTGCATCAGGAGCAAGCACCATGCGGGCCGGCCTGTACGCCTTCGCTGTTGCCGCCGCCTTCCTTGGTGCGGCGATTTATATCGGTCTTGTCGAGCAGCCGGCTCGGCTCGCACTCGGCACCCGTGCTATGTTTCAGGAGTGGGCACGGAGCAACCGGCGCGGCACGCTGATGTTGTCGATCCTTGCCGTCGTCTCGGCAATTCTCGCTTATGCCCAATTCAGGACTAACGGCGACGTACGCTGGATCATTGGCGGCATCACGATCCTGGCGAGCTGGCCGTATGCCTACTTTGTGATGGTGCCGGTGAACGTCTGGCTTTGCGCTATTCCGGCAGGAAGAGTCGTCTCGCCCGTGCGAAAACTGATGCGCGATTGGGGATTGCTGGAATGGGGTCACGCCTTGATCGGGTTTGCTGCCGTATGCGCTTTCGCGTGGGCACTGGAGCTGCCGGTGTGATTGACGGCCATCAATGCCGATGAGCGATGCTTCGGCCAACATCGGTCAATCAGGGCCGAATGAACGTCTCTGGGCCGGCGCTGAATGAGGGGCCGATGCTCTACATCAATATTCCGACCCTGGATGAGTTCAAGGCGCTAGCGCAGATCAAGGGCGAAACCTGCGTTTCCCTGTACCTGCCGACATCTCCGTTGGGGGCGAGCGCCAAGTTCAATCGCACCGCGTTCAAGGACCTCGCCAAGGAAGCCTTGTCGCAGATGAAGGAAGCCGGTATCGACAAGCACAAGATCGCTGTTTTCGAGCAGCAGTTCGATCATTTGGCGGGCCCAGAGCATAACGTCCAGGATGAGGACCACATCAGAAAGCTGCAGCGCGCAAAGCCGGACCCGATCGAATCGTTCTGGCATTATCAGGCCAGCGGGCTGGCGGTGCTAGTCACGTCAGGGGCGACGCGAACGTTCCGCCTTCCGAACTCGCCAAAACCGCTCGCGGAAGTCGCCGATCGCTTCCATTTGACACCGCTGATACGGGCGATGACTTCGCCGCACGATGTCTACGTGCTCGCGCTGGCGAAAGAGAGCGTTCGGCTGGTCCATGCGTTCGCCAATTTTCCGCCGGAGCGGCTGCAGGTTCCGGGCCTACCTGCGAATGCTGCGGAGGCGACGCGACGGCCGTCGGTTCATGTCCGGGCGCCACGCGGCAACCTGCAGAATCTGGAAGGAGAGAAAGTGTTGCTGCAGCAATATGTCAGGAAGGTCGAGCAGGCCGTCCACGGCGTGCTGGCCGGACGGAACACGCCGCTGGTTTTGGCAGCGGCCGAGCCGCTCGCGTCGATGTTCCGTTCGGTCAACACCTACCCGGGACTGGCAGATGAGATGATCGAGGGAAATCCGGATCAGACGACGGATGCCGAACTGGAAGATGCCGCGATCCCGATCCTGGATCGGCTTTATTCCCGCGATCTGGCGGCCGTGATCGCCCGTTACGACGAACTGAAGCCGCGCCTCGCAACCACGGACGTGTCCTATGCCGCGCATGCCGCGACCGCTGGTGCCATCGATCAGCTCCTCGTCGATCTTGATGCGGTCGTTCCCGGCCTCGTCAGCGACGTCGACGGCAGCGTTACCTACGCAGCCTCCGATGATGCCGAGACTTACAGCGTCGTCGATGAAGTCACGCGGCGCGCGCTTTACACCGGCGCGAGGGTGATGGGCGCGCGGAGGGAGGAGTTGCCGGATCAAGCCCCGCTCACCGCCATTCCTCGCTACGCGTTTCATTGAAGAGCGCGCCGTATTCCCGCGCCACCGTTCAGCCGGGATCTCAGCCGGAATCCTTGACCTGGTCGGTCGTTTCGATCGCGTGGATATCCCTCACCAGGGAACGCAGCCCGTGGAGCTGGTCGAGGAGATGCAGGATGATCGCAATACCTTCGTCGTTGACGCCAAGGTCCAACTTGAGATCCCGGATCAGCCGGACCCGCGCGAGATCGGCATCGGAGAACTGAGGAGCACTGCCGCTGGCGAGAGGTATCAGCCATTGCTCATCAATCCAGACGTTCAATGTCGCGGCATCAAGATGCGATCGGCTGATGAATTCCTGGGTCTCCACGGTCACACTCCCATCGATTGCCGTGGACTGTCCGCCACAGACTGCCACTGCGCGACGAATTTCTCGAGCTCCGGATCAGGCTTTTGCGGAAGCATCAGCTTCAGCGTAACGTATTGATCGCCTTTGCTGCCGTCGGCGTGCGGCACGCCGCGGCCCTTCAGCCGGAGAACCCGCCCGGTATTCGACCATTTCGGCACCGCCGCCGTGACCATTCCGCTCGGGGTCGGCACCTTGATCTTGGCGCCCAACACCGCCTCCTTCAGGGAGATCGGCAAATCCAGATAGATGTCGTCGCCCTTGCGGGTGAAATAAGGATGCGGCAGCACGCTGATCTCGATCAGCGCATCGCCGGGCGGGCCGTCTCCCACTCCCGAGCGACCTTTGCCTTTCAAGCGCAAAACCTGACCGTCCCGCGTGCCCGGCGGGATGCTGACGTCAAGCGCGGCGCCATCGGGGAGCACGAGAGATTGCTTGCCACCATTGATGGCATCCAGGAACGCAAAACTGAGATGGTAGTGCACGTCCTGGCCGCGCCGTCGGCGGCCTGCGCGGCCGTCGCGGCCGAAGATTTCGGAGAGAATATCCTCTGCGCCGGCGTAATCGCCGAAATCGGAAAAGCCGGCGTTGTTGGTGTAGGCCGACCAGCCGCCTTGATCGGCGAAATCGCGATAATATTGCTGGCGTGGCCGTTCCGTTCCCGAAGCGTCAATTTCGCCGCGGTCAAAGCGCGCGCGCTTTTTCGGGTCGCTCAGCATATCATAGGCGGCCGAAACTTCCTTGAACTTTTCTTCCGCCGTCTTGTTGCCGGGGTTCAGATCGGGGTGCAGCTTCTTCGCCAGGCGGCGATAGGCCTTCTGAATGTCGTCTGACGTAGCGTCCTTTTTCACGCCCAGCGTTGTGTAGGGATCTGTGGCCAATGCCCACTCCTGTTTGCGCCTCGGCCATGCCGCGCGAATGCAGCGTCATGGTTGTTCCGCTTGCGACGATGGCTGCCGGGGCTTGGCCACCACCACACGCGCCGGCCGCAGCAGACGGTCGTGAAGCATGTAGCCGTTCTCCAGAACCTGGGCCACGCTGCCGGGCGGCTGGTCTGTCTCATCCGTCTCCATCACCGCTTCGTGCTTTTTGGGATCGAACGGCTGGTGGAGGGCCTTGATCTCCTCGACGCCGAAGTGATTGAGAATCTGAGTCAGGATGCGGTCGGTGGCGGTAACGCCCTCGATCAGCCCGTCGGTTCCGCTCGCCTCCCGATCCGCCGCGCCGGCCTCGATCGCGCGGCGGAGATTGTCGACAACCTGCAGCAACTCACGGGCAAAGTTCGTGATCGCGTATTGCCCGGCGTCCTGCGCGCGCCGTTCGCCTTGCCGCCTGGTATTTTCGGTCTCGGCTAGCGCCCGCATCAACCGCTCGCGCAACGACGCGATTTCGGACGCGTTGTCGTTGTCTTGGGCTTCGCCCGCGACTGACGGGCCGGCATCCTTATCCATGGTGTTCGTCGTCATGCCGTTCTCCTGCGTCTCACCGCGTCGAGGCAACCTGAAGTCTCAGGGGCCTCAGGATGCCTTGCGGTCGCGGGGATCGACCTCTTCAAACTCGGCGTCGACGACGTCGTCGCCGGAAGGGCCGCCCGCCGCTTGCCCGCCTGCGCCACCGGGTCCCTGCGAGGCCGCTTGCGCCTGGCTGAGGGCTTCACCGATCTTTGACGCCGCTTGCTGCAGACGGTCCGCCGCCTGACGGATGGTTTTGGGATTGTCCGCCGTCAGGCTCTGCTTCGCGTCGGTGATCGCCTGCTCGACCTGCTTCTTGAGATCGGCGGGAATCTTCGTCTCCGATTCCCTCAGCGCCTTCTCAGTGGAGTAGATCACCGCATCGGCGCGATTGCGCGCCTCGACGAGCTCCTTGCGGCGCTTGTCCTCATCGGCATGGGCTTCGGCCTCCTTGACCATCTTCTGGATGTCGGCCTCGCTCAGCCCACCGGACGCCTGGATCCGGATGCTCTGTTCCTTGCCGCTCGCTTTGTCCTTGGCCGATACGTTGACGATGCCGTTGGCATCGATATCGAACGTGACCTCGATCTGCGGCACGCCGCGCGGTGCCGGCGGAATCCCGACCAGATCGAACTGGCCAAGCAGCTTGTTGTCGGCCGCCATTTCCCGTTCGCCCTGGAAGACGCGGATGGTGACCGCGGTCTGGTTGTCTTCCGCCGTCGAGAACACCTGGCTCTTCTTGGTCGGGATGGTGGTGTTGCGCTCGATCAATTTGGTCATGACGCCGCCGAGCGTCTCGAGGCCGAGCGACAGGGGGGTGACGTCGAGCAGCAGCACGTCCTTGACGTCGCCCTGCAGCACGCCGGCCTGGATCGCAGCGCCGATGGCCACAACTTCGTCCGGGTTGACGCCCTTGTGCGGCTCGCGCCCGAACAGCTTCTGCACGGTCTCCTGGACCTTCGGCATGCGGGTTTGCCCGCCGACCAGCACGACCTCGCTGATATCGGACGCCTGCAAGCCAGCGTCCTTCAGCGCAGCATTGCACGGTTCGATCGTGCGCTGGATCAGGTCGTCGACCAGCGCCTCCAGCTTCGCGCGCGACAGCTTGATGTTGAGGTGCTTCGGCCCGTTCTGATCTGCGGTAATGAACGGCAGATTGACGTCGGTCTGGGTGGCGCTTGAAAGTTCGATCTTGGCCTTTTCGGCGGCGTCCTTAAGTCTCTGCAGCGCCAGCCGGTCCTTGCGCAAATCGATGCCTTGTTCCTTGCGGAATTCGTCGGCCAAATAATCCATGATCCGCTTGTCGAAATCCTCACCGCCGAGGAAGGTGTCGCCGTTGGTCGCCTTGACCTCGAACACCCCGTCGCCAATCTCGAGAATCGAGACGTCGAAGGTGCCGCCGCCGAGATCGTAGACCGCGATCTTGCCGCTGCCCTTCTTGTCCAGCCCGTAGGCGAGCGCGGCCGCGGTCGGCTCGTTGATGATGCGCAGCACTTCAAGCCCGGCGATGCGGCCGGCATCCTTGGTCGCCTGGCGCTGCGCGTCGTTGAAATAGGCCGGCACGGTGATCACGGCCTGCGTCACCTTGCTGCCGAGATTGGCTTCCGCGGTCTCCTTCATCTTGGTGAGGATGAAGGCGCTGATCTGGCTCGGGCTGTATTTCTTGCCCTTGATCTCGACCCAGGCGTCACCATTGTCGCCGCGCACGATGTGGTAAGGCACCATCGTCTTGTCTTTTTCGGTGATCGGGTCGTCGTAGCGCCGACCGATCAGCCGCTTGATGGCGTAGACCGTATTTTCCGGATTGGTGATGCTCTGGCGCTTGGCCGGCTGCCCGACCAGCACTTCGCCATCGTCGGTGAAGGCGACCATCGACGGCGTGGTGCGGGCACCCTCGGCATTTTCAATGACCCTGGCCTTGCTTCCTTCCATCACGGCAACGCAAGAGTTGGTGGTTCCGAGATCGATGCCAATTGCTTTCGCCATGATCAGGCTCCTTGGTTAGGGGCGCGTTTCGCGCTCTCAATGCATAGGGCGTCGCCGGTCCATGCCTCGGCGGCAATTCAATCGTCTTTCGACCGTGTGCGGGGCGCGCAAGCGTTGGAGGAGGGCACCGCCAGCGCGTCCCGCCACCGCTCGGCGTCTCAAGCGGCTTCCTTGACCTCGATTTTCTTCGGTGCTGATTTGGTCGGTTTCGGAATTGTGAGCTTCAAGACTCCATTGGACATCGTGGCTTGGACGCTCGATGGGTCGATGCCAGGGGGCAACTGCAACACGCGCAGGAATACGCCATAGCTGCGCTCGCTGAGCTGGATGTTTTTGTCCTTCTGGTTTTCCTCGACCTTCTTCTCGCCGCGGATCGTCAGGGTATCGTCCTCGATCGAGATCTCGACGTCCTTGCGTTCGAGTCCCGGCATCTCCGCACTGACCTCGATCGCCTTGTCGGTTTCGGTGATTTCGATGTTGGGGATGATGGACTGTGCGCCGCCTGGACCGATGCCTTGCGCGAATTCGCTGAACAGGCGGTCAATCTCCCGGTGCAGGCCGAACAATCCGAAATCCGGCCGCATCAGCGCGCCGCCTTCACGGAACGGAACCAGCGATTTTAACCTCATGGGATTCTCCTTTGTCTTGGATGAGACGATCTCTGACGAACGCTGCCGCTCGCCGTGCTACGGACTGACTACGATCCGATCTTCGACGTGGGTGATGCCGGGCGCCGACCACGCGACGCGCTCGGCTTCCTCGCGTTCGATCCATGAACGGACGGTACCCTTCAGGATCACCTCGCCGCCGTTAGCTTCGACGGTGATCCGATTGGCGTCCACCTCGGCGTTGCGCTTGAACGCTTCCTGGATCTTGCGCTGGATGTCGGTGGGTTGGACCTTGGGCTTGACCGTGATGACGTTGGTCACGCCCTTGACGCCTTTCACCTTTCGCACGGCGCTCTCGGCGGCGGTCTTCTGATATTGCCACTCCGCCGCCCCCTCCAGGGTGATCCAGCCGTTCTTGACAATGATCTTGATCTTGTCGTGCGAAATCGGCAGCTCCGACTTCAGGGCGGCAACCGCATCCCGGGCAATGTCCGGATCCGGACGCTGATCGATCGCTGGCAGCCGGACCTCGATATCATTTGCGACCGCGTGAACGCCGGCGACGCGCTTGACGGCAAGTTCGGCTTCCAGCCGGTCGGTGTAGCTGTGGGTGAAGCCCGCCAGCGTAACGACGCCATTCTTGACGGAGACGGCGATGTCTTCGGCGTCAAGGTCGGGATCCCATTTCAACTCTTCACGGACATCGCGCTCGATTTCACTATCGGATTTCATGGTTGGCTCCTGGTTTGCGAATTGCGGGCTCGGTGTGATAACGCTACCGAACGTATTCGATCTTATGAGTGATCGCGCGCGCGGCCATGACGATGGTCAACTTCCGCCCCAAGTTTATCGTCGGTTGTAAAGCGCAGTTCGTCGGCCGCAGATGTCGCCATGCTCTCGGCAGGCGACAAAAGGTTCGTGCTGGATCGACGGCGACAGGTCTTGGCGACAGGTCTTGGACGCAAGTCGCGCTATGGCTGTCCCAGCCGTTCATCACCGAGCCATGGATCCGGGCGCAGCGAATGGAGCGGAAGATCGTCCGTTCCTCGCGACAGTTCGATTTCATGAACGTGGACCGCGTCGCCGCCGTGCCGCATCAGGATCTCCTGAGCTAGCGCTTCCTTCTCCGGCGAGTTGATCCGTACCCAGATCAACAGGCCGTCCCATTCGGAAAACTTATCCAGTCCTCGCCTGCGCTCCTGGTCGAATCGGCGACGTACCACGAGCACGACGATGCCGGCGACGACAAGCCCGCACAGTATTGACAGAATTCCGATGACGAGCGGCCTCGCATCTTTCACCACGAGGAAGCACGCCGTTGCCACCGCAGCGGCGCAACCGGCAATGCTGCCGACGACGGCCTGGGTGCCGGCGATATCGTCGCCGCCGGTGAAAGGGCGCCTCGGCGCGATCGGGATATCGGCAAGATCTGCCGGCGGAATCGACGCGTAGTTCAAGCGCCGCTGCAACTCATCGGCAGGGGCGCTGACATCGATGTCCGCGCGATCGAATCCCGCAACAAGCAGTTCCTCGGCGGCGTCGACGAGCGCCTTCCGTGAGTGGAAGACGCCCGTCACTTCGCGGGTGCGCATCCGGTCTAGGATATCGTCTGGCGACGCGCGCATGGATGTTTTCCGAGCAGCGGCTTCGATCACGCCGGATAGTTGAATGCCGACAGCTTCTTCAGTTCGTCCTTGGACGCGCCGGGCAGGGTGATTTTCTGGCCGGTCTCATCGATGACAAGGCTGTCATACGGTACGACCACAAGCTGCCCGCCGAGGCCGAGGAAGCCGCCGACCTGCAGCACCGCGAAACTGAGCTGTTTCTTGTCCTTGTCCGCGACCACGTCGTCGACGGTCCCGATCTTTTCGTTCTTGTCGTTGATCACGGTGGTGCCGATCAGCTTGCTCATCCGATAGCCCTTCGCCACGACCGAAAGATCGACCTTGATGAGTTGCACTCCCGCCTGCGGCAATGCCGGACCGGCAGCGAGGGCGACCGCAAGCGCGGTCCAGATCATCCAGCCTGAAGAGCTTCGCGCCGCACGCGTTGGGCTCTGCGGCAACGGAGTCGCATCAACATGCGATTGGGATGGCATCTGAAATCCTGCGAAGGCAACCATGGCTCTCTCCTGAGGTTTTGAACTGGGTTGCAAGAATAATCCGGAAGCCTCGATGCGCACTGATCATTGTCAATTCGTGGAGGGTTTTTGAATCGCAAATCGCACCGATGCCGCCCGCGGAGCTGCTATGCGCTCGTGTCGGCGGCGAGACGCATCCGGATTCCTGCCACCAGGGAGGCATAATCGTAACTGCCGTCATGCCGCACGCCATTGATGAAGAAAGTCGGGGTGCCATTCACGCCGCTGCGGATTCCACCCATGAAATCGCTGCGCACCTTGTTTCTGTATTGCCCCGTTTCCAGAGCGTTCCGCAGTGCCGTTTCGGTTAACCCGAGTTGTTCGGCGATCAGGAAGATCGTTGGCAGGCTCAACCTGCTCTGGTTCGCAAATAGGGCGTCGTGCATATCCCAGAATAGCCCGGCGGCGCCTGCGAATTCGGCGCTTTCGGCGGCGATCTCGGCGTGCGGATGAACTTCGGTCATGGGGAAGTGGCGGAACACGAACCGCATGCGCCCGCTGAAATACAGTTGCACACGGTCGACGATCGGATGGGCCAGCGCGCAATGCGGGCATTCATAGTCGCCGTATTCCACAAGCGTGATCGGCGCCGATTCCGGTCCGCGAACATGATCACTTTTCGTGATAGGCGTTCTCAAATTGGCCATGGCCATTGGCCTGATCTGTGAGTTTTTCGAGGGCGTCGAGAATTCCGTCGGCGCCGGGATTGACCGCGATCGGAGAGCAATAGCTCCACGCAATGACCCCCTGTCGATCGAGCACGAACAGCGCGCGTTCGCAGACCCCTTCATTGGCACGATAGGCGCGGTATTTCCGCGCCACTTCGCCCTTGGGTTCAAAATCGGCGAGCAACGGAAAGTGCAGGCGGCGGTCGCGGGCAAAGGCGGCATGGCACCAGACGCCGTCGACCGAGACACCCAGCAACTCAGCCCTGTGCTTGTGGAACTCCGGAAGAACCTCGTTGTACAGCGTCACCTGATCGCCACAAACCGGGCTCCAGTCGGCCGGATAGAACGCCAGTATTACGGGCCTTCCTCGGAGGCTCGAGAGCGTGAGGTTTTGATCAGGGGTGACCCGCAGCGTGAAATCCGGTGCAGCGGTCCCGGCAGCCAGAATGGATGACATTTCGTGCCTCACACGTGTCGAGAGGGACGGATCGTTCGGAACTGCAACGTTACAATTAGCGCGACTTCGCGTCGTTGACTGTAGTCAACTTCCTGAACCTCCATGTTCCGGCCATCCGATGTTGCACCCCGTCCCTATTGTGACACGCGCAGCTGCATTACGTACTTTTACGGTACGCAGTTTTGCCAAATTCATCGAACGTTCCTGCAGCGCGATAGTTCACCCTGCGCTGGGCTTCCGAAAAAAATGAAGGGTGCGACGATGAAAACAAAGATCCATCCAGCGGACTACTATCGGCGGATGCTTTCGATGCAGCCCCATGCACTGAAACGCCTCGATGCGTTTGCCAAGATCATGGCGTGCAACCGCGGTCAGGAAATACCAAATAACCCGGGGCCTGCGGGCCACTGGTACTACGTCATCACCGGCGCGGTCCGGCGATGCGCCGTGCGTTCGGACGGAAGGCGGCAGATCGTCGACCTGATGCTGCCGCGGGACTTCTTCTTTGTTTCGGACAGTGAGAATGAGGCGACAATCGAAGCGATCGCCGATGAGACGGTGCTTGCGAGCTATCCGGGCCAGCGGGTCGAACTGGTCGCGGAACGCGATGTCGAGTTTGCGAGAGAACTTCGCGACGTCGCGTTCCAGTCTCTCACCCGCTCCCAGGCCCAGCTTCTGATCATTGGCCGGCTCACCGCGCTCGAGAAGGTTGGCTCCTTCCTGCTCTCACTTGACGGGCGTGCTTCCGATGCAAGCGGGCAGGTCGTGTTGCCGGTCTCGCGATATGACATTGCCGATTATCTCGCAGTGTCGGTTGAAACGGTTTGTCGCGCGCTGACCGATCTGAGGCAGCGGGGCGTTATTCGTCTGGGGGGTAAACGAACAATCAAGATACTGAACCGCAGTGCACTGGAAGACCGCATGGGCGAAAGTTCGATGGTGGCGGGCGTTTGAGCTGCGCCATCATTTGTCGGCGGCTGGCGCGACGCTCAGCTTCGCCATCACGCCAAGGCGGATGGCTTCCGCGAGCTGGCGTACCCCAAGGCGCTCCATCATGCGCGCGCGGTGCACCTCGACCGTGCGTACGCTGATTTCCAGCTGGTAGGCAATCAGCTTGTTCGGACGGCCGGCCATCAGCCCGTCAAGGACGTCCCGTTCGCGCGGACTGAGGCTTGCCACGCGCCGAACGGCGTCGACGATTTCGCGATCGCTGGTCACGCGATGTTCCCGCTCAAACGCGGCCTCGATGGCCCCAAGCAGGGCGTGATCGCTGTAGGGCTTCTCCAGGAAATCGCTGGCGCCCGCCTTCATCGCACGAACTGCTGTTTGGACATCGCCCTGGGCCGTCACGATAATGACCGACAGATCGCTTCGCATCCGGTTGAGCTGCGCCTGAACGTCCAGGCCGTTCATGCCTGGCAAACGGACATCGAGCAGGACACACCCAGTTCTGAATGTCTTCGCTGCGTTGAGAAACCTTTCGGGCCGCTCGAAGGTAACCGGCTCGAAGTGGGCAGAGCTCAGCAAACGTTCCAGCGAACGAAGAACGGCTTCGTCGTCGTCCAGAACGTAAACGGTTCGTTCAGCTGGCATCGGCTGCTCCGCCGGGTGGCACGGTAAAGCGGAAGATGCTGCCGCCCCCGGGTTTCTGCTCCGCCGTCAACTTGCCGCCATGCGCTTCGACAATCGAACGCGAAATCGCCAGGCCCAATCCCATGCCATTGTGCTTGTTCGAGACGAATGGCTCGAACAGCCGGCCGGCAATATCATCGTGAATTCCGGGTCCGATATCGCTCACCGCAACTTCGACCATGCCGTCGCCGAGAACTCTGGTTGCCAGGGTGATTTCGTGCGATTCCTGATCCACCATTGCCTCAAACGCGTTGCGGATGAGATTGACGAGAACCTGCTGGATTTGAACCCGGTTTACGAATACGTCCGCGGCTTGATCGTCAAAGTCGAACGTGAGGCGCGCCGCGAGCGGAGCAGCGCTGCTCAATGCCAGGGCGCCCGCTTCCTCGATCATCGAAGGAAGCGCCTCGATTCGCCGCTCGGTCTCGTCCAGGCTGACGAACTGGCGGAAACCGCGGATAATTTCGCTCGCCCGCAATGCCTGGCTAGCCGCCTCATCTGCGATGTCCTGCACTATCGCGAGGCTGGCGCTATCCTCTCGTGCCAGCAACCGCTTTGCTGCATTGACCGAGTTGATGACTGCCGTGAGCGGCTGGGTAAGTTCGTGGGTGAGGGCGGCAGCCATTTCGCCTGCGGCCGTGAGGCGCGCCATATGGAAGAGCTCGTCACGCAATTTCTGGATACGGCGATCGGCCTGCTCGCGCTCGAGATTATCCGCCAGCAGCTTTCGGTGCGCGACCTCCAATTCGATTGTTCGTCGCTCCACGCGTCGTTCGAGATTCTCGTTCAGAAGGCGCAGTTCCCCTTCTGCGGCGGTGAACCGTCTCTTATCGGCGTCGCCCAACCACTGCTGGAGGGCAATCGCCGCCTGATTTGCCCCGGTCGTCAGCAGCAGTCGTTCCGTTTTGGTGGGAAACGTTCCGCGAGAGGAACCGGCGGCAAGTACGGCATCGCCGCCCAGTCCGATCGGTGAGGTTGCTACGTGCACGTTGCCGCCGGACGCATTGGCGACAATGAACTCCTGTTCGAAGCTAAACGCTGCTTTTTCCTGTTTCAACACGGTCCGCACATGGTCCAGGCTAGCGGGATTCAGGTCAGGTTCGCTGCGGATCAGTTCGGCGAGCTGATTGCCTTGGCCGGGGAGTATGATGAGAACGAAATCGGCGGCCAGCATGGTGATGAGCGCGGCAACAATGCTGTCGCCGATCTGGCGCTCATCATAGTTTCGCCACGCTGCGGGAAACGTTGAAAGCGCGACGAGATCGCGAATGCAACGCCGCAACTCGTCAGAATTTGCAGGCGGCTCGGTCCACGGCATTCGCTGCGCCTTGCGTCATTCTTCGCGGCGGCCGGGATGATTTGACGCCGATCTTTGGGAGTTGGCAACGCACAAAAAATGGGCGTTGTCTGCTGCGGGCGCCACTAAAGAGTGAAATTATTATTGTCCGCTACCCTACGTTGCCGGACGCTCGGAAAAGTGTCATTGAAAATTCATTTCGATCAACGCGGCCTTTTCGCACCAGGATGTGATTTCATCCGTCGTTTGGGGACGCCCAGGCGGGCCAGAGGAATCCAGGCGGGAGGATCACTCGCGGGAAACGTCTCAATCAGGCTGAGGGTGAGTTCATCGTCGACGTCGGTCGGTTCCGTCTCACGCGTCGGCCGAGTGCTAGCCCGGCCGGTTTGACTATGCTGACGCTTGCGGTGCTGCATCGTCACGGGTTCACCTCAAGCGGCGGTCCCGACGGCCGTGGGGTTGGCGCCCTGATGCTGACGCGACCGAAGCCGGAACGAGAAGATGACCAGCGCGATGCCAAAGGCGAGGGCGTAGGCGCCCATCCACCAGGTCAGCACGAGGGCACCGATCAGGGGCGCAAGGATCAGCAGCGCGCCATACGCAAGCGACAACAGCCCGCCCAGAACCAGCCACCACCGGCCATGCTCTATGTTCAGGCGGAAAGCCGCGGCCGTCATCAACGCGCCGGTGACAATTGCCCAGGAAGCAACGAGCAACACGAAGGCAAGGACGGTAAGGCCCGGCCAGAGGAAAGCACAGATACCCACGGCGATATTGAGCAGGCCTGCGAAAATTAGAAATCCCCAGCGGCCATTTCGACGCATCGCCCGCACGGCGGAGATGATCTCGGCGACCCCGTCGACCAGCATGTAGGCGGAGAACAGCAGCACCAGCGACAACATCGTTGGCCCGGGAAAGGCCAGCGCGAGACATCCGAAGATAATGGCAAAAACGCCTCGCAGCGTGAACAGCCACCAGTTTTGCGCGAGCGTCGCCGTCGCAGGATCGGTTTGAACGTCAGAAGCGCTGTTAAAAGTGGTGCTGGCCATGACATGCTCCCGCAGCCGGTTGGTCGGTTGACGCGCGGTCATGTTTAGCGCTTGCGGGACGGCACGCATTGACGCCTGTCAAAAAGCGGGTTTGCCGATCATGAACGGCAGCGGGTTATTCTTCGAGCACCATATGGACGAGATCGGCGGCGTTCCCAGCGCCAGCTTTTTCAGCAAATTGGCGCTGTGGAAGTCGACCGTGCGTGGGTTGATGCCGAGCGTCCGTCCGGCTTCCTTGGCGGGTTTTCTGCGTGCATGAACGAGATTACCGGCTGCGGCCCTGACGTCGGTCAGTTTCGCGGATCAAATGCGTCGGACGGGCGGTCAACGCCGTCGGCTATCGGGATCGCGCTACGCGTTTTTCCGTCGTGGCGGTGTGCGTCGTATGCGAAAGGTCCGGCTCGCTGACCCTTGGTGGATTGAGTGCGGCCTCGATCGCGTCGTCGACGCGCTCAAGCCAGACGAAACGAATCCGGTTGCGGGCGTTTTCGGGTATGTCCTCGATGTCCTTGCGGTTGCGCGCCGGAAGCATGACAGTGGTGATCCCGGCCTGGATCGCCGCCAGCACCTTTTCCTTCACGCCTCCGATCGGAAGCACCAGTCCGCGCAGCGAGATTTCGCCGGTCATGGCGGTATCGCTGCGGATCGTGCGTCCGGTCAAAAGCGACGTCAGCGCCAGGAACATCGCAACTCCCGCACTCGGACCGTCCTTGGGGATGGCCCCGGCCGGAACATGAACATGGACGTCGGACTTCTGCAACTCGGCCGGGTCGATGCCGAATTCGGCGGCGCGCGACTTGACCAGCGTCAGCGCGGCTTGCGCGCTTTCCTTCATCACGTCGCCCAACTGGCCCGTGAGGATCAGCTTGCCTCGGCCGGGAATGCTGGTCGCCTCGACGAACAGAATATCGCCGCCCGCCGGCGTCCAGGCGAGACCGGTCGCAACGCCCGGCACGCTGGTGCGCATGGCGATCTCCTGCTCGAAGCGCTTCGGCCCCAGTATGGCCTGAAGGTCCGCCATCGTGACGATGACGCGCGTCGCGTTACGCTCGGCGATCCGCATCGCGACGTGACGGCAAATCGCTCCGATCCGGCGTTCGAGATTTCTGACCCCGGCTTCACGGGTGTAGTCGCGGATGATGGCGCGCAGGACGTCGTCGCTGATCTGGCATTGCTTCTCGGTCAATCCTGCCGATGCTAATTGTCGCTCGACCAGATAACGCCGGGCGATCGCGAGCTTCTCGTCCTCGATGTAGCCGGGCATCTCGATCATTTCCATCCGGTCGCGAACCGCAGTCGGGATATTGTCGACGACGTTTGCGGTGCCGATGAACAGGACTTTTGAGAGATCGAAGGGAACGGCAAGATAATTGTCGCGGAACGTGGCATTTTGTTCGGGATCGAGAACTTCCAGCAACGCTGCCGCGGGATCGCCGTGAAATCCGGCACCCAGCTTGTCCATCTCGTCCAGCATCATCACGGGATTGCGGGTGCCGGCCTTGTGGATCGACTGGATGATATTGCCGGGAAGCGCGCCGATGTAGGTCCGCCGGTGTCCGCGGATCTCGCTCTCGTCGTGGACGCCGCCGAGGCTCAGGCGGACGAATTTTCGATCGGTCGCGCGCGCGATGCTTTGGCCAAGCGACGTCTTGCCGACGCCGGGCGGCCCGACGAAGCAGAGGATCGGGCTCTTGCCGTCGGGGTTGAGCTTGCGGATCGCCAGATATTCGACAATCCGGCGCTTTACTTTCTCAAGGCCATGATGATCCTCATCGAGGATGCGCCGCGCTTCGGCGATATCGATGCGCTCCGGATCGAGCTTCGACCATGGCAGTTCAACCAGCCAATCGAGATAGCTCCGCACCATGCCGTATTCGGCCGCCATTTCCGGCATGCGCTCAAGCCGCCTTAATTCGCGCCTGGCCTGCTCCTCGGCATCCCTGGGCATGCCGGCTTTATCGATCTTTTCAGCAAGTTCCTTCAGCTCAGTGGACTTGACGTCGTCGTCCCCAAGCTCCTTCTGGATCTGACGGAGCTGTTCGCGAAGGATGTGCTCGCGCTGCTGCGACGACAGGGTTTGCTGCGTCTGTTCGCCGATCTCCTTTGAAAGTTCCAGCACCTGGATACGCTTCGCGAGCAACCCCAGTAGCTTGTCGAGCAGTAGCGTGACGTCAAACGTCTCCAGCAGATCCTGCTTTTCACGGACCGGGATATCGATGATGCCGGCAATAAAGTCGGCGAGCATCGTCGGCGAGGCCAGACTGTCGATAGCGGGCCCGATCTCCGCGGGCGGGTTCGGCAGCAGCCCGAGCGCGTCGCGTGCGCGCATCTTGAGCAGATGCATCCGCGCCTCGATGTCGGGCGTGATCGCTTCGGATATGCCGATCTCGGTGATGCGCGCGACGAAATGGGGAAAGCCGGGGAGAAATTCGCCGACACGGAAGCGCCGCAACCCGCGGCAAATGACGTAATGGGTTTCTCCCGAGGTCACATAGCGCAGGACCTCGGCAATGGTGCCGACGCGCCGCAGATGCTCAGGTCCCGGCTGTTCGACGGCGGGATCGTCCTGCAGCAACAGGCCGATCTTGCCGCCGCTTCGAACCGCCTCCTGAGCCGCGGCGATCGAGGCCGGCCGGCCGATCGTCAATGGCAGTACCATGCCCGGAAACAGCAACGTGTTTCGAACGGGCAGGATGATCGTTGCATCCGCAGGGATGGAAGGATGGCTTTGATCGGGCACTGTGCCCGGATTGTTGGCCGCATCAGACATCGGACCGCTCTTCCGTCAAAGGCTGTTTGGAGAATTTCAGCATCAGGCAGCCGTCGGCGAATTCCGCCTGACCAAGCTGGAGGCCGGCCGCTGGAAGAGTGATCCGACGTTCGAATCTCCCGTAAGGAATCTCCAGCCGATGAACCATGCCGCCGCGCGGAATCACGTTCGCCCGGCGGACGCCGGTCACGATGATTCCGTCGGTATCGACCGTCACTTTCACCGCGCCGCTGTTGACGCCGGGAAGCGCTACGCCAATCAGGAGTTCGAAATCGGTTTCGATGATATCGACTGGCGGTTCCCAGCAGAGGTCGCGGACCGGCGCGGCCGTCGGCTGGAAGAACTGGCGATGCAATCGCTCGGCGCGATCAATCAGCTCGCAAGCCCTGGCCCACATTAGCGTTCCTGGATCGATCGCGGCCATGAGGCAGGTCCCTGAGCTGGTGCGAAAGCGCCGACCGAACCTATGATGCGACGCGTGGCGCCACCTTGACGGCCGTCAATCGCTGGCGGGGAGATCCACAGAACCGCAGTCAGTGTGCGATGAGCAGGGGGACCGGTGAACGATGCAGGACCCGGCTGGTCGTAGATCCCGGCAGCAAATCGTGTAGTTGAGAGTGGCCATAGCTGCCCATCACCAGCAGGTTTGCACCGAGACTGCGGCACTCCGCGATCAGTACGTCGGCCGTCTCGTCTTCCTCGCCGACGGCGCGATATTTGATGGCGTTGATGCCGTGATGGCGAAGGTGCAGAACGGCATCGTTGGCATTCAGCGCGTCGGTTTTGGTCTGATGCTCACTTTCCACGACGAGAACGCCAACCTTGCTCGCCTGGTGCAGGAAGGGGAGGGATTCGGCCAGCGCGCGCGCCGATTCCCGGCTCCCGTTCCACGCCACGACGATGTTGTCTAGGGGCGTGAAGCCTTTCCAGTCATTGGGAACCAGAAACAGATGGCGTCCGGTGCCGAACAGCAGGTTTTCAATCAGGTCGTCCGGTTCGTTCGACCGATCATTTGGCCGGAGCGCGACGAAGGTATCGGCGGTGCGCACCACAGGCAGGGCGGTCCCGGAAATATCGAGAACACCGGCCACGTCGAACCGCCGCAGATTGGTCGGCTGCTGCAACTGGGTCAGCCGCTGAAACAGCATGGTCTCAACGGCGTCTCCGGCTCGCCTCGCAGCGTCAGGCGCTTGGGCGGCTTGATTGACGTTGGCGCCATTGAATTCGTCCGGCACAACATTGAGGAACAGTCCGGTGATATGGCTCTGGAAAATCTCAGCGATCTGTGTTGCGGCGGCCAGACGCGCGTCGTCTCCGGAGCCTCCATCGAGCCGAACCATCACGTCCTTGATCATGGCGGCCTTCACACCTTGATTTGCAGTTCGAACGATTTGATCAAGGCCATGGACAGCACGACCGGATCGACTGTGACAACCCGAAACGCGTGGAGCTTGCGACCCTGCCCGCTGATCGAGACGTATTCACCCGGCCAAAAGGCATGCGCTTCAAATCTGCAGCCGGCCTCGTCGTCATCATCCTCGCTGTCACTGTAGTCGAAGACCCAGCGCGCGGGGTCCGCGCCGCCAGGCTTGTGGACGAGACGACCGACCTCGTCGTCTTCGCCATCCCAGAATCGGCGAACGCGGCAATAGTCCCGATACTTCTTCCATAACACCGGATCGATATGGCCTTGGACATCCAGCGGCGCGATGAAATCATATCCATGACGGGACGAGCCATCGGGGAATTCCCTGGAGCGGGCAAGATGGAGCAGGATGCGATTAAGGTCGGAGAGTTCAGTCAACTCGGACAAGGTTTCCATGGCGCGATCCAAGGTGTGGCTACAGTAATGAAACCGGACTGGCAGGACAACACCATGACGATTGTCAAATCGGTCCGGGTTAATTGCAGGGCCAGACGCGTAACGCGCGACAATCTCGGAAGTTGATGGTCATCAACGTGTGGGGCGATGCGCGATGTAGCCTGCACGGCGCCGCACGAATGTGAAGGATCTGATCGCCAGTGCCGCGAGTTATGCCGGGTCATGAAAGGGGCGAATTTTGGCCGCCCGAGAAGTCCGCGCCGTCGCTCGATTTGCGGGCGCGCGCGGCCACTCAGGCGGTCATTGCCGTCGCGATCGTGCTGCTGGCAGTCTGGGTCGCACGCGATTTTCTGGTGGCATTGACTTGGGCCGCCGTGATCGCGATCACATGCTGGCCGATCTACCTGCGCTTCGAGCGGCTCGTTGGCCATCGTTCGCGATCGCTGGCGCCGCTACTATTCACGCTTGTGACCGGTCTCATTCTGCTTGTACCCATCATCGTGACGGTGCATCAGCTTGCGCAGGGCAGCGAGGCCTTCGTCCGCGCGCTCAATCGCCTGCGCGAGAGTGGGGTCGCGGTCCCGGCCTGGCTTACCCAACTGCCGGTCGCCGGTGAGTACCTCGATCTCTGGTGGCGCGCCAACCTCAGCAATCCCGACGTGCTGGTGGAATGGTTTCGCGGCGTGAATGTCGAAAATCTGACGGCGTGGACAGGCACACTCGGAGGCGCATTGCTGCATCGTCTGCTTCTGTTCGCCATCACGCTGGTCGCGCTGTTTCTGATACTGCGCGACGGGGCATGGCTGGCAGATCGCGCGCTTGTGACCGCGGACCGCCTGCTCGGTGATCGCGGGGCGCACCTCGTCGGCAAGATCGCCGGTGCGACCCGCAACCACCGTGAACGGGACGATAGCGGCTGCGATCGCAAAAGGCGCTGTCATCGGGATTGCGTACATCCTGACGGGCGTGCCGCATCCGGTGCTGTTCACGTTTCTGACCATGGCGTTGGCGATGGTGCCACTTGGAGCGTGGCTGGCGCTTGGTGTCGCCGCCCTGACCTTGGCGCTTCAAGACGGCACATTGTTGGTGCCGGCTGCACTGTTTGTCTTTGGCGCGGGGACGTTGCTGATCGGTGACAATATCGTTCAGCCGGCGCTGATCGGGGGATCTGCGGAGTTGCCCTTCCTGTTGGTGCTGATCGGAATTCTCGGCGGCATCCAATCATTCGGGTTGGTTGGTCTCTTTCTCGGTCCCGTGATCATGGCGGCCCTCCTGACTGTATGGCGTGAATGGATCGGCGTCGGGGACTGACAGTTGGTGCGCCTGCGTCCTGCCGCTCCACGCTTCCGCAGTCCAAAAGAAAGGACCGCGCGGCTTTCGCCGGCGGTCCAAGTCTAGGGAGGAAACGCCCCGGGGAGGGGGAGCGACATGGGGATGTCGCAGGCTTTATCTCGCATTTCGAAAACCCCATGCATTGACGGCGCTCAATTTTCACTCGCGGCATTTGCAATGCGCGCCGGACGTGTCGTCGATGCGCCGGGCCAAAGCAACACTGACACCCATCAAGGTGTCGATCGTTCGCTTGATGCACCATCAACGGGAACCGGGATGGCGGAGGCATCGCGCAATGGCAGATGGCAGCCTCGATATGATTTCGCAAGCCGGCGAACCGGGCACCGCACGCGTAGCCTCCCGGCGTTCGCCTCAGGAGAATCGGGAAACTTCCGGTTCGACGCAGGCACCCGGCGAGCAAAGCGCGCCGGCCGCGTCACCGGGCCGCTGGCGACGGCCGCTCCTGATCATGGGTCCAGTTACCCTGGTCATTGGCGCGCTCGGCCTTTATCTGGCGACCGGCCGCTACGTGTCGGAGGAAGATGCCTATATGCAAGCCGTGAGTGCCTCGATCAGCCCGCAGGTCGCGGGCCAGATCGTCAGCATCGCAGCGAAATCGAACACACAGGTCAGCAAGGATGCTCCGCTGTTCAACCTCGACCCCGAGCCTTACCGGATCGCGCTCGCCAACGCCCAGGCCCAGCTCGGCATTGCGCGCGATCAGGCCCACACCCTGATCGAGACCTATCGCGCCCGTCAAAAGCAGATCGATGAGGCCAAAGCGACGGTCGACTACACGCAAACCAATTTCGAGCGCCAACAGCATCTCTTTGATACTGGCGCCGCGCCGCGGGCCACGCTCGATGCTGCGATACGCGACTTTCAGGCCGCGAAGGCCAATCTTGCGAGTCTGGAGCGGGAGGCCGCGGCGGCGCTCGCCCAGCTCGGCGGCAATCCGGATTTGCCGGTCGATCAGCAATCCGCGGCGAAGCAGGCGCAGGCGGCGGTCGATCTCGCGGCGCGTAATCTGCGGCTCACCGCCATCGTCGCGCCGTTCGACGGTGTTCCGAACAATGTTGAAAGCATCGCAGTCGGGGTGTTTCTGAATGCCGGCCAATCCGCCTTTCCGCTGGTCTCGGCCAGCGATCTCTACATCGAGGCCAACATCAAGGAGACTGAGTTGACCTATGTGAGGCAAGGCAATCCGGCGCGCGTCGTCGTCGACGCCTATCCGGATGCTCCGCTCGCGGCCAAAGTGACGACGGTGGCCCCTGCGAGCGGTTCGGTGTTTGCGCTGTTGCCGCCGCAAAATGCCACCGGCAACTGGGTCAAGGTGGTACAGCGCGTGCCGGTTCGGCTTTCCTTCGGTCAGAACCCGGAGCACCTCGCCTTGCGCGCCGGCATGAGCGTCAAGGTCTCGATCGATACCGGCCACCAGCGCTCGCTCCGTGAGCTGTGGCGCGACCTTACCACGATCTTTGGAGCCTGACATGGCGGGCGATGCGGCCACGAGCGGGGTCATCAATCGGGGAATAGTCACGACAACCGTGATGCTTGCGACCCTGATGCAGGCACTCGACACCACGATTGCGAACGTCGCGCTGCCCTATATGCAAGGCAGCCTGTCGGCGACCAGCGACCAGATCAACTGGGTGCTGACCTCCTATATCGTGGCGGCTGCGATCATTACGCCGGCGACCGGCTGGCTCGAAGCGAGGTTTGGCCGCAAGCCCTTGTTCCTGACGGCAGTGATCGGCTTCGTCGTGACCTCGATGCTATGTGGGGCCGCGGTTTCGCTGGCGCAAATGGTTGTGTTTCGGCTGCTACAGGGCATCTTTGGTGCTCCGCTGGTGCCGCTGTCGCAATCCGTGCTGCTCGACGCGTATCCGCAGGAGCAGCAGGGCCAGGCGATGGCGGTATTCGGGCTTGGCGTGATGCTCGGGCCCATTCTCGGGCCGACACT